>Ga0081539_10004553_pt1 | contig 15184 bp, 11 predicted proteins | sample TabmetS4T2R2_FD_71023 | JGI IMG/M metagenome (GOLD analysis project Ga0081539, IMG submission 71023) | Tabebuia heterophylla rhizosphere microbial communities from the University of Puerto Rico - S4T2R2 | ecosystem: Host-associated > Plants > Roots > Rhizosphere ...
AGGTCTGCGAGAGGCCTTTCTTGGTGAGATAGACGCTGCTGAGATCGCGGCTCGAGCCGAAGACATAGCCGGTGCCGCCGGTGACGTTGCAGGTCAGCGCGCCGATATAGACCTGGGAGTTGGCGTTGGCGGTGTTGAGCGCTGCGCCGTCTGCTGCTGGCAGGCAGCTGCTGACAGCACCAGGCCTGCGGCGATGGATGCCAGGGCGGTCCTGTTCATGTGGTCTCCTCTCGAGCGACCACTAGGGCAGGTCGATCACCCCAGCGCCTGCCACAAAAGCGCAAAACCGGAGACCACCATCACGATGTCCAGCATGTATTGGAAGGCCACCACGCTCAGCCGCTCGACGATCAGGCGGGCGAGGTAGGTGCCGGCCATGACGGAAGATCCGGAGATCAGGCCTTTGATCACGATGTCGACAGGCAGCGCCCCGAACTGGCGGAAGGTCAGCGCCTTGCTGATGTAGAGGGCCAGCGAGCCCGCCGCCTCGGTGGCGATGAAGGCGCCCTTGACGAGACCGTAGGCGGCGAAGGTCGGCACGCTCAGCGGCCCGGTCGAGACGACGATGCCGGTCAGGAAGCCGATCACCGCGCCCGCGATCACCAGACCGCCGAGGCCGATCGTCATGCTGCGCGACGCGAGCCAGCGGCGGCCCGGCACCATGGCGAGGAAGAACAGGCCGAGCGCGATCTCCACCGTGCCCGGCGGCAGGATGAGCAAGGTGCGTGCGCCCAGCGCCGCCGCCGGAATGCCGCCCAGGGCGTAGGCGCCGCACGCCTTCCAGTCGATTTCCCGCCACCATGAGGTGATCTTGGCGAAGTTCGACATCAGGGCGACGATGGCCATGATCGGGACGGCCTCGCGCGGCCCGAAGACGATGACCAGCACGGGCAGCAGGATGACGGTGGCGCCGGTTCCGACGATGCCGCTCACCGTGCCCGCCACCAGGCCGACGGCAAGGACGAGGGCGTAGCTCATCATCTTCTGGACCGCGAGCCTCCGGCTCGCTCATGAGCTTGAGCGAGCCGGAGGCTCGCGGTCCGGAAGAGCATGAGGTTCGTCAGTATCCGATGTTCGGCCTCAGCCACTTCTCCGCCTGCTCGATCGTGCAGCCGCGCCGCCTGGCATAGTCCTCGAGCTGGTCGCGGCCGATGCGGGCGACGCCGAAATAGGCCGCCTCGGGGTGGGCGAAGTAGTAGCCCGACACCGCCGCCGTCGGCAGCATGGCGAAGCTCTCGGTCAGGGTCATGCTGGCGTTCTGGCCGGCATTGAGCAGCCGGAACAGCTCGGGCTTCTGGCTGTGGTCGGGACAGGCGGGATAGCCCGGCGCCGGCCGGATGCCGCGATACTTCTCGCGCACCAGCTCGTCGTTGGAGAGCGCCTCGTCGGGTGCGTAGCCCCACAGCGTCTTGCGCACGCGCTCGTGCAGGCGCTCGGCGAACGCCTCGGCCAGGCGGTCGGCCAGCGCCTTCAGGAGGATATCCGAATAGTCGTCGTGATCGGCCTTGAAGCGCGCCAGGTGCTCTTCGATGCCGTGGCCCGCCGTCACGGCGAAGCCGCCGATCCAGTCGGCGTCGGGCGAGATGAAGTCGGCCAGGCACATGTTGGCGCGGCCCGACCGCTTCTCGACCTGCTGGCGCAGGAAATAGAGGCGCGAGATCTCCTTGGTGCGGGTCTCGTCCTCGTAGAGCACGACGTCGTCGCCGTCGCGCCGGCACGGCCAGAAGCTGACCACGCCCTTGGCGGTCAGCCACTTCTCGCGCACGATGTGCTCCAGCATCTTGCGGGCGTCGCTGTAGAGCTTGCGCGCGCTCTCGCCCACCACCTTGTCCTCGAGGATGGCCGGGTAATTGCCGGCGAGCTCCCAGGCGCGGAAGAACGGCGTCCAGTCGATGCGCTCGATCAGCTCGTGCAGCGGATACTCGGCGAAGATGCGCGTGCCGGTGACGGCGGGCTTGGGCGGCGCATAGGCCGACCAGTCGATCGGGTAGGCGTTGGCCCGCGCCACCTCGAGCGACACCAGCTTCTCCTTCTTGCCGTCGCCGCGCTCGACGCGGATGGCCTCGTATTCGGCGGCGACCTTGGCCGCGAACTCGCGCGCCTGCGAGCCGGACTCCGACGTCAGCGCCGTACAGACGCCGACCGCGCGCGAGGCGTCGAGTACGTGCACCGTGGTGCCGTCGTAGCGCGGCGCGATGCGCAGCGCGGTGTGCACTTTCGATGTCGTGGCGCCGCCGATCAGCAAGGGCACCTTGAAGCCCTGGCGCGTCATCTCCTCGGCCACCGTGACCATCTCGTCGAGCGACGGCGTGATCAGGCCCGACAGCCCGATCATGTCGGCACGGTTGTCGTTGGCCGACTTCAGGATCTCCTGGAAGGGCACCATGACGCCGAGGTCGATGACCTCGAAGTTGTTGCACTGCAGGACCACGCCGACGATGTTCTTGCCGATGTCGTGGACGTCGCCCTTGACCGTCGCCATGATGATCTTGCCCTTCGACCGCGACGTCGCCGTCTTCTCGGCCTCGATATAGGGCAGCAGGTGCGCCACGGCCTTCTTCATGACGCGCGCGCTCTTCACCACCTGCGGCAGGAACATCTTGCCCGAGCCGAAGAGATCGCCGACCACGTTCATGCCGGCCATCAGCGGCCCTTCGATGACCTCGATGGGACGCTTGATCTGCTTGCGCGCCTCCTCGGTGTCCTCGACCACGAACTGGTCCATGCCCTTGACCAGCGCATGCTCCAGCCGCTTTTCGACCGGCCAGCTGCGCCACTCGGCGTCCTGGGTCTCGGCGACCTCGCCGGTGCCCTTGTACTTGGGCGCGAGCTCGAGCAGCCGTTCGGTCGAATCGGGATGGCGATTGAGGATCACGTCCTCACAGGCGTCGCGCAGCTCCTGCGGGATCTGGTCGTACACCTCGAGCTGGCCGGCATTGACGATGCCCATGTCCATGCCGGCCTGGATGGCGTGGTACAGGAACACCGAGTGCATGGCTTTGCGCACCGGCTCGTTGCCGCGGAAGGCGAAGGAGAGGTTCGACACGCCGCCCGAGATCTTTACGTTGGGGCAGCGCTGCTTGATCTCGCGCGTCGCCTCGATGAAGTCGACGCCGTAGTTGTTGTGCTCTTCGATGCCCGTCGCCACGGCGAAGATGTTGGGATCGAAGATGATGTCCTCGGCGGGGAAGCCGATCTTGTTCACCAGGATGTCGTAGGCACGGGCGCAGATCTCGACCTTGCGCTCCTTGGTGTCGGCCTGGCCCTTCTCGTCGAACGCCATGACCACGACCGCGGCGCCGTAGCGCCGCACCTTGCGGGCATGCTCGATGAACGGCTCGATGCCTTCCTTCATGGAGATCGAATTCACGATCGGCTTGCCGGCGACGCACTTCAGCCCGGCCTCGATCACGCTCCACTTGGAGCTGTCGATCATGATCGGCACGCGGGCGATGTCGGGTTCCGAGGCAATAAGCTTCAGGAAGGTGTCCATCGCCTTCTCGGCGTCCAAAAGGCCTTCGTCCATGTTGACGTCGATGATCTGCGCGCCGCTCTCGACCTGCTGGCGCGCGACCTCGATGGCGGCCGTGTAGTCGCCTTCCAGGATCAGCTTCTTGAAGCGGGCTGACCCGGTGACATTGGTGCGCTCACCGATGTTGATGAAGGTGGCGCGCTGTACGCTGTTCTCTACGTCGGACATCAGAAGAAACTCGCCGCCTCCATGCCGGAGAGCCGGAGTGCCGGGGGCAAGGCATGCCACTGGCGCGGCTTCACGTCCTTGACCGCCTCGGCGATCGCCCTGATGTGCGCCGGTGTCGTGCCGCAGCAGCCGCCAACCACGTTCAGCCAGCCATTCTCGGCCCAGCCCTTGACCAGCTTGGCCGTCATCTCGGGCGGCTCGTCATAGGCGCCGAGCTCGTTGGGCAGGCCGGCGTTGGGATAAACGCAGAGCATGCCTTCGACCTGGGGATTGAGCGCATTCACGTAAGGGTGCAGCTCGGTGGCGCCGAAGCTGCAGTTCAATCCCATGGTCAAGGGCTTAGCGTGCCGCACCGAATGCCAGAAGGCTTCGACTGTCTGGCCCGAGAGGTTGCGGCCGGCGAGGTCGGTGAGCGTCATCGACACCATGACCGGCAGCTCTTCGCCACGCGCCTCGGCGGCCTCGTCGGCCGCCACGAGGGCGGCCTTGGCGTTCAGCGTGTCGAATACCGTCTCGATCAGGATGAAGTCGACGTCGCCGTCCAGCAGGCCGTCGATCTGCTCGCGATAGATGCCCTTCACCTCGTCGAAGGTGACGGCGCGGTAGCCGGGGTCGTTGACGTTGGGCGACACCGACAAGGTCTTGTTGGTCGGCCCGAGCGCGCCCACGACGAAGCGCGGCTTGTCAGGATTCCTGGCCGTCGCGGCATCGGCGCAGGCACGTGTCAGCTTTGCCGCCGCCAGGTTCACCTCGCGCGCCAGGTCGGCGATGCCGTAGTCGCTGAGGCTGATGGCGTTGGCGTTGAAGGTGTTGGTCGCGAGGATGTCGGCGCCAGCATCGATGTAGGCGTTGCAGATCTCGCCCACGACGTCGGGCCGCGTCAGGTTGAGAAGATCGTTGTTGCCCTTCTGGTCGTGCGTAAACGACCGCCCTCCGCGGAAGCCTTCCTCGTCCAGGCGGTAGGTCTGGATCATCGAGCCATAGGGCCCGTCCTTGACCAGGATGCGGTCGCTGCCGATTTCCCGCAGCAGCTCGGCTTTTTCGGCGCGGCTCATTGTGGACGTACTCCCAGCAGATGGCAGATCGCGAAGGTGAGGTCGGCGCGGTTCAGCGTATAGAAATGGAACTGGTCGACGCCTTCGTCGCGCAGGCGGCGGCAGAGATCGCCGGCGACGGTGGCGGCTATCATGCGGCGGGTCTCGACGTCGTCATCCAGCCCTTCGAACATGTTGGCGAGCCAGGACGGCACCTTGGAGCCGCACAGGCCGGCCATCCTGGTGATGCCCTGGAAATTCGAGACCGGCATGATGCCGGGCACGATCGGCACATTGATTCCCGCCGCGGCGGCCTGGTCGCGGAAGCGCAGAAAATCGTCGGCCTCGAAGAAGAACTGGGTGATGCAGCGGTCGGCGCCGGCGTCGACCTTGCGCTTGAGGTTCTCCAGGTCGGCCTTGGCGTCGGCCGAATCGGGGTGCTTTTCGGGATAGCAGGCAGCGCTGATCTGGAACGGACCGATCTTCTTCAAGCCGGTGATCAGCTCGGCAGCGTTGGCGTAGCCGCCGGGATGAGGGCTGTACTTGCCGTCCATGCCGCCCGGCGGATCGCCGCGCAGCGCCACGATGTGGCGGATGCCGGCATCCCAATAGGCGCGGGCGATTTCGTCGATCTCGCCTTGCGTGGCGCCGACGCAGGTGAGATGGGCTGCGGCGTCGACTCCGGTTTCCTTCTTCAGGCGCGCGACCGTCTCGTGCGTGCGCTGGCGCGTCGAGCCGCCGGCACCGTAGGTCACCGAGAAGAACGTCGGCTGCAGCGGCACCAGGCGAGTGACGGTCTCCCACAAGGTGCGCTCCGCCGCCTCGGTCTTGGGCGGTGAGAACTCGAACGAGACCTTCAGGCGCTGCGGCGCCCGCGCCGGGAACTCGGCCGTCGAGGTGCTGTAGGGGCCGCCAAGGGGACCGGTATCGGGACTCATCGGGAAACTCCATGGGCGGGGTGGGTGACGTGGCGCGACGAGCGCGCCGGCAGTTCGCGCTCGCCGCGCCAGATGCCGGTCATCAGGCGGCGGCCAGGAAAGTGGATCGGCTCGAGCGGGTTCAGCCCGGCGCTCTTCAGCCAGCCCTGCACCTGGTTGTCGGCGAAGCCGAGATGGACGTGGGCATGCTCGCGCTTCAGCTCGACCAGGTCGTGCGGCGAGAAGTCGACCACCAGCACGACGCCGCCTGGCCGCACGACGCGCGCCGCTTCGGACAGGGCGGCCGCCGGATCGTCGGCGTAATGCAGCACGTGATGGATGGTGACGACATCGAAGGCGTCGGATTCGAAGGGCAGGGCGTACATGTCGCCCTGGCGAATGTCGGCATTGTCGATGCCGGCCTTGGCGAGGTTGGCGCGGGCCAGCGCCAGCATCTCGCGCGACTGGTCGACGCCCACCGCCTGTTCGACCTTGGGCGCCAGCACCTCCAGCAGCCGGCCGGTGCCGGTGCCGATATCGAGCAGCCGGCGTGCGCCCACCGGCAGGTGATGGGCGAGCGCGCGCTCGATCTCGCGGTCGGCGACGTGCAGGGCGCGCAGCTCGTCCCAGCGCTGGGCATTGTCGCGGAAGAAGCGCAGCGCGGCCGTCTGGCGGCGCTGCTGCAGGGCGTCCAGGCGGGCCCGGTCGGCGGCGATGCGGGCATGCTTGGGATCGAGCCGGCGCACGAACTCGCGGACCAGCGCGGCGTCGTCGCCCGAGGTCACCAGCCGGAAGCGGGTGAATTGGGCTTCGCGAAAGCGCTCCAGCAGGCCCGCTTCGACCAGCAGCTTCAGATGCCGTGAAACGCGCGGCTGGCTCTGTCCCAGCACATGCACGTAGTCGCTGACCGTCAGATCCTCGCGCGCCGCCAGCGCCAGGATGCGCAGCCGCGTGTCTTCGGCGGCCGCCCGAAGGAGGGTGAGGAGGTGATCCATGGACTGAAGAATATAAGCATATCTTTATGTATGCAAGAGGGAAGGTACGGGGCGGAAGTTGTTGCGGAGAAGCCACGAAACAAAGCTGTCCTGCCTATTCACTTCAAACCGCACCGTCCGTGTGCGACACTCATTTTCGAATTTCGTGTTGGGATGGACCCAGGGTTGGCGTTGATGATCGCAAGCGTTTTCAAGGTAGCCACCCGCGTCCGTCATTCGGTCGCCGCTGCCGCCGTGGCGGCCTCCCTGCTGGGTGGCTGCGCGGTGAACGATACGGGCGCCGCCGAAGTATGGGACCCGATCGAGACCCCCAACCGCTTCGTCTTTTCGATCAATCGCGCCGTCGACGTCATGGCGATCCGGCCCATCGCCGTGATCTATCGCGACTGGGTGCCGGAGCCCGCACAGAAGAGCGTGCGCAACCTCCTGGACAATCTCGGCGAGCCGGTGGTGGCCATCAACGAGGTCTTCCAGGGTGATCCCAGCCGCGCCGCCACGACCATGGCGCGCTTCCTCGTGAACTCGACGATCGGCCTCGCCGGTCTGTTCGACATCGCCACCATGCTCGGCCTCCCGCGCACCAAGACCGATGCCGGCCAGACGATCGGCATGTGGGCCGGCAAGGGCGTCGAGCCGGAGAATGGCGGCTTCTACCTCGTGCTGCCGCTCGCCGGTCCGTCCAATGCGCGCGACGCCACGGGCCTGATGATCGACTACGCGATCGATCCGTTCCAGATCCTGCCGATCGCCTTCAACTGGGACTGGTTCTACTACTCGGTGCCGCGCTACGGCCTCAACGTCATCGACTATCGCTCGCGCACCATGTTCGCGCTGGACGACATCGAGAAGAACAGCGTCGACTACTACGCCGCACTGCGCTCGGCCTACACCCAGAACCGGGCCGACCTTATTCGCGCGAAGCGTGACAAGACCGACACCAAGGGCGAACTGGAGCGTCGCGACAATCTCGCGCTGGTGCGGTAAGAGACTCGCGGTAACAATCCGTCATTAGTCATCGAAGGAGCGACCGTTGCCGCTGCTCGCTTGTCGTCGCCTCGCTTTTCGCCTCGCCGCCGGTGCAGCCGCAGCGCTCGTCGCAATGCCGGCCCTCGCCAACGATCCGGCGGCCGATCTGGTCTCCGCCACCGCGGCCCAGGCCATCGACATCATCAAGACCACGACCGGCGCGCAGCGCCAGGCCGCGATCCAGCAGGTCCTGCAGACCCGGTTCGACCTGCCTTATATGGCGCAGACGGCGCTGGGCACCCATTGGGCCAAGGCCTCGCCCGAGCAGCAGGCCCGCTTCGTGAAGGCAACCGAGACCGCCGAGGCCAAGGCCTACGCCGAGCGCTTCGGTCAGTATGCCGGCCAGACGCTCACCATCGGCAAGACCCTGTCGCGGCCCAACAACGTCTGGATCGTCGACAGCCGGCTCAACCAGACCAACGGCCAGCCCATCAAGCTCGAATGGGAGGTCCGCCAGCTGCCGGCAGGCTTGCGCATCACCGACGTCAAGATCGAGGGCGTCAGCATGGTCATGACTAGACGTTCCGATTTCAATTCCTACATCCAGCAGAACGGCGGCAAGGTGCAGCCCTTGATCGACGAGCTCGAATCCCGGGCCGCTCGTTGATTTTGCGGTGAATTGCACCTGCAATGCAGCCGACATAGACTAGCCGGTGGGAGGCGTATCGATCGACCCGCCGCAGCCACGAACGGCAGGGTCGAAGGAGAGCGCCATATGGACAGCGCCGTCGCAAAGAACGCCGCGGAACCCCGCTCGGTGGACCCGGTCTGGAACAAGATCCGCGAGGCCGCGCAGACGGCTGCGGCAACCGAACCGGTGCTTGCCGGCACCCTGCACGCCACCATCCTCAGTCAGCCCAAATTCGAAAGTGCGCTGAGCTATCACCTGGCCCGGCTGGCCGGCACCACCGAGGTGCCCGCGGCTCTGATCCGCCAGATCTTCGATGAGGCGCTGACCGCCGACCCGGCGATCGGACTGGCAGCGCGTCTCGACATCGTGGCCGTCGCCGACCGCGACCCGGCCTGCACCTCGCATCTCGACCCGCTGCTCTGGTTCAAGGGCTATCACGCGCTGCAGACCTCGCGTGTCGCCCATTGGCTGTGGCTGCAGGGGCGCCAGACGCTCGCGCACTTCCTGCAGAGCCGCGCCAGCGCCCTGTTCGGCCTCGACATCCATCCCGGCGCGCGCATCGGCAAGGGCATCTTCATCGACCACGGCACCGGCGTGGTGATCGGCGAGACCGCCGTCGTCGAGGACGGCGTCTCCATGCTGCACGGCGTCACCCTGGGCGGCACCGGCAAGGAACGCGGCGATCGCCATCCCAAGGTACGGCGCGGCGTGCTTCTGGGCGCCGGCGCCAAGGTGCTGGGCAACATCGAGATCGGCGCCTGCGCCAAGATCGCCGCCGGCAGCGTGGTGCTCGAGCCGGTGCCCGCGGGCTGCACGGCGGCCGGCGTGCCGGCGCGCATCATCGGCTGCGTCGACGTGCCCGAGCCGGCACTGGAGATGGATCAGCGCATCTGATCATCGCGGCGCAGCAGCCCTCGACTACGGTCCGCTGAGGTCGGCGGGCCGCCGGATCGGCCAGATCCGCGCCATGGCCCAACTCACCACCAGGCCGACGACGCAGCCGAATACCACCTCGGCGACCTTGTGCAATCCATGCTCCAGGCCGCCCAGCCGCGAATGCGAGGTGACCCCCGAGGCGATCACGATGGCGGCCGTGATCGGCGCTTGGCGCCACATCGTCTGGATGTGGATCACGTACGACGAGAGCAGGACCGTGACGGCAAGCGCCAGCGGCAGCGTCCATTCGGCGGGGCCGCCGAGAAGCAGAAAGAGCAGGCCGACCACGCCGCCTACCAGAACGTTGATGAGGCGGCTGCGGAACATGCGGGCCGCCTCGGTCACCTGGGGATCGGACGCCGCCACCATCGAGGCGATGGCCCAGATGGGATTGGTGTCGGCGATATGGGCGAGCGAATACCAGACGATGACCGTGGCGATGGCGACGTTGAGCGCGAACCGGATGCCGAGGATGTCCTGCGGCATCGTGAAGGGCCATCGCATTTCGAATTCCTCCCCACCGAAGGTGGGGAGGTGGCCCGCAGGGCCGGAGGGGTCATGAGCAACCGTGATGATGCTCCTGACCCCTCCGCCCGCTACCCGGGCACCTCCCCACGTAAGAACGTGGGGAGGATAACAGCCGGCTAGTTCCTCACCAGCGGCTTGTACTTGATGCGATGCGGCTGGTCGGCGTCGGTGCCGAGCCGGCGATGGCGGTCGGCCTCGTAGTCCTGGTAGTTGCCCTCGAACCATTCGACGTGGCTGTCGCCCTCGAAGGCCAGCATGTGGGTGGCGATGCGGTCCAAAAACCAGCGATCGTGGCTGATGATGACGGCGCAGCCTGCGAAGTCGACCAGCGCCTCCTCGAGCGCGCGCAAGGTATCGACGTCGAGGTCGTTGGTCGGCTCGTCGAGCAGCAGCACGTTGGCGCCGCTCTTCAGCATCTTGGCGAGGTTGACGCGGTTGCGCTCGCCGCCCGACAGCTGGCCGACCTTCTTCTGCTGGTCTGCCCCCTTGAAGTTGAACGAACCGCAATAGGCGCGGCTGGAGACCTCGCGGTTGCCGAGCTTGATGATGTCGAGGCCGCCCGACAGCTCCTCCCACACCGTCTTGTTGGGATCGAGCGTCTCGCGACTCTGGTCGACGTAACCGAGCTTGACCGTGGGGCCGACCGAGAAAGTGCCCGAATCCGGCTTGTCCTGGCCGGTGATCATCTTGAACAGCGTGGTCTTGCCCGCGCCGTTGGGCCCGATCACGCCGACGATGCCGCCCGGCGGCAGGTTGAAGGAGAGGTCGTCGATCAGCAGCCGGTCGCCGAAGCCCTTGGAGATCTTCTCGGCCGTGATGACGTGATCGCCGAGCCGCGGGCCGGGCGGGATGACGATCTGCGCCGTCTCGAGCGTGGCTTTCTGTTCCTCCTCGACCATCTGGTTGTAGGCCGCAATACGCGCCTTGCTCTTGGAGCGCCGCGCCTGCGCGCTCTGGCCCATCCATTCGAGCTCCCGCTGCAGGGTCCGGCGCCGGGTGTCGGCGGCTTTCTCCTCCAGCGCCAGCCTCTGCTCCTTCTGCTTCAGCCAGGACGAGTAGTTGCCCTCCCACGGGATGCCGGCGCCGCGGTCGAGCTCGAGGATCCAGCCCGCGACATTGTCGAGGAAGTAGCGGTCGTGGGTGACGGCGACGACGGTGCCCGGGAACTCGGCGAGGTGGCGCTCCAGCCAGGCGACGGACTCGGCGTCGAGATGGTTGGTCGGCTCGTCGAGCAGCAGCATGTCGGGCTTGCTGAGCAGCAGCCGGCAGAGCGCGACGCGGCGGCGCTCGCCGCCCGACAGCTTCTCGACGTCGGCATCCGACGGCGGGCAGCGCAGGGCGTCCATGGCGATCTCGACGGTGCGCTGCAGGTCCCAGCCGTTGCCGGCATCGATCTTCTCCTGCAGCTCGGCCTGCTCGGCGATCAGCTTGTCCATGTCGGCGTCGGGGTCTGAGAAGGCGTTCGACACCTCTTCGAAGCGCGCCAGCATCCTCGCCATGTCCCCGGCGCCGTCCATGACGTTGCCCAAAACGTCCTTCTTGGGATCGAGGCCCGGCTCCTGCTCGAGCAGGCCGACCTTGGCGCCCTCGGCCGCCCAGGCCTCGCCGGTGAAGTTGTCGTCCTGGCCGGACATGACCCGGAGCAGGGTCGACTTGCCCGAGCCGTTCAGGCCCAGCACGCCGATCTTGGCCCCCGGGAAGAACGACAGCCAGATGTCCTTCAGGACCTGCTTGCCGCCCGGGTAGGTCTTGTTCAGGCCCTTCATGACATAGATGTACTGGTACGCGGCCATTGGCGGCTCCGGTCGGGTCGGTGTGGAATGGGGTTGGCGCGCTTGTAGCGGCCCTCTCGCTCGGGTTCAATGCGGCGCTCGGGTCCAATGACGCCCGGGGGAAACGCTCAGGGATGCTGACGGAACCAACCGTCCTGGCGCTGTCGCTGGCCTATCTCGGCCTGCTCTTCGCCATTGCCTATTTCGGCGACCGATATGCCCGCGACTGGTCGGCAAGCTCGGTGGCGCCGGCCGTTTATGGCCTGTCGCTGGCCATCTACTGCACGTCCTGGACGTTTTATGGCGCGGTCGGCCGCGCTGCGACCTCGGGCATCGACTTCATCCTGATCTATACCGGCCCGGCCCTGGTGGTCGTCGCTGGCTACCCGATGCTGCGCAAGATGGTGCGGCTGGCCAAGCAGCACAACGTCACCTCGATCGCCGACTTCCTCGCCTCGCGCTACGGCAAGAGCCGCGCCGTCGGCGTGACCGCCACCCTGTTCGCCACGGTGGGCGTGCTCCCCTACATCGCGCTGCAGCTGCAGGCGGTGTCTTCCACCTTCCGGTCCATCGCGGCGCCGACGCCGGTGGCCGGCAGCCTGCCGGGCGTGGTGCACACCGACACCTCGCTGATCGTCGCCGCCCTGATGGCCGTGTTCACCATCCTGTTCGGCGTGCGCAACGTGCAGGCCTCCGAACAGCATCGCGGCATGATGCTGGCCATCGCCTTCGAATCGGTGGTGAAGCTCCTGGCATTGCTCACCGTCGGGCCGTTCGTCCTGTTCGTGGTGTTCAGCGGTCCCGCCGACCTGCTGGCGCAGGTCGAGAGCGTGCCATCCGTCGCCGACCGCGTGTTTCGCGAGGGCTCGCCGCTCACCTGGGTGGTGACCACGCTCCTCTCCGGCATGGCCTTCCTCTGCCTGCCGCGACAGTTCCATGTCGCCGTGGTCGAGCACGGCCATCCGGCGAGCCTCAGGACGGCACGGTGGCTGTTCCCGGTCTACCTCGTGCTGATCAACCTGTTCGTCGTGCCGATCGCGGCCGGCGGCCTCTTGATGCTGGGCTCGCAGACCAGTCCGGATCTCTACGTGCTGCAGCTGCCGCTGGCCAACGGCGAGAGCTGGCTGTCGGCCTTCGTTTTCATCGGCGGCCTCTCGGCGGCGACCTCGATGGTGATCGTGGCCTGCATGGCGCTGTCGGGCATGATCGGCAACGAGCTGGTCATGCCCTATCTGCTGCGCCGGCCCGGTCGTTGGGGGGCCGGCGTCGCGCAGGACATGGGCCCGCTGGTGGTGTTCGTGCGCCGCGCCGCGGTCGTGCTGATCCTGATGGCGGGTTACGCCTACGAGCGCATCATCTCGGGCTACCTGCCGCTCGCCTCGATCGGCATGATCAGCTTCTGCGCCGTCGCCAACTTCGCACCCGGCGTCGTGCTCGGGCTCTATTGGCGGCAGGCGCATCGCTACGGCGTGGTCGCGGGCCTGGCCGGCGGCTTCGTCGTCTGGCTCTACGCGCTCCTGCTGCCGACCCTGCAACAGACTGCGGGCGGCGGGCAGGTTGCGCCGCTGAAGCCATATCTGCCGGCACCGTTCTCAGATCTCGATCCGGTGGGTCAGGGCTTCGTCGTCGGCATCGTCATCAACGCGCTGCTGCTGGTCGGCGTGTCGCTGCTGGTCCGCGCGCGCGGTTCCGATGCCGAGCAGGCCGACGCTTTCGTGCTCGGCCCCGATGTGCTGGGAGAGGGGCCCGAGCAGCCGCAGCGCCAGGCGCCGGCCGACGCCGCGCGCCTCGACGAGCTGCGCGAACTTTTGGCCCGCTTCGTCGGCTCGGAGCGCGCCATGCGGGCGCTGGCCGGCGAGAGGCTGTCCATCGAGGTGGCCCTGACGCGGGCCGAGCGCGTGCTGTCGGGCACGCTGGGGGCCGCCTCGGCGCGCATCATCATCGCGGCATTCGGCCGCCGTGGCCGCCTGTTGCCGCGCCGCGCCCGCGCCCTGATCGACGAGGCGTCGGAGGCCATCCGCTACAACTACGAGATCCTGCGCAACACGCTCGACCATGTCGGCATGGGCATCGCCGCCTTCGATCGCGACGGCCGGCTGGAGATCTTCAACGACCGTTTCACCAACCTGCTGGCGCTCGACGACGCCTCGGTGGCGGTCGGCGTCGCGCCGCACGAGTTCGGCGCCGCCCCCGACGTCGTGGCCCTGCTGCGCCGTCCCGAGACGCCGCAGACCCACGAGATCACCACCCGCGAAGAACGCGTCATCGAGCTGCGTCTCGATCCGCTGCCCGGCGGCGGCTTCGTCGCCACCTGCAACGACGTCACGGCGCGCGTGCACACGGCCGAAGCGCTGCGCGAAAGCGACCGCCAGCTGCGCCAGTCGACCGAGACCCTGGAGCAGCGCGTGATCGAGCGCACCGCCGAGCTCGAGGCGAGCCGCGCCGAGGCCGAAGCCGCCAATCTCGGCAAGACGCGCTTCATCGCCGCGGCAAGCCATGACCTGTTGCAGCCGCTGCACGCCGCGCGCCTGTTCACCGCGGCGATGATCGACCGCGACCCGGGCAACGATCTCGGCGGCAAGATCGACGCCAGCCTGGGCGCCGTCGAATCGCTGCTCGATGCGCTGCTCGACATCTCGAAGCTCGACGCCGGCGCCTTCAAGCCGGAGAAGCGGCCGTTCGCCCTGCAGCCGCTGTTCGATTCGCTGGCCACCGCCTTTGCCCCGGTGGCGGCGCGCCGCGGTGTCGAGCTGGTGGTGGCGCCGACGCGCGCTTTCGTCTCGACCGACCCGGCCTTCCTGCGCCGTGTGCTGCAGAACCTGCTGTCCAATGCGCTGCGCTACGGCAAGGCCGAGGGCCGGCCGGCCCGCGTGCTGCTGGGCTGCCGCCGTGTCGGCGAGGCGCTGCGCATCGAGGTCAAGGACAACGGCCCCGGCATCGCCGCCGACAAGCAGGCGGTGATCTTCGATGAGTTCGTGCGTCTGCAGGCCGAAGACGACGCGCCGCGCGAGGAGCGCGGACTGGGGCTCGGTCTCGCCATCGTCGACCGCATCGCGCGCATGCTCGATCTCACCGTCGAGCTGTCTTCGGCGCCGGGGCAGGGCTCGACCTTCTCCGTGACCGTGCCGCGCGTTGCGTCCGTCGTCGCGGCGCCGGTCGCACCGCCGGCGCCACAGCCCACGCCATCGGTCGAGGCCGAAAGCTTCGTGCTGTGCATCGACAACGAAGCGCAGGTGCGCGAGGCCATGGCGACCTTGCTGACCGGCTGGGGCTGTCGCGTCGCCACCGCCGCCTCGCACGCCGAGGCGTTGGCGGCGGTGGAGCGCGCCGGCCGCTTGCCCGATCTTGTGCTGGCCGACCTGCATCTCGACAACGGGCCGGACGGTCTCGATGTCGTCGAGGCCTTGCGCCACGCCTGGCAACAGCCGGTGCCGGCCGCCCTGGTGACCGCCGATCGCGATCCGACGCTGCGCCTGCGGGCTCGCGCGAGGCGCGTCGAGTTGCTGCACAAGCCGGTGAAGCCGGCGTCGCTGCGCGCGCTGCTGCGCATGCGCGCGCCGGTCAACGGGCGGGTGACGGCGTAAGGGAGCGCGGGCCTCTGTCCCCCCCTTTGTACTCAACGGCCCACCGGGCCTCGATCCCTTA
>Ga0081539_10004554_pt1 | contig 15184 bp, 9 predicted proteins | sample TabmetS4T2R2_FD_71023 | JGI IMG/M metagenome (GOLD analysis project Ga0081539, IMG submission 71023) | Tabebuia heterophylla rhizosphere microbial communities from the University of Puerto Rico - S4T2R2 | ecosystem: Host-associated > Plants > Roots > Rhizosphere ...
TTCGGCACGGCTCAGCTTTGGTGCAGGGGCTTGGCGATCATTTGCAAATCGTCGCAGGCCGGCCGCACTCCAAGGAGGCGCTCTGTGCCTACCGGGCAATAACTGGAAGCGTAGTCAGGCCGCCGGGGATGATGTAGCCAGGTGCAGATTGGACCACCGAAAGCGCCGACTCGAGCGTGCTGTGTGGCTCGAGTCCCATGCGGCGGACGACGTCTGCGTCGAGCGCCGACACGAGCAGCAGGCGAAATCTCTCCGCCTTGCGACGTAAGCCCCAGGCCGTTTGCCCGTTGATCTTGTAATCATCCGCCAGCATCAACGCAGTCGCGCGTGCTCCTCCGGGCGCGAACCAGCGTAAAAAATCATCGCGGCCCAACCCTTGCGCACATTCGGCGAGTGCGATCATCGTCCCGCCTTCGGCAAGTACCTGTGAAGCATGCTCCATCGCTTTATGTGACTGGATGAGATTGACGTCGCGCGGAGCACCGCCGGCACTGACAATGACCAGCGGGCGACGCTCATCAACCTCAACCGTATGCGAAGCGAGATATTCGTCGCAGCCGCGACGGTGCGCATCGCGCCAGTGGCCGGCATAGACGGCAACGATCTCGTTATGTGCGTCAAGCACCGTGTTGACTAAAAAAGAAGGATTGAGCATCCCGACTGCCTCGAGCATGTCTTCATGTACCGGATTTCCATCGAGGCTGCCGGAGGCAATGCCGGAGCGTTTTTCAAGTGTTTCGAGATCGAAGGAGAGAAGGTGATTGGCCTGTATGGAACGCTCCGCTCCGCAACCCGGCAGCACCGCTTTGCGACCTCCCGAAAATCCCGCGATGTAATGTAAAGAGATTGCCCCGACGACGATGACGCGATCGGCTTCGACGAGCCGGCGATTCAAAACGACGGGAGTTCCGCGCGTGGTCGTTCCGAGTGATGCGTGAGACGCGGCGTCGTTAGCGTCGTGTGGATGAACTTCGATTCTGGCCGGAAGATCGGAGCCGAGAATGCCGTGAATCTCTGTAGCAGTTGGCGGGCGATGGATACCGCCGCCGATGAGAAAGGAAATTTGCGAATCGCTCAACCCGTGCCTGTTCAGACGTTCGACGAGCAACGGCGCAATGCGATTGACGCACGCCGCGCGCGTCGCATCCGGCACGACGATCACGACGCGTTCGTGAGGTTTGACGATCTCTTCGAGACGCGCTGAATTGATGGGTGCATTCAGTGCCGCATGCACATCGGCATCTGTAAGCGGCGCAAGCGTAGCGTCGTGTCGAGTGAGCAGACGGAACTGTTGCGGGTCGAAACGGAAAGGAATCTGCTGTGCACCGTACCCGAGGTTGACGATCTGTTCAAAGCCTGGCTGTACCATCGCAACTTTTCCTTTCGACACCTTTCCTTCTGCGATCTCTGCGTTACTTGTAATGATACCTTGATTTCTCTGCGCAACCTCTGCGTTCTCTGCGCCTCTGCGGTGAGTTATTGCTGTGAAATTCTTTAACCGCAGAGACGCAGAGAACGCAGAGGTGGGCGCAGAGAAGATTTTAAATCATCGATTTCAAGACGCGCGCCAGGCGCGGAATACCCTCTTCAATTCGAGCCGTAGTCGGATGGCTGAAGTTCAGGCGGATGCTGGGCGTGCTCGATCGTTTGTTGTTCACGCTGAAGGCGTGGCCCGGAACGAACGCGACGTGTTCATCGTCGAGCGCCCTGCGAAAAAGCTCGTCAACATCGACCGCCGTTGGCAACTCAACCCAGACGAAAAAACCGCAGGCGGGCTTCGTCCAGCGTGCCGTATCGGGGAAATTCTCTGCGAGTGTGTGCATCATCGTGTCACGCTTGAGACCGTACTGTGTGCGCAGCATATCGATTTGTGCAGGCAGCCCGCCCGTATCGAGGTAAGCGTTGACGATGCGTTGCGAGAGCGGCGCGGCGTCGATGTCCGTGGATTCTTTGATGACCGACAACGGCAGCATCAATTCTTCTGGCACGACGAGCCAGCCTACACGTAAGGCGGGCGCGAGGATCTTTGAGAACGAGCCTACGTAAAAAACCCAACGCTCGCTCAACGCACGTAACGGCGGCAGCAGATTCTCATAGCACAAAAGCCCGTAAGCGTCGTCTTCGATAATGGGCACACGGTATCGCTCGGCCAGCTCGACGAGGCGCGCACGCTTCGACTGATGCAGGCGCACGCTCAAGGGATTATGTCCGTCCGTGATGGAATAGATAAAACTCGGGCGCGCGCCGCCGTTCAAATATTGTTCGACAGCGTCAACATCCATTCCCGTCGCAGCGTCAGTCGAAACCGTGAGGAGCTGAGGCTGGAAGGGTTCCAGGACTTGCTGGAAACCGGAGTAAATTAACTCTTCCGTGATGACGCTGCCGCCCGGTTCGAGCAATAACCGTGACAGCAGGCTCATACCCTGCTGTGCCCCAGCGGTGAGAAAGATTTGTTCTTCACGACAGTCGACGCCGCGCCGCTTCATCAATTCACGCACGTGCTGTTTCAAAGACTGCAGCGGCGGGCTGTATTGCAGCGCGCCCGCGTTCACAGACAGCACGCGCTCGGTTGCTTCCGCTAGAGCGTCTGTGGGAAACAACTCGACCGCGGGCAGTCCGAGGGCGAAAGAGGTGATACCGGGTCGCGCAGTCGCGACCAGCATCTGCTGCAATGCCGATTGCTTCAACCCTCGCGCCCAACCTGCCAGTTCCGTTTGTTGTGGTTTTGCGTAAGAAGTCATTTAAGTCTACAAGTTTCCGCGCAACGCCTGCTCACGCTCAATCGCTTCAAACAGCGCCTTGATATTCCCGCCGCCAAAGCCGCGCGCGCCCTTGCGCTGGATAATTTCCATGAACGTAGTCGGGCGACCGTGCAAAGGCTTCGAGAAGACCTGAAACATCCTGCCAGACTTATCTTGATCGACGAGAATGCCGAGCTCACGAAGCGACTTTTTGTCCTCGTCGTCGAGTTTGCCGACTCGCTCTTCCAGCGTCTCGTAGTAGGTGTCGGGCGTGTAGAGAAAATCGATGCCATTATTGCGTAGCGCGCGGATAGTCTCAACGATGTCGTCCGAGAGCAGCGCGATGTGTTGTGCACCGGGGCCGTGATGAAACTCCAGATACTCTTCAATCTGCGAAGAGCGTTTGCTCGGCGCAGGTTCCATGAGTGGAAACTTGACGTGCCCGTTACTGTTTTCCACCACGCCTGAATTCATCGCCGTGTTTTCCGTCACGATATCTTCCTGGTGCGAATGGTGAAAGTCGAAAACGTCGATGTAGAAATCGAACCAGTCTTTAAGCGAGTTGGGTTCAACACACGCCGCGATATGGTCGAAGGCGGTGAGGCCGGTCGGGAATACGGGCGGAGTATTTTTGAACGGTTGATAGCCTGGGAAGAACGGTTTGTCCATTCCCTCTCGATGGACGAAGGAGTGGACCGTATCGCCGTAGGCTGCGACAGTCGCTTTGACGAAGCGACCTTCTCCCTGATCGAAAACGGTCGGCTCCATCACGGGACGCGCGCCGCGCCGCACCGTCTCTGCAAAAGTAAATTTGACATCGTCAACGTCAAAGGCGATGTCTTTAACACTGTCGCCATGAATGCGGACGTGGTCGGCCACGGGGCTGTCGGCCGAGAGCGCGCTGGTAAAAATCAAAGTGATGTCGTTTTGTTGGAGCACGAACGAGGTGCGATCGCGCTCGCCTGTTTCGAGTGATGAAAAAGCAGTCGGCGTGAAGCCGAAAGCCATGCGGTAAAAGTGCGCTGCTTGTGAAGCGTTACCGACATAGAACTCCACATAGTCGATATGTCTGATTTGCAACATAATATATTTCCCAGAGAGCTACTTCAGTTTTGCCGGGATAAAGGGAGGAAGGCTACTTACTCAAACTTCGCCTTGATGGCGAGCTGGGCTGTGAATGTGTTCCGTATGATAGCAAGTCTTGCGCGCAAGTGATAGCTTCACGCGCCTCCTTGGAGTGCGGCGGCCTGGCGCCGCTTTGTTACCGCGCGGAGCGCGGCCGGCTTTCGTCTCTAAATCTGATGCGCGCTCCGCGCTCGACCAAAGCGGCGCCAGGCCGCCGCACTCCAAGGAGGCGCTCCTTACGTGCGCGTGCGTGCGAGGCGTGCACGGAGTTTTTGCGCGAGCAGAGAGACATGTGGTTCGTCGAGCATCGTGAAATGATTGCCTTGGACCACTTCGATCTCTAGCGAACCCTTTGCCAGATGACTCCAACCATATGTCGTGTCCGCCAGTTCGTCATGCGTCTCTGCCGCACGGAAGAGGACCAGCGGTGCAGAACACGCTCGCGGCTGGTAAGCGAGCACCGCTTCGTTGTTGCTCCGGTAAACCTTGAAGAGATGATGTAGCTGCGTCAAATTAAACCCGGTGGGAAACATTCCTGACCTCTGCGCCAGTTCGAACAGATGTTGCAACTGCGACTCTTCGTCAAGGTTCAAAAGCTGCTCCGAGACGTTCGCCAGCTCCACCGTTGGCAGTCCCAGATGAAACGCGAAATTGGCGACTTGCATCGCCTGTTCATTCTCTTGTTTGAACCTGGCGTCGTAAGGAGTGATCGAATCAAACAAAGCTACGAGTGCGACTTGCTGTCCTTGTCGCTGAAGTTGACACGCAATCTCGTAAGCAACGAGGCCGCCCATCGACCAGCCGCCCAGCACGTATGGTCCACTCTCCTGCACCGTGCGGATCGCATGGACATAGTCAGTTGCCATCTCTTCGATCCGCGTGTGCGGCTCGTCTGCGCCCATCAACCCGCGCGCTTGCAGCGCATAGAACGGTTGGGCCGGACCTAAACGACGAGCAAGACTGACATACGAAAACACGTTACCGCCGACTGCATGGACACAGAAAAACGGTGGCAACGATCCTTGCGGCTGAATCGCGACGAGGGATTGATCTGCCTTCCGTGCCGCCTCACTTTCATAGCCGAGCAGCTCGGCAATCGCCTGCGTCTCTTCGCTGAGGTGATTTTGGTCGGCCTGCTCTTTCCATCTTTCCGCAACGCTCGCCTCGATACCTTCGTAGCTGTGAAACTTCACGTCGCCGAGCATCCTTGATTCAGCATGGATGCCATCGGTCATCCGCTGCACACCATCCTTGTAAGGCTGCAACATGTCCGGGTGAAGTTCCACGCCGAGGAAGTTGCTTAGCTGCTCCAAACTCTCGCGCGGGCGACTCACCAGATCTTCAAACTTCAACTGATGCTGCCGGCCCACAGGGACGTCTCGAAGAAACTCGAGGATATTTTGATGACTAATGGTCCAGATCATCTCGGCCAGTTCGCGCCGGCTGAAAGGATGTGTGTAGCGAAAGAAAATTTGATCGAGTTTTGCTTCTTCAAAAGAACGCATCATGCCGCGTGGATGGCGCAGGAGATGTATGTACAAAGCATTCTCGAAATCAACCTCGGCACGCTGCATAACGCTCGTGTGAAGAGCATACGAAGGGGTTTTGTCGACGAGTCTGCGGTCGCCGATCCACTCCTGCAGAAGTCGGTAGAATTCTTTGGTCGAAAGGTCGCGCTCTTCCAGGTCGCGCATGATACTGGCGGCCTCTTCCGCGCCACAGCCTTTGAGCTCCATGATCGCGCGCACTGAGCCTTCGAGCCAGAAGCTGAACGCGCCGGAGAAGGCGCGCTTTCTCTCCGCGAGTGTGTTGAAAGAGAGGAGCTCTAATTCGGGAGGAGCGAACAGTTGTGGATGACCGCCGAGCAGCACACGCAAGAGAGTCGTGCCTGAACGCGGCGGAGCGAGAATGAAAATCGCGGATCGATTCTTCGTATTTGCGTGCTCTTCGACACGTGGAGGCAGTGGCGCAATCAACTCTCTGATTTGCGCGAGCTTCACGCCAGTTACATTTGAAGTTTGGTGCGTGCCTGCGCCCGGAACGGCGACGCCGGTAATTGTCGCCACCGCGTTGGGGTGTTGCTCTTCCAGGTACCTCGCAAAAGAAGCAACCGTCGGAGCATTGAAGATGTTGACGACGTGTACGATCTCGCCCAGATATTCCTGCAACCGATTGATGAAGATCACGCCCTTGATTGAATCGCCGCCGAGGTCGAAGAAGTCGTCATGTATACCGACCTGCTCGACGCCGAGTACGTCGCTCCACAACTCCGACAGCATCGCTTCGACACGGTTGCGTGCCGCTTCGTACCTCTTCTCGAACGCCGGTCTCTCGCGGCCGGGCTCCGGCAAGCTTCTCTTATCAAGCTTTCCGTGAGCCGTCAGTGGTATCTCTTTCAATTCGACAAATACCGCGGGAAGCATGTGCTCCGGTAGTCTCTCCCGCAAATACGCGCGCAGCTCGTCGATGCGGAGCTCACTACTCTCGCGCGCGACCACATAAGCGCAGAGGCGCCTGTCTCCATTCGCGTCCGCGTGGGCCACGACAACGGCGGCTTGAATAGACGGGTGCGTGAGGAGTGCCGTTTCAATCTCGCCGGGTTCGATACGAAAGCCTCGGATCTTCACTTGATCATCCGCGCGTCCGAGATATTCGATATCGCCGTTACCGAGCCGCCGCGCAAGATCGCCAGTGCGATAAAGCCGTGCGCCTGCTTCAAGACCAAATGGATCAGGGATAAAACGCTCGGCCGTCAACTCTGCGCGATTCAGATAGCCGCGCGCGAGCCCGGCGCCGCCGACGTAGATCTCACCCGGCAGCATGTCGGGTACGGGCTGCAAGTGACGGTCAAGAATGTAAACGCTGAGATCCGGAATAGCTCTGCCAATCCTGCTGCCACGGGTGCTATCGAGATCGGCCGCGGTTAAAGGCCGGTAGGTGACATGGACCGTTGTCTCCGTGATGCCATACATGTTGACGAGCTGTGGCTGACGATCGCGATGTCTCTCGAACCACGGCTTAAGACTCTGCAGCTCGAGCGCTTCACCTCCGAAGATGACGAAGCGCAACGCGAGCTCGTCTTTACTAACTTCATCCGCTTTCATGAGCTGACGAAAAGCCGAGGGCGTTTGATTGAGCATCGTGACCTGCTCGCGTCTTAAGAGCTCGTGGAAAGCGTCTGGCGATCGACTCACGAAATGCGGCACGATGACGAGTCGGCCGCCGTGGAGCAGAGCGCCCCACAGCTCCCACACCGAAAAGTCAAAAGCGGAAGAGTGAAAGAGGGTCCACACATCGTTTTCATTGAAGTCGAACCATTGCTGAGTCGCGTTGAAGAGGCGCACGACATTGGCGTGTGTGACTACAACGCCTTTCGGAGTTCCCGTCGAGCCTGAGGTGTAAATCACATAACACGGATGACGCGGATCAAAGCCACGGATTAAATCCGGATCTGATCCGTGGCTCTGATCCGTGTCATCTGTGGGCAGAATCACCGCCGGCTTTGCGTCTTCGATCATGAACTGCAGTCGCTCACGCGGATAGCTCGGATCGAGCGGCACATAAGCTCCACCCGCCTTCAAGATACCGAGTATACCGATTACCAATTCCAGGCTGCGCTCGATGGATAGCCCGACTAACACTTCAGGGCCGACGCCTAACGCTCGCAGTTGCTGGGCCAACTCGTTCGCACGCTGGTTCAGCTCCGCATACGTCATCTGCTCGTTCTCAAACGTGATGGCAACCGCGCCCGGATTACGTTCGGCTTGCGCTTCGAATAGATGATGAAGACACGCGACGGGAGTCTCAGATTGCTCAGCCAGACTGGACAGCAGCACCTGTCTTTCTTCGTCTTCCGTTAGCAGCGACAACTCCGAGATACGTTCGTCAGGATTCTTCGCGATGCTCTCCAGCAGAGTCTGAAAGTGAGCGAGCATGTGCTGGATGGTGGCGGCGTCGAAGAGGTCAGAGCGATAGGCGAGATAGCCTTTCAATGCCGGGCCTCTATCCCAAACATTCAGCGACAGATCGAACTGTGTCGTCCCGCTCTCGATGTGCACTGGGGTAAGAGTTAGACCAGCCAATTCGATGGATTCGTCAGGTGTGTTCTGAAGCGCGAACAGCGCCTGAATGATGGGCATATGGCTCAAGTCTCTCTGCGGCTGAAGCTCTTCAACCAATTTATCGAAAGGAAACTCCTGATGTGCATACGCACCGAGCGCAGTCTCTTTGACCTGTGCGAGCAGCCCGCGAAATCTCAAGTCGTCGCTGAAGTCCGCGCGCATGACGAGTGTGTTGATGAAGAAACCGATTAAGCCCTCGAGCTCCTGGCGATTGCGACCGGCGATCGGCGTGCCGACGACGATCACATCCTGTCTGGCATAGCGGTGCAACAGTGTTTGAAAGGCTGCCAGCAGGACCATGAACATCGTTGCGCCTTCCTGTTTGCCTAGCTCTCTCAATCCTCTCACCACATCTGCCGCAACGATGAAATGTTCAATCGATCCGCGCGAGCTTTGCATCGAAGGACGTGGCCGATCGGTCGGAACTTCCAGGAGAGGTGGCGCGCCGTCAAGTCGCTTCTTCCAGTAATCGAGCTGCACTTGGAACACTTCACCCGTCAGCCAGGATCGCTGCCATTGCGCGTAGTCGGCATACTGAATGTGAAGATTGGGAAGCGTCGATGGCACGCCAATGGAGAATGAGTTATAGAGCGCGGCTAGCTCATTCACGAGTACACTGATGGACCAACCATCGCAGATGATGTGGTGCATCGCCAACAGCAGCAGGTGATCTTCAACATTCAACCGGAGCAGCAGCGCGCGCATGAGCGGGCCGTTGACGAGGTCGAACGGTTCCCTGAGGTTTTCAACAGCGACACGCTGCGCTTCGGTCTCGCGCGCCGTCTCCGGCAGGTGAGTCAAATCGAGCAACGGCAGTACCAAAGCCACGCGCGAAGAGATGACCTGCATCGGCTGTGCAGCAACCATTTGAAATGTTGTGCGCAGGACTTCGTGTCTCTGGACAATCTCGTTTAATGCCTGTTCGAGAGCGTTGACGTTGAGTTTGCCCAGGAGACGCGAGGCGAGCGGCACGTTGTAGACGGGACTCTGCGGGTTCATCTGTTGGAGGAACCAGAGTCGCTGCTGTGCAAACGATAGCGGGAAGAGGAAAACCTCCTCGGCACCACTATCTAAAGTCTCTTCGCTGTTAGGTGTTGAAGAATCGAGATAAGAGTTTTGCATCACGGCTGCGAATCGAAAATGCCTGCTGCTGTGCCGCACGCAAGATGAGGATATGTGGCAGCCATCACGTCTTCCGGAAGATTGCATCCGGAGAGCACGTCAGATTGCGTCCGAACAGATCTGTGTAAAAGGTGTCCACCATCAGAGCCCCTTTCGGAACGTTCTGAAGGGCGGTCTCGATTTGTGCGCTTCCATCTGCATCCACGCCAATGTCCTCGATGACCAGATAGTCGCCAGATGCCATCAGTGGCTGCAGGTGGCTAACAATGAGCGGAACATGGTTGTGGCAATCCTCGACAATGAGCCATGGATGAGGCAGGTCACGGAGACGCTGAGCCGGCAGGAGCTCGGCGAGATTCTTGATGTCACCGCCGATAAACTCGATCGCCCTCTCCTTAAACAGCTCTGGACTGACGTCATCGATGTTCACCTCGAGAGTGATGATCCGAGTGCCGAGCCCAAACATGCGGCAGTGGTCGAGGAAGAAAAGGGCGCTTCCGCCCAGGCCCGTACCGAGCTCAATCAACGTCTTCGGCCTGAGGTTCTGGAGGAGTTGTTGATAGATACTTATATCCCAACAAGTCTTTCCCAGCGGGACGCCACGCCACTTCAGCCATCCCTTGTAGCCCTGCGAAAGAACGAAGTTCAAGGCGCTGCAATCGAAGTCTAGTCCATGGGCTCGGCGGTCACTCCACTCCGCAAATCGTTCAGACAGGAAGCCGGTAAGAACACGTTCAATCTGCTCGGGCTGCAGGCGCGTCAAGTCCTGCAACTCCTGAATCGGCGAGAGACGCCTTGTCAGGCAACCGGCAAAGTAAGACGTTCGAACGTCGATACCGGCATCGTTGGCGCGTTGCCTTGCTGCTTCCTCGAGCTCGTTCATGACTTCAGTGCCCTTTGTGATCCGAGGCTTGCTACGAAACCGTCAGGCAGTCCTAAGCCGTCGATGAAAACGTCATCAGGCAAACCGGCGGAGGCGTTGTTAACGGGGGTGCGATCGCTCGTGGAAATAAAGATCATTGCCATCCAAATGTGAACAGAAGCCCGAATTTCAATTAAGGAGAAGTGTTGTGTGGGAGCACCCACAACATATACCCTAAGCCGTTCGCTCTGCAAGCCCTTTCAAACCCCCGACATATTGGTTCCGTCCTAGTAGAGAGATTCAACCGGATTGGCGATCGCCCAGGTTCGCGGACACTCAGATCTTCGCGTGGCAATGCATTGCATGAGAACGGTCGAAGATACCTAAGGGGTGGCGGGTGAAGCGATCAAAGACTGTTAAGTTACCTAATGACGACAAGATGGTTTCTGATGATATCTTTGGCAAGTTAGCGCCTGGACGAAGTATCGAGCTTATGAAGCATATGCTCGGTACAGATATTTTTCGGCGAAGCGATACGCCAATCTTCAAGGACAGAGCAGGATTCGGAACCGATTCTGACGACGAGCCCGACCCTGATACCATTGATACTCACTCGTACATTGATATGTTCAAAAATGCTCACGTCGAGGAGGCAGCTATATGGAAAATCTGTTGAAAGACCTCAGATATGCGCTGCGGATATTTCGCAAAAAGCCAGCCTTTTATCTCATCGCCGTTATAGTGCTGGCCCTCGGCATCGGCGCCAACAGCGCAATCTTCAGCATCGTCGACGTCATGTTGATCCGCCCCCTGCCCTACAGAGACAGCGGCCGCCTAGTGACTCTCTGGCATTCGTATCCACACCTGATGCCGCCGCGCGCCGAAGTCTCTGCGCCGTGTTTTATGATTTACAAAGAGCAAGGCGACATCTTCGACGGCATCGCTGCGACCATGCGCAGAAGCATGAGTCTGACCGGAGACGGCGAACCCGCGCAGATTCAGGCTATGTTGGTCACGGGTGACTTCTTTTCCACTCTCGGCGTAAGTCCGCTGATCGGCCGGCCCATCACGCCTGACGACGACCGCCCAGGGAACGACCACGTTGCCGTCTTGAGCTACGAGTTGTGGCAGTACAGTTTCGGCGGGCAGCAGCAGGTCTTGTCGCAGCCGGTGTCCCTGAACGGCGTCAACTACGACGTTATCGGCGTCATGCCACCGCATTTCACATTCCTGGGAAAGGCTGACCTGTGGCTCCCTATGGCTTTCGTGCCCGGACAACTGGGTCCCAGGCAGCATGGCAACGAGTACCTGAGCGTCGTCGCCCGGCTCAAGCAGGGGCTCTCGTTGCAGCAAGCGCAAACAAAGCTGGATACCATTTCAGCCGGCATCCGTCGGCAGTTCCCGCAATTCTACCCCGAGAGCAGTAGTTGGCATGCGTCGATGGGATCGTTGCGCGATCAACTGGTCGGCGACTTTCGCACGCCGCTCATAGTTCTCGCTGTCGCGGTCGGGCTGGTTCTGCTGATCGCTTGCAGTAACGTCGCTAATATGTTGCTGGTCCGGTCGGTCGCACGGCAGAAGGAGATCGCCATCCGCGTGTCTTTCGGTGCGAGCAGCAGGCGCTTAGCCCGTCAACTGCTCACCGAAAATCTCCTGCTCGCCATCGTCGGCAGTGGCCTGGGGCTGCTATTGACGTACTGGGCGATCAACGCGCTGCCGGCGATTGCCCCATCGGATTTCGCCAAGTCCCTGCCCGGCTGGGAGCAAATCGCGATCAATTACCGGGTCGTCGGCTTTACGATGATCGCGGCAGTGGTGACGAGCCTGATCTTCGGGTTGCCACCGGCGCTGCAAGCCACGTCGATGAACATAAACGATAAGCTGAAGAGCCACCGGGCGGGGGAAGCCGACCGCAGCCAGGGCCGCCTGCGCAACCTCTTGATCGTCGCCCAGGTGGCTATCACCTTTCTGCTGCTGGGCGGGTCGGGCCTGTTGATCCGGAGCCTCCTGCATCTTCAGCAGGTCGACCCCGGGTTCCGCATCCAGAACATTATGAGCGTGCAAGTCACCCTGCCACGATCACGGTATGCTGAAAACAGGCAAGTGTCAGACTTCTACGGCCAGGCGCTGGAAAACCTGCGGTCCATCCCGGGCGTGGAGGCCGCCGGGGCAATTTCGGATTTGCCGCTGATGCCTTCGGATCGCACGGCGCTATTCGTGATCGAGAACCGCCCGCTGGTACCCGGCGAAATGGCGCCGAGCGCCGCCCATCGCATCATTGACGCGGATTACTTTTCGGTGATGAATATTCCGCTGATCAGTGGCCAGCAGTTCAGCGACCGAGACTCTTCTGATTCGCCGCCAGTCGTCATCATTGACGATCAACTGGCCGAGCGTTTCTGGCCGGGCGAAAATCCCATAGGCAAACGCCTGTCATTAACCTTTGAGGCCGGTGCCGCCGGCCCGCGCTGGCGCGAAGTCGTCGGCGTCGTCAAGCATCTGAAGGAGCGCGGGCTCGACGTCGTACCACCTTCGCAGCTCTACGTGCCACAATCGCAGTCGCCAATGCGCAGCATGTTTTTGGTGGTGCGTAGCCCGTTAAAGGCGGCGAGCCTGCTCCCGATGATTAAGGATGCAATCGCCAAGGTCGACCCCAAGCAGCCTATTTACAACTCGATGCCGATGGAGGCCGTGCTCTCGGATTCGATCGCCCCCAAGCGTTTCCTGACGGTCTTGATGGGGGTCTTTGCGGCGCTGGCGCTGGCGCTCGCGACCGTCGGCCTCTATGGCGTCCTCTCGTTTTCGGTGTCGCAGCGGACGCATGAGATAGGCGTTCGCATGGCGCTCGGTGCCCAGCAGTCGACCGTGGTCAGGATGGTCGTCAACCAGGGAATGCGGATAGCGCTGATGGGCGGGGTGCTCGGGTTGGTCGGCGCAATCATCTTGACGCGATTCATATCGAAGATGCTATTCGGCGTCAGCGCCCTGGACCCGATAACCTATCTCGGCATCACGCTCGTCCTTGCCGCTGTTACGTTCCTTGCCAGTTATATTCCGGCCCGCAGGGCGGCCAGAGTCGACCCCATGGTCGTCCTACGCGATAGCTGAGCGCAAGTTTGCCGCGCGGGCTCGCACTCCGCATTAGCGGGTGGCTGAGGCGCGCGGCAGAGAATGCTGGCGTGTTTGAATGGAGAAGTTTTCGCCCGACGAAGTCCGGGGTGTCCAGGGCGCTACCTGCCCGGCCGCGCGAGCCGTTGCACATCCGTGATAATGAGCCAGCCCTTCTTCCTACTGATGACGCCCTTTTGCTCCAGCCTTTTAAGAATGACCGAGAGGTGTTCCGGGGTGATGGCGATGAAGTTTGCGATCTCGGCGTGCTTAAGGGGCAGTTGAATCCTCACTTCACCCGACGACCTGCCGGGTTGCAGGACCGACACCAGATGGAAGAGCAAATATTGCAGCCTCTCTTCGGCCATCAGGCAAGCGACCTGCGAAACTCGCAGGAGGCGTTCGTCACTTTCGTTGCTTAGCATCTGCAACATGGCCATTGAGAGTTCGGTGTCCGCTTCGAGCCAGCGCAAGAAACTCTCGGCGGGCACAGAGTGAACGATACACCTGCCGAGCGCCGTCGCGGTCACCAGATACGACTCTCGAAGTACTATCGATGACGTGCCCAGCAGTTGGCCTGGAAACTGAAGGTTTACCAGAAACTCTTGGCCATTCTCGGCCAGGTGAGTCAATTTTACGAGGCCGCTTGTGATCAAAAAGACGTGTTGCGGCAACGCGCCCTGGTGGAAGATTGTATCGCCTTCCTGGTAAGTCTTCGGCTGAGAGGCAATGGAGAAGGCGCGGTGGAGTATGGCTGCTGTCCGGCCACGCTCATCGCGCTGCTCGCAGACCAGTTTGACGCTATGAGTGCCCATTCGGCTGCCCTCCTCTTCGACAGTGTAGAGATCGGAACAACTTCATTGTTTTGAGGGGAAAGAGAGAACGACGTTCCGACTGAGTGGAACTGATTAGTACGTTGGTAACCTATTGAGGGGTACGAGAGCGATGTGGGGAAACAGCGCTCTCCATATACTTAAGGCGCAAAAACGAAAAAAATTTATGAGGAAGCGAAAGAGAGCGAGGAGCGTCCGGCCCGCTGGCGGATAAAATCCTCGATCCTCAGGCCGTCAGGCGGCGCGCCGCCGCCGCGCACCATCACCTCCTCGAACAGTTCGTACATCAGCAGCTCGCGCTTGCTGGCGAAGCAGCGGCCCAGCGGGTGACGGCGCAGGTAATCCTCTGGCAGGGCGGCCTCAACCATCCGGTCGAAGCGCGTCAAGTGGTAGAAGCCAGCGGACGGGAAGCCGAGCTTGCGCCGCAGGACGGCGTTGATCAGTACCTCCTCGCCGCGACGCAGCGCCACTCGCCGCAATACGTACTTGCCAATGCCGATATCGGAATTGAGCTTGTAAGAGATGGGCAGCCGATTAGCGAAATTGACCAGCTCTTGATCCAGAAAGGGTACACGGATCTCAAGGCTCGACGCCATGGAGTACTTGTCGATGTAATCCAGGTGTTGGCTGGTGAGCTGGTCCATGAGGTTAAGCGGGAAGAATACGCGCAGGTATTCCGAAAGGCTGGTAATCGACAATAGTCTATCGGCAATGGTAGTGGCTTCATCGCTCACCCTCACACCCGCCTCCCGCGCCCGCACCAGCCCTGCTTTGATCCTATCGGTTAGGCTGCTTCGATCTAGATATTGACGATAGCCGCCGAACAACTCGTCGGCCCCTTCGCCGTTGAGGCAGACCTTGAGGTGGCCGCTCATCACTTGGCACAACCGCGCGAACGGCAGCCCGTACAGGCTCGGCGGCTGCTCCTCGGCCCAGGCGCACCGGACCACCTCGTCCAGGTATTCCTCATAGCTCATCACTACTTCCGCGTGCCTCGTCCCGAGCTGCGCCGCCATGACGCGCGATTGCTCGAGATCTGTTCCGTATGGCGTATCAGCAATGGTGAAGGTGGGGAAGGGGCGGCCGCCGACCGCCTCCTTCATCAACACCCCCAGCAGGCTCGAATCCAATCCCCCTGACAGCGTCAGCCCTACCTCCACGTCAGCCACAAGGTGGCTCCTCACGCTGTCAGCCAAGGCCCGCTCGACGCCGCCAATGGCCTCCTCCAGCGTTATGTTCTCCTCCGGCTCCACCCGTAGCGCGTAGTAGCGC
>Ga0081539_10004555_pt1 | contig 15183 bp, 16 predicted proteins | sample TabmetS4T2R2_FD_71023 | JGI IMG/M metagenome (GOLD analysis project Ga0081539, IMG submission 71023) | Tabebuia heterophylla rhizosphere microbial communities from the University of Puerto Rico - S4T2R2 | ecosystem: Host-associated > Plants > Roots > Rhizosphere ...
GAGAAATTCTACTCCTGCGGGACCGCGGGGCCCCAGGCCCGCTCATGAATCAGGAGGCGGGCCTGGAGGCCCGCGGTCCGGCAAGAACTAAAGATGCTGGCGCAGCAGCCTCAGCGCCGCGTGCAGGTCGGGCAGCACGTCGACGCACCTGGCCCGCGTCTCGGGCAGGGGCTGCAGCAGGTCAGGGACCATGAAGGCCATGGCGCCGGCGGCGTGCGCCGCCGCCAGGCCGACGTTGGAATCTTCGAAGGCGATGCAGCGCTCGGGCGCGATACCCAGCCGTCGTGCCGCCTCGAGATAGAGGTCGGGATGCGGCTTGGGCCGTTCGACGTCGTCCCGTGTCGCCAGCGCGGTGAAGCGGTCGAGCAGGCCGGCGTGGCCGAGATGGCGCTCGGCCGTCTTGCGCGCGGACGACGTCGCCACGGCAAGCGGCAGGCCGCGGTCGGCGAGGAAGTCCAGCAGCTCGACGACACCAGGCTTCAGCGGAATGCCCGCCTCCAAGAGGCCGCGCAGCAGGCCGTAGAACCGCGCGCGGAACTCCTCGATGCTGAAGCCCTCGCCATAGTAGGCCGCGATCATGAGGCTGCACTCGTGCTCCGGAACGCCGACCATGGAATGGCAGAAATCCAGCGCCATCTCTCGCCCCAGCGACCGGGCGGCCTGCTGCATGGCCTCGATGTAGATCGCCTCGGTATCGAGCAGCAGGCCATCCATGTCGAAAAGGGCGGCCTCGACGGGTTTCTTGAGCATGCTTTCGTTCTAAGCTCGGATCGGGAAACGACAAGGGCGGAGAATATCCATGCGCATCCACAATCTCTACGTCGATGACAAGGGCGAGACGCATTTCCGCGACATCGAGGTCGAATGGAAGCACGAGGGCCGCGGCGGCAAGACCTCGGCGACCTTCCCGGCGACCGGCATCATCTTCCGCCAGACGCCCGGCACCTACGACTACGAATGGCATCCGGCGCCGCGCCGTCAGTACATCATCAACCTCGACGGCGGCGTCAGCATCCAGGCGAGCGACGGCGAGACGCGCATCATCGGCGCCGGCGAAGTGCTGCTGGTCGAGGACACGACGGGCAAAGGCCATTTCTCCAAGGCGGTGAACGACAAGATGCGCCATTCGATCTTCGTGCCCATCGAGTGAGCCGCAACCGGTTAGAAAATTTTGAACCGGCTCCAACGCTCCTCTGCCTTGCCTCATGCATGATCGCGCCAGGCCGTGGTCAGACAGGAATTGAACAATGAGCGCCCAGACCGTCCTCGATCCCATCAACGATCTCGTCGAGCAGGCCAAGCGCGTCCTGCCGGGCGGCAGCTTCGGCAACATGCCGGCCGAGGTGGTGCTGAAGGAGGGCAAGGGCGGCCGCATCTGGGATGAGGCCGGCCGCGAATATGTCGATTTCCTGCTGGGCTCGGGGCCGATGTTCGTCGGCCACGCCCATCCCGAGGTGACGGCGGCCGTGCAGGAGCAGGTGCCGCTCGGCACCACCTTCTTCGGCAACAACCGCCACGGCATCGCGCTTGCCGAGGCGATCTGCGATGCCGTGCCCTGCGCGGACCAGGTGCGCTTCGTCTGCTCCGGCACCGAGGCCGATCTCTACGCCATGCGCGCCGTCCGCGCTTTCCGCAAGCGCGACAAGATCCTGAAGTTCGAGGGCGGCTATCACGGCATGAGCGACTATGCGCTGATGTCGCTGGCGCCCAAGCGGCCGGGCAACTTTCCGCGGCCGATCCCGGATTCGGCCGGCATCCCGAAGTCGGTGCAGGACGAGATGCTGGTCGCCGCCTTCAACGACATCGACATGGTCGAAAGCCTGATCGAGGAACAGAAGGACGAGCTCGCCGGCGTCATCGTCGAGCCGTTCCAGCGCCTGATCCCGCCCAAGCCCGGCTTCCTGCAGGCGCTGCGCGACGTCACTCGCAAGCACGGCATTCCGCTCATCTTCGACGAGGTCGTGACCGGCTTCCGCTTCGCCTATGGCGGCGCGCAGGAGTACTACGGCGTCACGCCGGACCTCTGCAGCCTGGGCAAGATCGTGGGCGGCGGCTTTGCGCTTGCCGCCATCGCCGGCCATGCCGACATCATGAAGCATTTCGATCGGCTGGCCATGACCGACGAGGATTTCATCTTCCAGGTCGGCACCTTGTCGGGCAATCCGGTGGCCGCGGTGGCGGGCCTGGCGACGCTGGAGATCCTGAAGCGGCCCGGCGCCTACGAGCAGGTCTTCGCGACCGGCCGCGAGCTGATGCGGGCGCTCGACGAGCTCTTGAAGAAGGCCTCCATCCCGGCGCAGGTGATCGGCGAGCCGCCGTTGTTCGACGTCGTCTTCACCGACCAGCCGATCAAGGACTATCGCGACACGTTGAAGGGCGACAGGGCGATCGCCGCGCGCTTCAACCAGCTTCTGCGCGCCCGCGGCATCATGAAGGGCGAGAGCAAGTATTACGTCAGCCTCGCTCACACCCGTGCCGACATCGACCACACGATCGGCGCCTGGACCGAGGCGATCGCGGAGCTCAAGCGCTAGCATGGCGTTGCCGTGGAGCGGGACGGTTCTTGCCGTCCTGTGGATCTGCGGCATCGCGTACAGCTGGCTGAGCTGCGGCCTGATCGGTGACGGCTCGTACTACTTGCTCGATGCCGTCACTGTCGGACCGTACAAGGATATCTTCCACGAGCGGGCCGTGCCGAACCTGCTGGCGCAACTGCCGCTCGTCGCCGCCATCGCAGCAGGGGTGACGGACCTGCACTGGCTGGCGCGGCTGCAGTCCCTGGGTTGGTTCGCGCTGCCGGCCATCCTCTACTCGCTCGCCGTCCTGAGGACGCGGCAGGATCCTTTGCAACAGGCCTGCGTCGTCACCGCGATCGCCATCGTCTTCATGACGAGTTCATTCTTGATCGTGGCCGAGCATGTGACGGCCTATGCCATCGCAACGATGGCGGCGGCGTGGCTCGCGACGGCGAGGCACCTGAAGGGGGGCGACGGTGTCGTTCTCGTCGTGCTGGCCGCGCTGTCGATCCTGACCCACGAGGTGTTCGTCGCTCTCGGGCCCTTGCTGGCGGCGATGACGGTCTCTGCCGTGCGGTACGCGCCGGTGCGGCCTTCTCTTGCGGTGGGAACGTATCTGGCGGCCGCGGCGCTTTTCCTCGTCTCGGCAGCCTTGGCGTGGCACGCCATCGCGACATTCGAAGACAAGGCCTACTTCGCATCGGCCTTGTCCGAAACCCGGGACTTCTGGAAGAACCCGGCTTTCGATCTTGCTTCGCTCGCAGCCCTCGTCGTCGCAGGCTTTGTCCTGGTGCGGCCGGCCGATCTCGCGACCATGCGTCCCTGGCTGCTCGCCGCTCCCATGCTCATCGCGCTGGTCCTGCTGCCGCTGCTGGTCCTGACCAGCGGCTACTTCGGTCCGCCCTTTGCCTACAGCCAGAACATCACGCGGTTCGCCGCCGGCGCTGTTCTCATGGCAATCATTCTCTTCATGTGGACCCGCCCCGAAACTCCGGCGCCGGGGCGGCTGCTCTCCTTCGCCGGGCTGCTGTTCCTGGCCACGCTGCCATGGAACGCGACGCTGGCTGTGCTCTTCACCTCCTACCTGCACGAAGTGAAGGCTGCGATCGGCAGTCGGTCGGGCATCATCGCCTACGAGGACACGCCGCTGCCGACGAACCCCAGGCTGCCGCAAGGCGAGGCCTGGTCGATGCCGATCACCAGCGCGATCCTGCGCAAAAGCCCGGCCGACGGCGTCATCGCGCCGCCGCGGGGCTATACAGGGTTCCTGCCTTATGCGGCGTCCGACCTGCCCAGCCTCGGTCGCTTCCAGTGGCGAGAATGAGCCGCTACGGCAGCTGCATGCCCTTCTTCTTCAGCGCCGCCTCCTTGTCAGGCCCCCACATCGACCTCAACAGCGCGTCGGCGGCCGCCTGGTCGCGCGCGCCGGTGCTGACGGCGCCGGAGTAGATGATATAGGTCTGCACATCGAGCGGGATCGGTCCCACCAGCACCGTGCCCGGCACGGCGAGAAGCTCGCTCGACGGCTGCATGGCGATATCGGCCTCGCCCGAAATCAGCTTCTCGCCGGCGAGACCGCCCTTCACCAGGACGGTCTTGGGCTTCAGCTCGGCGGCAATGCCCATCTTCTCGAACAGGTTGGCGAGATAGGTGCCGGCCGTCCCGCCCGATGCCGGATCGGTGTAGGCGATGGCCCGCGCCTTGAGCAGGCACTGCTTGAAGGCGTCGACCGTGGAGATGTCGGGAACCGGCGCGCCCTGCTTGATCGAGACGCCGATGCCGACGCGCGCCAGGGGCTTGGCGCTGCTCTCGACCAGCTTGCTGCCGAGCAGCGGCGCCATGGCGCCGGGCGGCATCACGACCACGTCGAAATATTCGCCGGCGGCAACGCGCCGCGCGAGCGCGCCCGCGGTGTCGTTCTCGATCGTCACCTTGTGGCCGGTCCGCTTCTCGAACTCCGGCACCAATTCCTGCGCCACCGACTTGAAGGCGCCGGCAGTAAGGAGCTTCAGGTCGGCGGCTGAGGCCGGCGCGATGGCGGCGAGCGCCACGACGGCGATCAGGAAAGCACGCATGGTCTTCTCCTAGGAAGGCTTGCCCATGATGTACGGCTTCAGTGTCGCATACATGAAGGCATGTGTCGGCGTCGGCACACCATGCTCCCTGCCGAGCTCGACCACCTTGCCCGAGAGCCACGGCAGCTCGATGCGATTGCCGCGCAACAGGTCGACGGCCATCGAGGGGATGAGGTGAGGCGGCGCGGTGCGGTTGAAGTTCAGGATCCTCTCGACGGCATCGGCCGGCAGGGCGACGCCGGCGGCCCGGCCGACCGCCGCCACTTCCTCGTAGGCCGTGGTGAACCACGGCGCGATGTCGGGGTCGTCGCGCAGCTTGCCGACCGGCAGGCGGGCCAGCGCCATGATGCTGGCGTTGGAAGCCAGCAGGATGAACTTCATCCAGAGCTCGGTCTGGATCGCGGTCGACAGCACGCCGTCGATGCCGGCCCTGACGCACAGGGCAGCGAAGGCCTCGCCGCGCGCGCTCTTCGCGCCGTCGAGCTCGCCGAACACCATGCGCATCACCGTGCCGGTCTGGCGGATCACGCCGGGCTCGGCGATGGTGGCGCTGATATTGGCGACGCCGCCCATCACCGCCTGCCTGCCCAGGATGGGTGCCAGCCGGTCGGCGGCGTCGACGCCGTTCTGCAGCGGGATCACGGCGGTGTCCTTGCCGACCATCGGCTTGATCGCCGCGCCCGCGCTCTCGACGTCCCACAGCTTCACGCAGAACAGCACGACATCGACCGGCCCGACGGTCCTGGGATCGTCGGTCGCCTGCGTCGGCACGAGATGGATGTCGCCGCGCTGGCTCTCGAGCTTGAGGCCGTTGCTCTTCATGGCGGCAAGATGCGGCCCGCGGGCGATGAAGGTGACATCGGCGCCGGCCTTGGCCAGCGCCGCGCCATAGGCGCCGCCAACTCCACCCGCTCCGACTACGGCGATACGCATGAGATGCTCCCCACCACGACCAGACCTGCGCTGCAGCTTGCGACGCCGTCGGCGTCGTCGATCCTGAGGCCGCCATCGGCCGGAAGGTCGTAGCTCCTGTCGGCCAGGCGCAGGATCGACGGCGCGCCCGGACAATAGGCAACATGGATGCCCGCGCCCAATCGCTGCGATCGTCCGGCTTCGAGGACCGCAAGGTCGATCCGCACCTTGCTGCGCTCGCCCATCAGGTTGATGACCTCGACAGGGCCCGCTTCCAGCCGGCTCACGATCGGCGTCTCGCCGGCGAAGCGCACCGGCCGGAACGGGCGGCGCACGTCGATCTCGCCGGAGGGCGTCTGCAGGACGAGACCGCTGCCCGCCACCAGCACCTGCAGGCGGTCGAAGCCCGGATAGTCCGAGAACGGCCCGGCCACGGTGATCGGCGTGTGGCTGAAGCGCCAGATGTCACCATCGAAGGCGATGTCGGTCGTGACGCCACCGCCGTTCTTCCACGGCGTGCGCTGGTAGCGGTCGGAGTCGAGCGGCGTGATCAGGGGCCGCTTCATGCCGCGTTGGCCACGGTCCCTTGCGCCAGCAGCGCGTCGATCTCGGCCGCGGCAAAGCCGTGTGCGGCTAAAACCTCCGCCGTGTGCTGGCCGGTGGCGGGTGCGGTGCCGCGCGCCGTGCCCTCGGCCTGCGGCAGCATGCCGGGCAGGGCGGGGATCGGCACCGCCTGGTTGAGGCCGGCCTGGGTCAGCCACTGGATCAGGCCGGTCTCGCGGACGTGCGGCTGGTCGAGGAACTCGGCATAGCTGTTGAGGCGCTCGTGCATCAGGCCGGCCTCGGTCAGGCGCCTGGTCCACACGGCCCACGGCTCGGCGGCGATCGCCGGCCGCACGATGGCGTACAAGGCGACGTCGTTGGCGAGCCGCTCAGCGCGCGTGGCAAAGCGCGGATCGTCGGCCAGCGCCGGCATCTGCATCGCCGTGCAGAGGATGCGCCAGTCGCGGTCGGTGAAGGCGAGCAGCGACATCCAGCCGTCGGCGATCTTGAACACGCCGCCCGGGGCGCCGCCGGGCTTCATGACGCCGCCCTCGAGGTGACAGGCCATCAGGCGGATCGACTGCAGCGCGGTCGCGGCCTGCATCAGGCTGACGTCGAGGTAGCGGCCGCGCGCTTCGTCACGGCGGGCGTAGAGCGCGGCCGACAGTGCCTGGAAGGCGTAGAGCGCCGTCGACATGTCGACCACGATCACCGGCACGCGATGAGGGATGCCGTCCTCGCCACGGTTCTCGTTCATCAGGCCGGTATAGGCCTGCAGCACCGGGTCCATCGCCGGCCGGCTGGACAACGGGCCGCTCTGGCCGAAGCCCGAGATCGAGAGATAGAGCAGTCGCGGTTCGCGCTGGGCGACCGACTTGTAGTCGAAACCCAGCCGCTGGATGACGCCCGGCCTGAATCCTTCGAGGAAGACATCGGCGCCCTCGAGCAGGCGCCACACCACCTGCTTGCCGGCTTCGGTCTTGAGGTCGACGGCGATGCTCTTCTTGCCGAGATTGCCGATGATCGAATAGGCAGAGTGGCTGCCATAGCGCGTGCCCAGGGTACGCGCCCAGTCGCCGTCGCCGATGCCTTCGACCTTGATGACCTCGGCGCCGTACTGCGCCAGCAGCATGGCGCAGTACGGGCCGGCGATGCCTTGGCTGAGGTCGACGACCTTCAGGCCGGCGAACGGTGCGTCATAGCTCATCGGCTCGCTTCAACTGGTTCCTTCAGTCCGTACCATGCCACGTAAAGCGCCGGCAGGAAGAGCAATGTGAGCAGGGTCGCCACGACAATTCCGCCAATCATGGCGAAGGCCATCGGCCCCCAGAACACCTCGCGGGCGATCGGGATCATGTCGAGGCTGGCCGCGGCGGCGGTGAGCAGGATCGGCCGCATGCGGTGCATGGTGGCCTCGACCACGGCGTCCCATGGCCCCAGCGCGTCGGCGCGGAACTCGTCGACCTGGGTCACCAGGATCACGGTGTTGCGGATGATGATGCCGATCAGCGCCAGCACGCCCAGGATGGCGACGAAGCCCAGCGGCTGGTCGCTGATCAGCAGCGCCGCGACCACGCCGATCAGGCCGAGCGGCGCCACGCTCATCACCAGGAAGAGCTTCTGAAGCTCTGCAACTGGAGCATCAGCACGGTCGCCATCAGGAACAGCATCAGCGGGATCACGGCGGCGATCGGCCGCTCGCCCTTGCCGCTTTCCTCGACCGTGCCGCCGATCTCGACCGACTAGCCGACGGGAAGCCCGGCGACGAACTTGGCGACCGCAGGTTTCAGCTGCTGCGCCACCGTGGCCGGCTGCAGGTCGCTGATCACCGGCGCCTGCAAGGTCACGGTCGGCTGGCGGCCGAGGCAGATCAACCAGGCGCATGACCGCCAAGCACTCGAAGAATGGAAAATCGACAGCCCCCTTGCGGCGGTACATTGAAGCCCGCCGGGCTCGTCTTCAAGATGCCGCCATGCACACCATCCGCCGCCTCACCTTCATCGGCCTGGAATACGCCTTCGCCCCGGAGAAGGCCTACGGCATGTCGCGCGGCGGCGGTTTTCGCCGGCAGGGCGGTCTGGTCGAGGTCGAGACCGACGCCGGCGTGACGGGGATCGGCGAGGCGTTCGGCAATCCGCTGGTGACGGCCGAATACTTCCGCATGGTCGAGCCGCTGTTCGTCGGCAAGAGCATCTTCGACTTCGACCATGTCGAGGCGCGCGTGCGCAACGCCATGTATCACCTCGGCGTCGGCAACCAGCTCACCGCCTGCCTCGCCGCCATCAACGTGGCGCTGTGGGACGCCATCGCCCGCGGCTTCGGCGTGCGGGTCTGCGATCTGATCGGCGGCTGCGCCACCACGCGCATTCCGGCCTATGCCTCGACCGGCTTCTTCTCCAACGATCCCGACTGGCAGCTCGAGCACATGCTGGCCGAGGCTGCCGGCCATCCCTATGCCGGCGCCAAGATCAAGATCGGCCGCGGCATCAAGGACGACGTCTTGCGCGTGCGCCGCGCCCGCGAGGCGCTAGGGCCGGACAAGCTCCTGATGGTCGACATCAACGGCGCCTACACCGTCGACGTGGCGCTGGAATGCGCGCGGGCGATAGAGCCCTTTGCCGTGCACTGGATCGAGGAACCGCTGCCGCCCGGCGACCTGCGCGGCTATGCCGAGCTGCGCCTGCGCTCGCCGATCCCGCTCGCCGCCGGCGAGGCGCATCACACCGTGCGCGACTTCCGCGCCCTGATCGATGGCCGCTGCATCGACATCGTGCAGCCGTCGGTGCCCGGCACTGGCGGCCTCACCGAGGCGAGACGCATCGCCACGCTCGCCCATGCCCAGAACCTGCGCGTGGCGCCGCATGTCTGGGGTGGCGCCATCGGCCTCGCGACGGCCTGCCATTTCATCGCCTCGCTGCCCAACACCCCGCACACCGACCATCCGCCGCATCCGCTGATGCTCGAATACGACATGAGCGACAACGCACTTCGTACGCAGTTGCTCAAGAAGCCCCTGACGCTGGAGGCCGGCCACATCCTGCTGCCCGACGGCCCGGGACTCGGCGTCGAACTCGATCGTGATGCCGTGGAGCGCTATCGCGTTTGCTGATCGTCCCCGGTCGTGCCAGTGTTTTGTCCAAGAAAACAGGCCACTGGGAGATTGCATATGGACAACGTGACGCGACGGGTTTTCGCGGGCGGCGCTGCGCTCGCGGTGCTCGGCCTGGCGATGGGCGCGGCCGCGCAGCAGCCGGTCAAGATCGGCGCGATCTATCCGCTGAGCGGCAACTCGGCGAGCGCCGGCAACTATTCCAAGCAGGCGATCGAGGTCGGCATCGAGGTCGTCAACAACGGCAATGCCGATCTCGCCAAGCTCCTGCCGCTGGCCAAGGGCGGCGGCCTGCCGGGCCTCGGCGGCGCCAAGATCCAGATGGTCTTCGCCGACAACCAGGGCACGCCGGCGGCCGGCCAGAACCAGGCGCTGCGCCTGATCTCGGAGGAGAAGGTCGCGGCGATCCTCGGTGCCTACCAGTCGGGCATCACCGTCACCGCCAGCGCCATCGCCGAGCGCCACGGCATTCCCTTCGTCACCGCCGAATCTGTGGCGGCCAACCTCACCGAGCGCGGCTTCAAGTGGTTCTTCCGCGTGACGCCCGTCGCCATCGACTTCGCGCGCGCCTATTCGGAGTTCCTGCGCGAGCAGAAGGCGGCCGGCCAGAAGGTCGGCTCGATCGCGCTGGTGCACGAGAACACCGAGTACGGCAACTCGGTGGGCAGCGTCATCGCCGAGCAGTTCGCCAAGGACGGCCTGACAGTGACGCAGAAGATCGCCTACTCGGCCAACTCGAGCGACGTGCAGCCGCAGGTCCTGCAGCTCAAGGAGAAGAATCCCGACGTCGCGATCTTCATCTCCTACACCTCGGATGCGATCCTCTACACCAAGACGATGAAAGAGGTGAACTGGAAGCCCGGGATCATGATCGCCGACAATGCCGGCTTCAACGATCCGGCTTTCGTCAAGAGCCTGGGCAGCACGGTCGAAGGGCTGGTCAACCGCTCGACCTTCGCCGGCGGCAAGCCGGGCAGCGTCCCCTACATCTTCAACGAGCTCTACAAGAAGAAGACCGGCGGCGACGATCTCGACGACGTCTCGGCGCGCGCCCTCGAAGGCATCCTGGTGCTGGCCGACGCCATCAACCGAGCGGGCTCGACCGATCCGGCCAAGATCCGCGACGCGCTCAAGGCCACCAACCTGCCGGCTTCCCAGATGGTGACGGGCTACGAAGGCGTGAAGTTCGACGACAAGGGCCAGAACGTACTGGCCTCGACCCTGGTGACCCAGATGCGCGGCGGCAAGTACGTCGCGATCTGGCCCAAGGCGCGCGCCACCGACCAGGTCATCCTGCCGTACAAGGGTTGGTAAGCTGGGGCTGGTGAGTGGTCGCAGCCATCTGACGGCGGGCTGAAGCCGTGTCGTTCACGCTGGTCCAGGTGATCGTGAGCGGGCTGCTGCTCGGCGCGGTCTATGCCCTGTTCTCGTCGGGCCTCACCCTGATCTGGGGCATGATGAACGTCGTCAACTTCGCGCACGGCGACTTCGTCATGCTGGGCATGTACACCGCCGTCGTGATCTGGACGGCGCTGGGCGGCGGGCCCTTCGCCTCGGTGCCGGCCGCCGCCATCGTCATCGCGACGCTCGGCGTGCTGAGCTACTTCCTGCTGGTGCGTCACATCATGCGCGGGCCGATGCTGGCGCAGATCCTGGGCACGTTCGGCCTGGCACTGTTCCTGCGCTATGCCGCCTTCTGGTACTTCGGCGCCGACTTCAAGACCCTGCCGGACACGCTGATCGGCGGCTCCTTCACCCTGGGCGGCATCCGCTTCGAGGGCTCGCGCGTGCTGGCGGGGGCGATGGGGCTGGCGATCACGCTGCTGTTGCATCTCATCCTGACGCGCACTGCCGTCGGCAGCCGCATGCTGGCGGTCTCCGAGGATGCGACGGCGGCGCAGCTCATGGGCATCCGGCCGCAGCGCATGCAGGCGCTGGCCTGGGCCATGGCGGGGGCAGCGACCGGCATTGCCGGCGCCTTGATCGCCACCTTCTTCTACACCTCGCCCACGGTCGGCGAGACGCTGGCCATCATCGCCTTCGTCACCGTCTCGTTCGGCGGCTTCGGCAGCGTTTTAGGCGCGCTGGTGGCCGGGCTGATCATCGGCGTCGTCGAATCGCTGTCGGCCTATCTCATCGGACCGGTGTACAAGGACGTCATCGTCTACGTCCTGTTCGTGCTGGTCCTGTGGTTCCGGCCCCAAGGTCTGATGGGGAAGGCCTGATGGGCAAGTCATGAAGCGCTATCTGTTTCCGGCCGCGCTTGTGGTGCTGGCGCTCATCTATCCGCTGCTGGTCGCGGGCATACCGGTGTGGGAGCGCATGGGCGCCCTGGTGCTGCTGGCGGCGATCGGCGCCTCGGCCTGGAACATCGTCGGCGGCTATGCCGGCCAGGTCTCGGTCGGCCATGCCGTGTTCTTCGGCTTCGGCGCCTATTCCGCGGTCGTGGTCTACACTCATCTCGGCTGGCCACCGATCGCCGGCGCGCCGATCGGCATGGTGCTGAGCGTCGCTGTCGCCGCCGTGATCGGCGTGCCGACGCTCAGACTCGCCGGCCACTACTTCAGCATGGCCACCATCGCCGTCGCCGAGCTGGTGCGGGTGCTGAGCTCGACGTCGGAGTTTCTAGGCGGCGCGCAGGGTCTGGGAGGTCCCGCCATGCCGCGCACGGTGTTCGACCTCTCCTTCCTCTCGGCCACGCCGTTCTACTACATCTTCCTCGCCGTGCTGGCCTTCCTGCTCGGCCTTACCTGGTGGATCGAGCGCGGCCGCATGGGCTTTTATCTGCGCGCCATCAAGGACTCCGAACGCGCCGCGCGCTCGCTCGGCGTCTCGGCGGGCCGCTACAAGCTCTATGCCTACATGTTGAGCGGCGCCTTCACCTCGCTGGCGGGCTCGCTCTATCTCTGCATGTTCGGCTTCGTCGATCCCGAATCGGGTTTCGGCATCCTGATCTCGGTCAAGATGGTGGTGATGGCGGCTCTCGGCGGCGCGGGCCAGCTCTTCGGTCCGCTGGTCGGCGCGCTGATCCTGGTGCCGCTCGAGGAGCTGTCGAACAGCTATCTCGGCGGCCGCGGCGCCGGCCTCACCTTCGTGGTCTACGGCGCCATCATCGTCATCATCGCCCGCTTCCTGCCGAGCGGGCTTTTATCGCTGTTCGAGCGGCGTCCGGCCAAGCCTGCAGCCAAGTCGCAGATCGCGAGCGGCCATGCTGATTGAAGCGCGCAACGTCACCAAGGCGTTCGGCGCCTTCAAGGCGGTCGACGACGCCTCGGTCACGGTCGAGGAGGGCGACATACTGGGCTTGATCGGCCCTAACGGCGCCGGCAAGTCGACCTTCTTCAACTGCCTGACCGGCGATCTGCCGGTGACCTCGGGCACCGTCTCTTTCGCCGGCAACGATGTCACGCGGCTGCCGCCGGAAGCGCGCGCCAAGCTCGGTCTGGCCCGCACCTTCCAGGTGCCGCTCACCTTCGAATCGATGTCGGTGCTCGACAACGCCACGATCGGCGCATTGCTGCGCCATCACAACGCGCGTGACGCGCGCGCCCGGGCGCGTGACGTGCTGCAACGTGTCGGGCTGGGTCACGTCATCGACGCGCCGGCCAGGAGCCTGGGTACGCCCGGGCGCAAGCGCCTGGAGATTGCCCGCGCGCTCGCCTCCGAGCCCAAGGTGCTGCTGCTCGACGAGGCGATGGCCGGGCTGACGCCGACCGAGGTGCGCGATGCGATCGAGCTGGTTCGGCGCATCCATGGCGGCGGCATCACCATCGTGATCGTCGAGCATCTCATGGAGGTCATCGTCTCGCTGACCCGCCGCGTCGTGGTGTTCCACCAGGGACGCGAGATTTCGCGCGGCACGCCGCGCGAGGTCACCAGCGACCCCAAGGTGATCGAAGCCTATCTCGGCCGCCGCAAGGTGCGGCACGCGGACGGCACATGAGCACGCTGCTCAAGATCGAGCACCTCGAGGTGCGCTACGGCGACCTCATCGGCGTGGCCGACGTCTCGCTCGAAGTCCCGGCCGGCTCGGTGGTGGCGCTATTAGGCTCCAACGGCGCCGGCAAGACCACGACCCTCAATGCCATCGCCGGTATCGTGACGGTGTCGGCTGGCACGGTCGTCTTCGACGGCGACAACATCGCCGGCCAGCCGGCCTATGCCATCGTGCGCAAGGGTCTGGCGCTGTCGCCCGAAGGCTGGCGGCTGTTCACCCAGCAGAGCGTCGAGAACAACCTGTTGCTGGGCGCCACGCCGCTCAGCGACCGCAAGCGCATCCCGCGCCTGCTCGAGCGTGTCTATGGCGTGTTCCCGCGACTGGCCGAGCGGCGCAGCCAGACGGCCGGCACCATGTCGGGCGGCGAGCGCCAGATGCTGGCGGTCGGCCGCGCGCTGATGAGCGAGCCCAAGCTTTTGTTGCTCGACGAGCCCAGCCTCGGCCTGGCGCCGGCCATCGTCGATTCCATGTACGACGCCTTCGCCGCCTTGCACAAAGACGGCCAGACCATCCTGCTCGCCGAACAGTCGGTCGATCTCGCTCTGGAGGCTGCCGACTATGCCTACGTCCTGCAGGTCGGCCGCACCGTGCTGCAGGGTCCGGCTGAGGAAATGGCGCACAACCCCGACGTCCAGAAGGTCTATCTCGGCGTGGAGTGATTGGGAGCGCGGGCCTCCGGCCCGCGCTCCCTTTACCTCAGTGTCGGGTCGAGCTTGTCGCGCAGCCAGTCGCCTAAGAGGCTGATCGACAAGGTCGTCAAGACGATCACCGTGGCCGGCGCCAGCATGATCCAGGGCGCGCGGGTGATGTATTCGCGGCCGTAGCCCACCATGTTGCCGAGCGAGGTGAGCGGCGGCTGCACGCCCAGGCCCAGGAACGACAGCCCGCTTTCCAGCAGGATGATTTCCGGGAAGGTCAGCGTCATCGACACGATCAGGGTCGAGGCGATGTTGGGCAGGATGTGCAGGCCGTAGATGCGGCCGGGTCCGGCGCCGAGCTGGCGCACCGCCGAGGCGTAGCCCTGCTCGTTGGCGGCTAAGGTCAGGCCGCGGGTGATGCGGGCATAGCGTTCCCAGGAGTGGAACCCCATCAGGCCGATGAACAGCGGCAGGCTGTTGCCGAAGAACGCCAGCACCGAGAGCGCGATGATCATGAACGGCATGCTGGCCTGAAAGTCGATCGCCATCAGGATCAGCGTCTCGACGTAACGGCGGAAATGGGCGGCGAGGATGCCCAGCGCCGTGCCCAGCGTCGCGGCGATCAAGGTGCCGAACAGGGCGATCAGCAGGCTCATGCGGATCGACATGATCAGGCGCGAGAACACGTCGCGGCCGAGCTCGTCGGTGCCCAGCGGATGGGCGAAGGTGCCGCCGAACAGGACCGGCGGTGCGAGCCGCGCCTTGAGATCGAAGGCGGTGATGGAATAGGGCAGCAGGAAATCGGCACCCAGCGCCACCACCACCATCAGCGCCAGCCACAGCGTGGCCAGGCCGACGGCGAAGGGCAGGCGCGCGACCCGGCGCGCGATCGTTCCCAGAGTGGAGGTCGGCAGCGGGGCAGGAAGAGCGTCGCGCACGGCCATGGTCAGTGTCCCGCCGCCGTGCCGCGCACGCGCGGGTCGAGCCAGCCATAGGCGATGTCGACGGTGAAATTGGCCATCACCATCCACGCCGCGATCACCATCAGGATCGCCTGCACCACCGCGAGGTCGCGATTGGCCACGGCCGACACCAGCAGCCGGCCGACGCCGGGCCAGGCGAACACACTTTCGACCACGACGGCGCCCGCCACCAGGCTGCCGATCATGAAGCCGATAATGGTCACGGTCGGGATGGCGGCGTTGGGCAAGGCATGGTGGGAGATGACGCGCCGCCATTCGACGCCCTTGGCCGAGGCGGCGCGGATATAGGGCTGGCCCAGCACTTCGAGCATCGCCGAGCGGGTGAAGCGCGCCATGATGGCGGCACCCGCCGCACCCAGGGTGACGATGGGCAGGATCGCATGGCTCGCCGAATCGGCGCCGCTCGCCGG
>Ga0081539_10004556_pt1 | contig 15182 bp, 9 predicted proteins | sample TabmetS4T2R2_FD_71023 | JGI IMG/M metagenome (GOLD analysis project Ga0081539, IMG submission 71023) | Tabebuia heterophylla rhizosphere microbial communities from the University of Puerto Rico - S4T2R2 | ecosystem: Host-associated > Plants > Roots > Rhizosphere ...
CTCGATCAGGTCGAGATCGCTCAGGTGGGCGCGATCCTTCAGGCGCAGCGTGAGCGCGGGATCGCGGTGATCGAAACCGAGCGCGACGAGGTCGAGGCGACCACCGTGCTGCACTCGGCCGACATGCAGTTCCGCGGCCAGACCCATCTCATTCGCGTGGCGCTGCCGCGGCCCGATGTGACGCGCGAGGAGACCCAAGCGCTGTTCGAAGCGGCGTACTTTGCGCGCTTCCAGGTGCGGCTGCCCGAGATCCGCGCCGTGCTGGTCAATCTCAGCACCTCGGTGATCGGGCGGCGGCGCAGCTTCCCGCTCGCGGCGCTGCTCGAAACGCGCACGCGCACGACGCAGATTGAGAACGCGATCATCGGCGAGCGGCAGGTCTATGCCGACGGCGCCTGGCGCAACGCGAAGATTTACAGCCGCGACAGCCTGCCGGTCGGCGCGAGAATCGCGGGACTGGCGGTGATCCAGCAGATCGACTCGACCAGTGTGGTCGAGCCCGGCTCGACCGCGACCGTCGATGCGATCGGCAACCTGCGCATCCGGGTGACGTCATGACGACTATCGACGCTCTGACGCTCGCCGTCATCCAGGCCGGGTTGCAGCAGGTCTGCAACGAGATGGACATCGCGTTCTCGCGCGCGGCGTTCTCGCCGGTAATCGCCGAGGCCGATGATCGCGCCGACGGCATCTACGACCGCCACACCGGCGCGCTGATCGCGCAGGGCGACTACGGCCTACCGGTGTTCGTCGGCACGATGCAGTACTCGACCCGGGAGCTGATCCGCCTCATTCGCGAGGGCAGCGTGGCGCCGCCCGAGCCGGGCGACATCTACGTGGTCAACGATCCTTATCTCGGCGGCACGCACCTGATGGATGTGCGCTTCGCCAAGCCGGTGTTCGTCGAGGGCGAGCTGTTCTGCTGGCTGCAGAACACCGGCCACTGGCCCGACATCGGCGGCATGGTGCCGGGCGGCTTTTCCGCGAAGGCCACGGAGGTCGAGCAGGAAGGCCTGCGGCTGCCGCCGGTCAAGCTGTTCAAGCGCGGCGAGATGGATCGCGAGATCTTCGCGATCATCTCCTCCAACATCCGTGTCGCCGAGCAGCGCATCGGCGACATCAAGGCGCAGGCGGCGGCGTTGCTGGTCGGCGAGCTGCGCCTGAAGGAATTGCTCGCGCGCTATGGACGCGATGTGGTCGAGGAGGCGATCGGCGAGATCCGCCGCCGCTCGGCCGCGCGCATGCGCGCCGAAATTCGCCAGATCCCGGACGGTACGTATCGGGCGAGCGCCTTCGTCGATTCCGACGGCGTCGTCAACGCGCCGCTCGAGATCGCGCTCGCGGTCACCAAATCCGGCGAGACGCTACGGTTCGACTTCTCCGGCTCGAGCCCGCCCTGTCGCGGTCCGATGAACTCGGTCGTGGCGACAACGCTGTCGGCGGTCTATCTCGGCGTGAAGCACCTGTTCCCCGACATTCCGATCAATGCCGGCACCTATGAGCCGCTCGAGATCGTCGGGCTCGAAGGAACGTTCCTCGACGCGCGCTATCCGCGTCCGGTGTCCGGCTGCGCGGCGGAAGTCTCGCAGCGCATCGCCGAGGTGGTGTTTCTCGCGCTGGTGCAGGCGATTCCGGATCTCGTCACCGCGGCGCCGGCCGGCACGTCCGGCAATTTCGCGCTCGGCGGCTTCGATCCGCACACCAAAGCCGGCTACGTGATGTACCAGATCACCGGCGGAGGTTATGGGGGAAACGCGCGGCATGATGGGCTCACCAATGGCTGCTCGACCATCGGCATTTCGAAAACGCCGCCCGTGGAGGTGATGGAGCAGTACTTTCCGGTGCTGTTCCGCAAATTTGCGCTGCGTGAGGGATCGGGCGGCGTCGGCTGGCATCGCGGCGGCTTCGGCGTACACTATGAGGTCGAACTGCTGCGTGGCGAGGCGCGCGCCTCATTCGTGATGGACCACGGCCGCTACGGTCCGCCCGGTGTGCTCGGCGCCGCCGACGGCGCGCCCAACGTCGTGCGCATCCATCACAACGGCACGGTGACGATCCCGGAGCATCTCTCGAAGGATCAGGACATCCGGATCGTCGCGGGCGACCGCGTCGAGGTGATGACGCCGGGCGGCGGCGGCTACGGCGATCCGCTGGCGCGCGATCCGGCGCTGGTCGCGCGCGACGTGCGCCGCGGCTACTTCACCGCCGAGGAGGCAAAGCAGCACTGGGGCGTCGTGCTCGCGGCGGATGGCACGCCCGATCTTGCCGCCACGGCCGCCGCGCGCGCCAAAGGCTTGCGGCAAACGGCGTAAGGAGGAACGCGTGGTCGCTTTCTATCGCCCCAACACGCTCAGCGAAGCGCTCGCGATCCGCGCCGCGCGCGACGTGGCGATCGTGGCGGGCGCGACCGACATTTATCCAGCGCGCACCAGCCGGCTCGCCTGGGGCGATCCGACACACAAGGACGTGCTCGACATCACGGCGATTCCTGGCCTCGACGTGATCGAGGACACCCGAGAAACATATCGGCTCGGCTGCCTCGTCACCTGGACCGATCTCGTGCGCGCCGCGTTGCCGGCGCAGTTCGACGGCTACAAGCGCGCGGCGCGCGAGATCGGCGGCGTGCAGATCCAGAACCGCGCGACACTCGTCGGCAACATCTGCACGGCCTCGCCCGCCGGTGACGGCGTGCCCAACCTCCTGGTCCTGAACGCCTCGGTCGAGCTGACGAGCGCGTCGGGCGTACGCCAGGTTCCGATCGCGTCGTTCATCGACGACTATCGTCACACGGTGTGCCGTGGCGACGAGATCGTGACGGCGCTGATCGTGCCGAAGCTTGCCGACGCGCGCAGCGATTTTCGCAAGCTCGGCGCGCGCAAGTACCTCGTCATTTCCATCGCGATGGTGGCGGCCGTGGTCGCGACCGATGGGCGAGGGCGCGTGACCATGGCGCGTATCGCGGTCGGCGCCTGCTCGGCGGTGGCGCAGCGTCTGAGCGCGCTCGAGCGCGAGCTTGTTGGCGTGCCGATCGCACGCGCCGCCGAGCACGTGACGCCGGATCATGTCGCGACACTTGCGCCGATCGATGACGTGCGCGCATCCGCCGCCTATCGCAACGCGGCCGCCGTGACCTTGGTGCGCGACGTGCTCGCGGGCTTTGCGGATGAGTCCATGCGGAGGGTGGCGTGATGCTCGACCGTCCCGCAACGACCAACAGCGACGTCGTCACCATCAGCCTGACGGTCAATGGCCGCGCCACGTCGGTCGCGGCGCCCCCGTTTGCCTCGCTCGCCGAGACCTTGCGCGATCGCCTCGGGCTCACCGCAACCAAGATCGGCTGCGACGCCGGCGACTGCGGCGCCTGCACAGTGCTGCTCGATGGCGAGCAGGTGTGTGCATGTCTGGTGCCAAGCGCGCAGGCCGATGGAAGCGAGATCATCACAGCCGAAGGCGACGATGCGCTGACCGACCGCCTGCGTCACGCATTCCTGGCGCGCGGCGCCGCGCAATGCGGCATCTGTACGCCCGGCATGCTGATGGCGGCGGCCGATCTGTTGGGCCGCGAGCCGGTCGCGCAGCGCGACGCGATCGCGGACGCGATCGGCGGCGTGCTGTGTCGCTGCACCGGCTATCAGGCGATCGTCGAGGCCGTGATGGATGTGGCGACCGGCACGGCGCAAACCGCGCCCGTCGCGGCGGCCGGCTGCGCGGTCGGCACGCGCATCGCGCGCGCCGACGGCTGGGCCAAGGTGTCCGGCACCGACAAGTTCGGCGCCGACGAAGCGCCGGCCGATGCGCTGTGGCTGCGTGCGGTGCGCTCGCCGCATGCGCGCGCGCGGTTTACGCTCGGCGATCTCGAGCGCGTCAAGCGCGCACACCCCGGCCTGGTGGCGATCCTGACCGCCGCGGATGTCCCGGGCGCGAACTCGTTCGGCATCTTCCCTAACCTGAAGGACCAGCCGGTGTTCGCGCCAGGTTTCGTGCGCTATCGCGGCGAAGCCGTGCTGGCGCTGGTTGGAACGCGTGACGCCGTCATGGCTGTACGCGATCAGGATCTGCCGCTCACGTGGGAACCCGAGCCGCCGCTCGCGGGCGTGACGGCCGCGCTCGCGAACGGCGCGACCGCGCTGCACGCGCACGCTCCGGATAACGTGCTGACGCGCGGCTATCTCGAGCGCGGCGATGTCGCGCACGGCCATCAGCTCGGTGCTGCGACCGTCGAAGGTCGGTTCGAGACTTCGTTTGTCGAGCACGCCTATATCGAGCCGGAAGCCGGCTACGCGGTGCCGGTCGGGCCCGGCCCTGATCGCATCGAGGTCACCGCCTGCACGCAGGCGCCGTACATGGACCTCGAGGAGGTCGCGCGCGTGCTCGGCATCGATCAGAGCCGCGTGCGCATCCGCCCGACCGCGTGCGGCGGTGGCTTCGGCGGCAAGCTCGACGTGTCAGTGCAGCCGCTGCTTGCGGTGGCAGCCTGGGTCACGCGCCAGCCGGTGCGCGTGATCTATTCGCGCACCGAGTCGATGGCTTCCACCACGAAGCGCCACCCCGCGCTGATCTGGGCCAAGGCGTCGGCGGCCGCGGACGGACGCCTGACGGCCTTCGAGATGACCGGCGACTTCAATACCGGCGCCTATGCGTCCTGGGGGCCGACGGTCGCGAACCGCGTGCCGGTGCATGCGACCGGGCCCTACAACGTGCCGCATGTGAGGAACAAGACGCGCGCGGTCTACACCAATGACACGCCGGCCGGCGCGTTCCGCGGCTTCGGCGTGCCGCAGGCCGCGATCGCGAACGAAACTCTGATGGACGATCTTGCCGAAAAGCTCGGCATCGATCGCTGGCAGATCCGCCGCATCAACGCGATCGACCATGGCGATACGACGCCGTGTGGCCAGGTGCTGCACGCGTCAGCGGGGCTGCCGCAATGTCTCGACGCGATCAAGGCCGACTATGACGCGCTGTTGGCGCAGGCCGCGGCGTACAACGCGGCGGGCGGGCGCAAGCGCCGCGGCGTCGGCATCGGCTGCATGTGGTACGGCTGCGGCAACACCTCGATGTCGAACCCGTCGCGCATGCGCGTGGCGCTGACGCGCGACGGCCGCGTGGCGCTTTACAGCGGCGCAGTCGACATCGGCCAGGGCGCCACCACCGTGATGCTGCAGATCTGCGCTGATGCGCTCGGCCTGCCGACCACCGCGTTCGAGCTCGTGGTCGGCGACACCGATCTCACTTATGACGCCGGCAAAACCTCGGCCTCGCGCCAGACTTTTGTCTCCGGCAACGCCGCCAAACGCGCGGGCGATGATCTGCGCGCGCAGCTGCTCGCGCTCGCCAATGCGGGGCCCGATGCGCGGCTGTCGCTGAGCGGCCATCACCTGATCATCGAGGCGGGCGAAGCCAGCCGCACGATCGATCTCTCGACGCTTGCCGCCGATGCGAACGGCGTCGTGCTCGCCGGCGAAGGCTCTTACGATCCGCCGACCACGGCGCTCGACGCCAAAGGGCAGGGGATCCCCTACGCGACCTATGGCTTCGCGGCGCAACTCGCCGAAGTCGAGGTCGATCTCGATCTTGCGACCGTCAAGGTGCTGCAGATCATCGCGGCGCATGACGTCGGCCGCGCCGTCAACCCGACGCTCACCGAAGGCCAGATCCACGGCGGCATCGCGCAGGGGCTCGGGCTCGCCTTGATGGAAGAGTTCATCCCCGGCCGCACCGAGAACCTGCACGACTATCTGATCCCCACCGTGGGAGACATGCCGCGCATCACCGTCAAGCTGATCGAGGATCCCGAGCCCGAAGGGCCGTTCGGCGCCAAGGGTGTCGGCGAGCCCGCGCTGGTCGCGACCGCGCCGGCAATCCTCGGCGCGATCCGCCACGCGACCGGCGTCACGGTGCGCCACGTGCCGGCGCTGCCGCATCGGCTCTGGGCGCTGATTCACAAGCAAGAGGAGGTCGCATGAGCGATCCTCTGTCGATCGAAGCGCGTTCGAAACAGTTCGGCGCCGCCGAAGGCGAAGGTATCGTTCGCTGCGATGCCTGTCCGATCCTGTGCCGCATCCGGCCCGGTCGCGCCGGCGCCTGCGCGCGCTATGCCAACGAGAACGGCCAGCTCGTGCGCACCGATCCGGTCGTGCTGCTCGACCGCGCGGTCGAGCAGGGCCAGCCGCTGGTGCCGTTCGCGCGCGAGGAGTGGGATGGCGAGCTGCTCGCGCCTGGCCGCACCTTCGTCACTGGTGTTGGCGCCGGCACGACGTACCCCGACTACAAGCCCGCGCCGCTGATCATTTCGGCGCAGCACGACGGCGTCGACACCGTGACAGTCGTGACCGAAGGGATCTTCAGCTACTGCGACGTCAAGGTGAAGATCGATACCGACCGCCATCTCGGTCCAGAGGCGGCGCCGATCCGCGTCGAGGGCGAGCAGGTCGGTCACGTGACGACGGCCGAATACGGCTCGCAGATGTTCTCGATCGGCGGCGTGCGCCATCTCACCGGCGGCTCCAAGAAAGAAGGCACCGTCACCTGCGACACGATGCTGAAACTCTGCGGCGGCGAGGCGGTCGAGATGGTGATCGATGGCGGCCACACTGTCGTGGTGCGCGCCGGCCATGCGCCGCTGGTCGACGGCAAGGTCGAGCAGCGCATGCGCGTCGGCTGCGGCTCGGCGACGGTCGGCATCTTCGCCAAGCAATGGCTCGGCCATGTCGACGAGGTGATCGTCGTCGATGACCACATCACCGGCGTGCTCACCGAGCATCAGGCCGGGAAGGTGCTCGGCATGCCGCCGAGCGGCATCCAGGTGGGCGGCCGCAAGTCGACGCCCGGGCGCTATTTCCAGGTCGCCAATCCAGGACTCGGCTGGGGCGGCACCGACATCACCGATCCGCTCACGATCATCCGCAAGATCGATCCGAAGATCGCACGCCCGGGCCTGCGCCTGCTGATGACCTCGACCACTGGCGAGGACGCCTTCTACTGCACGCTCGACGAGCAGCTGAAGCCGGTCGAGGCCGAGATGCCTCCTTTGGTGCGCGCCGTGGTCGAGCGTATCGGCGAGAACTGCGAGCCTTCGCTCTGCTCGGTGTTGTTCATGGCCGGCGCCGGCGGATCGCTGCGCGCCGGCGTGACCGAAAACCCAGTACTGCTGACGCGCTCGGTCGCGGCCGGCGAGACGCGCGTCACCATGGGCGGGGCGCCGGCTTATCACTGGCCAGGCGGCGGCATCACCGTGATGGTCGACGTCACGCGCATGCCGCGCAATTCGTTCGGCTACGTGCCGACGCCGGCGATCGTCGCGCCGATCGAGTTTTCCATGCCGCGCCAGCTCTATGAGCGGCTCGGCGGACACGCCGAGGCCATCGTTTCGATCGACGACATGTTGCGCAGCCTCGCCGCCGAGGCGCGCGTCGAGCCATGGGCACCGACAAATCCATGGCCGTTCCGGGGAGGATGAGCGAATGACCGATGTTCGTGCAAAGCGCCGCAAATCGGCTGCTGCGGCGACGAACGGCGCGGCGGTCGGTGCGGCTGACGCGGTCGATCCGGCCGCCGTGAAGGGCTACGTGCTCGAGGATCAGGTCGGCTTCGTGTTGCGCCGCGCGCATCAGCACGCGACCGAGATTTTCAATTCCGTCATGGACGGCTTCGAGCTCACGCCGACGCAGTTCGCCGCGCTCGCCAAGCTGCATGACCTTGGGCCTACCTCGCAGAACCAGCTCGGCCGGCTGACCGGGATGGATCCCGCCACGATGTTCGGCGTCGCCAGCCGGCTCGCCAAGCGCAACCTGGTGCGGCAGTCGGTCGATCCGGCCGATGCGCGGCTCGTGATCCTGCGGCTCACCGACGAAGGCCATGCGCTGGTCGAGGCGATGAAGGCGCGTGGCATCGAAGTGAGCCGGCGCACGCTCGAACCGTTGACGCCCGAGGAGAGCGCGACGCTTTGCCGCTTGCTGCGCAAGCTCACGTGAGATCATGCGCGAACAGCCGGTTGTCCAGGAACTGACCGGCGGCCGATTGCACCTGCAGCATGGCCCGATCGACGTCGTGCTCAAAGCCTGGGGTACGGACGGCGCGATTGCGACGGCCTATGCGGCGGCGGGTGAACGATTTCACACCATCCTCGGAGAGCTTGTCGGTGAGCTCGGCGAGCTGCGCAAGCCGATGGACCAGGGGCCTGTCGTTGCAGGTCCCGTCGCGCGCCGCATGGTCACGGCGTGCCGGCCGTTCGCCGATGTGTTCATCACGCCGATGGCGGCGGTTGCGGGCTCCGTCGCGGATGAATTGATGGCGCCGATGCTGTCCGCCGCGCCGCTGACGAAAGCCTTCGTCAATGACGGCGGCGACATCGCGGTGCATCTCGCGCCGGGCGAGACCATCAGCATCGGGGTTGCGGCTGACTTCTCGTGCGGTGCGGTGCCGGCGCTGAGCGGCAACGTGACGCTTCGGTCGGACGATGGCATCGGCGGTATCGCGACGTCAGGGCGGCACGGACGATCGTTCTCACTCGGCATCGCGGACTCGGTGACGATCCTGGCGCGCGACGCCGCGACCGCGGACGCGGCCGCGACGCTGGTCGGCAATGCGGTGAATATCGACGCGCCGGGCGTGATCCGCCGCCCCGCGCGCGAGCTCGATCCGGATAGCGATCTTGGTAACCTGCCGGTCACCGTGGACGTGGGTTCACTCGCGTCAGAGCAGATCGCGGCGGCGCTCGCGGCGGGTCGTGCGCGGGCAGAGGATTATGTGGGCCGCGGATTGATTATCGCTGCGGCGATGACGTTGCGCTCGGTGACGGAGGTTGTTGGTGGAGAGAGGTTGGTGAGCGTTTCGCTGTAGCGTTGCGTTACGGACTCGGCGCCCGCATTTGTGCCCTCTCCCCTCGTGGGAGAGGGCTCCTCGGAGGTTCAACCCAGAAGGTTCGGGAGAGGGGGAATTTCCGCGCGCTGTGCCGGTCGAAAGTCCCCCTCTCCCGACCGAGTATGTTGAATGTCCTGCGACGCCCTCTCCCACGAGGGGAGAGGGCACAACAACGACCGCCACAGCACTAGAGTCAATCACCGCACTAGAGTCACCGCCCCGATCCCTCAATCTCCTGCAACGACCGCTCCGCTTCCGCGGCGCTCTCGTAGATGTGCGGGGCGACGCCGCGCTTTTCCAGCGCGTCGCCGAGCTTCATGCGCAGGAAGCCGCTCGTCGTGTAGCGCGTCACGTCGGCGTAGTAGGAGTCCATCAGGCCGCGCACCATCGCCGAATAGGCATCGAGCAGCTCGGGCTCGATGGTGAAATTGTCGTAGTTGACGATCGCATAGACGCGCTTGCCGAGGGAGCTGAGGCGGTCGACGACGATCTCCCGGATGCGCGCGATGTCGTCTTCGTTGCGCAGCGCGAAGCGCTCGAGATTGACGAAGAAATGGTTCGTCGCCTCGTCATAGGTGAAGCGCTGCTCGAGCGGGATCGACAGCATCTGCTCGCGCAGGTTCATCGGCCCTTTGGCGAAGATGCGCCGGTCCATCAGTCGCGGCTGGTTCGCAATGAGCGGCCGAAAATCCATTTTGGCGAGGATGTCGCGTTCGAGATCGACGCCGGGCGCGATCTCGGTCAGCTCGAGTCCCGCGTTGGTCAATCGGAACACGCAGCGCTCGGTGACGTAGAGCACGGCTTTGCCGCTACGGCGCGCGACCTCGCCCGAGAAGGTGACATGCTCGACTGTGTTGACGAACTTGCGCACTTCGCCGTCGCGCACGATATGCAGCGCTCCATCGCGGCACACGGTCTCGAGCGAGCCGCAGGTGAAGGTCCCGGTGAACACGACCTTCTTGGCGTTCTGGCTGATATTGATGAAGCCGCCCGCGCCGGCGAGCCGCGGGCCGAACTTGGACACGTTGAGCGAGCCGGCCTGGTCCGCCTGGGCGAGGCCGAGAAACGCGACGTCGAGCCCGCCGCCGTCATAGAAGTCGAACTGATACGGCTGGTCGACCACCGCCTGGGTGTTGATCGCCGCGCCGAAGTCGAGGCCGCTCGCCGGAATGCCGCCGATCACGCCGGGCTCGGCGGTGAGCGTGATGAGGTCGGCGATTTTCTCTTCATTGGCGATCGCCGCGACGCCCTCGGGCATGCCGATGCCGAGATTGACGACGCTGTTCGGCGTTAATTCGAGCGCGGCGCGCCGCGCGATGATCTTGCGCGCGCCGTCGCGCATCGGCGGCATCGCGCCAGCGCGCGCACGCAGCTCGGCCGAGTAGGCCGGATTGTACGGCGTTGCGAAAGTCTGCCAGTGGTTTTCCGGCTGTGCCACCACGACGCAATCGACCATGATGCCGGGCACCTTCACCTGACGCGGGTTGAGCGAGCCGCTCTCGGCGACGCGCTCGACCTGCGCGATCACGATGCCGCCGGAATTGCGCGCCGCCATCGCAATCGCGAACGCTTCGAGCGTCAGCGCCTCCTTCTCCATGGTCAGATTGCCGTCGGGATCGCCGGTCGTCGCCCGGATGATGCCGACGTGGATCGGAAACGTCTTGTAGAACAGGCATTCCTCGCCATCGATCTCGATCAGGCGGACGATGTCTTGCGTGGTCTTTTCGTTCAGCTTGCCGCCGCCATTGCGCGGATCGACGAAGGTGCCAAGCCCAACGCGCGTGATATGTCCCGGCCGATGCGCCGCGATGTCGCGAAACAGATGGGTGATCACGCCTTGCGGCAGGTTGTAGGCCTCGATCTGGTTGGTCACCGCGAGATGCTGCAGCTTCGGCACCAGGCCCCAATGGCCGCCGATGATTTTGCGCACCAGCCCTTCATGCGCGAGATGATTGAGCCCGCGCTCGCGACCGTCGCCTTGCCCGGCCGCATAGACCAGCGTCAGATCGCGCGGATGGCCGACGGTCGAGGCTTCCGCATCGCGCGCGGCGAGGAAGCGCTGCTCGATCGCAATCGCTATTTCCTCGGCGAAGCCGATCCCGACGAAGCCGCCGGTCGCGAGCGTGTCACCGTCGCGGATCAGCTTCACGGCGTGGGCTGCCGAGACGACTTTTCCCTTCTCGTTGCGCTTGAGGAAGGGCAGGGCGGGGTGTTCGAGCATGCACAGCCTCTTCGCTGAAAGCCGTAGGGCGGGCAAAGGAGCGGAGCGACGTGCCCGCCGCAAGCCACGCGCGGGGGGCTAATGGCGGGCACGGCGCGCACGCCATCATACTGTCGCGCCGCGGGAGCGGGCGCCTTTGCCCGCCCTACGAATGTGGATGTGAATCGACCGAGCTTGCCCTAACTCTCCCCGCCTTTGCGGGTCTCCACCGCGAAGTAGACCGACACGATCGTGATCAGCGCGAGAACGACCATGTAGACCGAGATCGGCCATGTCTGCGGCGCGTACGCGGCCATCAACCCCGTGGCGATCAGCGGCGACAGCGCGCCGGCGAAGATCGAGGCGAGATTGTAGCCGAGCGACACGCCGCTGTAGCGCACCTTGGTGCCGAACAATTCCGACAGGAAGCTCGCCTGCGGTCCGTACATCGCCGCATGGCCGATCGCGAGGCCGAGAATGATTGCGATCCAACCGAGCTGCGGATTTTTCGTGCCGAGCAGGATGAACAGCGGGAACGACATCAGCGCGGAGAAGACAGCGCCGAAGATATAGACCGGCCGCCGCCCGAGCTTGTCCGACAGGGCGCCGAAGGCCGGAATCGTGAAGGTCTCGATGAAGGCTGCGATCAGCACGCCATTCAGGATGTCCTGCCGATTCATCCCGAGCGCCTGCGTCGCATAGGCGAGCACGAAGGTCGCGTAGATGTAGAAGAAGCCGTTCTCGGCGAAGCGCGCGCCCATCGCGAGCAGGATGTTCTTCGGATAGGTGAGGATGGCCTCGATGATCGGCATCCGCACTTCCTGCTTGGTGTCCTTGACCTTCTGGAACTCGGGCGACTCTGCGAGCGTGAAGCGGATCCACAACCCGACGATCACCAGCGCGATTGAGAACAGGAACGGCAGCCGCCAGCCCCAGGCGAGGAACTGCGCGTCGCTCATCGTGGCGGAGAAGATCGAGAACACCAGCGTGCCGAGCACCAGACCGAGCGGTGCGCCAAGCTGCGGCCAGCTGCCGTAGAAGCCTTTGTGCTCCGCGGGTGCGTGCTCGACCGCCATCAGGACGGCGCCGCCCCATTCGCCGCCGAGGCCGAAGCCCTGTACCAGCCGGCAGGTGATCAGCAGCACCGCGGCCCAGATGCCGGCCGTCTCGTAGGTCGGCAGCACGCCGATGATGGCCGTCGCCACGCCCATGATCAGCAGCGTGAGATAGAGCATGGTCTTGCGGCCGATCGTGTCGCCGAAATGCCCGAACACCAGGCCGCCGAGCGGACGGGCCACGAAGCCGAGCGCATAGGTGGCGAACGCCAGCAGCGTGCCGATCATCGGATCGAAGGTCGGGAAGAACAGCTTGTTGAAAATCAGCGCGGCGGCAGTGCCATAGAGGAAGAAGTCGTACCACTCGATGGCGGTGCCGATCAGGCTCGCGGTCGCGACCTTCACATGCGAATTGGGTTCTGCGTGGGTTGCGGTTGCGGCGATGCTCATGGGCACGTGCCCTCCCGGTTGAAGCTGGGCGCGCCAGCGGTTGTTCTTGTTCATGCGGCTCACGCGGCGCGAAAAGCCGCTGCCGCCGGCCGCAGCATTGTGCGCGACAATGCGGCAAACCTCGTGCCAGCGCGGCGAGCGGCCGGGCGCGCTGCCGCAAAATCATGAAACGCAAACCATCTCAATGGCTTCTGGTGTCAGGCCGCACCGGCCTGTCGATCTCGCCCCGCCGCGACGTGTCCGGAAACCCAGACAGGTGCTCGTAATCCCGGACAGCTTCGGCTACGCTGCGAGTCCACCTTGGGGGCAACCCTTTGGGGGCAACAAGTCATAGCGCGTGGACAGTGACAGTGCCGGTTGTCGCGCGGAATCCGTGGTCGGATGCGTTCGGTCTGTCGGCCGACGCGGTCAGAACAGTGGCGATGAAGTCACTGTTCGAGCGACTCGAGGCCATTTGCGAAGGCTCGGTCGCGGTCAACACCGACGCGAAAATCATCTGGATCAACAAGAAGTACGCCGAACGGCTGGGACTGCCGGATGAACGCGCAGCGCTCGGCAAGGACATCGAAGAGGTCATCCCCAACAGCCGCATGCGCGAGGTGGTGGAGACCGGCCAGCCGATCGTCCTCGACATCATGGACATGGGCGGCGAGCACTACGTCGTCACGCGCATCCCGCTGCAGAACGACGCCGGCGAGTTGATCGGCGCGGTCGGCTTCGTGCTTTACAATCGCGTCGACGGCTTGAAGCCGCTGCTGACGAAAGTTTCCCAGTTGCAGGCGCGCCTCTCGGCCGCGGAACGCGAGCTCGTCGAAAGCCGCAGGGCGAAGTACAGCCTTGCGTCGTTTCTCGGCATTTCGGCGCCCTGTCTCGAGATCAAGCGACAGGCGCGGCGCGCGGCGCAGCTCGACGCAACCGTGCTGCTGACCGGTGAAACCGGGACCGGCAAGGAACTGCTGGCGCATGCGATCCACAACGCCTCGCCGCGCGCCGGCAAGGCTTTCGTCAGCGTCAACACCGCGGCGATCCCCGAGAACCTGTTGGAAGCCGAGCTGTTCGGCGCCGCGCCCGGCGCCTATACGGGCGCCGACCGCAAGGGCCGGGATGGCAAGTTCAAGCTCGCCGACGGCGGCACCATGTTCCTGGACGAGATCGGCGACATGCCGCTCGCGTTGCAGGCGAAGCTGCTGCGCGTGTTGCAGGAGCAGGAGATCGAGCCGCTCGGCAGCAACCGGCTGACCAGGATCAATGTGCGCGTCATCGCCGCGACCAGCGTCGATCTGGCGGCGCGGGTCGCGGAAGGCCGCTTCCGCTCCGATCTTTACTACCGGCTGAACGTGCTGCAACTCGCGCTGCCGCCGCTGCGCGCGCGGCTCGATGATCTGCCGTTGCTGACCGAACGCCTGCTCGAGGACATCAGCATCAGGATCGGGCAGCCGCTGGAGATTGAACCCGACGCCATCGCGCAGCTCGCGCATTATCACTGGCCTGGCAATGTGCGCGAGCTGCGAAACATTCTCGAGCGCGCCGTGATGATGAACGAGACGCAGCGTCTTGGCGCCGGGCACATTGCCAGCGTGCTGCCACGATCCATCCGGGCCGAGCCATCGCTCGCATCAGGGCTGGGCTCGCTCGCGCAGGCGACCGCCGAAGCCGAACGCACCGCCATCGCGGCCGCCCTCGACGCCACCAACGGCAACAAGGTCGCCGCTGCGCATATTCTCGGCATTTCGCGCGCGGCGCTCTATCAGAAGCTCGAGACGCTTGGGCTGGCGCGCGTGAAGCGGATGTGAACCAGCCTCTCGTTCGTCATGCCCAGCGAAAGCGGGGCACCCAGTAATCGCCGACTGCGCCAAACGCGCCGACAGTGATTACTGGGTCACCCGCCTTCGCGGGTGATGACGATGGTGAGGTTAGGGCGGCACCCTACGTCTTCGCGAACCTCTCCACCCGAAACGGCGCGATCGGCAGATTGGTCGCGCCGGTCGCGACCAGCTCCGCCATCAGCGCGCCGACGCCGGGGCCCAGCTGGAAGCCATGCGCCGAAAACCCGAACTGGTGATAGACCCCGTCCGACGCCGCGCTCGGACCGATGACCGGAATATCGTCCGGCATGCGCGCCTCGATGCCGGCCCAGGCGCGCACGATCGTGGCGCTGCGCATCACCGGAAACAGCTCCCACACGGTCTTGGCGCTCTCGGCGAGCTTGTGCCAGTCGATCTCGCTGCGGTTCTCGTCGCGATAGGGCCGCGCCAGATGCCCGCCGCCGATCATCACGGTGCCATTCGGGAATTGCTTGAACGAGAGCTTGCGCGCGCGCAGGATCACGACCGGATCGATGAAATGCGGCACGCGCCCGGTGATCATCAGCATCGGGGCGATCACTTCGAGCGGGACCGGATCGCCCACGATGGCGGCGATGCGATCGGCCCAGGCACCGGCGGCGTTGACGATCTTCGGTGCGTCGAACGCGCCGGCTGTCGTGTCGACGCGCCACGCCGCGCCGTTGCGGCTCAGGCCCGTGACCTTCACGCCTTCATGCGCGCGCACCCCAAGCGAGGCGGCCTTGCGGCGAAACGCCTGCGTGGTGCGGAACGGGTCGGCGGCGCCGTCGC
>Ga0081539_10004557_pt1 | contig 15176 bp, 7 predicted proteins | sample TabmetS4T2R2_FD_71023 | JGI IMG/M metagenome (GOLD analysis project Ga0081539, IMG submission 71023) | Tabebuia heterophylla rhizosphere microbial communities from the University of Puerto Rico - S4T2R2 | ecosystem: Host-associated > Plants > Roots > Rhizosphere ...
CGGCCCGCAGCCCGGAAATGACGCGGCCGTCGAGCTTAACGGCGCCGCTGTCGGGCGCCAGCACGCCTGCAATCATGTTGAAGATCGTGGTCTTGCCGGCGCCGTTCGGCCCGATCAGCGCATGGATGGCGCCAGGGGGCACGGCGAAGCTGACGTCGTGCACGGCGCGCAAGCCGCGGAAGCTCTTGCCGACGCGCTCCAGGTCGAGCCGGGCCCCGGTCATTGGGCGCGCTCCGCCAAGCCAAGCCGCGCCGACAACCAGGGCCAAAGGCCGGCCGGCCGGAACATCACGATCACCAGCAGGGCGAGCCCGTAGAAGATCTGCTTGATCCCGGGTATGCCTAAGGCGTCGCCGATATCGGTGAAGCCCTCGCCCAACCCGGTCAGCACCACGGCGCCGACGAACGGGCCGAACAGCGTGCCCAGCCCGCCGATGATTGGGGCCAGCGTGATCTCGATGGAGCGGCCCATGGCGAACGCGGTCTCAGGGAACAGGTTGTTGTAGTAGAAGGCGTTCCACACTCCGGCGAGCGCCGTCAGCGCCGCCGAGATCACCATTGCCAGCATCTTGCAGCGCAGGACCGGAACGCCGACCGCCTGCGCCGCCTCCGCGTCCTCGCGGACGGCAAGCCAGTAGCGGCCGAGCCGGCTCTCGAGCAGCGCGCGACACAGGACGAAGGCGCCGACGGCAAGGGCCAGGATCAAGTAGTAGAACATGACCGGGCCGCCGCGTAGATCGAGCAGGTTGCTCGCGGCGTCCACCTTGAGGAACAGGCCGCCGGAGCCGCCCGCCCACGGCCAGTGATCGAAGGCGATCCGGGTGAACTCGCTGAAGGCGATCGTGAGAAGCGCGAAGTAGACGCCGGCCAGCGAGAAGCGGAACCCGAGATAACCGACGATCACGCTCGCCACGGCCGCCGCCGCGACCGCCGCGAACAGGCCGGCCCACGGCCCGATGCCGTAGTGGAAGAACAGGCCGGCGGCGACGTACCCGCCGAGGCCGGCATAGAGCGCATGGCCGAGCGACAGCTGGCCGGCGAAGCCCATCACGATGTTCCAGGCCTGACCGACATAGGCGAAGTAGAGGATGAGGATCAGGACCGAGAGCCAGTACTTGCCGAGCAACGCCGGCGCGAGCAGCAACAGCAGGAGAAGGCTGGCGAGACCCCACAGGGTGCGTGGCGTGCTGTCGCCGACCAGGCGTCGCAGCGCGCTCACCGGGCGCTCTTGCCGAACAGACCCTGCGGACGCAGCAGCAGGACCAGGATCAGAAGACCGAAGCTGAACATGCTTTTCAGGGAGGGCTGCAGCAGCAGGCCGGCCACCGCCTCGCTGACGCCGATCAGAAGACCGCCCATCAGGGCGCCGGTCATGCTGCCGAGCCCGCCCACGATCACGATCACGAAGGCAAGCAGGGTGTATTCGCCGGCGAGAAAGGGCGTGACCGGGATGATGGTGATCATGAGTGCGCCAGCGGCGCCGACACAGGCTGCGCCGACGCCAAAAGTAACGGCATAAAGCCGCGGCACGTCGAGCCCGACCACCAGCGCGCCCATGTGGTTGTCGGCGGCGGCGCGGATCGATTTGCCGGTGCGTGTGCGGGTGAAGAAGAACCAGAGCAGTGCTGCGATGGCGACCGCGGCCAGCGCCGCATGCAGGCGCACGGCGTCGAGCACCAGGGGACCGAGCTCATACGAATCGAACTGCGAATCGAGCTGGACGCCACGCGAATCGGGGCCGGCGATGGCGAGCGCGCCATTCACCAGCAGGATCGCGACCGCGAGCAAGAGCAGGAACTGCTGATGCTCTGGCCGTCCGATGAAGGGCGAGATCAGGCCGCGCTGCAGCAGATAGCCGGCGCCGAAGAAGATGACGGCGATCAACGGCAGGCTTATGAGCGGCGAGACCTCGAGATACTCGAAGCCCGCCCAGGCGAGATACATGCCGATGACCATCATCTCGCCGTGCGCGAAGTTGACGACGCGCATCACGCCGAAGATCACCGAGAGGCCGAGCGCCATCAGCCCGTAGACCATGCCGGTCAGCAGCCCCTTGGTGATTGCCTGGGCGAGCGCGAGGAGGAAGTCGGACGTCATTGCCACAGCACGACCGTCATCCCAAGCGGGAACGTCCTGTCATCCTGAGCGAAGCGAGGGACCCTTCCTGTTGCCCTCAAGATCCCTCGCTTCGCTCGGGATGACAAAGGGCGCTCGGGATGACAGCACCTCACGCGCGCCGCTTGTCGTTCCAGCCGGGCATGGGAAAGACCAGCGGGGCGGCGCCCGAGTCGAGCGGCAGCACGACGGTGGGCTTGCGCTTGAGGTTCTCGACGGCGGCCGCCTTGATGTTGACGTTCTGGCCCTTGGCGTCGAACTCGATCGGCCCGCCGACCATGACGTGCTGCTCGATCCGCATCATGCGCAGCGCGTCCATCAGCGCGGCCGCTTTGGTCGACTTGGCCTTGAGCCAGGCGTTGGCCACGATCAACATCGCCTCGAAGGTGAAGCCGCCGTTGAGATCGAGCTGGTCATTGGGGAACTTTGCGGCATGACGCTTCTCGAGCGCCTGGGTCATCGCCGACCGCGGATCAAGCCACGGCACGTTGGAGATCAGGAAATCGCTGTACTTGCCCATGGTCTTGAGAAAGTCCTGCTCATACAGCCCGGGCGCGCCGGGGTTCATCACGCCCATCGGCTCCCAGCGCTGCTTCACCATCTCTTGGATCAGGAGCTTGCCGTCGTTCAAGCGGCACACCGGCATCAGCAGCTCGGCTTTCGTCGCCTTGGCCTTGGCGACCTCGACCGACAGATCCTTGGCGGCCGCGTCATAGCTGATCGTCTCGACGATCTCGTAGGGCATGTCGAGCTTGGGGAAGAGCGCCTTGATGCCGTTCATCATCGCCGTGCCGAACGTGTCGTTGACGCTCATCAGCACGGCGGTCTTGGGCGTCTTGCCGGCAACCTTGAAGATCTGCTTGTGCAGGGCGAGCGCGCCGGCGATCAGCATCGGCGCGGTCGGGAAGTTGCGTACCACGAACTTGTAGCCCTGCTCCGTGATCTGCGGCGCCGCCGCGATGTTGACGATCAGCGGAACGCCGCGCTGCTCGGCGACCTGGGCGATTGCGATGGTCTGGCCTGAATCGAAGGCACCCACCAGCACGTGGGCGCCGGCGTCGATCGCTTTCTCGGCCTGGGTGCGCGCGACATCGGGCTTGGTTTCCGTATCGTAGTTGGCGATGTCGAGCTTCACCGCCATCTTCATGTCGGCAAACACGTCGTTGGCGATCTCGGCGCCGCGTCGGCAGGCCTGCCCGATCTGCGCCTGCAGGCCCGACGTCGGCAGCAGCAGGGCGACTTTCAGGTCACCGGCGCCTTGCGCGAAAGCGTACCGCAGGGGCGTTGAAGCGGCGATGGAGCCGCCTGCGGCGACCACCAGCTTGCCGATCTGCCGTCGGTTGAGAGTCTTGTGGCGAGACACCAAACACCTCCCTGATTTTACGGCCGGACTATAGAGAGCGTGAACCGGGCGTGCTAGGTCGAGCGCCATGGCGCTGACCCTCGTGCATGTGAACAGCCTGCCGGCCGCGGATTTCACCGCAGCCGTAGGCGATTGCTTCGAACTCGCGCCCTGGGTCGCGGAGGCGACGGCTGCGAAGCGTCCGTTCGCGACGGTGACGGCGCTCCATGAGGCCATGATGGGCAGCCTGCGCGCTGCGTCGCGCGAGCAGCAGATCGCTTTCCTGCGCGGTCATCCCGACCTGGCGGGCAAGGCGGCGCATGCCGGCGGCGTCACGCCCGATTCGAAGCGCGAGCAGGCGAGCGCCGGCCTGGACAGCCTTAACGAAGACGAGTTCGTCCGCTTCCATCGCCTGAACGAAGCCTACAAGGCGAAGTTCGGCTTTCCGTTCATGATCTGCGTCCGGCGACACACGCGCGATTCGATCTTGGAGCGGTTTGCGCGGCGGCTCGCCAATGATTCCGCGACCGAATTCGCGGCCGCCCTGCAGGAGGTCTTCTACATCACGCGCCTGCGCGTGGCGGCAAAGGTGACGGGTGAGGGGATGCCCCAGGTGGACGGCCGGCTCAGCACGCACGTTCTCGACACGCATGCCGGCCGTCCGGCCGCGGGGGTGGCGGTGGAGCTGTACGTGTGGGCAGGGGAGCGCATGCTGCCGCTGGCGACCGGCGTCACCAATGGCGACGGCCGCACCGACCGGCCGCTGATCGGTGGGCGTCCGCTGCCGATCGGGCGCTACGAGCTGCGGTTCGCGATCGGCAACCATTTTCGCAGCAGGGGGATCGACAGCGGCGATCCGCCGTTCCTCGACATCGTGCCTTTGCGCTTTTCCATCGCCGAGCCCGAGGGGCATTATCACGTGCCGTTGCTGTGCACGCCCTGGAGCTATGCGACCTATCGCGGCAGTTAGAAGGAGAACATCATGACCACCTATTGCGACGTCTCCCTGATGATCGACGGCGCCTGGAGCAAAGGCGCGGGCGGCCGCACGATCCCGGTGATCAATCCCGCGACGGAGGAAGTGATCGGCCAAGTGGCGCATGCCGAGAAGAGTGATCTCGACCGCGCCCTCGCCGCCGCCGACAAGGGTTTCAAGCAATGGCGCAAGGTCTCGGCCTACGAGCGCTACAAGATCATGCGCAAGGCGGCCGACCTGATGCGCCAGCGCCTCGACGACATCGCCACCATCATGACCATGGAGCAGGGCAAGCCGTTGTTCGAGGCCAAGGTCGAGACCAACCTCGCCGCCGACATCATCGACTGGATGGCCGAGGAGGGCCGTCGCACCTACGGCCGCATCGTGCCGGCGCGGGCCGAGAACGTATACCAGTTGGTGATGAAGGAGCCGGTCGGGCCGGTTGCCGCCTTCACGCCCTGGAACTTCCCGATCAACCAGGTGGTGCGCAAGGCTTCGGCGGCGCTGGCTACCGGCTGCTCGATCATCGTCAAGGGACCCGAGGACACACCGGGCTCCTGCGCTCAGCTGATCAAGGCGTTCGTCGATGCCGGCGTGCCGGCAGGCGTGATCCAGCTCGTCTATGGCGTGCCGTCGGAAATCAGCGAGTATCTTATCCCGCATCCGATCATCAAGAAGGTGACCTTCACCGGATCGACGCCGGTCGGCAAGCAGCTTGCTGCACTCGCCGGCGCGCATATGAAGCGCGTCACGATGGAGCTGGGCGGCCATGCGCCGGCCATCGTCTTCGAGGACGCCGACCTCGAGCAGGCGGTGAATGTGCTGGGCGCCAACAAGTTCCGCAATGCCGGCCAGGTATGCGTCGCGCCGACGCGCTTCCTGGTGCACGAGAAGGTCTATCCCGAGTTCGTCGAACGCTTCACCGCCTACGCCAAGAACATGAAGGTCGGCAATGGGCTCGAGGCCGACACCAAGATGGGTCCGCTGGTCGCCGAGCGGCGCCTGCATGCGATGGACACTTTCGTGAGCGACGCCATCGCCCAGGGCGCCAAGATCCAGACCGGCGGGCAGCGCAAGGGCAACAAGGGCTACTTCTACGAGCCAACCGTCATGACCGACGTGCCGCTTTCCGCCAAGATCATGAACGAGGAGCCGTTCGGCCCGCTGGCGCCGATCACGCCGTTCAAGGACTTCGAGGGCGTGGTGAGCGAGGCCAACCGGCTGGCGTGGGGTCTAGCGGCCTACGCCTACACCAAGAACACCAGGACGGCGGCGCAGATCGGAGCGGCATTCGAAAGCGGCATGGTGTCGATCAACCACCATGGTCTCGCGCTGCCGGAGGTCCCGTTCGGCGGCGTCAAGGATTCCGGCTACGGCTCGGAAGGCGGCCTCGAGGCGCTCGAGGCCTACCTCAACACCAAGTTCGTGAGCCAGCTCGGCATGTGACAGGCGGCAGACGTCGCCTGTCATGGTGAGCGAAGCGAAGGATCTTTCCCAAGACCAGGATCCCTCGCTGCGCTCGGGACGGATTGATCGCGGCGCGATCAATCCACCTTGGCGCCCGACGCCTTGATGATGGGAGCGAGGTCCTGTTCCTGCTTGCGCCGGAAGGAGGCCGTGTCGGCCGGACTCATCCACATCGTCGTCGCCGCCTGCTGGAGGAACGCCTTCTTCAGGTTCTCGCTTTCCAGCGCCTTCTTGGTCAGGGCCGAAGCCTTCTCGACCATGGCCGGCGGCAGGCCGGCCGGGCCGCACAGTCCGCCCCACGAGGTGATGTGGAAGCCGGGATAGAATTCCGTCATGGTCGGCAGCTCGGGCGCGGAAGGATGGCGTTCCAGCGATGTAACGGCGAGCGCGCGCACCTTGCCCGCCTTGTACTGGGCAAGCGGCGTCGAGATGTTGTCGTACATCAGGTCGAGCAGGCCCGCGAGCATGTCCTGCATGGCGGGCGCGCCGCCGCGATAGGGCACATGGGACATCTCGAGCCCGGCGCGCTGCTTCAGCATCTCGCCGCAGAGATGCGGGCTGGTGCCCGAGCCGCCCGAGCCGAAGAAGTATTTGCCGGGGCTGGCCTTCACCAGGGCGACCAGCTCAGGCACAGTGTTCACCGGCAGGGCAAGCTTGGTGACCAGGATGTTGGGTACCGACCACAGCATGCCGATGGCGGTGAAGTCCTTGTCGGCATCGAACGGCAGCCGCGCGTAGAGGGTCGGCGCGATGGCGTGGCTGGCGATGCTGTAGAGGCCGACCGTATAGCCGTCCGGCGCCGACTTGGCGATCGCGTCGGCGCCGACATTGCCGCCCGAGCCGCCCCTGTTCTCGACCACGAACTGCTGGCCGGTCAGCTCGCTCAGCTCCTGGCAGACGATGCGCGACAGCACGTCGGTCGTTCCTCCGGCCGGGAACAGATTGATGTAGCGCACCGACTTGGTGGGCCAGTCGCTGTTGGCCCTTGCTACGCCCGATGCGATCATCGGGCTCGCCACAACGCCACCCATCGCCGCCAACGCGCGACGGCGAGACCACACGCCTCTCATCATGAACGCTGCCTCCCGTAGACTTTTTATGGGGCAGGAGCATAGACCGGGATGCGGACTTCCGCACCCCGGACGCTATCGCCAGGCGATCAATCCACCTTGGCGCCCGAAGCCTTGATGACGGGCGCCAACCGCTTCTCGTCGGCCTTGCGATAAGCGGCGGTGTCCGCGGGCGACAGCCACATCGGCGTCGCGCCTTGCTTTAAGTAGCTCGCGTTCACGCCCTCGCTCTCCAGGGCCTTCTCGGCGAGCGTCGACAGCTTGTGGACGATTGCCGAGGGCATGCCGGCCGGACCGCAGAGTCCGCCCCAGGAATTGATGTCGTAGCCTGGCAGGAACTCGGCCAATGCCGGGATCTCGGGCGCGGCCGGGCTGCGCTTCAGCGACGTTACGGCAAGGCCCACTGCCTTGCCGCCGTGCATCTGCGCCAGCGAGCTCGGGATGTTGTCGAAGATCATGTCGACCTGGCCCGCCAGCAGGTCCTGGATGGCGGGCGCACTGCCGCGATAGGGCACGTGCAACAGATCGATCTTGGCCATGACCTTGAACAGCTCGCCGCTCAGATGCACCGTGGTGCCCGATCCAGACGACGCAAACGAGTACTTGCCAGGATTGGCGCGCGCCAATCCTGGCAAGTACTCGTTTGCGTCGTCTGGATCGGGCACCACGGTGCATCTGAGCGGCGAGCTGTTCAAGGTCATGGCCAAGATCGATCTGTTGCACGTGCCCTATCGCGGCAGTGCGCCCGCCATCCAGGACCTGCTGGCGGGCCAGGTCGACATGATCTTCGACAACATCCCGAGCTCGCTGGCGCAGATGCACGGCGGCAAGGCAGTGGGCCTTGCCGTAACGTCGCTGAAGCGCAGCCCGGCCGCGCCCGAGATCCCGGCATTGGCCGAGTTCCTGCCAGGCTACGACATCAATTCCTGGGGCGGACTCTGCGGTCCGGCCGGCATGCCCTCGGCAATCGTCCACAAGCTGTCGACGCTCGCCGAGAAGGCCCTGGAGAGCGAGGGCGTGAACGCGAGCTACTTAAAGCAAGGCGCGACGCCGATGTGGCTGTCGCCCGCGGACACCGCCGCTTATCGCAAGGCCGACGAGAAGCGGTTGGCGCCCGTCATCAAGGCTTCGGGCGCCAAGGTGGATTGATCGCCTGGCGATAGCGTCCGGGGTGCGGAAGTCCGCATCCCGGTCTATGCTCCTGCCCCATAAAAAGTCTACGGGAGGCAGCGTTCATGATGAGAGGCGTGTGGTCTCGCCGTCGCGCGTTGGCGGCGATGGGTGGCGTTGTGGCGAGCCCGATGATCGCATCGGGCGTAGCAAGGGCCAACAGCGACTGGCCCACCAAGTCGGTGCGCTACATCAATCTGTTCCCGGCCGGAGGAACGACCGACGTGCTGTCGCGCATCGTCTGCCAGGAGCTGAGCGAGCTGACCGGCCAGCAGTTCGTGGTCGAGAACAGGGGCGGCTCGGGCGGCAATGTCGGCGCCGACGCGATCGCCAAGTCGGCGCCGGACGGCTATACGGTCGGCCTCTACAGCATCGCCAGCCACGCCATCGCGCCGACCCTCTACGCGCGGCTGCCGTTCGATGCCGACAAGGACTTCACCGCCATCGGCATGCTGTGGTCGGTACCCAACATCCTGGTCACCAAGCTTGCCCTGCCGGTGAACACTGTGCCTGAGCTGGTCGCCCTGGTGAAGGCCAGCCCCGGCAAATACTTCTTCGGCTCGGGCGGCTCGGGCACCAGCCCGCATCTCTGCGGCGAGATGCTGAAGCAGCGCGCCGGGCTCGAGATGTCCCATGTGCCCTATCGCGGCGGCGCGCCCGCCATGCAGGACATGCTCGCGGGCCTGCTCGACCTGATGTACGACAACATCTCGACGCCGCTTGCCCAGTACAAGGCGGGCAAGGTGCGCGCGCTCGCCGTTACATCGCTGGAACGCCATCCTTCCGCGCCCGAGCTGCCGACCATGACGGAATTCTATCCCGGCTTCCACATCACCTCGTGGGGCGGACTGTGCGGCCCGGCCGGCCTGCCGCCGGCCATGGTCGAGAAGGCTTCGGCCCTGACCAAGAAGGCGCTGGAAAGCGAGAACCTGAAGAAGGCGTTCCTCCAGCAGGCGGCGACGACGATGTGGATGAGTCCGGCCGACACGGCCTCCTTCCGGCGCAAGCAGGAACAGGACCTCGCTCCCATCATCAAGGCGTCGGGCGCCAAGGTGGATTGATCGCGCCGCGATCAATCCGTCCCGAGCGCAGCGAGGGATCCTGGTCTTGGGAAAGATCCTTCGCTTCGCTCACCATGACAGGCGACGTCTGCCGCCTGTCACATGCCGAGCTGGCTCACGAACTTGGTGTTGAGGTAGGCCTCGAGCGCCTCGAGGCCGCCTTCCGAGCCGTAGCCGGAATCCTTGACGCCGCCGAACGGGACCTCCGGCAGCGCGAGACCATGGTGGTTGATCGACACCATGCCGCTTTCGAATGCCGCTCCGATCTGCGCCGCCGTCCTGGTGTTCTTGGTGTAGGCGTAGGCCGCTAGACCCCACGCCAGCCGGTTGGCCTCGCTCACCACGCCCTCGAAGTCCTTGAACGGCGTGATCGGCGCCAGCGGGCCGAACGGCTCCTCGTTCATGATCTTGGCGGAAAGCGGCACGTCGGTCATGACGGTTGGCTCGTAGAAGTAGCCCTTGTTGCCCTTGCGCTGCCCGCCGGTCTGGATCTTGGCGCCCTGGGCGATGGCGTCGCTCACGAAAGTGTCCATCGCATGCAGGCGCCGCTCGGCGACCAGCGGACCCATCTTGGTGTCGGCCTCGAGCCCATTGCCGACCTTCATGTTCTTGGCGTAGGCGGTGAAGCGTTCGACGAACTCGGGATAGACCTTCTCGTGCACCAGGAAGCGCGTCGGCGCGACGCATACCTGGCCGGCATTGCGGAACTTGTTGGCGCCCAGCACATTCACCGCCTGCTCGAGGTCGGCGTCCTCGAAGACGATGGCCGGCGCATGGCCGCCCAGCTCCATCGTGACGCGCTTCATATGCGCGCCGGCGAGTGCAGCAAGCTGCTTGCCGACCGGCGTCGATCCGGTGAAGGTCACCTTCTTGATGATCGGATGCGGGATAAGATACTCGCTGATTTCCGACGGCACGCCATAGACGAGCTGGATCACGCCTGCCGGCACGCCGGCATCGACGAACGCCTTGATCAGCTGAGCGCAGGAGCCCGGTGTGTCCTCGGGTCCCTTGACGATGATCGAGCAGCCGGTAGCCAGCGCCGCCGAAGCCTTGCGCACCACCTGGTTGATCGGGAAGTTCCAGGGCGTGAAGGCGGCAACCGGCCCGACCGGCTCCTTCATCACCAACTGGTATACGTTCTCGGCCCGCGCCGGCACGATGCGGCCGTAGGTGCGACGGCCCTCCTCGGCCATCCAGTCGATGATGTCGGCGGCGAGGTTGGTCTCGACCTTGGCCTCGAACAACGGCTTGCCCTGCTCCATGGTCATGATGGTGGCGATGTCGTCGAGGCGCTGGCGCATCAGGTCGGCCGCCTTGCGCATGATCTTGTAGCGCTCGTAGGCCGAGACCTTGCGCCATTGCTTGAAACCCTTGTCGGCGGCGGCGAGGGCGCGGTCGAGATCACTCTTCTCGGCATGCGCCACTTGGCCGATCACTTCCTCCGTCGCGGGATTGATCACCGGGATCGTGCGGCCGCCCGCGCCTTTGCTCCAGGCGCCGTCGATCATCAGGGAGACGTCGCAATAGGTGGTCATGATGTTCTCCTTCTAACTGCCGCGATAGGTCGCATAGCTCCAGGGCGTGCACAGCAACGGCACGTGATAATGCCCCTCGGGCTCGGCGATGGAAAAGCGCAAAGGCACGATGTCGAGGAACGGCGGATCGCCGCTGTCGATCCCCCTGCTGCGAAAATGGTTGCCGATCGCGAACCGCAGCTCGTAGCGCCCGATCGGCAGCGGACGCCCACCGATCAGCGGCCGGTCGGTGCGGCCGTCGCCATTGGTGACGCCGGTCGCCAGCGGCAGCATGCGCTCCCCTGCCCACACGTACAGCTCCACCGCCACCCCCGCGGCCGGACGGCCGGCATGCGTGTCGAGAACGTGCGTGCTGAGCCGGCCGTCCACCTGGGGCATCCCCTCACCCGTCACCTTTGCCGCCACGCGCAGGCGCGTGATGTAGAAGACCTCCTGCAGGGCGGCCGCGAATTCGGTCGCGGAATCATTGGCGAGCCGCCGCGCAAACCGCTCCAAGATCGAATCGCGCGTGTGTCGCCGGACGCAGATCATGAACGGAAAGCCGAACTTCGCCTTGTAGGCTTCGTTCAGGCGATGGAAGCGGACGAACTCGTCTTCGTTAAGGCTGTCCAGGCCGGCGCTCGCCTGCTCGCGCTTCGAATCGGGCGTGACGCCGCCGGCATGCGCCGCCTTGCCCGCCAGGTCGGGATGACCGCGCAGGAAAGCGATCTGCTGCTCGCGCGACGCAGCGCGCAGGCTGCCCATCATGGCCTCATGGAGCGCCGTCACCGTCGCGAACGGACGCTTCGCAGCCGTCGCCTCCGCGACCCAGGGCGCGAGTTCGAAGCAATCGCCTACGGCTGCGGTGAAATCCGCGGCCGGCAGGCTGTTCACATGCACGAGGGTCAGCGCCATGGCGCTCGACCTAGCACGCCCGGTTCACGCTCTCTATAGTCCGGCCGTAAAATCAGGGAGGTGTTTGGTGTCTCGCCACAAGACTCTCAACCGACGGCAGATCGGCAAGCTGGTGGTCGCCGCAGGCGGCTCCATCGCCGCTTCAACGCCCCTGCGGTACGCTTTCGCGCAAGGCGCCGGTGACCTGAAAGTCGCCCTGCTGCTGCCGACGTCGGGCCTGCAGGCGCAGATCGGGCAGGCCTGCCGACGCGGCGCCGAGATCGCCAACGACGTGTTTGCCGACATGAAGATGGCGGTGAAGCTCGACATCGCCAACTACGATACGGAAACCAAGCCCGATGTCGCGCGCACCCAGGCCGAGAAAGCGATCGACGCCGGCGCCCACGTGCTGGTGGGTGCCTTCGATTCAGGCCAGACCATCGCAATCGCCCAGGTCGCCGAGCAGCGCGGCGTTCCGCTGATCGTCAACATCGCGGCGGCGCCGCAGATCACGGAGCAGGGCTACAAGTTCGTGGTACGCAACTTCCCGACCGCGCCGATGCTGATCGCCGGCGCGCTCGCCCTGCACAAGCAGATCTTCAAGGTTGCCGGCAAGACGCCCAAGACCGCCGTGCTGATGAGCGTCAACGACACGTTCGGCACGGCGATGATGAACGGCATCAAGGCGCTCTTCCCCAAGCTCGACATGCCCTACGAGATCGTCGAGACGATCAGCTATGACGCGGCCGCCAAGGATCTGTCGGTCGAGGTCGCCAAGGCCAAGGCGACGAAAGCCGAGCTGCTGATGCCGGTGTGCCGCTTGAACGACGGCAAGCTCCTGATCCAAGAGATGGTGAAGCAGCGCTGGGAGCCGATGGGCGTGATGAACCCCGGCGCGCCCGGGCTGTATGAGCAGGACTTTCTCAAGACCATGGGCAAGTACAGCGATTTCCTGATCTCCAACGTGCCGTGGCTTGATCCGCGGTCGGCGATGACCCAGGCGCTCGAGAAGCGTCATGCCGCAAAGTTCCCCAATGACCAGCTCGATCTCAACGGCGGCTTCACCTTCGAGGCGATGTTGATCGTGGCCAACGCCTGGCTCAAGGCCAAGTCGACCAAAGCGGCCGCGCTGATGGACGCGCTGCGCATGATGCGGATCGAGCAGCACGTCATGGTCGGCGGGCCGATCGAGTTCGACGCCAAGGGCCAGAACGTCAACATCAAGGCGGCCGCCGTCGAGAACCTCAAGCGCAAGCCCACCGTCGTGCTGCCGCTCGACTCGGGCGCCGCCCCGCTGGTCTTTCCCATGCCCGGCTGGAACGACAAGCGGCGCGCGTGAGGTGCTGTCATCCCGAGCGCCCTTTGTCATCCCGAGCGAAGCGAGGGATCTTGAGGGCAACAGGAAGGGTCCCTCGCTTCGCTCAGGATGACAGGACGTTCCCGCTTGGGATGACGGTCGTGCTGTGGCAATGACGTCCGACTTCCTCCTCGCGCTCGCCCAGGCAATCACCAAGGGGCTGCTGACCGGCATGGTCTACGGGCTGATGGCGCTCGGCCTCTCGGTGATCTTCGGCGTGATGCGCGTCGTCAACTTCGCGCACGGCGAGATGATGGTCATCGGCATGTATCTCGCCTGGGCGGGCTTCGAGTATCTCGAGGTCTCGCCGCTCATAAGCCTGCCGTTGATCGCCGTCATCTTCTTCGGCGCCGGCTATCTGCTGCAGCGCGGCCTGATCTCGCCCTTCATCGGACGGCCAGAGCATCAGCAGTTCCTGCTCTTGCTCGCGGTCGCGATCCTGCTGGTGAATGGCGCGCTCGCCATCGCCGGCCCCGATTCGCGTGGCGTCCAGCTCGATTCGCAGTTCGATTCGTATGAGCTCGGTCCCCTGGTGCTCGACGCCGTGCGCCTGCATGCGGCGCTGGCCGCGGTCGCCATCGCAGCACTGCTCTGGTTCTTCTTCACCCGCACACGCACCGGCAAATCGATCCGCGCCGCCGCCGACAACCACATGGGCGCGCTGGTGGTCGGGCTCGACGTGCCGCGGCTTTATGCCGTTACTTTTGGCGTCGGCGCAGCCTGTGTCGGCGCCGCTGGCGCACTCATGATCACCATCATCCCGGTCACGCCCTTTCTCGCCGGCGAATACACCCTGCTTGCCTTCGTGATCGTGATCGTGGGCGGGCTCGGCAGCATGACCGGCGCCCTGATGGGCGGTCTTCTGATCGGCGTCAGCGAGGCGGTGGCCGGCCTGCTGCTGCAGCCCTCCCTGAAAAGCATGTTCAGCTTCGGTCTTCTGATCCTGGTCCTGCTGCTGCGTCCGCAGGGTCTGTTCGGCAAGAGCGCCCGGTGAGCGCGCTGCGACGCCTGGTCGGCGACAGCACGCCACGCACCCTGTGGGGTCTCGCCAGCCTTCTCCTGCTGTTGCTGCTCGCGCCGGCGTTGCTCGGCAAGTACTGGCTCTCGGTCCTGATCCTCATCCTCTACTTCGCCTATGTCGGTCAGGCCTGGAACATCGTGATGGGCTTCGCCGGCCAGCTGTCGCTCGGCCATGCGCTCTATGCCGGCCTCGGCGGGTACGTCGCCGCCGGCCTGTTCTTCCACTACGGCATCGGGCCGTGGGCCGGCCTGTTCGCGGCGGTCGCGGCGGCGGCCGTGGCGAGCGTGATCGTCGGTTATCTCGGGTTCCGCTTCTCGCTGGCCGGCGTCTACTTCGCGCTTCTCACGATCGCCTTCAGCGAGTTCACCCGGATCGCCTTCGATCACTGGCCGTGGGCGGGCGGCTCCGGCGGCCTGTTCCTCAAGGTGGACGCCGCGAGCAACCTGCTCGATCTACGCGGCGGCCCGGTCATGTTCTACTACTTGATCCTGGCCCTTGCCGTCGGCGCCTTCGTCCTGTGTCGCGCGCTGCTCGAGAGCCGGCTCGGCCGCTACTGGCTTGCCGTCCGCGAGGACGCGGAGGCGGCGCAGGCGGTCGGCGTTCCGGTCCTGCGCTGCAAGATGCTGGCAATGGTGATCTCGGCGGCGCTGACGGCGCTCGCCGGAGTGTGGAACGCCTTCTACTACAACAACCTGTTCCCTGAGACCGCGTTCGCCATGGGCCGCTCCATCGAGATCACGCTGGCCCCAATCATCGGCGGGCTGGGCACGCTGTTCGGCCCGTTCGTCGGCGCCGTGGTGCTGACCGGGTTGGGCGAGGGCTTCACCGATATCGGCGACGCCTTAGGCATACCCGGGATCAAGCAGATCTTCTACGGGCTCGCCCTGCTGGTGATCGTGATGTTCCGGCCGGCCGGCCTTTGGCCCTGGTTGTCGGCGCGGCTTGGCTTGGCGGAGCGCGCCCAATGACCGGGGCCCGGCTCGACCTGGAGCGCGTCGGCAAGAGCTTCCGCGGCTTGCGCGCCGTGCACGACGTCAGCTTCGCCGTGCCCCCTGGCGCCATCCATGCGCTGATCGGGCCGAACGGCGCCGGCAAGACCACGATCTTCAACATGATTGCAGGCGTGCTGGCGCCCGACAGCGGCGCCGTTAAGCTCGACGGCCGCGTCATTTCCGGGCTGCGGGCCG
>Ga0081539_10004558_pt1 | contig 15175 bp, 17 predicted proteins | sample TabmetS4T2R2_FD_71023 | JGI IMG/M metagenome (GOLD analysis project Ga0081539, IMG submission 71023) | Tabebuia heterophylla rhizosphere microbial communities from the University of Puerto Rico - S4T2R2 | ecosystem: Host-associated > Plants > Roots > Rhizosphere ...
CACACTGCCAGCGCCGGAACTCCCCGCTCGGCGCCAATCTGCAGCGGCACGTTGTGCAGATGCGGATTGACCGGATTGACGGCGTAGTCCGGGCGGTACTGCTCATAGACTTTCGGGACCATGTTGGGGCCCACGCCCGTCAGCGGGTGTGTCGCGATCATCCGCGCGCCCACTTCCACCATCGCGAGCCGGTCCTGATTCGCCGGGTCCTGCGCGTTGAACATCGACGTCATGCGCGCCGTGATCGCCTGCGGCGCGAGCGCGAATGCGATGAGCACGATGACCGGCAGGAGCGCCGTCAGTCGGAAGTCCTTCAGGATGAACAGCACGCCCACGCCGCAGGCGGCGCCCACCCAGGCGCTGCGCGTGAACGTCAGCGCCAGTGCCACGACCAGCGCCGGCATCACCAGTGCCGGCCATGTGCGATCCCGCGAGCCGAAGAGCAGCCGCGCGACGGCCGCGCAGATCACCAGCATCACGATGCCCGAGTAGGTCATGTAATGGGTGAGCGCCCCTTCCGGTCGGCGGCCCAGGTTGTCGTAATGCAGGACGCCGTACTGAATGATCCCGTAGGCCGCGCTCGCTGCACCGACGCTGACGATCACGTCGACGACGACCCACGCGCGCGGACCGCGCGCGAGGTCGTACACCATCGGCACAATCGCAAAGAGCACCAGTTGTTTGTCGTCCGCGAAGCTGGTGGCCGGCTCGGGGGAGAACGCCGATGACACGAGCGTGGCGATTGCGTAGACCACCAGCGGTAGAAAGAATCGCGGCGCCGACGGCCGGCCCTTGTCCCGCAGGAGCATCAGCGCCCACCCGAGAAAGGTGGCCGCCAACAGGATTTCGGCGGCCGCAATCGAGATCTGCAGCGCGGCCACGAAGCCAAGCAGCAGCAGTCTCGTCACGCGTTCGAGTCCGAATTCGCTGCGCGGCCCGACGGCGGCAAGAGTCGTGGCGCTCATGCGGAGAGCTCCGCATGGTGCGTCATGGCACGTTCAGCCGCCGCCATGACGTGTTCGGGCGTGATCAGGGTCAGACAGCGAAAGTCGCCAGGAACGCACGTCCGTTGATGGCACGGCCGGCACGGCAACGATCCGGCATCCACGGTCTCCGAATACCATCGCGCGTCTCTCCACGGACGCGATCGCTCGGGAAGCGTCGGACCGAGCAGTTCGACGATGGGCGTGGTCGTCGTGCTGGCGATGTGCACTGGTCCGCTGTCGCCCCCAATGTATACCGCCGCGCGGTCGACGAGCGCTCGCAATTCGGCGAGGTCGAATTCCCCCAGGTCGGGAACGGCATCGCCGAGAGCGCCGAGCTCCTGGCGCGCGGCACGCGCGATCGCCTGTACCGCTTCCGCGTCGGACGGTCCCGAGGTCAACACGACCCGTCGCCGTGCGTCGCGGCGCGCCAACGAGACGACCAGCTCCCGAAACGAGGTTGCGGGCCAGCGCCGGAACGGATTGCCGGCACTCACGTGGATCACGACCAGCGCATGCCGGCCGTCGACGTGTGCGCGGCGCAGGCGGTCGGTCACGCGCGCCTCGGCTGACGGGTCCGCGGCCATTTCCACCGGATACGTGGAGGGATCGCAGCCGTCGATCCCGAGCGGTGCGAGAAGATCCCATTGATTCGCCACGGAATGGCGTGGCGTCAGATCCGGCGAGCGCGGCACCACGTGCGTGTACATCCACGTGCGACCGGCGATCGCATAACCGATGCGCGTCGGTGCGCCGCTCGCCCACGTCAGCCACGCGCTGCGCGGGCCACCGTGCAGATCGATCGCCACGTCGAAGCGCGCGCGCCGCAGTCGGGCGGCCATCGTCATATCGTCGGCGATACGGGCGACGCCGCGCCGATAGGGCACGACGATCAGATCGGTCAGGTGCGGATGGCTCTGCAACACCGGCGCGGCGGCCGGTTCGACCAGGTAAGAGATGTCGGCGTCTGGGAATTTCCGGCGCAACCCGTGCAACAGCGGCGTGGTGAAGACGACGTCACCAATCAGCCGCAGGCGCGACAGCAGGATTTTCATCCACCAACTAGGCCTCGATCGTCGCCTCGTCGATGAGCATCACCGGAATGTCGTCTTTGATGGGATACACGCGGTGACACTGCTGACATTTGAGCGCTGTGCCGTTCTTGACCAGCGTGACTGGAGTCTTGCAGTTGGGACAGGCCAGGATCTCCAGCAGCTCCGGGTCGATTGGCATGAGGAACTATAGCACTGGCCCCCCGTCGCAACAGGGCGGCGCAACGGCCGGCCGCCTGCGGTAAAATGCTGCGTTACATGACTTTAATCCGCGCCGTGTGCGTGGCTGCCCTGATCGCAGCCTGTCTTGGCGGCAGCGCGCAGGCACAGACGCCCGATTCGTACTATGCGTTCCTGATCGCGCGTCATCTCGAGGGCGAAGGGGATAACGCTGGTGCCCTCGCGGCCCTCGAGCGTGCGGCGACAGCGGACCCGATGTCCGCCGAGATCCGTGCGGAGATTGCCTCGTTTCAGTTCCGCCGCAATCAGCGCGACGAAGCGAAGAAAGCGGCGGAGGCCGCGCTGGCGATCGACGACGACAACGTCGAGGCCCACCGCGTGCTGGGTCTCGTCCTGGCCGGGTTTGCCGAGAACGAGCGCACGCCACCGGCCCAAGCGGCGACCAACGTGCGCGACGCAATCACCCATCTCGAAAAGGTGGTCGGCCGCGCGCAGGGACTGACCGATCCCACGGTGAACTTCACGCTCGGGCGGATGTACCTGCGCGGCGGGACCGCCGACAAGGCGATTCAGTCCCTCGGTCGCCTGGTCGATCAGAACCCCGGTTCGGTGCAGGGCCGCATCGCCCTCGCGCAGGCGCACGCGGCGAACAAGGATCTGAAGTCCGCCATCGCGACGCTCGAGGACATCGTCGACGACGAACCGCGCGTGGCGGCGGCGCTCGGCCAGTATCAGCAGCAGGCCGGCCTCAACAAGGAAGCGTTCGCGACCTACACCAAGGCGCTCGAGCTCCAGCCCACGAGCCGCGAGCTCAAAGTCCGGCGCATCGTCGCCCTCTACGATGCGAAGGACTATGCCCGTGCCGTGGAGCTGTCCGCCGAGGCGCAGGGCCAGCATCCGCAGGATCCGCGCTTTGCGCGTCTGCAGGCGAGCGCGCTCAATGCCGGTGGCAATCGCGCCAAAGCGATCGAGGTGCTCGAAAGCCTGACGCGCGCGTTTCCGAAGGACACCGTCTCACAGCTGGCGCTGGTCGACGTTTACAGCAAGGCCGGACGCAAGGCCGACGCCGAACGGACGCTGCGCCAGATCCTGACGGTCGAGCCCGCGAACGCCGACGCGATGAACTATCTCGGCTACATGCTCGCGCAACGCGGCGAGAAGCTCGATGAAGCGATTCGTCTCGTCAACAAGGCGCTGGAGCTCGAGCCGGACAACGGCGCGTATCTGGATAGCCTGGGGTGGGCCTATTTCCGCAAGGGCGATCTCAACGAAGCGGAGAAGTATCTGACGATGGCGGCGCAGAAGCTGCCCGCCAACTCCGACGTGCAGGATCACTACGGCGACGTCCTGGCCAAGCGCGGAAAGTGGTCCGACGCCGTCGCCGCCTGGATGCGCGCGATCGAGGGCGACGGACAGGACGTCGACAAGGCGGCGATCGAAAAGAAGATCAGCAATGCAAAGGGGCGATTGCCGAATGCAAAATGACTGTCCGAGTGAAGAGTGCAGAATGAAGAATTGATTGTTTCGCGTGAGGACAATCCACCTTCCAATCTGCATTCTGCAATTTGCACTCTTCATTGCGCTGAGCGGCTGCGCCGCGAAGCGCATTTCACTTCCCACCGATACCGGCACACCCCTTCCTGATTTCGCGCAGATTCATTCGCAGGTGTCCGCCGCGTGCAGCGGCGCGCGGACGGTGACCGCGGAGCTGGCGCTGTCGGGACGCGCCGGCCGCCAGCGGCTTCGCGGTCGTGTCGTCTCCGGTTTTCAGCGGCCGGCGTCGATGCGGCTGGAGGGCGTGGCGCCGTTCGGTCCACCCGCGTTCATTCTGGTTGCGCGTGCCGTCGAGGCGACGCTTCTCCTGCCACGCGACGACCGCGTCGTTCGCGGAGCGAAGGCGGAGGACATCCTCGGCGCGCTGACGGGCGTTGCACTCGCTCCCGCCGATCTGCAGGCAGTGCTGACCGGCTGCGTCGTGGCGATGCCGCGGCCGACCGAGGGACACCTGCATGGCGGTGGGTGGGCGTCAATCGATCTCGATGGTGGCGCGTCGATGTATCTGCGTCAGGATGCGGGAAAGTGGCGGGTTCGCGCGGCCCGTCGTGGAGATTGGCGCATCGAGTACCCGATGTGGCAAGGCGATTTCCCGTCGCTGGTGAGGCTGCAGTCCGAAGCCGCCGCGCAGCGAATCGATTTGACGGCGCAAGTTTCGCAGCTCGAGGTCAACGTCGACGTCGACGCGAGCGCGTTCACGCTGAACGTGCCGGCGGCCGCGCGTCCGCTGTCGCTCGACGAGTTGCGGGAGAATGGGCCGCTTGGCGCGCAATAGGCGTCGCGGTCGCGGCACTCGACAGGCACGCCGCAGCGCCCGTGGCGCGACGGACGCACCGGTTGCCGGGAGCGTGCTCGTCGCCGGGACGCGTGCCGTGACCGTTCGCGCACACGCCAAAATCAATCTCGATCTGCGCGTGCTCGGGCCACGCGCCGATGGGTTTCACGAGCTGCGCACGGTGTTCCAAGCCATCGCGCTGCACGACGAGATCGCGTGCATTCCGCGGCCGGGGCCCTTTGCCATCGAGTGCGATACGCCGGGCTTTCCGCTCGACGGGACCAATCTCATTTGGCGCGCCGCCGATGCCCTGGCGCAGGCGCTCGGTCGTGCGACGCCCCTTGTCGACATGCTCGTCCGTGTGCGCAAGCAGATCCCGCTGCAGGCGGGACTCGGCGGCGGCAGCGCGAATGCGGCTGCCGCGCTGGTCAGCCTGACGGCGGCGTGGCGCGCGTCGATCCCGCTCGCGCAGTTGACCGACGTCGCCGCCAGTGTTGGTGCGGATGTCCCGTTCTTCCTGTCGGGAGGCACCGCGCTTGGACTTGGACGTGGTGACGAGATCTATCCGCTGGCCGACCTGCCGCGCCATTGGATCGTGCTGCTGGTGCCGGGCTTCGGCGTGTCCACGGCCGACGCATACAGCTGGTACGACCGCGATCGCGAGGCGGGGCATGCTGCCGGGCGCGAGCCGCAGTACGTGCCCGGTCCGTGGCCGTCACGTGCCGCCCAGATGATCAATGACCTCGAAGGCCCGATCGCCCGCCATCATCCGGAGATCGACCAGATGAAAGCGGCGCTTCGCCGCGCGGGGGCGATTGCCGCCGCGATGTCCGGCAGTGGCTCGACCGTATATGGCCTCTTTCAACGGCGGCACGAGGCCGCATCGGCGGTGGAAAAGCTCTCGGGTTCGGGCTGGCGCATCCTGCTGACGCATTCGCTGGGCCGCGAGGAATACACGCGTTCGAGCGCGCCGCGTGCGTTGCGTCGCATCGACTCCGCTCCTTGCCGATCCGGATGAGCGTCGACTACACTAAGGGGCTGCGCCGCCCTCACCCGTCGACTCCTAGGGAGTGTGTCTCGGGGGCGGAGTGGTGGGGCGTGGCCAAGCGGTAAGGCGCGGGACTTTGGATCCCGTATTCGGAGGTTCGAATCCTCCCGCCCCAATGCCATTTTGGTAGCTGGGTGGCTGGGCGGCTAGGTAGGTGGGTCGGAACGCCCTCGCGCCTAGTTACCCAACTACCGAGCTACCGAGCTACCTAGCTACCCAGAATGAGACGACCTCTGAGCGGCGAAGGCCTGATGGCGACCGGGTTTGGCGAGCTGAAGGTGTTTTCCGGCAGCGCCCACCCGCAGCTGACGCGCGAGATTGCCGACTTCCTCGGCATCCCGCTCGGTCAGGCGCGCCTGCGCCGGTTTCCCGACAGTGAGGTGTCGTTTCAGATCGACGAGAACATTCGCGGCGCCGACGTGTTCATCGTGCAGCCGACCTCCAATCCGGTCGATCAGCACCTGATGGAGCTGATGGTGATGATCGACGCGTTCCGGCGCTCGTCGGCCGCGCGTATTACGGCCGTGGTCCCGTATTACGGCTACGCGCGTCAGGACCGCAAGGACAAGCCGCGCGTACCGATCTCGGCCAAGCTGGTGGCGAACCTGCTCAGCGCCGCGGGGGCGAACCGCGTGCTGACGATGGATTTGCACAAGGCGCAGATTCAGGGATTCTTCGACATCCCGGTGGATCACCTGTTTGCGGCGCCGGTGATCATCGAGTACTGCGCCCGGTTGCACTACGAGAACCTGACGATCGTGTCGCCGGATGCCGGCGGTGCGGAGCGCGCCCGCGCCTATGCCAAGCGGCTCGACGCGGAACTGGCGATTGTCGACAAGCGGCGCACCGAGGACGGCACGGCGGAAGTGATGAACGTCATCGGCGACGTGCGCGGCCGGACGTGTATCCTGCAGGACGACATCATCGACACGGCGGGCACGATCCAGAAGGCCGCGACGGCGCTCAAGGACGCCGGCGCCGAGCGCGTGCTCGCGTGCGCGGTGCACGGCGTGCTGTCGGGGCCTGCGATCGAGCGGATCGAGAAGTCGCCGCTCGATCAGCTGATCGTGACCAACACGATTGCGCTGCGCGCCGAAGGGCAGCAGTGCAGGAAGATCGTCGTGCTGTCGGTGGCACGGCTGCTCGGGCAGGCGATTCGGAATATTCACGAAGAGACGTCGGTTTCTTCGTTGTTCGTGTAGGTCTTCGGCTGGAGGCCAAGGGAAGAAGATGGATGCAACACTTGACGCGGTGAAGAGAGAAGGACGCCGGAAGAACGAGGCCAACCGCCTGCGTGCCTCCGGACAGATTCCGGCCGTGGTGTATGGCGCGCGGCGTGACGGGCAGCCGCCGGAGGGCGTCTCCATTTCGGTCGATCCGAAGGCGGTGCTGCGCATCCTGCACTCGGATTCCGGCGCCAATACGCTGATCAATCTGAAGCTCGATGGCAGTGAAGCGCGCGTGATGGTCAAGGAGTACCAGCTCGATCCGATCACGCACCAGTTGCTGCACGCCGACTTCTATCAGCTGGCGATGGACAAGGAAATCACGGTCACCGTTCCCGTCCTTCTCCGCGGTGAATCGCGCGGCGTCAAGCAACAGGGCGGCCTGATCGACTTCGTGACGCGCGAAATCCAGGTGCAGTGCCTGCCGACGGACATTCCCGAGCACATCGACGTCGACGTGACCGAGCTCACGTTGAACCAGGCGATCCGCCTGCGCGATCTGCCGGTCAGTCCGAAGTGGAAGCCCGTCACCGAAGGCGACACCATGCTGGTCCACGTCGTCATGCCGAAGGCCGAGGAATCGGCGCAGGCGACGGCCGAAGTGGCGGCGCCGGCGGCCGCGGAGCCCGAGGTCATCAAGAAGGGCAAGGCCGACGAAGACAAGGAAGAGAAAAAGGAAAAGAAATAGGCACGTGGATACTCATGAAGTTGATTGTCGGGCTCGGCAACCCCGGTCGCGAATACCGGGAGACGCGGCACAACGTCGGCTTCATGGTGGTGGACGAGATCGCGCGGCGGCACGGGTTGCAGTGGGCGATGGCGCCGTCGCAAGTGCCTGACGCGTTCGTCACCAGGAAATACGGAACGGAACCGCTGCTGCTGGCCAAGCCGCTGACCTACATGAATCGCAGTGGCGACGCGGTGGCGGCGCTGGCGCGCTACTACGACATCGCGCCGGCCGATCTGCTGATCGTGATCGACGAGGCGGCGCTGCCGTTCGGGAAGCTGCGGGCGCGGGCGCGCGGCTCGGCGGGCGGGCACAACGGTCTCAAGTCGATGATCGAACGGCTTGGGACGCAGGAATTTCCCCGGCTGCGGCTGGGGGTCGGGCGCGGAGATGGGCGGCGCGACCTCGCCGATCACGTGCTCGCGACATTCGAGCCGGCGGAACGCGCCGCGCTCGAGTCGGTCATCGCCACGGCGGCCGACGCCGCCGAGATGTTTGCCGTGGACGGCATCGCCAAGGTGATGAACGTGTACAACCCGGACGCCACGGTGTCCGAACAAACCGACTGACTCCTTGCCACGAACGTGGCCTGACAGGAAATCCGATTTCCTGGTGTTTCAGTCCGTAAGGAGACGCATGAACCGCAAGTACGAGCTCGTCTACGTCATCTCGCCCGACGTGAGTGACGACCAGGTCACCGAGCTGCACACACAGATCGACGCGATCGTGCAGCGCATGGGCGGCCAGATCGAGAAGACCGACAACTGGGGCCGTCGCAAGCTCGCCTATGAGATCGGCCGGCACAAGGAAGGAACCTATGTGCTCGAGGTCATCAACGGCAGCGGCGACCTGATGAAGGAAATCGACCGCCGTCTGAAAGTGATCGACACCGTCATCCGCCATCTGGTCGTGCGGGTCGACGAAGAGCAGGGCGTGGTCGAGCGCACGCGCAGCAAGCGCACCGAAACGTCGCGCCGTCGTCGTGTCGCGCGCGGATTGCCGCCGGACCGCCAGCCTGGTGAAGGCCAGCGCGGCGAGCCGGACGAGGATCGTGACGAACGCTTCGACATGGGCGGGGAGGAACTGCGATGAACGGTGGGGGCAGGAAAGGTGGCGGTGGCGGACGCGGGCGCAACCAGCAGGCGCAAGGCAAGGATGCCGGTCAGCGCCGGCCGATGTTCCGTCGCCGCAAGGTCTGCAAGTTCTGCGCGGACAAGATCGACGACATCAACTACAAGGACACGAAGCTGCTGATGCCGTTCGTGCCCGAGCGCGCCAAGATCCTGCCGCGGCGGATCTCCGGCACCTGCGCGATGCACCAGCGGAAGCTGCGCACGGCGATCATGCGCGCGCGGCAGCTGGCGTTGATTCCATACACGGCGGAATAGCCATGGAAGTGATTCTGAGAACCCACGTCGACAACCTCGGGCGCCGCGGCGACATCGTCAAGGTCGCCGACGGGTACGCCCGCAACTATCTGCTGCCTCGCAAGCTGGCGCTGCCGGCGACCGAGGGCAACCGCAAGCACGTCGAGCGCGAGCGGAAGATCATGGAAACGCGCGAGGCGGAGGAGAAGGCGCAGGCCGAGGCGATCGCCGCGCGGCTCGGTAGCGTCGAGATCGCGATCGCCCGGCGTGTCGGCGAGACCGAGCAGCTGTACGGTTCGGTCACGGCCGCCGACATCGCCGATTACTTGAAAGGCAAGGGATTCGAGGTCGATCGACGCAAATTGATTCTTCCCGAGCCGATCAAGACGCTCGGCAGCCACAACGTGCCGTTGAAGCTGCATCGCGAAGTCACGGTGCCGCTCACGGTTCAGGTCGTCCGCGAAGGCGGAGAATCGCAGCCGGCGTAGTCTTCGTCAACTCCCAACTCTGTCGCTGGTCCAACTCCCAATATTTGGGAGTTGGGCGTTGGCGCATACGTCAGAGAGTTGGGAGGTGATTACTTCCTGGGTGTTCCAGGATAGGAGCACTCGAGTGTCGCCAGAGTTCCCGGCTGCTGTTGCTTCCCTTCGCCGACCAGATACACGCGACCATTCTCGCCAATCGCTACGCCTTCTCCCTTGGGCTCCCCGACTTTCTCCAGCTTGACCGGCGTGCCGTGCGCCCCAAGCACGAGCTCTTCGCGGCGGAAAAAGAACAGCTCGGCGTCGGTGCGGACGGCGATCCATTCGCCGTCGCGTGAGCTGGCGGCATCAGTGACGCTTTCAATGGGCAGCATCCCGGCGCTTTCGAGCGTAACCGTCGTGCCTGCGCGCAGCGGCGCGGGGAAGCGATACAAAGCGGATGGTTTCTCCTTGGTCAGGATCGTCAGTTCGCCGTCGGGGCCGACGAACAGCGCTTCCGCGTCGTGCGGGTTATCGGGGTAGGTGGCGGTGAACGTTTCCACCGGCGCGGTTTCCTTGTCGCCGACCGCCGGTTCGGCGACTCGATAGACGGTGATGCTCTTGCGCGAGGCGTTGTTGTCGCCGATGTCGCCGATGTAGAGGCACCCGCGGCCGTTGCACTGGGCCGAGGAGAGCGCCTCCCAGTCCTGAACGTTCGCCCCGGTGATGCGGACGCGACCCTTCAGCGATCCATCGGTACCGACGGCGACCAGTTCCGGATCGCCTGAGTCATTGAGCGCCCACAGCACGCCGCCCGTGCGGCGGCTGGGCGCGACACCGCTGGCTTCCGGCAGACCGGGCAATGGAAGCAGGGAGCCCATCCGCTTGCAGCCGACCTCGTCGCGCTGCTCGGTCGCCGCGGCGTACCACTCACCGGTAATCGCTCCCGCGGCGATCACGACGGTGAGGATCAGGCGCACCTTCGTGTAGAAACCCACTCCTCCTGCCGATGCGACGATCGTGCCGACCACGGCTGGGTCAGACGACGGGAGGCGCATATTGCAGGGTGTAATTCAAAATCCAGACGAGGAACAACACGAGCGGCACGTGCGCCACGAACTGGAGCATCGAATAGCCGACGATGTCGCGCGGTTTCAGGTTGAGGATGCCGACGAGCGGCAGCATCCAGAACGGGTGGATCAGATTGGCGAGCGCTTCGGTCGCGTTATAGGTTTGCACGACCCAGCCGAGATGCACCTGCAGCGTCTTGCCTGCTTCCAACATGTACGGCGCCTCGATCAGCCACTTGCCCCCGGCCGACGGGATGAACAGGCCGAGGAATGCCGAGTAGATGCCGATCATGATCGGGAAGGTGTGCTGCGTCGAGATCGTCACGAAGAAGTGCGCCATCTGCGACGCGAGGCCCGACTCGGTCATCATCCGCACCATCCCGGCGTAGAGCGGATATTGAATCAGGACGCCGCCAACGGGTGTCACGGCGCCGGTGATGGCCTGCACGAACGAACGCGGACGCCAATGCAGCAGCAGTCCGGTGATCAGGAACAGAAACACGTAGTGATTGAGCTCGAGGATCACGCCGGCGCCCGCGGTGACGACTTCGCGCGCCAGGTAGCCGTAGCCGAGTGCGCAGATCACGATGGTCAGGAGCGGGCTGTATTCGAGCCATTCGCCCGGGCGCTCGCGGACGCCGATCGCGCGCGTCGCTGGTTCGTAGACCACTCCCATCTCGATCATGCCGCGCGCATCGCCCGCGTCCGGCGCCGAGTAGTAGGCGATGGCCATCGACACCACGAGGATGGCCCCTGCGATCGCCAGGCTTTGCCACAGCCCGAGTGTGCTGCTGAGCGGAATCACTCCGCTGATGCGCTCGATCGCGTCCGGCAGCGACGCGGGTGCCGCCATGATCAGCGCCGCAGACGACGAGAGGCCGAGCGCCCACACGCTGCCGATCCCGAGATACGCCGCGGCGCCGAGCGCGCGATAGTCAGCGCGAGGTACGCGATGCGCGACTTCCTTGGCGAGCAACGCGCTGAAGATCAGGCTGAAGCTCCATGACACCAGCGACGACAGCATGGAGAACAGCGCGACGAAGGCCGCCGCGCCGCGAGGGGTCTTCGGAATTTCTGAAATTTTCTTGACGATCGCGTAGACCGGTGGCGCCGTCGCAACGGCATAACCGGTCACGATGATGAGCGACATCTGCATCGTGAATGCGACCAGATCCCAGAACCCCGCGCCGAACCATTGCGCCGCTTGCAGGACGCTGCTGCCGGTGAATAACGTCGCCGTGAAGACGATTGCGACCGCGACGAGCGCGAGTGCGAAGGCGTCGGGGAACCAGCGCTCGAACCAGTCCGACAAGCGCAGCCCGACCGCGGCGAGCGTCGTTCGATTGCGCTGATCCTGCACCTCGGGCATGTTGCCTCATGGGATGAAACCGGGTTCTAATTTCCGGATGGCTGCTCGCGGGAGCAACGAAACCGGCTGCTCGGGGAAGCAACGAAACCGGGTTTAATTTCCGCGAGCAGCGTAACGGAAATCAAACCCGGTTTCTTCACATGGCACATCTCGGTTACATCGGCCTCGGCGCGATGGGTGGGCGCATGGCCGACCGGCTCCTGTCGAAGGGCCACACGGTCACCGGCTACAACCGCACCAAGTCGAAAGCGCAGTGGCTCATCGATCGCGGGATGCAGTGGGCCGACACGCCGCGGGGGGTCACGTCGGCGGCCGACGTCACCTTCGTCATGGTCACCGACTCCACCGCCCTCGAGTCGATCGCCTACGGTCCCGACGGTGCGCTCGAGGGCATCAGTTCCGGCAAGGTGCTGGTCGAGATGAGCACCATCAGCCCGACGACGAGTCGCGCGCTGGCCGACAAGATTCGCGAGCGCGGTGGCGACATGGTCGACAGCCCCGTGTCGGGCAGCATCCTGACGCTCGAGCAGGGGAAGCTGACGATGATGGTGGGCGGCCGGCGCGACACCTACGATCGCGTGCATCCGCTGCTGCTCGACATCGGCCCCAAGGCCACCTACGTCGGCCCCAACGGCGTGGCCGTGTCGATGAAGATCGCCCTCAACTTGAGCATCGGCGTTCAGCTGCTGGCTTTCTCAGAAGGCATTCTGCTCGCCGAGAAGAGCGGCATCGATCGCAAGACCGCCGTCGAGGTGTTCCTCAACAGCGTGCTCGCCTCACCGCTGCTCCAGTATCGCGGTCCGTTCGTCGTCCACATGCCGGACGAGGCGTGGTTCAACGTCAAGATGCTGCAGAAGGACACCTCGCTCGCGCTGGAGATGGGAAAGGCGCTGGGCGTGCCGTTGCCGACCAGCGCCGTGGCCAACGAGATGCTCACCGCCGCTCGCGGGCTCGGCCTTGGCGAGCGGGATTGCGCGGCAGTGTTCCAGGTGCTGGAGAGGCTTTCAGGAGTAACCCCATGACGACGATCGCGAGTGATGTAGGCCGGGTTCCGCCCAAGGCGGACCCGCCGCCGGAGAAACTGCTGCGGATGTACCGGCAGATGCTCGCGATTCGCCTGTTCGAGGAACGGGTGAACGATCTCTACACGCGCGCGTTGATGCCGGGCCTCGCGCATCTCTACATCGGCGAGGAAGCCGTCGCCGTCGGCATCTGCGAGGCGCTGCGCAACGATGACTACATCACCAGCACGCATCGCGGACATGGGCACTGCCTCGCCAAAGGCGCGCAGCCACCCCTGATGTTTGCGGAGCTGCTCGGGAAGGAAGCCGGCTACTGCAAGGGCAAGGGCGGGTCGATGCACATCGCCGATCCGAAGACCGGCAACCTCGGCGCCAACGCGATCGTCGGCGGCAGCGCCGGCATCGCGACTGGCGCGGCGTTCGCCGCCAAGTATCTGAAGAACGATCGCGTCGCCGTCTGCTTCTTCGGCGAAGGCGCGCTCGGCCAGGGAGTGCTGTACGAGGAGATGAACATGGCGCAGCTGTGGAAGCTGCCCGTCATCTACGCGTGCGAGAACAACATGTACAACGAATACACGCACTACTCCGAGGCGACCGCCGGCGAGATCATCGATCGCCCGCGGGCATTCGGGCTGGCGTGTGAAGTGGTCGATGGCCAGGACGTGCGTGCCGTGTACGCGGCAGCCAGCAAATACGTCGAGCGGGCCCGTCGCGGAGAGGGCCCGGCGTTCCTGCAGTTGAACACCTATCGCTATCACGGCCATCACGTCGGCGACATCGCCCGCACCTACTACCGCGCGAAGAGCGAAGAGGAGCAGTGGCGCAGCGAGCGCGATCCCATTGCCATGCTGACACGCCACCTGAACGACCAGGGCATCGCCGACGCCGGCACGCTCGCCGAGATCGAGCAGGCGCTCGCCGCCGAGATGGACCAAGCGGTGGAATTCGCGATCAACGCGCCGTATCCGGACCCGAGCCGGGTGGCCGAGGATGTCTATGCCTGAAACAGCAGCGGCGGTTCGTGAAATCTCGTTTGGCGACGCGATCCGCGAAGCGATCGCGGAGGAGATGCGTCGCGATCACCGCATCGTGCTCATCGGTGAGGACGTGGCCGAAGCGGGCACCACCTTCAAGGTGCTCAAGGGGCTGGTCGAGGAATTCGGCACCGGACGCATCATCGACACGCCGATCTCGGAGCCTGGCTTCACCGGCGTCGGCGTCGGCGCCGCGATGACCGGCATGCGGCCGATCGTCGACATCATGTTCGGCGATTTCATGACGCTGATCATGGACCAGGTCGTCAACCAGGCGGCGAAGATCCACTACATGTCCGGCGGCGCGTGGAAGGTCCCGCTCGTCATCCGCGCGACGATGGGCGCGACGCGGCGGTCGGCGGCGCAACATTCGCAATCCCTGCACGCATGGCCAAGCCACATTCCGGGGCTGAAGGTCGTCGTGCCGTCGACACCCGCGGATGCCAAGGGCTTGCTCAAGGCGGCGATCCGTGACGACAACCCCGTGGTGTTCTTCGAGGACAAGATCAGCTACACGAAGGTCAAGGGTCCGGTCCCGGACGACGACTACGTGATTCCGCTCGGCGTGGCCGACGTGAAGCGCGAAGGACGCGACATCACCTTCGTGGCCACGAGCAGCATGGTGCAGGTGGCGCTTGGTGCCGCGAAGATGCTCGAGGAGGTCGGCATCGACGCCGAGGTCGTCGATCCGCGGACGATGTGGCCGCTCGACGAGAAGACGCTCATCGAATCCGTCAAGAAAACCTCGCGCTGCATCGTCATGGACGAGGGCTATCACCGCTACGGTGTGAGCGGCGAGCTGGCATCGGTGATTCAGGAAGGCGCGTTCTACGATCTCGACGGCCCGATCCGTCGCCTGTGCGCCATGCACGTGCCGATTCCGTTCTCGCCGTCGCTCGAAGACGTGACCGTGCCGACGGAGCGCGACGCGTTCGAGTTGGCGAGACAGATGTGCAATCGGTGATGGGCGCCGGCTTTGGGCTTTAGGCTCTTGGCTTTGGGTCTTGCAGGCCGAAAAGCCGAAAGCCGAAAGCCAAGAGCCAATACCTGATGCGCTCTGGGTATTTTTCAGGAGAGAAGCGTGGCCATTAAGACCTACGGCACGATGGCGGTCGACTGGGAGCAGCGGATCGATTTCGATCGGCTGCGGCGCGAGCGGTTGGGGCGGATCAAGCAGCTGCTGGCGGAGTCGGAGATGGGCGCCGTGCTCTGCTTCGACATGAACAACGTCCGCTACATCACCGCCACGCACATCGGCACGTGGGCGCAGGACAAGATCAGCCGCTTCACGCTGCTGCCGCAGGACG
>Ga0081539_10004559_pt1 | contig 15175 bp, 13 predicted proteins | sample TabmetS4T2R2_FD_71023 | JGI IMG/M metagenome (GOLD analysis project Ga0081539, IMG submission 71023) | Tabebuia heterophylla rhizosphere microbial communities from the University of Puerto Rico - S4T2R2 | ecosystem: Host-associated > Plants > Roots > Rhizosphere ...
CGTGTCGGAGGTTGCCGGCCGCGGCGACCACGAGCCGGCCCGGCACGTAGTGACGTCGGTAGAACCGATGCACCTTCGAACGGGTCGCGGCGCGGATCGAGTCGGGGCTGCCCAGCACCGGCCGGCCCAGCGGGTGCTCGGGCCAGAGCGTCTCGGTGAACAGATCGTGGACGACGTCCTCCGGCGAGTCCTCGTGCATGTTGATCTCCTCGAGGATCACCTGACGCTCGGCGTCGAGATCGGCGCTCCGCAGGATCGCGTGCTGGAACATGTCGGCGAGGTGATCGACGGCCATCTCCAGGTCGCCGTCGAGGACCCGCGCGTAGTAGCACGTGTACTCCTTCGAGGTGAACGCGTTCACGTCGCCGCCGACCGCGTCGAACGCCTCGGCGACGTCGCGAGCCGACCGCGACCGCGTTCCCTTGAACAACAGGTGCTCGAGGAAGTGGCTCGAGCCGCTGATCGCGTGCGGCTCGTCGCGCGATCCGGCGAGGACCCAGAAGCCGAGCGACACCGAGCGCACGCCGGGCATGCGCTCGGTGACGACGCGGAGACCGGAGCCGAACTCGGTCCGCTCGATCGCCATCGACGGCCGAGGCTACTCGGCGGGGCCGCGCTCCGCGTCCCGGAATCGGCGGCCGTGCCGACGGGGGCCGCGGTCGCGATCGCCGCCGTCGCGCCGTTCGCGCGGTTCCCGGCGCTCCCGTCGCGGCTCCTCGGATCCGTTCTCCTGCCCTTCTGGCACGTCCCACTCGGGGCCGACCGGCTTCAGGCTGATCTTCCCCTGCGCATCGATGTCCTGGACGAGGACCGAGAGCTTGTCGCCTTCCTTCACCGCTTCCTCGACCGATGACAGGCGCTTGCCCTTCCCCAGCTTCGAGATGTGCACGAGCCCGTCGCGGCCGGGAACGAGGTTCACGAACGCGCCGAACGTCGTGGTCTTCACGACCGTGCCGTCGTACGTCTCGCCGACCAGGACCGGACGGGGGTTCGCGATCTCGTCGATCATCCGCGCCGCCTCGTCGGCCCCCGCGCCCTCGTGCGAGCCGATGAACACGGTGCCGTCGTCCTGGATGTCGATATCGGCCGCCGTCATCGCGATGATCTCGTTGATCCGTTTGCCCTTGGGGCCGATCACCTCGCCGATCTTGTCCACCGGGATCTGGATCGTGATGATCCGCGGCGCGATCGGGTTCACGGCCTCGCGCGGGGCCGGGATCGCGGCCTCCATCACGTCGAGGATCCTGAACCGCGCGTCCCGCGCCTGCTGGAGCGCCTCGGCCAGCACCTCGGCCGGCATCCCGCTCACCTTCATGTCGAGTTGGATCGCCGTGACGAACTCGCGCGTCCCGGCGACCTTGAAGTCCATGTCGCCGAGGGCGTCTTCGGCCCCGAGGATGTCGGTCAGGGTCACGAAACGGCCTTGCTCCGCGATCATCCCCATCGCGATCCCGCCGACGGGCGCCTTGATCGGCACGCCCGCGTCCATCAGGGACAACGTCGACGCGCAGACGCTCGCCATCGAGGTCGACCCGTTGGACGCGAGGACGTCGGAGACCAGCCGCAGCGTGTACGGGAACTCCTCCTCGGACGGGACCACGGGGATCAGCGCCCGCTCCGCGAGCGCACCGTGGCCGATCTCACGACGGCGCGGCGAGCCGACGCGGCCGGTCTCGCCCGTGGAGAACGGCGGGAAGTTGTAGTGGTGGATGTACCGCTTGGACTCCTCGAGGTCGAGCGTGTCGATCATCTGGTTCATCCGCAGCATCCCCAGGGTCGTCACGTTGAGGACCTGGGTCTCGCCGCGCTCGAACAGCGACGAGCCGTGCGCGCGCGGGAGCAATCCGACGTGGGCCGAGAGCGGCCGGATGTCCGTGGGCCCCCGACCGTCGAGGCGGACGCCCTCCTCGATCACCCGTGAGCGCATCACCCGCTTCTCGAGCGACTTCCACGCGGGCCCGAACTCCTGGCTCCGCTCGGCGAAGACGTCCTCGCCGAGGGCCTCGGCGAGGTGCGCCTTGGCCTCTTCCTTGGCCGCCGTCATGTTCGCCTCTCGCTGCTGCTTGTCCGGCACGATCGCGGCTTGCACCTTGTCGTGCGCGAACGACGAGAGGGCGTCCCAGAGATCCTGTCCGTACAGCGGACGCGGCTCGAAGTCCGACGGCTTCACGCCGGCCTGGGCCAGGAACTCCTCCTGGACCTCGATCACCTCGGCGATGACCTCCTTGGCGCGCTCGAGGCCCTGCGCCACGATCTCCTCGGTCGGGGCGACCGCCGTCCCACCGGCCGCGAGCAGCGGCCAGGTCTCGTCGGGTGCCTCGCCTTCGATCATCAGGATGTCGATGCCGCCGCCCTCGTTCTTGGAGCCGGCGACGACTACATCGAACGTCGCCTCGTCGACCTCCTGGAACGTCGGGTTCACGACCCACTCGGAGCCGATCAAGCCCAGGCGGACGGCGCCGACCGGACCGTCGAACGGCAGACCGGCCATCCCCACCGCGAGCGACGCGGCGTTCATCGCCGGGACGTCATAGGGGTTGGCCATGTCGACGGAGAGCACCGTGACGATCACCTGGACCTCGTCGCGGTATCCCTCGCGGAACGTCGGCCGCAGGGGTCGATCGATGAGGCGGGCCGTGAGGATCGCCGTCTCGGACGGACGTCCCTCCCGCCGGAAGAAACTGCCGGGGATCTTCCCCCGGGCGTACATCCGCTCCTCGACGTCGATCGTGAGCGGGAAGAAGTCGATCCCCTCGCGGGGGGCGGAGCTGACGCACGTGGCCAGCACCATCGAGTCGCCGTAGCGGACGACGGCGGACCCCTGTGATTGCTTCGCGAACGTGCCGGATTCGAAGAGGAGCTCCTTGCTCCCGATCCGGCGAGACATGCTGATGGCCATCGGGCCGGTACCTCCTGGGTGCGGGCGACGCCGCCGGCGTCGCGATCGTGGGAGGCGGCCGGGCCGGTTGTCAGTGGTGGGCCTCCGGGTCTTCGGTGGCGCCGCGTGCGGGATGCCGCGCGCCGGCCCGGGGGTCCGCGACTGAGAACCGACCGTGATGAGGCTCCCGCCTCCTGGTCGGGTTCAGTGGCTCGTTCGCATCCCTCCTCGGCCGGCGCTACCGGCGGAGCCCCAGCTTGGCGATCAGGGCCCGGTACCGCTCGATGTCCTCGCGCCGCAGGTACTCGAGGAGCCGCCGCCGCCGCCCGACCAGCTTCAGCAGACCGCGCCGGGAGGCGTGGTCCTGCTTGTGCATCTTCAGATGATCGGTGAGTTCCGCGATCCGGGTCGTGAGGAGGGCGATCTGGACGTCGGTGGATCCGGTGTCTCCGCCCGAGCGCGCGTGCTCCTCGATGATCCGGCGCTTGGCGTCGGTGGTGAGGGTCATCGAACGCCCAGGCTACCAGGCACGACGCCTAGGCTGACCCGATGCGAGCGACGCGCGTCGCGGGATGGTGCGGCGTCGTGGGGCCGGTCGCCTTCACGGCGGCTTGGTTGCTCGCCGCGCGGCGGCAGGACGGCTACGAGGTCCGGCACGAGCACATCAGCGGCCTCGCCGCGAAGGACGCGGTGGACGCGGGGATCATGACCGGCGGGTTCGCCGCGCTCGGGGCGTGCACGATCGCGTTCGCGTGGGCGCTGGAGCGCCGCCTGGCACCACGGCCCGGGGCGGGGCCGGCCCTGCTGGGCGTGGCCGGGGTCGCGACGCTCGCGGCGGGGGTCTTCCGGCGGGATCGCCGCTCGAACCTCCCGCTCCCCGGCGAGGATGCGGCGATCCAGTCGCTGGAGAACGATCTCCACGACGTCGCCGCGACCGCGATCGCCGTGAGCGGCGCGACGGCGCTCGTGTCGCTGGCGCGGCGACTGGCCGCCGACCCCTCCTTGGCGGATCTGGCACGGCCCGCAGCGATGGCGGCCCTGACCGGCTCCGGCCTGTCGGCGTGGTTCCTCCGCGACGTGGTCCGGCCCTGGAACGGGATCGTCCAACGCGCGAGCGTGACGATCCCGTTGGCGTTCATCGCGCGCCTGGCGCTCCGGATCGCGACGGAGCCCCGCTAGTCGACGACGTCGCGCGTCCGCGCGACGTCGTCGGCGATCGCGTCCACGAGGTCCTCGATCCGATCGAACCGAACCTCGTCACGGAGCCGCTCCCAGAACTCGACCGCCAGCTGCTGGCCGCGCAACTCCTCGTCGGGGAAGTCGATCAGGAAGGCCTCCACGTGGAGCGGCTCGACGCCGAAGGTGGGGTTCGTGCCGACGTCGATCGCCGCGGGGTACCGCGACCCGTCGAAGAGCTGCGCGGCGCCCGCGTAGATGCCCTGCCCCGGCAGCAGGAGACGCGGCCAGGTCCGGAGGTTGGCCGTCGGGTACCCGAGCCCCTTCCCCCGTCCGGCCCCGGAGACGACCTCCCCATCCACGACCACCCGGCGGCCGAGCGCCTCCGTCGGCCACGCCAGATCGCCCGCGGCGAGCGCTTCCCGGATCGACGACGAGGACACCACCCGGCCGCCCAACGTGAAGAGGTCGACCTCGTCGGCGGTCATCCCGAGCGGCCCACCCACCGTCTCGAGGGTCCGGACCGTGCCCGCGGCCCGATGGCCGAACGCGAAGTTGGCGCCGACGCGCGCGTGCACGGCGTGGAGCCCGGCGACCAGCACGTCGCGGACGAAGTCCTCGGCCGTGATGTGCGAGAACAGCTCGGTGAACGGGAGCACCAGCAGCACGTCGATGCCGATCGCCTCGATCAGCGCGGCCTTGCGCTCGACGGTCGTGAGCAGTCGCGGCTCGCTCCCGGGGGTGAGGATCTCGCGCGGGTGTCGATCGAACGTGACCGCCACGCTCCGCGCGTCACGCCGGCGCGCGGCTTCGACCGTCCGGCGCAGCACCTCCCGATGCCCGACGTGCACACCGTCGAAGAACCCGATCGTGACGACCGAGGGTCCGTCCGGGATCGGGAGCGCGTCGAGCCCGCGCACGACCTCCATGCGCGCGAGCGTACCGGCGCCGCGCCGCGATCAGGCCGGCGCGAGGATCACGAGCGGCGTCGCGCGCGGCCCGGCGTCCTCGTAGACGCCGATCAGCCGGCCGTCGGCGTCGTAGACGCCGTACGGCCCCGTGACCCCGGCCGGCCCGAGCGGCCTCCCGTGAGAGGCCGCTCGGACCTCCTCGTCCTCGAGCGGCAGGCGCGGCAGGTGGTGGACGGCGGCCTCGAGCGGGAGCGGCCGAGCGTCCTGCGGCGCGGACGCGTCCTCCACGCGGAACGGCCCGATCGTCGTGCGGCGGAGCTCGGTCAGGTGCGCGCCGCACCCGAGCGCGTCGCCGACGTCGGCCGCGAGCACGCGGACGTACGTCCCTCCGGAGCACGTGACGGAGAAGCGCGCCTCGGGCGGGTCGTAGCGACGGAGATCGAAGGACTCCACACGGATCGGGCGCGGATCGGCCTCGAGCCGCTCCCCCGCCCGCGCCGCCTCGTACAGTTTGCGGCCGCCGACCTTCACCGCGCTGTACGCCGGCGGGCGCTGCGTCGAGTCGCCGACGAGGGCGCGCATCGCGGCGACGACGTCCTCGCGTGAGGCGGCGACGGGCGCCTCACGGACGACCTCGCCCTCGGCGTCCAGCGTCGTCGTCTCCGCGCCGAGGCGCATCGTGCCCTCGTACGTCTTCGGCAGGTCGCCGAGGAACCGGAGCAGCCTCGTGGCCCGACCGATCCCCAGGATCAGGAGACCGGTCGCGATCGGGTCGAGGGTCCCGGCGTGCCCGACCTTGCGGGTGCCGAGCGCGCGACGCACGAGGTCGACGACGTCGTGCGAGGTGACCCCGCCCGGCTTGTCGACGAGCGCGAGGCCGTCGGTCACGACGCCCGAGCGCGGCCCAACGCCGTGACGAGCTCGTCGATCGCGGCCTGCGGTCCGCGCTCGCTGGTGTACCCCGCGGCCAGGCGGTGGCCGCCGCCGCCGAAGGCGGCGGCCACCGCCGCCAGGTCGTGCGCTCCGCGCGACCGCATGCTGACCTTGAACCGTCCGTCGCGCTGCTGCTTCAGCACGACGGCCACGTCGCTCCCCCGCGCGGTACGCAGGACGTCGATCAGGTCGTCCGTGTCGCCCGGGCCGATCCCCGCCGCGGCGAGGTCCGCCTGGGTGACGTACGTCCAGATCACGCCGTCGCCGGGCCGCTCCTCCATCCGTCCCAGCGCGATCGCGAGCAGCCGCAACGACCCGATCTCGTTGTCCTCGTACAGCGACCGCACGAGCTGCGCGTGGTCGAAGTCGTGCTCCCGGAGCCGCGCCGCGATCCGCAAGGTCTCCGGCGTCGTGGCCTGGTACTGGAAGCGGCCGGTGTCGGTCACCAGCCCGGCGTACAGGCACACGGCGACGTCGCGGTCGACGGGGCCGCCCATCGCCTCGATCAGCCGGAACACGAGCTCGCACGTCGACGACGCATCGCCGTCGACGACGTGGATCGTCCCGGAGCCGTCGTTGGACCGATGGTGGTCGATCCAGATCACCTCACCCGCCCGCGACGCGGGGCCGCCGAGCGGTCCCAGGCGGTCGAACGAGGCGCAGTCACAGGTGACCATCAGCGCCGGCGCGTCCGGGAACCGGCCCGGCGGCACGATCGTGTCGCTGCCCGGCAAGTCGGATGCCCAGCGAGGGAGGTCCAGCGGCTCGTTGCCGTACGAGCACACCGCGGTCGCGCCGCGACCGCGCAGGAACGCGGCGAGCCCGAGCATCGCCCCCAGCGCATCGGCGTCGGGGTTGACGTGGCACGCGATCGCCACGTCGGACGCGCCCAACAGCGCCGTCGCGGCGCGATCCAGCTCGATGCCGGTCATCCGTCGCCCCCCTCGTGGTGGATCCGCTCGATGATCTCGTCGATCCGCCGGCTCGTCGCCATGCCCTCGTCGATCCGGAACTCGAGCTCGGGCGTGACCTTCAGCCGAACCTGCCGTCCGATCGTCTGTCGGAGGTGCGGCGTTGCCGAACGGAGACCGGCGGCCGTCGCGCGCTGCTGCCGATCGTCGCCCAGGACCGTGTAGAAGACGCGCGCGCGTCGGAGGTCGGGGGTCACCTCGACGCCCGTGAGCGTGACGAAGCCGATCCGCGGATCCTTGAGCCGCTGCACCTCCTCGGCCAGGATCTCGCGGAACTCCTCCGCCACGCGATCCGTCCGCTGCGTCATCGCTGCGCTAGTCCTCCGGGGAGTGCATCGTCAGCTCCGCGTCGATCAGCTCGACCTCACCGAATCGATCGACGAACCGCTGCACGGAGTGCATCACGCGCTTCAGGTGGTAGCCCTCGGAACCCACGGCGGCGACGCCGAGCTCCGCACGCTGCCACTTGTCCTGGAATCCCGTCTCGGCCACGGCCACGTCGAACGTCGAACGGATCCCGTTCGCCAGCGCCTTCACCACGTGACGCTTCTCCTTCAGCGACGTGCATCCCGGGATGCGGACATCCACGCGCAGCGCCGCCAGCAGCATCAGGAGATCTGGCGGGCGATCTCCTCCACCTCGAAGGCCTCGATCACGTCGCCCTCCTTCACGTCCTGGAAGTTCTCGAGGCCGATCCCGCATTCGAAGCCCTCGCGGACCTCGGCGACGTCGTCCTTGAACCGCCGGAGCGAGCCGATGCGGCCCTCGTACGCCACCACCCCGTCGCGCACGAGCCGCACGCGCGCGTTGCGCGGGATCGCGCCGCGGGTGATGTAGCAGCCGGCCACGACGCCCAGCCGCGGCACGCGGAACGTCTGACGGACCTCGGCCTCACCCAGGATCCGCTCCCGCTCCTCGGGCTTCAGCATGCCGGAGAGGGCGGTCTTCACGTCGTCGATCGCGTCGTAGATCACGCGGTAGAGGCGGATGTCGACCCCCTCGCGCTCCGCGAGCTCGCGGGCGTTGGCGTTGGGGCGGACGTTGAACCCGACGACGATCGCGCTCGCCGCCTGCGCCAGCGTCACATCCTGCTCGGTGATCGCGCCGGCGCCCGAGTGCACGATGTTCACGCGCACCTCCTCCTGCGGCAGCTTGAGGAACGCGTCGGTGAGCGCGCCGAGCGAGCCCTGCACGTCGGCCTTCACGACGAGGTTGAGCTCGGGGATCTCGTGTCGCTCCTGTCTCCGGAGCAGCTCCTGCAGCGAGGCGGGACGCTGGGTGACGACCTCCGCGCCGCGGACCCGCGCCTCGCGTTCCGCCGCGACGTGACGGGCCTCACGCTCGTCCTCGACCTCGCGGAAGTCGTCGCCGACGTTGGGGACGCCGCTCCATCCGAGCACCTGGACGGGCTTCGCCGGACCGGCGCTCTCGACGGTCCGGCCGTGCTCGTCGACCATCGCGCGCACCTTGCAGTGCGTCGTGCCGCACACGAGCGCCGAACCGACCCGCAGCGTGCCGCGCTGGACCAGCACCGTCGCCACGGGTCCACGCCCCTTGTCGAGGTGCGCCTCCAGGACGGTCCCCCGAGCGCTCCCGGACGGATCGCCCTTGAGCTCGGCGAGGTCCGCCACGACGAGGACCGTCTCGAGCAGCCGATCGAGGTTCTGGTGCGTCTTCGCGGACACGTCGACGAACTCGGTGTCGCCCCCCCACTCGGCCGGGACGAGCTCCCGCTCCACGAGCTGCGTCCGCACGCGGTTGGGGTCGGCCTCGTCCTTGTCGATCTTGTTCACGGCGACGATCACGGGGACGCCCGCCGCCTTCGCGTGGTCGAGCGCCTCGACCGTCTGCGGCATCACGCCGTCGTCCGCGGCCACGACCAGGACCGCGATGTCCGTGACCTGGGCGCCTCGCGCCCGCATCGCCGTGAACGCCTCGTGGCCGGGGGTGTCGATGAACGTGATCTCCCGGCCGTCGACGTGCGCCTGGTACGCGCCGATGTGCTGCGTGATCCCGCCGAACTCGCCGGAGACGACGTCGGTCTCGCGGATCGCGTCGAGGAGCTTCGTCTTGCCGTGATCGACGTGACCCATCACGGTCACGACCGGCGGACGAGCGACGAGCTTCGAAGCATCGAGGACCTCCTCGGGTTCCTCGGACTGCAGCTCGTCCTCGAGTCCGACGACCTCGACCTCGTAGCCCAGCTCCGAGCCCACCAGCTGGAGCGCCTCGTCCGAGAGGGAGGTCGTCGCGGTGACCATCTCGCCGGTCATGAAGAGGATCTTCACGATCTCGGCCGGCGAGCGGTCGGTCTTCTCGGCCAGCAGCTGGGGCGTCGATCCTCGCACGAGCTGCAGCACCGGTCCGCGCGGCGTGATCGGCGCCGGCGCCGGTCGGGCCGCCGCCGCGGGCGCGGGCGGCTCGGCCACCGCGACCGCGGTGGCCGCGGCCCCGGCGGCGGGGGCGGCGGCGGGCGTCTCGGGGGCCGGGGCGGGCGTCGCCTTCGGCGCCGGCTTCGGCTTGGGCTTGCGCGGGCGCGGCGGCGGCTCGAGGACCTCGCGCGGCTTCGCCGCGGTCGTCACCTTGCCGCCGGATGCGCGCAGCCGCGGGATCAGCTCTTCGGGCACGCTCGACGAGGCGGACTTCCCAGCCACGCCCATCTTCTCGAGCGTCTCCAGCAGCTCCTTGCTGCCGACGCCGAGCTCCTTCGCGAGCTCGTGGATCCTCATCGCCTGTGCAACGCCTCCTCGATCGAACCTCTTAGCCTAGCGAGTTCCTCCTGCTCCAACCCCGTGCGCAACGCTCGGGCGAGGGCGCCGCGCGCCAGCGACGCCTCCACGCAGCCCGCATCGCGGTGCACGTAGGCACCGCGACCCGGTGCGCTCGCCGCCGGGTCCGCCCGCGCGCCGTCCGGCGCTCGGGCCACCCGGAGCAGCTCCGACTTCGGGGCCCGCGAGCGGCAGCCGACGCACGTGCGCACCGGCTCGCGAGCCATCGGAGGTCACTCCCCCGCGGGCGCCTCCACGGGCGCGGCCTCGGCCGCGGCCGGCTCCTCGCCACCCTCCACGGTCACGGGGGCCTCCGCTGCGGGCGCGGGCGCAGCCGGCACCTCGGACGAGGGGCGCGGAGCCGCCGGCACGGCGCGCGGGGGCGTCGGCGCGTCCGCGGCCTGGCTCTCGGACTTGATGTCGATCCGCCACCCGGTGAGCCGTGCGGCGAGCCGTGCGTTCTGCCCCTCGCGGCCGATCGCGAGCGACAGCTGGTAGTCGGGGACGATCACCAGCGCCGTCTGCGTGTCGGGATCGACCGTCACCTCCCGAACCTTGGCCGGCTGCAACGCGTTCGCGACGAACGTCGCCGGCTCGTCGGACCACGGGACCACGTCGATCTTCTCGCCGCGGAGCTCGTTCACCACCATCCGGACGCGCGACCCCTTCGGCCCGACGCAGGCGCCGACGGGATCCACGGCGGGCTCGTTGGACGCGACCGCGATCTTCGAGCGGTGCCCCGGCTCGCGCGCGACGGCCATGATCTCGACGATCCCCTCCTCGATCTCCGGGACCTCCATCGCGAAGAGCGCGCGGAGCAGGCCGGGGTGGGTCCGGGACACGACGATCTGCGGGCCCTTCGTCCCGCGGCGGACCTCGGTGATGTAGGCCTTGAGCCGCTCGCCGTGGCGCAGGGGCTCGGACGGCACCTGCTCGCCCTGCGGCAGCAGCGCCTCGACCTTGCCGAGATCGAGCAACGTGTAGCGACGCTCCTGCTGCTGCACGATGCCCGTCACCACGTCGCCCTCGCGGCCGGCGAACTCCTCGTACGTCATCTCGCGCTCGGCGTCGCGCAGCTTCTGGAAGATCACCTGCTTCGCGGTCTGCGCGCCGATCCGTCCCTTGAAGTCGTCGGTGACCTCGACCTCCTGCTCGGAGACGACGCGCATCTCCGGCGGCACGGGCTCCTCCCCTTCCACGGGCATCGGGGCGTCGAGCTCCTCGAGCTCCTGCTGCCACATGCGGAGGTCCCCGGTCTCGGGGTCGATCTGCGCGCGGAAGCCGACGAACTCGTCGTCGGCGTCGGGATGCTCCTGCTTCCAGTGCGCCTTGTAGGCCGATGCCATCGCCTCCTCGAGGCCCTGGAGGATCGTCTCGAAGGCGATGCCCTTCTCGCGTTCCAGCTCGCGGAGCGCCCCGATCATCTCGGCGTTCATCGTCCGCTCCCCTTCAGCTCCGCGTCCCAATCGACCACGGTGCGGCCCGAGCGGACCGCGGCGGATGGCACCGCGCGCTCACCGTGCGGGGTGAGGATCCGGATCCCCTCGTCGTCCGCCCCACGGAGCTGGCCCTCGATCACGCCCTCGTCCGTCTTCAGGCGCACGCGCTCGCCGACCGCTCGTCGGTAATCGCGAGGTCCTCGGAGCGGTCGCTCCAGGCCCGGCGTGGTGACCTCCAGCTGGTAGGGCCCCGGCTCGAATCCCTCGAGGTCCAGCCTCCGCGAGATCTTCTCGGAGACGTGCGAGATCGCATCGAGGTCGACGCCGCCGTCACGGTCGACGGTCAGGCGCAGGATCCGTCGATCGCCTTCGCGCCCGAACGTGACGTCGACGAGCTCGAGACCGGCGCCCTCGACGACCGGTCTGACCAGCGTCTCCGCGTCCACGCGCCCCTCCTCTCGGCTCTCGACGTCGCCCCTCATGAAAGGAAGTGGGCGGCGAGCCCACTTCCGGTCGTGCTGATGCCCGTCTTGGTCTGGTCAGTATAGACCGCACCGCACGGTGCGCCGGCCCGACCGTGCGTCGCCGCAGGTCAGGGTGCGGTCGCGAGGAGCGCGACGGCCGCGTCGACCGCGCCGCCGACCGTCGCCGTCGAACGATCGCCCGTCGCGCGGAGCTTCAGATCGACGGTCCCGGCGCCCAGCCCACGGGAGCCGACGACGACCTGCACCGGATACCCGACCAGATCTGCGTCGGCGAACTTCACGCCCGCCCGTTCCGGGCGGTCGTCGAGGACCGCTTCGATGCCTCGATCGGCGAGGCCGCCGTGGATCCGCTCCGCCTCCGCGGTGACGGCGGCGTCGTCGGCGTTGGCCATGATCACGACGGCCTCGAACGGCGCGATCGCCTTGGGCCAGATCATGCCGTCGTCGTCGTGGTGCTGCTCGACGCTGGCCGCCATGATCCGCGTGATCCCGATCCCGTACGACCCCATCACGTACGGTCGCGGCGTCCCGTCCTCGGCCTGGTACGTCGCCCCGAGCGGCTCCGAGTAGTTGGTGCCGAGCTGGTAGATGTGACCGACGACGATCGAGCGCGCGATCTCCAGGCGCCCGCCGTCGAGTGGACAGCGATCGCCCTCGCGGAACCGCACGAGCTCCTCCCATCGGTCGACGCGGAAGTCCCGATCGAGGTTGGCGCCCGTGACGTGCGTGTCGGCGCGGTTGGCGCCGGTCGCCCAGTTCACGCGGCCGCGGATCGACGGGTCGGCGAAGATCGTGACGTCGGACCCGAGCCCTTGCGGTCCGACGAAACCCTTCACGAAGCCCCGCCCGGTGAAATCGTCGTCGTCGAACGGGCGGACGCGCTCGGGGAAGTGCAGCCGCGACAGCTTCTCCTCGTTCACCTCGCGGTCGCCCGGCACGAGCACGGCCACGGTCCGACCCTCGACGTCGAACAGGATGCACTTCATCGTGGCCTCGGGCGGCAGTTCCATCTGCCGCGTCATCAGCTCGATCGTCACCGCGCCGGGCGTCTCGACCTCTGCCAGCGCATCGAGGCCCTCAGCCGGCGCGAGCTCCGGCGCCCGCGGCGTCGCCGCCTCCGTGTCGGCCAGGTAGTCCCCGTTCTCGCATCGCACGAAGAGGTCCTCACCGACGTCGGCGATGGCCATGAACTCGTGGTTCACGCCTCCGCCGATCTGACCCGGATCCGCCTCGACGACGACGTACGTGAGACCGACCCGATCGAAGACCTTGAGGTAAGCGTCGTACATCACGCGGTAGGACTCGCGCATCCCGTCCGCATCGCGATCGAGCGAGTACGCGTCCTTCATCAGGAACTCGCGTGCACGGAGGAGTCCGTAGCGCGGACGGAACTCATCGCGGTACTTCCATTCGATCTGGTAGACGTTCGCGGGCAGGTCACGGTAGGACGGGAGCTCCTGCTGGGCCAGCTCGGCGACGACCTCCTCCTGCGTGGGGCCGAGGATGAACTCGCGACCGTGCCGGTCGAGCAGCCGGAACATCAGCTCGCCGTACGCGTCGTACCGCCCGGTCGCCCGCCACGGCTCAGCCGGGAGCACGATCGGCATCCGGAGCTCCTGGGATCCGGCCGCGTCCATCTCCTCGCGGACGATCCGCTCGATCTTGTGCATCGTTCGGAGACCCAGCGGCAGCGCGGAGTAGATCCCGGCCGCCGTCCGGCGGATGAACGCGGCGCGCAGCAGGAGGCGATGCGACGGGACCTCGGCCTCGGCCGGATCCTCCCGCAGGGTGCGCGCGAACAGCGACGAGAGCCGCATGGGACGGGAGGATAGCGGTGGACGGCGCGCCGACCGGTCCTACGCGTCCTCGAGCGTGCCGATCACCTGCTGCCAGAGATCGGTGTTCGGCGGCGACCCGTCGCTCACGGCGGTCGCGCCGTACACGGCCACGCTCGTGCCCGTCACGGGGTCGCGAGCGATCGAGGTGTAGTCGCCCCACCGCTCGACGTCGCCGGAGGAGTACTCGTACCGGTCCTCGCCGAGCCGGTACGCGATCGACGCCGAAGCGCTCGAGCCCGGATGCACCACGGCGGCGAACGCCGAGAGGCACTCGCCCGACGAGGGCCTCCCGGCCCGGGCGTAGTTGATCCACAGGTTCCGGTCGGTGTCGGTGGCGACCGAGGGCCACGCCGCGTACCGGCCCGCCCTTCCGACGACCCCGGTGCGCCGAACGTCGGACGATGGGAGCGAGGCGGCCGGATCGACCTCCCACCAGCGGATCGCCGACTCGGCGCTCCCACCCCCGAAGTTCCTTCGGACGGCCGTCGCGGTGTACAGCCGCCCCCGGCCCGCGTCCCAGAACGCCGAGGTGATCCGGAGATCACCCGTGTCCCACCACGTGTCGGGATCCCCCGCGGCGCCCTCGCATTGCAGCCCGAACGGCGGATAGCTCATCGGGTTCGACGTCAGCTGGACCGGTTTGAGCTTGCCGACGCCGTTCTCGAACTTCAATCGCCACAGGATCAACTTCCCGGTGGCGCCGTTGAAGTCGATCGAGGTGAGGTACTGCGCGCGAGGATCGCCCCCGGCGGAGATCGCGGGCATCACCGTGAAGGCGTGGGACCCATCCGGATCCAGCGTCTGCTTCCGGCTGAACACCTCGATCGGCACCGGATCCACCTCGCAGTCGTAGAGATCCGCCTTCCGGATCGAGATGATCTGCACGTACCGGAACCGCAACGTCCGCAGGTCGAACTGGTTCGTCGTGAGGGTCACGCGGTTGGCCGTGAACCCGAGCTGCGGGTAGTCCGCCAGGAGGTCCCCGCTCCCCTCGACCTGATCGCCGGCCAGGTGCAGCGTGCACCAGCCCGCCTGGGACGGATCGTCCTCGGTGCCCTCGGGGATCACGACGATCGAGAGGAAGCTCTTGGTCGCCGTCGCCGACGCGAAGGACAACAGGAAGAAGTGCTGCCCGCCGTGCGGATACGGGTCGTACACGACGCGCGGATCGAAGTCGTCGATCGATCCCGGCAACTGGGGATCGAGGCTGCGGAGGCGCTTGGGCGCGAACATGCGCGTCCCGTCCCGGGCGAACGTGGCCATGTGGACGTTCACGGCGGCGACGTGGTTCGCGACGCCGAGGGCTCCGGTCGGATCGCCCGGCGAGGCGAACGGGAAGAGGTTCGGGACGCCGTCGAAGACCGGCGGCTGGATCACCGGCGCGCGGGGCGTCGCGAACGGTCCGACGCCGGTGGCCGTGGCGTTCCCGGGCGTTCGCCGGTCGCTCCCCGGCCGAACCAGGTGGGGGAACGGCGCGACGCGCGGCGGTCCGGCCGGCCCGCCGAGACCGATCCCGCCGACGTGGACGTCGGGGCCACGCGCTCCCGGGGACGACGACGCCGGCGACGGGAGCAGCAGCGTGATCCCGGCGAGGATCATCCACGCCAGGACCAGCGGTCGTACGACCCGGCGACGACGCGGCATCTGCCCCTCCTCCGACCCGAGCGGCGCCGCCCGCGCCGCGAGCGGCACACGGTAGCAAACCGCGTTGACTGCACCCGAGCCGGGATGCCACCATCCGACCGCGATGCGGATGCCGATCACCGGCTGGGCGTG
>Ga0081539_10004560_pt1 | contig 15171 bp, 15 predicted proteins | sample TabmetS4T2R2_FD_71023 | JGI IMG/M metagenome (GOLD analysis project Ga0081539, IMG submission 71023) | Tabebuia heterophylla rhizosphere microbial communities from the University of Puerto Rico - S4T2R2 | ecosystem: Host-associated > Plants > Roots > Rhizosphere ...
CGTGGATCAGGTGGTTGCCGCCGATCGACAGGGCGTCGCCGTCGCCGGTCACGACCCAGACGTTGAGGTCGGGCCGCGTGGTCGCCAGCCCGGTCGCGATCGCCGGCGCGCGGCCGTGGATGGAGTGCAGGCCGTAGGTGTCCAGGTAGTACGGGAACCGCGACGAACAGCCGATCCCGGAGATGCAGACGATGTTCTCGCGCCGCAGCCCCAGCTCCGGCAGGAAGCCCTGGACGGCGGCGAGGATCGCGTAGTCGCCGCAGCCGGGGCACCAGCGGACCTCGCTGTCCGAGGTGAAGTCCTTCTTGGTCTGCCGCGCGGCGTCCGCCGGCAGGACCGGGACGCCCTCGAGGCCCGACCGCATCGTCGGCAGGCCCAGCGCGACGGGCGACAGGTCGGTCACAGCTCCTCCTCCAGGCTTCCCCGGATCGAGTCCGCCAGGGCGTGCTCCTCCACCGCCTTGGCGATGGCGTCCGCGATCTCCGCCGAGGTGAACGGCAGGCCGCGGACGAGGTTGAAGCCCTGGGCGTCGACCAGGTAGCGGGCCCGCAGCAGCATCGACAGCTGGCCCAGGTTCATCTCCGGCACCAGCACGTGCGGGTAGCGCCGCAGCACCTCGCCGGTGTTCGCCGGGAACGGGTTCAGGTGGCGCAGGTGCGTCGTCGCCACCCGGATGCCGGCCCGCCGGGCGGCGCGGGCGCCGGCCGCGATCGGCCCGTAGGTGGACCCCCACCCGACGACGAGCAGCTCGGCCGGCTGGCCACCGTCGTTGAGGTCCGGGTCGTCGACCTCCAGCGGCGGGACGTCGATGCCGTCCACCTTCGCCTGCCGCAGCCGGACCATGTGGTCGTGGTTGTCGGGGTCGTAGGAGATCTCGCCGGTGCCGTCGGCCTTCTCGATGCCGCCGATCCGGTGCTCCAGCCCCGGGACGCCGGGCGGCGCCCACGGCCGCGCCAGCGTCACCGGGTCGCGGTCGAAGGGCCGGAACGCCGGCGTGCTGCCGTCCTCCGCCGGCTCGGGCGGCGTGGCGAAGTCGACCCGCAGGTCGGGCAGGTCGGCGACGGCGGGGATCGGCCACGGCTCGGACCCGTTGGCCAGGTAGCCGTCGGACAGCAGGATCACCGGCGTCCGGTACGCGGTCGCGATCCGCACCGCCTCGATCGCGGCGTCGAAGCAGTCGCCGGGGGAGCGCGGCGCGATGATCGGCACCGGCGCCTCGCCGTTGCGGCCGAACATCGCCTGCAGCAGGTCGGCCTGCTCGGTCTTCGTCGGCAGGCCGGTCGAGGGTCCGCCGCGCTGGACGTCGACGACGACCAGCGGCAGCTCCAGGGCCACGGCCAGGCCGATCGTCTCGCTCTTCAGCGCCAGGCCGGGGCCGGACGTCGACGTCACGCCGATCGCGCCGCCGTACGCCGCGCCGAGCGCGGCGCCGATGCCGGCGATCTCGTCCTCGGCCTGGATCGTCGTCACGCCGAACCGCTTGAGCCGCGAGAGCGCGTGCAGGATGTCGGACGCCGGCGTGATCGGGTACGAGCCCAGCACCAGCGGCAGGCCGGCCCGGTGCGCGGCGGCGACCAGGCCGTTGGCCAGCGCGGTGTTGCCGGTGATGTTGCGGTAGACGCCGGTCGGCGCCGGCGCGGGGGCGACCTCGTAGGAGACGGCGAACGTCTCCGTCGTCTCGCCGAACGCCCAGCCGGCCCGGAACGCCGTCAGGTTCGCCGTGAGCAGCTCCGGCCGCTTGCCGAACTTCTCCGCCAGGAAGCGCTCGGTCCCCTCGGTCCGCCGGTGGTAGAGCCAGGTCAGCAGGCCGAGCGCGAACATGTTCTTGGCCCGCTCGGCGTCCTTGCGGCTGAGGCCGAAGTCCTTGAGCGCCTCGACGGTCAGCGACGTCAGCGGGACGGCGTGCACCCGGAACGAGTCCAGGCTGCCGTCGTCCAGCGGGCTGGCGGCGTAGCCGACCCGCTGCAGGTTGCGCTTCGTGAACTCGTCGGAGTTGGCGATGATCGTCGCGCCGCGCGGCAGCTCGCGGAGGTTGGCCTTGAGCGCGGCGGGGTTCATCGCGACGAGGACGTCGGGCGCGTCGCCCGGCGTCATCACGTCGTGGTCGGCGAAGTGGAGCTGGAAGCTCGAGACGCCCGGCAGGGTGCCGGCGGGGGCGCGGATCTCGGCCGGGAAGTTCGGCAGCGTCGCGAGGTCGTTGCCGATGGACGCCGTCTCCGCGGTGAAGCGGTCGCCGGTGAGCTGCATCCCGTCACCGGAGTCACCCGCGAAGCGGATGACGACGCGCTCCAGCCGCTCGACCCGCTTGCCGCCCGGGGCGGGCGGCAGTTCGCCCCCGTGCTCGCCGGGATCTCCCGAGTGCTCGCCGGGCTCGCCGGACCGCTCGCTGCGAGCCCCGGCCGACAGATTGGTCGACACCGTCATCGTCCCGTCATCTCAGGTACCGGTGTGGAACCCCCACCGTGTCATCGTAAGTCGGAGGGGTCCAACTGGCAGGAAGGGTTACCTCACACCGGGCCTTCCGCCACGTCACGGACCACCCGGAGCGCGGAATCCGCACCTGGATGCGTACCGAACCGTCGCGTTCCGTAGTTCCGCTCACCCCGGGTGGTCACGGTGTGAGGGACCTCGCAGCGCCCACCGGTCGGTCGGGACCGCCGACCGGCGGGGCCGGGACCGGGGCTCGGACCGAAGCCCGGACCGAAGCCCGGACCGGGAGCTCAGGCCGGCAGCCGGAACCTCTCGCGCCGGTCGGCCGGGACGAGGTCCAGGTACTCGGGGTGCCGGTCGATGTAGCTGCGGAGGAACGGGCAGTAGGGCAACACCTTCGTGCCGGACTCGCGGAGCGAGTCCAGGACCGAGCGCGCCAGCGCCGAGCCGAGCCCCTGCCCCTCGAACCGGTCGTCGATCTCGGTGTGCGTGATCGCGAGGTCGCCGTCCATCCACTGGTACTTGGCGTAGCCGGCCGGCTCGCCGCCCACCCAGATCTCGAAGCGCCGCGCCTCGGCGTTGTCGCGGACCGCCTGGTCGCTCATCGGCCTCCCTCTCATGGCTGTGCCGGCTTCCCCCACCGACCCCCACATCCGCCGACCATCCTGCGGCACGTCTCCGGCAGGCGCCGCCGGGGGTGTCGGGAAGATCTGGTGGGCACGCTGTGACGTTGTGCCCGCTCAGCGGGCACAACGTCACAGCGTGCCCACCTAGACGGGCTCGAGCCGCCGGTGCGGGCCGGCCGGCAGCTCGACCGCGATCGGGTCGCCGGGCCGGACGGCGCCGCCGCCGACCACCACGCCCATGATCCCGGCCTTGCGCACGAGCCCGCCGTCGGCGTCCCGGTCCAGGACGGCGCGCATGAGCCCGGGCCGGAAGCCGTCGAGCTGCGTGCACGGGTTCCGCAGCCCGGTGACCTCGACGACGGCGCCGCGCTCGCCGAGGCGCAGCAGGGTTCCGGTGGGCAGGCCGAGCAGGTCGACGCCGCGGGTGGTCACGTTCTCGCCGACGAACCCCGGCTCGAGCTCGTACCCGGCGGCCCGCAGCTCGTCGAACAGCTCGGCGTGGATCAGGTGCACCTGGCGGAGGTTCGGCTGCGACGGGTCGCGGCGCACGCGCGAGCGGTGCCTGACGGTGACGCCGGCGTGCGCGTCCCCCTCGACGCCGAGCCCCTCGAGCAGCACGATCCCCGGCTGCGTGGGCTTCGTGAACGTGTGCCCGGAGCTGCGGCTGACGGCCTCGACGCGCATGGCCCCAGCATGTCTGACGCGCGACGGAACGCCCGGAGGGTCAGACGAAGTGGGCACGCTGTGACGTTGTGCCCGCTCAGCGGGCACAACGTCACAGCGTGCCCACCTCGTCGGGTCCGGGGCTCAGAGCCGGCCGGCCTCGATGATTCGCCGGAGGAAGCGGCGGGTGCGCTCGTGCTCCGGGTCCCCCAGCACCCGCTCCGGCCTCCCGCGCTCGAGCACGCGGCCGCCGTCGAGGAAGCAGACCTCGTCCGCGACCTGCCGGGCGAAGCCCATCTCGTGCGTGGCGACGATCATCGTCATCCCGTCGGACTTGAGGTCTCGCAGCATCGCGAGCACCTCGCCGACGAGCTCGGGGTCCAGGGCCGAGGTGACCTCGTCGAACAGCATCAGCACCGGGTCGTTGACCAGGGCGCGGGCGATCGCCACCCGCTGCTGCTGCCCGCCGGACAGCTCGTCCGGGTGCGCGCCGGCGCGGTCGCGCAGGCCGACCCGCTCCAGCATCGCCAGCGCCCGCTCCTCGGCCTGCTCCCGCGGCACCCGGTGAACCTTGCGCGGCGCGAGCGTCACGTTGTCGAGCACCGAGAGGTGCGGGAACAGGTTGAACGCCTGGAAGACGATCCCCATCCGGGCGCGGACGGCGTCGGCGTCGACCCGCGGGTCGGTGATCTCGCGGCCCTCGAGCTCGATGACGCCGTCGTCCACGACCTCGAGCAGGTCGACGCACCGCAGCAGCGTCGACTTGCCGGAGCCGGAGGCGCCGATGAGGACGACGACGTCGTGCGCGCCGACGTCCAGGCTCAGGTCGTCGAGGACGAGGTTGCGGCCGAACGCCTTGCGCAGGCCCGCGACGCGCAGCAGCGGCCCCGGCGCCTCCGGCGTCACAGGTGGCCGCCGGAGGGCAGGTAGCCGTAGCGGCGCGAGACGGCGTCGGTCAGGCGCGTGAGCGGGATCGTGAGCAGCACGAACAGGCCGCCGGCGACGACGTACGGCGTGAAGTCGAAGGTCGTCGCGGTCACGATCTGCGCCGAGCGGACGGCGTCGATCGCGCCCAGGACCGAGATCAGCCCGGAGTCCTTCGTCAGGCTCACGACGTCGTTGAGCAGCGGCGGGACGACGCGCCGCACCGCCTGCGGCAGGACGACGTGGCGCATCGTCTGGCCGGCGCTCAGACCGAGCGACCGGGCCGCCGCGCGCTGGCTCGGGTGGACGGACTCGATCCCGGCCCGGAACACCTCCGCCACGTAGGCCGAGTAGGTCAGCACCAGCGCCGCCGACCCGAGGACGACGGCGCTGGTCGGCACGCCCTGCAGCCGCAGGCCGGGCACGCCGAAGCCGACCAGCAGCAGGACGAGGATCAGCGGCAGCCCGCGGAACAGGTCGACGTACACCAGCGCGAACGCCCGGACCGGCCAGAACACCGGCCCGCGCAGCGTGCGCAGGATCGCGATGCCCAGGCCGAGGACGAGCATGAGCACGGCGGAGATCGCGAACACCCGGACGTTGAGCCAGAAGCCCGCGGCGACGTCCGGAAGCGCGCGCCACCCGACGTCGAGGTCGAAGAACGTGTCGCGCGTGCGCGGCCAGCCCGGCGCCGACACGACGGCCGCGACAAGCGCGCCGCCGAGCACCAGCGTGCTCACCGCCGCGACCAGCAGTGAACGCACGGACTGGCGGCGGCGGTACGCGTCGCGCTCGAGCTGGCGCCGCGACGGCGCCCACTCGCTCAGCGCCTCACCGCCGCACCGGCGGCCCGCGGCGGCACGCGGCCCGCGGCGTCACTGCAGGACGGGAGCGCCGGCCGTGTCGGTCAGCCACTGCTCCTGGAGCGCGTCGAGGGTGTCGTCGGCGCGCAGCTCGTCCACCGCCCGGCTCACGCAGGCGGTCAGCGGGCTGCCCTTCTCGAGGACGAACCCGAACTGCTCCGGCGCCGTCCCGCTGGTCGGGAGCTGGCCGACGACGACGCCGTCCTTGAGCTCGGCCGCGGCCAGGTAGAGCGCGGTCGGCAGGTCGACGGCGAGCGCGTCGATCTGGCCGTTGTTCAGCGCGAGCTTGGCCTGGTCGTTGTCGTTGAAGACGGCCGGCTGCTGCGTCGGCTTGACGACGTCCACGATCGCGTCGTAGCTGGTCGTGCCGGTTGCGGCGCCGAGCTTGAGCTTCGCCAGGTCGGCGAGGGTCTTGACGCCGGCCGCCTTGCCGGCCTTGGTCGTGACGAACGCCTGGGCGACGTCGTAGTAGCCGCTGGAGAAGTCGACGGCCTGCTTGCGCTCGTCGGTGATCGAGACCTGCTGCAGGTTGACGTCGTACGGCTTCTTGCCGGGCGCGATCGCGGCGTTGAAGTCCGCCGAGGTCCAGGTCACCGCGTCCTTGGCGTACCCGAGCTTCTCGGCGACGGCGTACGCCACCGCCGACTCGAAGCCCTTGCCGTTCGACGGGTCGTCGTCGACGAACCAGGGCGCGTAGGCGGGCTTGCCGGTGGCGATGGTCAGCGTCCCGGGCTTGACGGTCTTCATCGTGGCCGGCGTGCAGGACGCCGACCCGCTCGCCGACGGCGTCGCCGCGGCGTCGTCCGAGGAGTCCTCGGGCGCGCAGCCCGCGAGCGCGAACGCGACCACCGCTGCCGCGGCGGCGAGGAGCCGGCGGATGGACACCGCGCGAGTGTAGGGCAAATGGTGGTTATGAGACCCCGAAAACCGCTAGTTGCCCCACACTCGCGCGGACGTCGGCGACGTCCGCGCGGCGGTGACGGATACAGTCGTCGCGTGTCGGGCAACGAGTCCTGGGTCGTCGTCGGGGTCGTCGCCGTCGCCGGGCTGCTCGTCTTCGTCGGCGGGATGGCCGCGAACCGGCTGCTGCGGCCCGCCGTGCCCAGCCGCGAGAAGCTCACGACGTACGAGAGCGGCGTCGACCCGGTCGGCTCCGGCTGGGCGCAGACCCAGGTGCGGTACTACCTGTACGCGTTCCTCTACGTCGTCTTCGCCGTCGACGCCGTCTACCTGTTCCCGTGGGTCACGGTGATCGAGAAGTTCGGCTGGGCCACGCTGGCCGAGATGGGCGTGTTCCTCGGGATCGTCGCCGTCGGCCTGCTCCACGCGGCCCGGCGCGGCGCGCTGCGGTGGCGCTGACGTGGCCGCCGTCAACCCCGACCCCGCCGCGGCCGCCGTTCCGGCGCGGGTCGGGCCGGCCGCGCCGGTGGCGCTGCCGATGCCGACCGTCGGCCGGCTGCAGGAGGCGGCGCCGCACCCGATGCGGCTCGTGCTCAACTGGGGCCGCCGCTACAGCCTGTGGGTGTTCAACTTCGGCCTGGCCTGCTGCGCGATCGAGTTCATCGCGGCGAGCATGTCGCGGCACGACTTCATCCGGCTCGGCGTCATCCCGTTCGCGAACGGGCCCCGGCAGGCGGACCTCATGGTCGTGTCGGGCACGGTGACCGACAAGATGGCGCCGTCCGTCCGCCGGCTCTGGGAGCAGATGCCGGAGCCGAAGTACGTGATCTCGTTCGGCGCCTGCTCGAACTCCGGCGGGCCGTACTGGGACTCCTACTGCGTGACGAAGGGCGTCGACCAGGTCGTGCCGGTCGACGTGTACGTGCCCGGCTGCCCGCCCCGGCCGGAGGCGCTGCTGCAGGGCATCGTCAAGCTGCAGGAGAAGATCGCCGGCGAGGACCTGGGCCGGCGGTACGCGGGCCGCCCGGCGTCCGCCGCGGCGGTGACACGCCCGCTGGTGGAGCGCGAGGGCCCGCGGGTGCGGGGCCGCCACAAGGGCGGTGAGCCCGCGCCGTGACCGAGGACGGCGACGTCGAGATCACCGGGGAGGACGTCTACCTGGCCCGGACCGAGGCCGACGAGGCGGCGCTCGCCGTCGGGTTCTCGCTCGCCACCGGCGCGGAGGTGGTGACGTCGCGGGACGGGTTCGGCGTCCCGGTGGTCGACGTGCCCCGGGCCGGCTGGGCGGCCGCGGCGATGCACGCGCGCGACGTCCTGGGGATGGACTTCGCCGACTGGCTGTCGGCGGTGGACGAGCCGGACCGCGAGCCGCCGGGGGTGGACGTCGTCCTGCACGTGGTCTCGACCGCGTCGGCCGGCGGCCCGGCGTCGCGGCTGCGGCGGGCGGGGGCGCCGTCCGGCGGGGTGCGGCGGCTGCTGCTGCGGACCGGCGTCCCGGACGCCGACCCGGTGCTGCCAAGCCTGACCGGCGTGTGGCCGGGGCTGGCCTGGCACGAGCGCGAGACGTTCGAGATGTTCGGGGTGACGTTCGCGGACTTCGCCGACGCCCTCGGCCTCGGGCTGCGGCCGCTGCTGCTGCCCGACGGGTTCGAGGGGACGCCGCTGCGGAAGTCGTTCGTGCTGGCCGCGCGGGCCTCGAAGCCGTGGCCGGGCGCGAAGGAGCCGGGGGAGGGCGGCGAGTCGGCCGGCCGGTCCGCCCGCTCGCCGGGGCGCCGCAAGACCGCCCCGCCGGGCGTGCCGGACCCGTCCTGGGGGCCGCGTGCGGCGGGGCCCGACACGGGTGCGTCGTCGTGACCGCGGACCAGTGGCTGGAGGTCGTGGTGCGGGCGGCCGCCGTCGTCGCGGCGTTCCTCGTGCTGCCGCTGCTCGTCGGGCAGACCGAGCACAAGGTCATGGCGCACATGCAGGGCCGGCTGGGGCCGATGTACGCGGGCGGGTTCCACGGCTGGGCGCAGCTCGTGGCGGACGGCGTGAAGTTCGCGCAGAAGGAGGACGTCGTGCCGGCGGCCGCGGACCGCGGCGTCTACCGGCTGGCGCCCGCCGTCGCGCTGGTGCCGTACCTGGTGGCGCTGTCCGCCATCCCGCTGTCGGCCACCTGGGTGGCGGCCGACCTGGACGCCGGGCTGCTGTTCGTGCTGGCGGCGAGCGCCGTCGGCGTCCTCGGCACGCTGATGGCGGGGTGGTCGAGCGCGAACAAGTACGCGCTGCTCGGCGCGATGCGGTCCGCGGCACAGCTGCTGGCGTACGAGCTGCCGATCGTGCTGGCGGCGGCGTCGGTGGCGATGCTGGCCGGGACGCTGTCGCTGACCGGCATCGCGGCGGCCTGGGAGTGGTGGTGGCCGGTCGCGCTGGCGCCGGCGGCGTTCGTCTTCCTGCTCGGCGGGTTGGCCGAGCTGCAGCGGCCGCCGTTCGACATGCCGATCGCGGACTCCGAGCTGGTCGCCGGGCCGTACACCGAGTACACCGGGCTGCGGTTCGCCCTGTTCCTGCTCGCCGAGTACGCGGGGATCGTCCTGTTCTCGGCGCTGGCCGCAGTGCTGTTCCTCGGCGGGTGGCGGGGGCCGGCGGACGGCGTCCTCGGGCCGGTGTGGATGCTGCTGAAGACGTTCGCGCTGGCCTTCGGCGTCATCTGGGTGCGCGTCTCGTGGCCACGGCTGCGCGAGGACCAGCTCCAGCGGGTGGCGTGGCTGGTGCTGGTCCCGCTGTCCCTGGCCCAGCTGGCGCTGTGCAGCGTCCTGGTGGTCGCCCGCTGATCAGCGCTCGGGGCTCTCGGGGTTCTCGGGCTCCGGTTCCGGGGCCGGGCAGGGGACGGGGCCCAGGGTCCTGACGTGCCACCAGCGGCCGAGGACCCGGCGCAGCGGGACGCCGCAGTTGCGGCAGTGGACGGGCTCGGCCACGTCAGCCGCCGAAGCCGGCCAGCACCGTGGCGACCAGCGGGCCGAGCGACGGCAGGTGCGTGCCGCCCTCCTGGACCAGGACCGTGGGCAGCTCCAGCGACGCGAGCAGGCGGCCGGCGCCGGCGAAGCCCGCCTCGGTGACGTGGAGCGGGCCGTCCGGGTCGTCGGCCGCGGCGTCGACGCCGAGGGACACGACCAGCGCGTCCGCCCGGGACTCGACGGCGCCCTCGCACACCCGCGCGACCGCCTCCAGCCACTCGACGTCGGCCGTGCCGGGGGCCAGGGGCACGTTGAGCGTGGCGCCCTTGCCGGCGTCGTCCCCGGTCTCGTCGGCGTACCCGAGGACGTGGGGGAACCAGCCCGCACCAGGGTCGACGTGCACGGACCCGTAGAACACGTCCTCCCGCCGCCAGAACACGGCCTGCGTCCCGTTGCCGTGGTGCGCGTCGACGTCCACGATCGCGACCCGCCGGGCGTGCCGGCCGAGCGCCTCGGCCGCGACGGCCGCGCTGTTGAGGTAGCAGGCGCCGCCGAAGCCGGCCGGCCCGGCGTGGTGGCCGGGCGGGCGGCACAGCGCGTACGCCGCGCGGTGCGGGCCGGCGACGACGAGGTCGACGGCCGTGAGCGCGCAGTCGACGGCGGCGCGGGCGGCGTCCCAGGTGCCGGGGCCGACGGGTGTGGCGGTGTCGTAGCACCAGACGCCGGCGCGCGCGCTCGCCGTCGTGGGATACCGCCACGGCATGCCGGCGGTCATCATCGGCGTCGGGAAGAGGTGCGGCCGCTCGGTGCCGGCGGTGCGCAGCCACTCCACCATCGGCGGCTCGTGGACGGCGAGGAGCACCTCGTCGTCGTGCGTGGCGGCCGGGAGCTCCCGGTGGCCGGCGTCGAGCAGCGTGTCGCGGATGAGGTGGGCTCGGTAGGGCACCTCGGTCGCGGGCGGCGTGGGCTCGTGCCCGAGAACGGCATCAGCCCACACGAAAGGAACGGTCACGGCGAGTACCCTCCCACGCGCCGCGCGTCGCGGGGCGTCGGTGGGGTCACACCTCGGTCGGGGTGGTGCCCTCGCTGAGCTGGTCCGCCGGCTCGTCGTCGCGCTGCTCCGGGACCCGGTGCACCGGCTCGGTGTACCCGCCGGCCGGCAGCTTGGCGAGGCGCTCGCGGATGGCACGACGGCGTGACCGCGCGCTGAGCGACCATGGGAGCGCTCTCACCCCACGCGCTGTCCACCTGGCCATGCCACCCTCCTCGCCCGCGGGGCCGCTTTTTGGCCCGGACGACAAGAATCGCTGCTGACGTTGTCGAGCGCCAGCACTTCGGTCATACCCGGTTGTGCCGTCCGGCCCGGTCAGGCGCGGGTCGCGGCGGCGTCGCCCGGGGGAGGCGAGGCGCGGGCACGCCCCCACCTGCCCCTCGACCGGAACGAACGGCGCCCCCCTCGAGTGCCCTGCCACCGGCGCCCCACCGGCCCCAGGAGCCACGACGTGACGGATTGCCCGACCATGCCCGTTTCGCGAGGAACCCGAGGTGAGCGCTCACGCAGTCGGGCTCGCTCATGCGGCCGGCTCGCTCACGCGGGCCGGCTCGCTCACGCGGCCGGTTCGTGCGGCGGCGTGCCCTGGTAGAGCCGGCCGACCATCGTCACCCACTGGTGGACGGCGTCCTCCCCGGGCGCGAGCGGTCCCGGCCGGTAGTGCGGCGAGGCCAGCCCCCGCTGCACCGACTCGCAGGCGGCCCAGTCCTCGCGGTTCGTGAGGTCCCAGAACCGGACGGCGTAGTCGGGGTCGAACCCCGGCCGCTCGAACGCCGCCGGCGGGAAGAGCCAGGAGCACTCCACCCACGTCCGGTCCGCGGCGAGGGGCACGACGCGGTGCGTCATCACGTAGTCGGGGTGCGCCGAGACCAGCAGGTTCGGGAACACCCCGACGTACAGCACCTCGCCGGCCGGCGCGCCCGGGATCGGGACGCCGAGCGAGCGGCCGTCGAGGGACATCGTCTCGGCGCCGTCGCGCAGCTCCATCACGCCGCCCACCCACGCGCCGGGCAGGTCGAAGTTGTCGCCCGAGTCCGGCGGGCTCACCTCGCACAGCTCCGGGTGGATCAGCGGGCAGTGGTAGCACTCGTGGTAGTTCTCGACGATCACCTTCCAGTTCGCGGCCAGCGTGTACTCGTGCCGGCCGCCGAGCCGCAGCGACGCCACGTCGTACGGCGCGACCAGCGGCTCCAGCTCGCCGACGTGCTCGGCGAACGGCACCGCGCCGCCGGTCGCGTTCACGAACACGAACCCGTGCCAGACGGCGAGCGGCACCGGCACCAGCCCCACGCCGCGCGGGTCGAAGCCCTCGACGCCGCGCATCCGCGGCGCGCCCACCAGCCGGCCGTCGAGCCCGAAGCTCCACGCGTGGTACGGGCAGACCATCGCGCGCGTGGCCCCGGTGCAGCCGTCCGGCAGCAGCTCGTGGCCGCGGTGCGGACAGGTGTTCGCGAAGGCCAGCGGGCCGTCGTCCGTCCGCGTCACCACCAGCGGGACGTCGCCGACCGTGACCGCACGCTGGGTGACGCCGCCGGGCAGGACGTCGCTCACGCGGCCGATGCACGTCCAGCTCCCGGCGATCGCGTTCCGCCGCTCCCAGGCGAACACGCCCGGGTCCGTGTAGGCGCTTCCGGGCAGGACGGTTGAGTGCCCGAACGGGCGCAGCGCGTGGTGGAGCGCCTGCGGATCGAGAGGAGCGTGCCCATCTCTGGGCGAAACATCACTAGTGTCGTGTGCATGGGCAGGCGCAGAGCGGACCTTCGCCGTGACGAGATCCTGCGCGCGGCGGCGGCCGTCGTGGGGCGGCAGGGCTTCGCGAGAACCCGGGCGGCGGACGTCGCGGCGGAGCTCGGGGTCAGCACGGCGCTGGTCTTCTACCACTTCGACTCCAAGGAACGGCTGCTGTCGGAGGCGTTCGACCTGGCGGCCGAGGAGGATCTCGAGCGCCTGGAGAGGGCGGTGTCCCGCAACACCGACGCCACCCGCCGGCTGCGTGCGGTGCTGCGGATGTACCTGCCGACTGGCTCGGGCATCGGCTGGACGCGCGACATCGACGCCTGGGCCGAGGGCCTGTTCTCGCCGGAGATCCGCGAGGCGAGCCGGCGGCTGGACGCGCGCTGGCGCTCGGCGCTCGAGCGCGTCGTCGTCGACGGCGTCGAGTCCGGCGAGTTCAGCTGCGACGACCCGAAGGCCGCCGCGCTGCGCATCGCCGTGATGCTCGACGGCCTCGGCGTCGCCGTCCAGGTCCGCGGCACGCTGGGCCGGGCCCGCTCGGCACGCTGGATCGCCCAGTACGCCGCGCAGCTGCTCGGCCTGCCCGCGGACGCCCTCACCCCGACCACGACCGTTCCGCAGCCGTCTCGCCCGTCCCCGTGATCGCCGGCCGCCCCGGCGGGTAGGCGCTGATGGCGGTCGACGTCGGGTCGCCGGTCAGCACCTCGGCCGGCACGCGGCCGAACGCGATGTGCGGCCCGCGGCGGGGTGGGCCGCCAGGCGGCCGCGCTGCCGATGACGCCGACGCCGGCGACGTCGGACGTGCGCCGCGGCCCGCTCACGGCGCGCTCACCGGGGCTCGCACCGGGCGCCGCACGGCGGGGCCGACGGCGCCGGCGAGGCGGCGCCGCCAGCGGTCGCGGCGCCGGTCGGCGAGGATCTGGCCGACGACGTTGCGGCCCGGGATGCCCGTGACTCCGCCGCCGCCGTGGGTCGCGGAACCCGCCTGGTAAAGGCCGGCGACCGGCGTCCGCAGGTCCGCGTACCCGGCAGCCGGGCGCGCGTGGAACATCTGCCCCGGCGTCAGCTCGCCGTGGAAGATGTTGCCGCCGACCAGGTGGTACTCGTGCTCGAGGTCCCACGGGCCGAGCACCTGGCGGTGCAGGACGGAGTCGGCGAAGCCCGGCGCGACGGCGTCGAGGCGCGCCACCGCGCGGTCCGCGTACGCCTCGAGCTCGTCGCGGTGCGGCTCGGCGTTCCAGGTGTGCGGCACCCACTGGGTGAACAGCGAGACGACGTGGTGCCCGGGCGGCGCCAGCGAGTCGTCGAACACCGACGGGATGCAGACGTCGGCGAACGGTAGCTCGGCCGGCCGGCCGGCGACGGCCTGCTGGAACGCGTGCTCGACGTCGTCCAGGCTCTCGGCCAGCACGATCGTGCCGCCGTGCACCTGCGGGTCGACCTCGGGGTGGGAGGTGAACACCGGCAGCCGGTCGACCGCGAGGTTGATCTTCACGGTGCCGCTGCGGGTGTGCCAGCCCTCGATGTCGGCGACGAAGCCGGGCGGCAGGTGCTCGCGGCCGACGAGCCGCAGGAACGAGATCGCCGGGTGCGCGGTCGTGACGACCGTGCCGGCCGCGACCCGCGTGCCGTCCGCCAGCGTGACGCCGCGGGCGCGGCCGTCGCGGACGTCGATGCGGCCGACCGGCGCGCCGGTACGGATCTCCGCGCCGAACGAGCGCGCCGCGGCGGCCAGAGCACTCGTGACGCCGCCCATGCCGCCGCGCGGGAAGCCCCAGGTGCCGGCCTGGCCGTCGCCGAGGTCGCCGACGTGGTGGTGGAGCATGACGTACGCCGTGCCGGCCGACCGTGGGCCCGCCCAGGTGCCGATGACGCCGGACACCGAGAGCACGCCGCGGACGGCGTCCGACTCGAAGCGCGCCTCGACGAGGTCGGCGATCGAGTCCGAGAGCAGGCGGACGGCGTCGACCGCGGCGCGCTCGTCGAAGCCGCGCAGGCGGCGCAGGAGCAGCGCCTGGCGCGCGAGGTCGGCGGGGCGCCGGGAGCCGAGGCGAGGCGGGATGTCGCCGAGGAGCGGTCCGAGGAGCCTCCCGAGGCGGGCCATGTCGCGGTCCCAGGCCGGGTACGCGTCGGCGTCGGCGCGGGAGAACTTGGCGATCTCCGCGTGCCGCTCGACAGGGTCGTGCGGCAGGCGCAGGTAGCGGCCGTCGACCCGCGGCGCGAAGTACGGGCCCTGGGGGTACACGTGGTAGCCGTGGCGTTCGAGGTCAAGAGCCCGGACGAGGGCGGGCGGCAACAACGAGACGACGTACGAGAGCGACGTGATCGTGTAGTCCGGCCCGAACGGGTGCTCGCTCACCGCCGCGCCGCCCACGACGTCGCGGGCTTCGAGCACGACGACCGACAGCCCCTCGCGGGCCAGGAGGCCGGCGGCGACGAGGCCGTTGTGGCCGCCGCCGACCACCGCGACGTCGTAGCCGGGCAATTTCACGTACTCGAGAGTACTGACTCATGACTCAGGAAAACATCCTTGACCGAACTGGAAATATCAGCTTGAATTCCTGATCCGCGAGCCAGCACACGATGGTGATGTGTCACGGCTGGCGGCCTCCTGTCCACAGCCTCGGATCACTCTGAGATTCGGTTGTGGATAACCCGGAATCGGGCTTTTGTCCCGATAAGATGGCTCCGTGAGCGTTCCAGAGGCAGTCGCGAAGGTCCGGGAGGGCCTGGCTGAGCTGTGTGACGCCTCGCTGTGGGCGCTGTCGGATGCCGAGTCGCGGGAGCTGGTGGCGGAGGCGTTCGCGGTGGTGAACACGGCGCAGGCGGTGTATCTGGCGGCGGTGCGGGATCTGGACTCGCGGGCGGGTGCGGTGGCCGGTGCGCGGCCGGGGCGGGTGGCGCGGACGTTCGTCGAGCAGCGGTTGCGTCGCTCGAAGGCCGGCGCGGATGTGGCCGCCGCGCACGCGCTGGACAGCGACCTGCGGTTGCTGGGTGCCGCGTTCGCTGACGGTGATGTGTCCCGGGAGCACGTCGATGGTGCG
>Ga0081539_10004561_pt1 | contig 15152 bp, 13 predicted proteins | sample TabmetS4T2R2_FD_71023 | JGI IMG/M metagenome (GOLD analysis project Ga0081539, IMG submission 71023) | Tabebuia heterophylla rhizosphere microbial communities from the University of Puerto Rico - S4T2R2 | ecosystem: Host-associated > Plants > Roots > Rhizosphere ...
TCCACAAAGGTCGCCTCGGCCAGCAGAAGATCGGCATCACGGGCCAACGCGGTGATTTCGGGCGCGGGCCCGGGATCGCCGGTGTAGGCGAACATGCGGCCCGCCGCGGAGAGCCGAATGCCGGTATTCGGCACCCAATGCGGAAGAAGGCAGGTCCACGCGGCGAATGGACCGATCTCGAACCTGGTGCCGATCTCCAGCTCGCGCAGCGTCAACGCATCAGCCAGCATGCCGGGGCGGTCCAGCGCGAGCACCGCGTCCAGCGCACCGGGCAGGGCATACACCGGCAGCGGCGCCGGCGCCTCGCCGCCCAACGCGCGCGCACGCAGCAACGGATTCAGGTCCGCGCAGTGGTCCGGATGTCGGTGGCTGACGAATACGGCATCGACCCGGCCAGCCGGCATCCGCTGCAGGATGCGCGGGAACGTCGCATACCCGATGTCGACGAGGAGGTAGAAGCCATCGTGCTCGAGAAGGTAACCGCTGCATGCCTGACCAGCCTCGGGCCACGCGCCGCATCCCCCCAGGACGGTAAGCCGCATCCGGCCACGTTAGTCCATCCCACCCGCATCCGCCGCTGGTAACGGCGGGGCTGGCCGCTGGGAAGCGGCAGGCATGCCTCTCATGTGGCGACATCTGGATGCAGACGCGCGGCCAGCGCGACTCCCGCCAGCGCGAGTGCCGCCATCGCGGCAAAGATAGGCAGGAATACCGTCCGGTCACTGGCGTTCCCGGTGTGCAGGGCCGCGAACACCGCTCCACCGAGTCCGATGAACACGATGGAGCCGAGGGCTTCGGCGACCTGGAGGGCCGCGGAGTTGAACCCCTGCGCCGATTCGGTCGAGAGGCTCAGCATCAGCACGTTCACGCTGGACATGGACAGACCCATTCCCAGTCCGGCGACGCTCCAGCCCAATCCCGCCACCAGCGCCGGCAGCACTGGCCACAGGGCAAGTGAGGTGACCGCGATCCCGAGGCTGATCATCCCGGCACCCCGGCGGATGAATTGTGGCCTGGACACCGACGCGCGCGGTCGGCCCTGCAACCAGGACCCGGTCGACCAGCCGAGTGCACCGCCCGTAAGGGCCAGACCCGCAAGCGCGGTGGCCAGGCCGCGGGCCTCCACCAACATCAGCGGCACGAACGTCTCTGCGCCGAAGAACGCACCGGCGAGGATTCCACGCATGACGATCGTGGCGGGCAGACCGCGCCGGGCGCGGAGCGTTCCGCTGGGAAGCAGGCGAGGAATGCTCGGTACGAGGAGGACCGCGGCAACACCGAGGATCGGCCACGACCAGGCATCCAGCCGCTGGCCGGCCAGTTGCAGCAGCGCCACGCCCAAGGCGGCCGCCGCGGCGGGCAGCAGCCGGCTCTGGATAGTCGCCGCCGGCGGCGGCCCCAGCGTACGGATCCGCGGCAGCATCAACGCCAGGGCGGGCACGATCAGTGGCGGCACCCCCAGGAACACCCAACGCCACGAGAACGTGTCAGCAACGACACCAGCGATCGATGGCCCCACCATGGCCGGCAGTACCCACGCGGCAGACATCAACGAGAACAACCGGGGGCGCACGATCTCCGGATATGCCCGGCCCGCCACAACGTACACCAGCACCGCGTTGAGCCCGGCGCCGAAGCCCTGTACACCACGCCCAACAACGAACTGCGACATTGTGGTGGCGGTCCCACTGACCAGCAGTCCAGTGCCGAATGTCGCGACGGCTACGACGAATGGGAGAAGGGGCCCGCGGCGATCCGATGCCTGCCCCCCGACCACTGTGCCAAACAGGCTCGCGGTCACGAAGGCGGAGAAGGCCCAGGCATACAACTTCAGGCCGCCCAGGTCTCGCACAGCGACCGGCATGGCGGTCGCCACGGCCATCGCCTCGAACGCCACGAGGAACACGACAGCGAGCATGCCAATGGTCAATGCGCGGTGCTCCGGCGATAACAGGCCGGCCCGACGCCCTGTCGTGTCAGGGCCCGGATGAGCGGACTTGTCGATCATGGCGCGGATCCTCCAGCCTGATGTGCTCGTCCAGCCCAGCGGAACGGTTCAGCCCTGCGGTGCCGTGCTTCAAACTCAGCACGAGCCGGTTCTGAGGACCAGTTCAGCTGCGGAAACCCATCCGCCTGGAATTTGGGCACGTAGACGGGAGAGCACCGGCCAGCGCACCGCAGAAATGCCATCTCGTACTCGCCCGGATCGGAGAAAGTCACGGCGCCGCCCTCGCCCGCGTCATCAACGTGGGGTGCGGTTTCGCTGGTACCGCAGAGGTGGCTGGTTGCTTTGGTGGCATTGAGTCGTGTTCATGGGGTCGGCGGCCGGCGCAGGAAGACCGCGATGGGTATGGTGAGTGCGATGCCGCAGGCGATGACGAGCGCCGCCGTGCTGGTGGTGTGGGCTTTGGTGATGCCTTCGGTGGTGGAGTTTGTGATGAGGACCAGGATGGCCAGGCCGACCGCGGCGCCGATGCCAGAGCTGGTGGACGCGATGCCGGATGCGACTCCTTGGTCGCGGTCGGGGGTGTCGGTGGCGGCGGTGATGAACATGGTGGTGAACACGACGCCGTCGCCGGCACTGACCGCGATCAGGCCGGGAATCAGCGTGGCGTAGGACCCTTGCGGTGTGGTGGCGAGGGCGACGGCGACCGCACCCAAGGCGCCGATGGTGAGGGCGGCGATCAGGACGGGTCGTATGCCGAAGCGCGTGACGAGGTGTCCGGCGATGGTGGAGCCGGCGACGACCACGGTGGTGGGGATCACGAACGCCAGCCCGGTTTGCAGCGGGTCGTAGCCGCGGACGTATTGGAAGTAGAGGGACAGGAAGTACAACAGGCAGCCGAAGGTGGCCATGAACATGAACGCCACCGCGACTGCGATGGTCAGGTTGCGGTTGGTCAGCAGGCGGGGTGGGATGAGCGGCTGCCGGCTGCGTCGCTCAACGAGGATGAAGGCCGCCAGCAGGATCAGACCCGTGGCCAGGGCCGCCAGGATGCTGGGGGACAGCCAGCCGGCGTCGGGGCCACGTACCAGCGCGGACACCAGCAGGGTGATCGCGAAGGTGCCGGTCAGTGCGCCGGGAAGATCGAAGGTGCGGCCAGCCTGTCGGGCCTGGTCATGCCTGACGAGAAACGGCGTCAGGGCCAGGGCGGCGCCAGCAAGCGGGACGTTGACGAGGAACACGGCCTGCCAGCCGAAGCCGCGGGTGAGTACCCCGCCGGCCAGCACGCCTATGACCAGGCCGGCCGCGCCGGCGCCACCCCAGATGCCCAGCGCGCGGTTGCGGTCGCGGCCTTCGGGGAAGGTGGTGTTGATCAGTGCCAGGGTGCTGGGAAACACCAGCGCTCCGCCCAGTCCTTGGACCACCCGCGCCGTCAACTGCACGGCGGGTGTGGTGGCCAGCCCACCGGCGAGTGACGCCAGCGCGTAGAGGATCAGGCCAGCCATCAGGGTTTTGCGACGGCCGAGCAGATCGGCGGCCCGGCCGCCGAACAGCAGGAACCCGCTGGAGGCGATGGCGTAGGCGCTGATCACCGACTGCAGTGTCTGCGCCGAGTAGCCCAGATCCCGGCCGATCTCTGGTAGCGCCACCACCACGATGTACTGGTCAAGCGACACGATCAGCATGGCGAACGACAGCAACACCAGCGCCGCCGCGCCGCGCCCCCCACTGACCTCCCTGGGTTCAGTAGCATACGGCGTTGACTCAGCATCGCGAGTGAAGGTTGCCGCGGGCGAGGGTTCGGCGGTGGTGATCTGGTTCATCGGTGTCTGGTCGCTGCTCGCATGTCCCACTACGCACCCGCTGGCATGGTATGGCTCATCGGGTCGTCGAGGACGATCGTCCAGGTTCCGTCCTGCCCGCGCCGGGACACCATGGCGCCGTGGCCGCTCATATGCAGAGGGCTTCCGTCGGCGGCAGTGCCCGCCAGTTCCCAACGACCGCGGGTCAGCGCCAACCCGTCGGCCCACAGCGCCTTCTCGACCGCCGTCGTCATCTGCGGTCGCAATGCGAACAGTGGCGCCGTGGCGGCCCTGATGGCGTCCCGTCCCCGTACCTGGCGGCCGTCGGGCGGAACGACAAGGGCGGCGTCCTCGTGGTACGCCGCGACGAGCGCATCGAGGTCACGCCGGTTGAACGCGTCCTGGACGATCGCATGCAGCTCCTCGGGCGTGCTCGCTGGACCCGGCACCGACGCGAATGTCGACATGCCTCTGCACCCTTCCAGTGATGACTGTTCCCTTCCAAGCTGCAGCGTGCCTCTTTGCACATCCATCCCAGAAACCTGGGTAATGCCTGTTGCCCGGACTGCGCTACGACCGGGTTACCTCATGACGCGGTAGCGGATATGGGTTACACCCGTGCCTTCGACCAAGCTGATCGGGCCTTCAAACTGCGCGGGCGTGGTGCCCAGGTCGGCGAACAGGGGAGTGCCGCCGCCGAGCACCACCGGTATGAGCTCGATGCCGACCTCGTCGAGTAGGCCGGCTTCGAGGCATTGCCGGGCGATCTGGCCCCCGTTGACAACGACGTTCTTGTCGCCGGCGATCTCCTTTGCCTTCGCGACCGCGGCCTCGATGCCCTCGGTGACGAACACGAAGTTCTCGTCCGCGGCCGGCCGGTCCCGTGGCGGGCGGTGAGTGAGCACGACCGTCGTGACATCCATGGGGTGTCGGCCGCCCCAGGCGTTGGTCATGTCGTAGAGGTGCCGACCGACGACCAGGGCGCCGGTGTTCCCCCACTCCTCCTTGAGGAGCTTCGCGCTTACCGCCGAGAGCCGCAGTGGCGGCACAGTCGGGCTCGCGGTGGGGATTTCCACGTCGCCGTTGCCGTACCACTGGAACAGCAGGTCGAATCCGGTCTCGTTGGGCCGGCGATGTAGCCGTCCAGCGACATCGAGCCGCCGGTCGTGACCTTGCCCATCTCATTGCTCCCTTCGTTGGGGTCTCCGGCTAGCACGTCGTCCCGCCGACCACCATTTCAACGTCCGCTTCAACCGTCCCGTCATCGTCTTGCTCTCATAGCCCCGGTTCCGGGCCACCGCTGACGATCGCACACTGCGGCTTCATCACTCGCGTCCATCGTCGGCTGGTGGGTCTGACCAGCTTCCCGGCCGATAGGTCAGACGTACTTGCGAAGCGAAGGTTCGGATACGTGTATGGCCGTACCACCCAACCTGCGCCTACACCCCCTCGGCCGCCAGCGGTGCTGCTGGGGGGCGGCACAGCACCACTGGCGACCAGCTCCATCCCGGTCGGCAGGTGCCAACCGCCCAGGCGCCACCAACCGCGTTACCCCAGCTGTTCCCTATCCGCCGCGACGGCCGGCGATGCGCCCACCACAGATCCCGCACCAAATAACGCAATGGCCATGATTAGGGCAAGCCTTTCCTGAACCGCATACGCGACTCTCCCTTGCGAAGGGCGGACGCCGCAGCGCCGGAACTCGATCGGCTGGTCAAGTAAAGCAGGCGCCAGTTTCACCTTGCATTCATGTCTCTTTTCGGCTTGCGGCCACCATCCTGCTGCCATCAACCTGGGTCGACCTCGCCCACAGGCTGCTGCGCCACCCACGCTGCCGGCAAAGTCGCGGCAGTCCAACTTGGACTGATTGGTGTAGACACGCCCCTTGTTGATGTAGCAAGGCGGGCATGACCGGTTCAGAAGATCACTGGCCGCGTGTCCGGCGGGTGCTGCCGGGTATGGACAACGGAGCGGCGGCTGCCGTTGCGACGGCGACCACACGGCGATCGCGATGGCGCAGTCGTTGATCCCGTCGCGCCGCATCGCCTCGCTTGCTGGATGGTCATCCTTCGGCCACGTCGCGTGAGCGACCGGGGACCTTGAATCCCAGATTCCTGGGTGATTCATCGAGCTGCTGGGTAACGTCACCGGTGTGAATGCTGGTACGGCCAAGTGCGAACGCGCCCGCCGGGACATCATCCGGGTGATCCATCGCGGTCTCGACCCGGATAACTTCGCACGAGCCGTGACCGGGGTCCTGGGCAAGGTCATTCCGCATGATGGCACGTGTCTGCTGACGATCGACCCGTCGACGATGCTGCCGACTGGAGAGGTCGTGGAGAACGGTCTGCCCGCCGCAGCGATGCCTCGACTGACCGAGATCGAGCTACGAGAGCGCGACTTCAACAAGTTCACCGCCCTGGCTCGTGGACGGCAACCGGCGGCCAGCCTCAGCCAGGCCACCGGGGGCGACCTGCAGCGCAGCCTGCGCCAGCGTGAGCTGCGCCGGCCCAACGGCTTCGCCGACGAGCTGCGCGTGGTGTGCCGCGACGAGATGGGGGTCTGTGGGGCGCTGACGCTGCTGCGCGCGGCAGGGCGGCCGGACTTCACGCTCGCCGAGGTGCGCTTTGCCGCGTCGCTGGCCGGATCGCTGGCGGACGGCCTGCGGCGGACGATGCTGCTGACCGGCGCCGCCGACAATGACCACCACCTCGACGATGACGGCGACATCGGCGTCATCTTGCTTGCGCCCGATGACACAGTCGAGATGGCGAACCGGGCGGCCGAGCATTGGCTCGACGAGCTCGGCGCTGCAGACTGGCCCGGAGTGGCGTTGCCGATCGTGATCCGCTCTGTGGCGGGCGAGGCGCGCACCGCGGCGGGCAACGACGGCGGCGATGCCCGCGTAGCTCGGGCACGGGTGCGTACCCGGGTCGGGCGCTGGGTGGTCGCGCGAGGTTCGGTCCTCGGCGACGGTCCACAATGCCGGGTAGCGATCGTGCTAGAGGCGGTCCGGCCGCCCGAGCTGGCTCCGTTGATCGCCGATGCGTACGGCTTCACCGAACGCGAGCGGGCGATCACTGAGCTGGTGGCGCAGGGTTTCTCGACCAACGGGATTGCCGGACGGCTGCACCTGTCCGCATACACCGTGCAGGACCACCTGAAGTCAATCTTCGACAAGTCCGGTGCCGGCTCACGTGGCGACCTCGTGGCGCGACTCTTCTTCGACCATTACGCGCCACGGCTGAGCGCCCAGACGCCGGATCACCCGGCGGTCCACGCTGATGCCGCGCGTGCTGGAGCCTGTGACTGGTTGTAGGACGAGTTTGGCGTAGAGGCGCCGGACTTCATGGACGGTGAACGGGAACAGGTCGTCCTGGCTGGTGCTGGCGGTGCACCTTTTACCTGCTCGGCGGTGCAGATGAATGTCAGGAACGCGGCGGCGCCATGGCCAGGGTGAGGTGGGCGTACCAGCATCGCAGCGGCGATCCAGCCTCTCGGCTCGGATACCAGGACCCTCGTCGGAACGGACGGACCGGCCTAGGGTGCAAGCCATGACGGAAATCGGCGAGCCTGAGTATCTCATCGCGCCGGTGCGGGTCGACGGGCCGGTATCGCTCGTCGAGCCGGATCCGCGGTGGCCCGGCTGGTATGCCCGCGAACAGCAGCGTATCCGGGCCGCGCTGGGCTCGCGCGCGGTGCTGGTCGAGCATGTGGGGTCGACCTCGGTGCCAGGGCTGGCCGCGAAACCGGTCATCGACATCGTGCTGGTGGTCGCCGACTCCAGCGACGAGGCCGACTATCTGCCAGCCCTGCAGGACGCCGGCTACCGTCTGAAGCTGCGTGAGCCGGGCTGCCAGGAACACCGGATGTTGATCGACCACGAGCCGGACGTCCAGGTGCACGTGTTCAGCCCGGACAGCCCCGAGGTGGCACGCATGCTGCTCTTCCGCGACCGGTTGCGGACCCATCCCGACGATCGCGAGCAGTACCAGCGGACCAAGCGGGAGCTGGCCGCCAGGCGCTGGGCCTACGTGCAGGACTACGCCGACGCTAAGTCGTCGGTGGTCGAGGTGATCCTGGCCAACGCGCAAGCCGATCAGCACCCCTGAGCGCCGGGCGCCCGGTGCAACACACCGTCGTGGGCCGGCTCAACTGCCGGACGGCGGTCGACGCGAGCCCGTGTCCCGTGTCTTGATGTCGGTGCCGGCTGACAGACTTCACCCATGGAGATTCGATACTTGCAGCCCGATGGTCTCGTGCGGAGCCCTGCCTTTAGCCATGCAGCCGTAGTTCCCGCCGGGGCAACGATGATCTACATCGGCGGCCAGAACGGCGTGGACGAAACTGGCAAGGTCGTCGCTAACGATGACGTGGCGGCCCAGGCAGTGCGGGCTGTCGACAATGTCGAGAATGCCCTGCGCGCCGCCGGAGCGACGCTCGCCGACGTCGTTGCGTGGACGGTCCTTATCGCCGCCGACGCCGACGTTGCCGCCGCCTACGGTGCCATCGCTCCGCGGCTCGCCCGCGCCGGAGCGCCTCCGCTGGTTACCGGTGCACGTGTTGCTGGCCTTGCGGTGCCCGGGGCGCTCCTGGAGATCAGCGCCATGGCGGCGGTCACGACCGTTTGATGTAAGCGCTACGTGCACGCCACCGGGCAGACGACCGCCCGAAGACCAGAACGCACGAAACGTCGCGCCGGAGCGTCGCGCACGTGGTGCCAAACATGGCGTACATCCGAATCTTCGGCGCGACAGACCGCGCGGACGGCGGTGCCGGGTCCGGATGCCCCGCGTGGCAGCTATTGAGGTGTCGTCGTTCGCCTCGTGGGCGGGTGCGAGCACGTTGGCGAATGCGCTACTGAAGGGACGACGTGCTTACTTGCGGCCGAACGACCGAAGGGCTTGACCCTGACGCAGCGTCAACCCTCCATGCTGACGGGCATGAGCACTCCACCGACAACCGATCGGGCCGACCATGCCGCGATACACGTGCGGGGCCTGGAGAAATCGTTCAAACAGGTGACGGTGCTGCGCGGGGTGGACATCGATGTGGCCCGGGGAAGTATCTTCGCCCTGCTCGGCGCGAACGGTGCCGGCAAGACCACCCTGGTGAGGATCCTGTCCACCCTGCTGAAGGCCGACGCCGGTAGCGCGGAGGTCAACGGCTTCAACGTCGCGGCGCGGGCCGCCGAAGTCCGCGAGTCGATCAGCCTCACCGGTCAGTTCGCGGCGGTCGACGAGCTCCTCACCGGGCGGGAGAACCTCATCCTGATCGCCCGGCTGCGGCACCTCAAGAACGCCGGCACGGTCGCGGACCGCCTGCTGCGGCGCTTCTCGCTGACCGAAGCGGGCGCCCGCCGGGTGGCGACCTACTCCGGGGGTATGCGCCGCCGGCTGGACATCGCGATGAGCCTGATCGGGGAGCCGCCGGTCATCTTCCTCGACGAGCCGACCACCGGGCTGGACCCGCAGGCGCGCCTCGAGGTCTGGGCGGCCGTCAAGGAGCTCGCCGCGGGCGGCACGACCGTGCTGCTCACCACGCAGTACCTCGACGAGGCGGAGCACCTCGCCGACCGGATCGCGATCCTGCACGACGGCCGGATCATCGTGAACGGCACCCTGGATGAGCTCAAGCGGCTCCTGCCCCCGGCCACGGTCGAGTACGTCGAGAAGCAGCCCACCCTCGAGGACGTCTTCCTCACCCTGGTCGGCACCGCCACAAACGGAGAACAGTGATGAACAAGCACTTCCTCGGCGACACCGCCGTCCTGCTGGGACGTTCGCTGCGCCACATCGCGCGCAGCCCCGATACCATTGTCACCACGGTGGTTACGCCGATCGCCATGCTGCTGCTGTTCGTCTACGTCCTCGGCGGCGCGATCCAGGCCGGGACCGGCTCGTACGTGAACTACTTGCTGCCCGGCATCCTGATCATCACGATCGCGTCGGGAATCTCCTACACCGCCTACCGGCTCTTTCTGGACCTGCAGGGCGGCATCTTCGAGCGCTTCCAGTCCCTGCCGATCGCCCGGGCCGCCGTGCTGTGGGCGCACGTCCTGACCTCGCTGGTCGCCAACCTGATCTCGCTCGTGGTGGTCCTGCTGGTCGCCCTGGTGATGGGCTTCCGGTCGGGGGCGGGCGTGCTGGGATGGCTCGCGGTCATCGGCATCTTGGTCCTGGTCACCCTGGCGCTGACCTGGCTCGCGGTGATCCCCGGCCTGACCGCGAGTTCCGTGGACGGCGCGAGCGCGTTCGCGTACCCACTGATCTTTCTGCCGTTCATCAGCTCGGCCTTCGTGCCCACCGCATCGATGCCCGGCCCGGTACGCGCCTTCGCCGAAAACCAGCCGGTGACCTCCATCGTCAACACCCTCCGAGCGCTGTTCACCGAGCAACCGGTCGGCGCTGGCATCTGGACCGCTCTGGCCTGGTGTTTCGGCGTGCTCGTCGTGGCCGTCACCTTCGCCGGCATCACCTACCGCCGCCGCATCGACTGAGCCAGGATCAGACCATGCTGACGATCGGGCAACTCGCCACGTACGCCGGCGTCACGGTGCGGGCCGTGCGGCACTACCACCAGATCGGGTTGCTGCCCGAGCCGGAGCGGGACGCCTCGGGCTACCGGAGGTACGGCGCGCCGGCCGTGGTGTCCCTCATCAAGATCCGTACCCTCGCTGACGCCGGCGTGCCGCTGGCGCAGATCGCCCGGATGCTCGAGGCCGACGAGGCGGCCTTCGCCGAGGCGGTCGAGCGGATCGACACCCACCTGCGCGACGAGATCGACCGGCTCGAGACCAGCCGCAGGCAGGTCGGGCTCCTCGCCGCAGGGGACAGTCTGGTACTCCCGCCGGAGGTGGTCGCCTATCTCGACCGGCTCCGGGAGATCGGGACGTCCGAGCGGATGCTGGCGGGCGAGCGGGACGGCTGGATCCTGCTGGCGGCCCGCTGGCCCGACAAAGTCCTCGAGTGGATCCCGGACAAGATCGCGCAGCTGGAGGACCCGCGGGTCGTCCGGCTCTATCAGGTGCTGTCGCAGCTCATGGAGACCGACGGGACCAACGACCCGCTCATGGTGGAGGCCGTCGACATCATGGTCGAGCTCGCGGAGCAGGCGGAGGCCGCCGGAGAGCTCGACTTGGGCGAGACGGGGCGAGACGACATGTCATTCGCCCTGCTGGACGATCTCGCCGACGCAGCCGACAAGCGGGCCGAGCGGCTGCGCGACCTGATGCGCGAACGCGGCTGGGACGGTTGGACACGGATGCAGCGGTTGTCGAAGCCGCCCGGCCGAGTACGTCTCGGGGCCGACACGTAGTCGGCTACCACCACAACGGCGGCCAGGTGATGTCCGGGACGTAGGTCGAGCGTCGTAATGGTGCGAGTACTGCGGATGGCGCCCTGTCGGCGGGGGATCGGCAGCAGGCGGACACTGCCCTGACAAACATGATCCACGAGTCGTGGTCGGGCGATCTGGGGTGGCAGCGCCCGCTGTTGTTCGCGGATCAGTCAGGCGGCGGAGTGTCAACGGGCGCGAGCGGGCCGATCGTGGAGATGCCTGACATGGGATGTCGGCGTACCGGTGACTGTGCCCGGGTTGGTACGCGTTCATCCGTACGCGGCTGAGAACACATTCGCGCGTACCCCGACCCGGATCGAGGCAATGCAACGTCTGTCGCGGACCGCCGTCAGGCACGGATCGGCCGACGCTCGCTCGTCGAACTGACGGATCGGCTGAGCCGTCCCGTCGTTCTTCGCGATGAAGGTGTGGCTCACCGCCGTTGCCCTCGTGTTCGCGCTCATCCAACTGATCACCGCGCGGTGGATGTATGGCCGGCTGGGCGGCCGGCCCCCGTCGTGGGTTGGCTCTCTGCACCGCACCACCGGGATCATCGCCTTCCTGCTTACGGTCCCGGTGGGGCGTCGCGGGGCGACACTCTGAGTTCGCTCAAGCAACGTAGCCGTCGAGGAGGCTGGCCAACTCGTCCGGGCGGCTCAGGTTGGCGCAGTGCCCGGAGTCGATCTCGTCAAGCTCGGTGATCCCGAGACGATCGGCCGCGACGCGACGCTGGACGGCGGGCGGGATGAAGCGGTCCTGAATCGTGACGACGTATCGTGCCGTGATCGACGGCAGCGTCGGTAATGGCCACGGCGTTTCCCCGAGTCGCTCGCCGGTGGGCCGCTGCCTCGCCATCGCCTGGGCGGCCAACTCCTCTGGGACGTCATGGTAGAAGGAGATCATCGGGTCGGGGTTGCCCGTGAGGCCGCCGTCCTGCTGAGCCCGCTCGGCCACCGCCTGGGACCAGCCGACGTTGTCGAACCACTCGCCCGGGGTCTCACCCGGCCGCGGCACCATCCCCACCACGAAGACCTGGAGCCTCGCGCCCAGCCGGTCCGCCACGAGCGGCACAACGAAGCCGCCGGAGGACTGCCCGACGACCACCACGTCAGCGGCGCCTCCCACACCGTCCGCGACCACATCGACGCAGTCATCCCACGTCGCCCCGTCGCGGTCGGTGGGAAGGTCCGGCGCGACGGCCTCGTGCCCACGTTCGCGCAGAGCGCGCCGCACGAGGTGCCATGCCCAGCCGCCATCGCCCGAGCCGTGGATCAACGCGAAAGTCGTCATGCATCTCCAATTCTGTCCCCTGAGTCCCCCGAAACCCCACTATGCGAGATAGAGACGCGATCTTCTCGGGGTCGGTCGGGTGCTCCCCGTGGCCCCCAATGCCGCCTTCCCCGGCCCGTAAGCGTCGGCTTCGGTTGCATTGGCGGGTGTGCTAGAGCCGGAGTGCGGGTGCTCCCTGGGGTTGAGGTTGTTTGTGCTGCTCAGCGGCGTTCGCCGGCAGGTTGGGGAGCGCCGCGTCGTAAAACAGGCAGAGCGGGAGATCTTCCAGCGCAGGTCGGCGACGATACCGGAGATCACTGTGGGCATGGTTTTCCGCTCCCCTCGTCCGTCGGGCGGTCGATGCTCGCCCGGGGCTGAGGGCGAGGGGAAAGTGAGTGACGAGCCGGTACGCCGCCGGCTCCAGCGCGGCCGAGCATGCAAGCCGGCGTACGTCCGTGGCGAATGGATCTACCTATAGACCGGCAGGGCGTGTCAGGTCGCGGGCGGGTCGGTCAGTCGCCGACGGCGGTGGAGCCGCGAATGACCAGCCGGCACGGTATCCGTTCTTCACCGCTGCGGTGGCGTCCGTCCATCGCTTGAAACAGGCGCTGCGCCGCGAGCCGCCCCAGGGCCTCCAGATTCATGTCGACTGTGGTCAGTGGCGGTCGTGAGTCGGCGGCCAGCACCTCCCAGTTGTCGTATCCGGTGACGGCCACCTGCTGCGGCACGGCCACGCCCCGTTCGCGCAGCACCTCGAGGACTCCCCGGGCGACCTGGTCGCTGCCGCACACGATCGCGTCGAGATCCGGGTGCCGGTCGAGCAGGGCATGGGTGGCGGTGCGGCCCCACGCCTCGGTCCAGCTGCCGTAGAGCGTCCGGCCGCCGACGAGCGGCAGCCCGGCGGACCGCAGTGCGGACACCACACCGTCGGCGCGTTCCCGCGCGGCGGTGTACCGCTCGTCGCCGGACACGTGGGCGATGCGACGCCGGCCGGTGGTCAGCAGGTGTTCCACTACCAGCGCGCCGCCGCCGACGTTGTCGGGGACCAGGGACACGTCCCGGGAGTCCAGCGACGGGGCGTACGCGTAGATCACCGGAATCGGCAACTGCTGGCCCAGCGAGGGGCGCGGATCGGTGCTGCTGCCGACGACGATCAACCCGTCGACCCGCCGGCCCAGCAGCGCCCGCAGATGGTACGACTCGCGGATCGCGTCACCGCGGGCGTCACACAGCAGGACCGACACCTTGCCGGTGCCGAAGGCGTCTTCGGCACCCATGAGAATGGGCAGGCTGAACCGGCCCTCCAGATCGTTGGTGAGCAGCCCAACGGTGCCGGACTGCCCGCCGAGCAGGCTGCGCGCCATCGCGTTCGGCGTGAACGAGATGCGGGCCGCGATGTCGATCACCCGTCGCCGGGTGTCCGGGTGCACCTCGCCGCGTCCGTTCAGCGCCTTCGACGCTGTCGCAACCGACACGCCGGCGAGCCGCGCGACGTCCTTGAGCGTCGGTCCCTTCGGGCGCTCGGGGGCGCCCGCGCCCTCGGTCATCCCGTCTCGCTTTCTCGATCATGAGCCGTAACCACCTGCATGGTAGCTCTTGACGGCTCCGCCAACGGCGCCCATGACGAGCGGCGAACGCCCGACCGTGCCGGTGACGGGCCTCGCCTAAGTCTGTGGGCTGCCGGAGGTCCGAGCCCGAGGGCCGCCGGTTCCCAGGCGGCGGACGATCTCGTCGTAGGCGTCGATGCTGACCGCCGAGATCCATGGGAGGCAGGTCTTGTTGCCCTCGCCCTTGCCGCGACCGCCGAAGCTCGTGCCGGCGAACATGGGGTCGTCGATCAGCCACCAGCTGACGAGCAGGCCCTCTTCCTGCAGGCCGGGCCGCGCGTAGCCCCAGTCCTTCGTCGCAGTAGCCACCGTCTCGCTCGACCCGACGAGGGTGAGCTCCGCGATGTGCGAGAGTACGGCGTCGGCGACCGCGTCGGCGATCTGCAGCATGTCCGGCACCGCGTGGATCTCGTACGGGTGGATGTAGCCGGCCCCGGCCGTGTCACACGCACTCCACCCCGCGCTGCGGAAGCCGAACCCGGAGAGGGTGCTTGTCGGCGGCAGGGGCACGTCCCAAAGGTAGATCCAGGTCGCGAGCAGGCGTGCCGCGTCTTTCCCGGTCTGCAGCACCGCGTCGTCGCCGGTCAGCTCCCAGACCTGCAGAGAGGCTCGCATGCAGAAGAGGATGCTCTCGCTGTCGACCAGTTGGGCGCGCGCATAGATGCTGTCGTGGATGCCGCCGTTGTGTTTGATCGCGGCCACGAAGTGCTTGGCTGCGAACCGCTCAGCGCGCATCGCGGCGTCGAGCCACCGCTGCTCGCCGGTGACACGATGCAGTGTGACGAGGAACGGCACGGCGGTCGCTGTGGACGACTTCTGGTTCAGGTCGACCTTGCCGAACCACGCGCGCGGCTCGACGATCGCCCGGCCGTCGAAGTCGTAGGCGCGGCGCCAGCTGCCGTCCGTCTCCTGAGCCGCGAGCAGGAACTCGCCGAACCGACGTGCGACCTCCAGCCACTCCGGGTGCTGCGTACCGCGGCGCTGCTCGGCCTCGTACGCACGCAGTAGCGCACCGTGCTCCTCCGCCATGCACCGCAGGTAGGTGCCGTCGAGCTCGCGCAGCGGGTCGATGGCGTAGCGCATGTGGTCGTACACCGGCCCCATCAGCGCTTCGAGGTCGTCGCCTTCGGAGGCGTACGCGAGCGGGAGGACCAGGCCGCTCCACCAGTTCGCTGTCCGGCCGGTGTCGAG
>Ga0081539_10004562_pt1 | contig 15142 bp, 14 predicted proteins | sample TabmetS4T2R2_FD_71023 | JGI IMG/M metagenome (GOLD analysis project Ga0081539, IMG submission 71023) | Tabebuia heterophylla rhizosphere microbial communities from the University of Puerto Rico - S4T2R2 | ecosystem: Host-associated > Plants > Roots > Rhizosphere ...
CATAGATGCCAAGGTCGGATGCGTGCAGCACGATGCCGCGCTGCGACGCCACGATCGGGACGTTCGCCGTGACCGCCAGATCGAACCCGAGGTGCACCTGGGTGTCGATTTCCATCCCCTTGTAGAAATAGGTGCGCGTGTCGGCGAACTTGGCCTCGACCTGTGAGTTGCCGAGCTGCTGGAACGCGTCGCGGAACTGCAGGTCCGGCGACGTCTTCGCCGCCAGCGATTCGATGTAGGCGTTGTTCTTCTTCCGCAGATCCCGATTGATCGTGAGGAATCCCTTCAGCACATCGCTCGCGTCGATGTTCTCGTTCGGCGAGTTGGACGCAATCGCCGGCACAACGCGACCGAGGAAGCGATCGTCGATCTCAATCTTGCTCTTCGCGTACGGCTTCGCGAACACCATGTGATCGAGGGGGGCGACCGCCTGATTGCCGGCCGGGTCGCGCGCGAACACCTGGATCGGCGTGTTCAGATCCTGATCGAAGAGCAGCGCGAAGAACGCCACGCGCAGAGCAGGATCAGACGTCGCGATGCCGGCGCCCTTCGCCGGGAAGCCGCGATACTCCTTGTCGCCGACGCGCACGCCCGATTCGACGTCTTCCGGCGTCGCCCGATAGACGACGAACTCGCTCCCGCCGTGGTTGACGTAATGGAACTGCGACAGCACCGCCACCTGCGGCGGCTGCAGGCGAACCTGCACGTCGCGCGTCACAGACGACTCCGCCTGTCGCAGGCCGAAGACGACCGGCCGCGCTGCGTGGACGACGATGCGCGCCTGTCCGTTCTGCAGTTCGGGAACGGTCTTCCTGCCGACCTGACGCATGACGTAGAGCCGATCGGCTGATTCCTGCTTCACCGTCGCCGAGCTCTGCTGGTCGAGCGTGAACACCGGGAACGACTTGCCGTTCTGCTCCAGCGTCACGTCGACGCGGGAGAACTGGCCGCCGGGCGATTCGACCATCAGCTCGAGCGGTGTGGCCTGGCCGATGAACTTGTCCGGCTGGCGCAGCTCCAGCCCCGGACCAGCCATCCGTCCGCCCCAGAACCAGGCGCCGCCAACCGCGACGATGCAGATGAGGACGAAGAAGAAGAGGAGTTTGAGAAGCGTGCGCATCACCTGGATCTCGGCGGGAACATGTGTTCACCGTAGGGGTCGTTACCGGGAATGTAGGGCGGGTCCCGCGGAGCGGACCGGCCATGTGGATCATAGCGCGGCCACCGTGAGAGGATCGGGCGACATGAGCACATTCATCATCCAGCCGCACTTCCGACTGCAGGAGTGGGTTGCAGAGGAGAAGGGCTACTTCACGGCTGAAGGGCTCGAGTACGAGTTTCGCGAAGAGGTCCAGTCGACCGACGGCAAGGTCCACGATCGTGGCAACAAGGTCGGCGCGTATCAGTCGTTCGAAGCCGGCCGTACCGCCGATGTCAGCTGCGCGTGTCACTGGACAGTCGGCGTCGCCGCATCCAAGGGACACGGCAAGCTCTACCCTGACGTCTACTCGGTGACGCCGTCGGGAATTTTCGTTCCGCCAGACTCGCCGGTGAAGACTCCCGCGGACCTTGCGGGCGTGCCGATCTCCGTCGGGTACCAGTCAGGCAGCCACTACGCGACGATTCAGGGCCTCGAGCAGTATCTGCCGTCGGACCAGATCAAGCTGTCCTTTGCCGACGGAATGCTGTTCGCTCGGATGCAGCGATTCATCGACGGCTCGCTGCCTGCCGCGACGCTCTTCAGCGGACCCTACTACTTCGCCGAGCAGCTCGGCTTCCGCAAGATCATCGACACCACGTTCATGATCACGACGATGGTCAACGGGGATCCCGATCCCGAGGACCTCCGCAAATTCTTCCGCGCCCTGCGAACCGCCCAGCGCGACATCGATCTCCGGCCCGATCGCTACACGCACTACTACAAGAAGGAGTTCCCCGTCCGTTACCACCCGATGATGGACACGCGACGCTGGGGTCCCGGCGAGCGGCTGGTGTTCGAGTCCTACACGAAGGAAGTGTTCGACGAGACGTTCAAGTGGATCGACCAGCACCACATCTTCGATAACGAAGTCGCCTGCGGAGTGTACGAGGAGGCCATCTTGAAATAACGGCGACGCTCACCCTTTGACGAACCACGGAGACACGGAGCGTCTTTGGGATCACGTTACTCGAATTGCCCGGACGCACCCGGAACAGAGCCAAGAAGAAAACCTCCGGTGTCAGTCGCGCCCGCTCAGATCCCCAGGCTCGCTTTCAGCCGACCGACTCGATCGCGCGCGACCGGGAGCTCGGTTCCCTGCGTATCCTTCAGCCGCACCGTGCGCCCGCGTTGCCGCGGCCGATGTCGCGGGCGCCGATGGCGTTTGCTGCCCACGCGCGATCAGCGCATCGCAATCTCCTTGGACGACACGATAGCGAAGAGGGTTGGGAGTTGGGAGTTCTCGTCTATTGCCACCGGCCGATCGTCTTGCCGTCGGCGGCGAACTTCGCGCCGATGAACATTCCGGCTGCCGTCCCGTCCTTCATCGGGTTCAACCGCACGACGACCTCGTCGCCCGCCTTGAACGTGGTGCTCCGCCAACCGTTGCGCGAGAGCGAGTTCGGGCTGCCGGCTTCGAGGCTCCACTCGGTGGCCTTGCCGTCCTGATCCACGACCACCTGGATCCAGACGTGCGGATTCTTCCACTGCATTTCCTTGATCGTGCCCTTCAGCTCGACCACCTTCGCATCGTCGAACATCGCGCCGGAGTGATGAGCGGCCGCGGGCGGCGTGACCACGAGAGCGCAGGCCGCGAACAGGATCGCGGCCACGGAGAACTTGAGTGCCTTCATCGCGAACCTCGAAGATGAATTAGTCCACTTTCTTGTCGATCGGCTTCCCGTCCGGTCCAAGCGTGAGCGTCTTCCCTGAGCCGCTGACCGGATTGCGATTGTTTTCGGCGCACCCGTAATCCCACGCCCACGTCCCCGCCGGCAGCTTGCGGTACTGCTTCGTGATCTTCCACGGCGCCTTGAGCGCCTTGGGATCCTCGATGACCATCTGCGCCTCCATGGCCATGTCATTCACCTTGCGCAGACGCGTCACGAAGCGGGCGTCACTGCTCAGGATCATGCCGGTCCGATCGACGATCACGTCGTTGTCGCTGCTGCCCTTCGCGCTGACCGTCTCGAATACGAGCGTGTCGCCTTCCCAGCGGCCGACCGAGGCGCCGGAATAGGTGGGCCAGCGATCTTCGGGCGCGGGGTGCTTCCGGCCGTCGGTGTACACGCGGATGATGTTCGGTCCGTTCTCCGTCAGGATGTAGGTCGCCTGCGGCGTGACGGCGAACTCGTACACGTCCGGCAGGTTCATGACGCGCGGAAAGCCGTGAGGGGTGCCACAGGTCGTGATCGGATCGGGGAATCGGCCCTCTTTGATCAGCTCGATGTTCTTCTTGTAGCGCGCTTCCCACTCGTCGGTGTACGGGGGAAACTCGCGAACCCCCGCGTCGCCCGCCCGCCCGTTCTGTGGCTGAACGCTGGCGCGGTCGAAGACGGTCGGTCCCTGCATGGCCCAGATGCCGCTCCAGTCCGGGAGGCCCGCTGCCGGCGTGTGCGCGGCGGACTGTGCCTGTGCGGCAATCAGCCTGCCGCCGGCGAACACCGCCGCGGCGATGAAGAGTGCGATGGCTGTGCGACGCATCATGACTGCCTTCCTCAAAGTGGCTGGGTTGCTGAGCAGCTGGGTAGCGAGGAGTCCGGTGATTCCATCCGCGTCGGTTACCCATCCGCCGACCACGCCGCCTAGCCACCTAACAACGCTATATCAGTGTGATTCCGCACACCGTTATACGGTCGAAGCCGACGGAAGTAAAGAGGCGTCAAAACCCTCGATCCGGCGGACGTCCGAAACGAATTCCGCCCTTTCGCCAATCACCTCAGGAATGCCTCTCAGCGGCGACGGGAATGGCACTGCGGATGTCGAGCTGCTCCATCGCGCCGCCGCCGGCGACAAGGACGCCTTTGGCGCCGTGTTCGAGCGCTATCAGCATGTGGTCTATCGCTTCGCGCGGGCGATGACCGGCTCGCCGGACGCCGCCGAAGACATCACGCAGGAAGTGTTCGTCGTACTGATTCGTGATTTGCGACGGTATGTACCCGAGCGAGCGACGTTGAGCACGTACTTATACGGGATCGCGCGCAATCTGAGCCGCGATCGCCTGCGTCGCGAGCGGCGGCTGCTGGCCTGCCTGACCGGCTTGCCGCATCTCGGCGAGGCGCGATCGATCGATCCGGTCGACCAGGTGGCCGACGAGGAGCGAAAAGCAGACGTGCGCAGAGCGCTGGCCAGTCTGCCGGTGAGGTATCGGGAAGTGATCATCCTGTGCGATCTCCACGACCTGTCGTATGCCGACGTCGGAACGATTCTGCGAACGTCGATTGGCGCGGTGCGATCGCGGCTGCACCGCGGACGACAACTGCTGCGTCAGCGATTGGCCACCGGGACAGCGGTCACGGGGAGGCCGCTTGCGCGCTCCTCGGTGCGCTGTTCTGCGTGACGGGTGGTGCACATGAGCGACTCGGAATTCGACACAGCCTGGCGGACCTTCGCAGACGCGGATCGACATTCGCGCGCACCCGCACGCGTGCGCGATGCGGTCATGGCCACGTGGGGTGGCGCGGGCGAGCCGCATCAGCGGGCGCTTCCGACGCGGCGTCCGGTCGCACGCGCGGCGGTGGGCTTCGCTGCCATGTTGGTGATCGGGATTGCCTCGTCCCTGTTGGTCCGGTCACGGTTCGAGATTGGCCCATTGGATTCGTCACCAGACGCCCGGCCCAACCTCGATGCTCCGGCGATTCAGAGTGCGATAGCCGTGCCCGAAGCACCACGTCGCGTTACGGATGCCGAACCTTTCGACGGGGTTCGGGCCGAGCGTGCCGCACACGTGACACGAGTCGTTCGCGGCGTCGATGCGACAGTGCCGCAGATCAATAGTCCTGGCGCGGTCATCAGCGTGACCGCCGAACCGGACGTGGCTGTTGAATCGCTGCAACTCGTCCGGCTGCGCGTGCCGCGGACCGCCCTGCAGGCATTCGGCGTGGCCTTGATCGAGCCGGATGCCACCGGACTCGTCGACGTGGACCTGGTCGTCGGCAGCGACGGCCTGCCGAGAGATATCCGTCGCGTGCGTCCGGTCGTCGATGTGCGCAGCGACCCGAACGAATTGGAGCAGTACCGATGAAGACTCGATCGATCGCCCTTGCGTGCGTACTGTCGCTGATGGGCGCCAGCCAGCTGGCCGCGCAGGGCCTGACCATCGCCCTGCCGCCGGACGCCTCGCCTCGAGACGTGATCTTTGCCGGCACCGGGCCCGTACAAGGCCCAGGGATTGGATTGATTGCGATCGAGCCGTTCGGCGTGTCCTCGTCTGTCAAAGACGCGCCGTACACGGCCGACGCGATCACGGAAACAACGCAGCTGCTGGCCGACGGCAACCGCATCGAGCAGCGCACATCGGCGTCGGTCGCGCGCGACAGCAGCGGACGCGTGCGCCGGCAGCAGGACGCGCTGGCATTCGGCGGACTCGTCGCCAAGAGTCAGGCGCCGCTCGTCACCATTTCCGATCCACAAGGCCTGCACGTCACGCTCGATACCGAGCGTCGAGTCGCGTATCGAATCAGGATTCCAGCGTTGCCGGACGGTGGACCTCGCCTGCGCACCGGCGGCGCCGTTGAATTCCGTAGCCAGTTCGAAGTTCCGGTGCCGCCGCCTCTTGCGGCCGGCGAACCTGGTGCCGGTCGCGCGGAATTTCAGTTCAGGCTCCGCGAAGAGCGCGGCGGACGTGTCGCGCAGGGCGGCGTCGTGATGGGGACTCCCGGCATGTTCTCGCCGGCTGGTCCGCTGGAAACAGAGAGCCAGGTCGAGCAGCTCGGATCGCGAGACGTCGAGGGTGTTCGCGCCGAGGGCACGCGAACCACGCTCACCATTCCGGCGAACGCCATCGGCAATCAGGCACCCATCGCGGTCGTCAACGAACGATGGTACTCGCCCGAACTGCAGGTCATCGTCATGACGCGACGATCGGATCCGCGCTTTGGCGAGACGGTCTATCGCCTCGTGAACATCGTCCGCGCGGAACCGCCGGCGGACCTCTTCGAGATCCCGTCCGACTACCGCGTCGAAGATCAACCGCTCCCACCGCGTTAACAAGCCTTCAGAACGTCGCGCGCGTTCCCGCCAATCACGCCGCTCTCGTGAACGATGCGTTCGCGGACCATAAAGGTCCGCACCGCACGTGCCGCCTCGAACGATCCGAACCACCCGAACGATCCGAACGATCCGAACGATCCGAATGATTCGAACGATCGGTTTGTCCTCTCGAGAGGTCCGGTGAGACCAACTCAGAGGACAATATGCAGTCCGGATCGTCGCTCGCGCGAACAAACGTGATGCTCGCGCGAGGAACAGCTTTTGCCATTCGACTCGGACGCCGAGCGTCCTCGCTCCGAGCAAGCATCATGACCGTTCGAATTTGTGCTCTGGCGATCGGAGTCGTCGTCGTGGTTGCAGTGAGCCGGCAGAACGCGGTCGCGCCGCTGCTGGCTCAGTCGGCCGATCCATGTGCCTCGGTGATCACGCGCGGTGGCCGATCGATCCAGACGACCGATCGATCGCGCGCACCCAAGCGGGGGCCGCTGGAGCACGACGATCGCTGGCGACAGCTCGACGCGTTGTGGACGCATCGCGCGGCGGCTGCCCGGCGCCGCATGGCAGACGTGCCAGCCGGCCGACAGACCACGCAGACGGTGGGCGAGATCGCCGTCCTCCAGGACAACGGCGATCTGGTCGCGCGCGCCAATCCGATGGATCTCGGCGACGTCGGTCTGCTGTTCACGCCGAATACTGGCGGTGGCTACGACGTCTCGCGTGTCGCGTACCGGTTTCGCGAGGCGCTCGGCACCGCCATCACCATGGCAGACGACGACGCGCGAGATACGGCGCTGCCGTTCGCCTTCTCGTACTTCGGCAAGAGCTACGAGCGCGTGTTCATCAACTCCGATGGCAACCTGACGTTCACGCAAGGCGACGTCGCGACCAGCGATCGCTCGGTGTCGCGACTGCTGACCGGCTCACCGCGCATCGCGCCGTTCTTCGCCGACCTCGATCCGTCCGCCGGCGGCAGCATGCTGACGAACAGCGACGGCGCGGCACTCACCGTTACGTGGTGCGCGGTGCCGGCCTACGACAGCCCGGCGACGGCGACCGTGCAAGTCAGTCTGCTCGCAACTGGCGCGATCGAAATGCAGGTGTCCGCGCGAACCACCATTCCAGCGGCCGTGGTCGCCGTCTCGCCGGGAGGAACCAGCGACTTCACGCCCATCGATCTGTCGCTCGACCGCGTGCAGGCAGGCCGCGGCGCCGTGGGCGAACAGTTCACCGCCTCGTCGGAGATCGATCTGGTCGCCACGTCGCGCAAGTTTCTTCAGGCATACCCCGATCGCTTCGACAACCTGGTGGTGTTCACCGACCGCCGGCTGCTGGACGGCGGTACCTTCGCCTATGAGGTGCCGATCGCGAATGCGATCACGGGCATCAACGTTTCCGCCTTCGACCACGCCAGCGACTTCGGCAGTGGCGGAGCGCTGCAGAGCATCTGCTTCATGGACAGCCTCGACAAGTATCCCGACGATCCGTTTCAGAAGTTCCTTGGCGAGAACTCGACGGTGTCCGTGATGGGTCAGGAGGTCGGCCATCGGTGGCTTGCGTTCGTCGAGTTCCGGGATGCCAACGGCCGGCGCTCGAACGCGTTGCTGGGACGCGACCGCGCGCATTGGAGTTTCTTCGTCGATTCCGATGGGTCGGTGCTCGAGGGCAATGACATCGTGGATCTCGGAAACGGATCGTTTCGCACCACCGCAGCCGTCCAGCGCTACAGCCTGCTTGATCAGTATTTGATGGGCCTGATCGATCGTTCCGACGTCCCGCCCTTCTTCTACGTCGAAAATCCAACGAACATCAACCCAGCGCGCCGCAACGCGTCGTCGGCTCCTGAAGTTGGCGTGACCTTCTCCGGCATCAAGCGGACGGTCACGATCGACGACGTCATCGCGGTGACCGGGACGCGAACGCCGACGGCCGCGGAGAGTCCGCGTGTCTACCGTCAGGCGTTCGTCTACATCGCGTCGCCGGGTTCCACCATCGATCCGGCCGCGGTCGAGAAGATCGATCGCATCCGCGTGGCGTGGGATCAGTTCTTCTCACGCGCCACCGATTCGCGCATGCGCGCCGAGACGCGCGTGTCGCTCGCCACCGATTGAAACCTCTCTCCGTTAACAAAACTTAAGAGACACATCTCCGTACCCCGCCAATCACCGTTGGCGGCCCGCCTGTGATTCATGCAACGCGGGCGGATCTCTACGGATGAATGTGTCGATGTCTCTACGACTCGTAACGCTGTTCGTCGTCTTCAGTGCCGGTGTGGCGTGTGCGCAAACGCCGGCTGAAGCCACCCGACCGACGTCAGAGGAAACGGAACCGCGCGTCATCGGCGCGACGGGAACCCTGATGATGGGTGCTGCCGGTTATCTGGATCGCTTCTCCTCGTCGGAGGACCGCTTTCCGATCAACTACGCGGTGCACGTGGACGTCGGTCGCTTTCTCACGCCGCGAATCGTGCTGCGCGGCGGCATCGTGGGATCGGCCAGCGTCGGCGGAGAGGACGATCTTCCCGTCGGCCCCGGGGTGCCCGCGCTGCACGCCCTTGTCGGCGGCCTTTACTACTTCACGCCGCAATCGATGGCGAGTCTCTATGTCGGGGCGGAGTACTGGGCCCAGCTCACGCAGCGCGCGACACGCGACGCCGGCGTCGTGTTCGGCACGTTCGGCGTGCAGGGGCTCGTGTCATCACGCGCCAGCGTGTTCATCGAAGGCGGCTACGGCGTGGGTCTGACGCGGGGAGACGAAGACGAGCTTCGATCACGGATTGTGGGTCGCGCCGGCGTGCGCCTGAAGTTTTAGTGGACCACTAGACCTGGATTGCATATGAACCACGGAGGCCGCTGCGTGATGTCACGGAAAACACGGAGGTCAGGATTTATCTCCGTGTGTTCGGTCTTGGTTCGACTCTCCGTGGTGATCGTGTTGCTCCCGCGTGTGACCGCCGCGCAGGAAGCCACGCCGCAGTTGTGCGGTCAGCCCGTTCCGCCACCGGCACGGCTTCCGTCCGTGGACTCCGGCCCCGTCGTGTATGCGCTCGGCCTCTGCTTTGCCGCGCAGGGCAACGTCTCGGCAATCGATCCGGAGACGTACCTCTTCTACATCCGGCTCCGACCGAGCCAGCCGTCGCAAGACATATGGGTCGCGTACGACGAAGACGTTCGCAACACGATCCTGTCCGACTTCAGGCGGCTGTGGGACACCGGGTTCCTCGACGACCTGAGCATCGAGGCGACCGATTACGTACTGGCCAATGGCGTGGTCGGAAAAGTCATCACCTACCACATCGAGGAGCGCGAGCGGGTCAAGCTCGTGTCCTTCGAAGGCACGACCCGTCTCGATCGCACGAAGATCGACGAGACGCTCCGCGAGCGCGGCCTCGACCTGCGGCTCGACTCGTTTCTCGATCGAAACCTCGTCTCGCGTGTCGCGCGCGTGGTGAAGGACCTGATGGTCGAGAAGGGGTTCGTCAACGCGACCGTCACGCCTTCGATCGCGGCGGCCGCCGGCGGGCCGAAACTGGCGAAAGTCACCTTCCGTATCGACGACGGTCCGCGGACGGCGATTCGTGACGTCGAGTTCGTCGGCAATCGAGCGTTTGCCGACTCCGTTCTGGCGCGGGCGATGAAGAGCAATCGCGCCGAGGATCTGCTGTCACGCGTGCGCGGCACCGGCACCTACAACGACGCGAAGTACGCAGACGATGCGCAGAACGTCGAAGACTACTACCGCAACCACGGCTATGTGAACGCGCGCGTCGGGCAGCCGGTGTTGCGGCCGCTCGATCAGTCGGTCGACGGCCACACGCGATGGGTGCAGCTGCGCATTCCGGTCACCGAAGGCGCGAAGTTCAGACTCGGGACGCTGACGTTTGCCGGCAACGCGCTCGTGGCGTCGGAGCAGCTGCGCGGCCTGGTGAAGTTGAAGGACGGCGACTGGTACAGCCAGGGTGCGATTCGCGAGGGCCTGGACAAGGCACGCGAGCTGTACGGGGCCGCAGGCTACATGGAGTTCGTCGCGCTCCCGGAGCTCACGCCCCGCGGCCCGGACACCATCGACGTCGTCATCCGCGTGAATGAAGGGCCGCGGTACTACGTCAATCGGATCACGTTCACCGGCAACACGCTCACGCGCGATGCCGTGATCCGGCGAGAGCTCCGGCTGTTCGAGGGCGGCGTCTTCAATACGGCGGCGCTGAAGGACAGCGTCAGGCGCCTGAACCAGCTCGGGTACTTCAAGCCGCTGAAGGGATCCGAGCAGGAACTGCACGTCGAAAAGGCGTCTTCGCGCACCGATGCCGTCGACATCCGGCTGGCGCTCGAGGAGCAGAACCGCAATCAGGTGCAGTTCGGCGCCGGCATGTCGCAGTACGAGGGCGCGTTCGGGAACATCTCGTACACGACGTCCAATTTCCTCGGTCGCGGCGAAACGGTCACGCTCACGGGTCAGCGCGGCTCTCGTTCGTCGATCTATCAGGTCGCCTTCACCGAACCGTACGTGTTCGACCGGCCAGTCAGCGCCGGCCTCGATCTGTTCTCGCGCAAGGTCGACTTCCTGACCGGCGCGAACGTCGTCGGCTACAGCGAAGTGCGAAGCGGGATGAACGTCACCGCCGGTCGCCCGCTGTTCAACTTCTCGCGGCTGTTTCTCACCTACGGTTATGAGGTTGTCGACACCGCGGTCAGCGACGACCTGCTCGCCGGACTCGATTCGACGAGCAGCATTGGCGTGCCCGTGTTCAATCCGTTTCTCGACCAGGGCCGCCACATCGAGAGTCGTGTCACGCCGTCGTTCGTGCACAACACCGTCGACAACCCGTTCACGCCGCGCAGCGGCCGCAAAATTTCGCTGAGCGTTCCGGTCGCCGGAGGCCTGTTTGGCGGCACCACGAATTACCTCAGGCCGGAGCTGGAGATCGTGCAATACGTGCCGCACACGCGGCGGACGGCTGTCGGCGTGCGGCTCAATGGCGGCCTCGTGCGGCCGTACGGCAGGACCGACGCGCTGCCGTATTACCTGCGCTACTTCCTCGGCGGCGAATACCAGATTCGCGGTGTCGACATCCGCACGGTCGGTCCGGCCGACAGCCAGCACCGCGCGATCGGCGGCGACAAGTTCGTGTTGTTCAACGCCGAGTACTACGTCGACCTGTTCGGACCCGTGCGCGCGCTGCTCTTTCACGATGCCGGCCAGGCGTTTCGTGAGACCGAACGTGTCGATCTGCGCCGGCTGCGAACGTCCTCTGGTGTCGAGGTGCGCGTGATCGTGCCGATGCTGAACGTGCCGTTCCGGCTGATTTATGCGTGGAACGCGTACCGCGACACGTTTCAGCCGGCGCGGACGTTCAAGTTCGCGGTCGGCACGACGTTCTGAACGAGAGGTTCTTCACAAGGAGCTGCGGATGCTGAGGCATGCACGTGCTGTGGGAATAGTGGTGTGCGCGGTCATGGCGGTCGGCTGTCAGAAGCCGACCGACCCCGATGACGTGGTGCACTATGACGAAGCCATCGACGTGGCGTCGAGTCCTGATCCGATCGTCGCCGACACCGCCACGGGAGGACGCACCTATCGCGTCGTCCGCGGCAACAATCAACCGGACGACATCCTGCCGTACGACTGGCACGCGATCTTCTCGGCGACGGTCGTCTTCAATAGCAAGGCGAACGACAACGATCTCGACATCGATTTTCCGGTGAAGCTCTCGGCGGCGACGCTGGCGGTGAAGCAGGCATCGGCCGGCATCATCACCCCACCCACCGGTGGCGACAAGGAGTATTACGACTTCGTGACGGTCGGCGCCTCGAGCAACCAGGTGTCTGCCATCAACACGCCAATCACGCTGAGCTTCGAGGTGTGGTACGACCTCCCGAGCCTGCGCCGGGAAGCCGTGATCACGGTGACGTTCACGTTCATCGACAACGACGGCGGCACCTTCCAGCGTGCTGTCGACTTCAGAGTCGCACCGTAGAGAGGGTGTGACGTGATCATCGTGCTTGTCGACGAGGGGACGGGCGAGACCGACCGGTACGACGTCCCGGTGGGACTTGCGATGCGAGTGCGTGCCCTGCTGCGCCAGGACGGAGGAAGCGCGGCCCGGTCACCCGAGGTCATCGCCGTCGGCGACATCCGCGTCGAGCCGGGCGTGCGGTCGGTGTTCGTCGACGGTGCGCAGGTGAAGTGCACTTCGGTCGAATACGGCATTCTCGAGCGGCTGGCGCGCGCGGCCGGGCATGTCGTCTCGCGCGAGGAGCTCATGCTGGCCGTGTGCGAGCGCGAGCCAACACCGCTCGACCGGGCGCTCGACGTGCACATCAGCCGTCTTCGTCACAAGCTCCAACACCGCGGCGGCAACATCGTGACTGTAAGGGGAGTCGGCTACATGTTCGCGCTGCCGCCGTCTGTCCCAGACGCGGATCCCTAGGAGACTCTCCACTTTTCCACTTTTCCACTTTTCCACTTCTCCACTTGGCTTAGACTCGGCCCCGCGTGAATGATCGGTCGCGGTCCGTTGATTTCGTCGGGGAGGAGTCATGTACGCAAGAGTGAAGTCGATCGTGGGATGTGCCCTGGCGTTGACGATCGTCTGCGTTGCGTTCGCGCAGTCGACAGGCGCTCAGGAGCGACAGGGTGGACAAGGGCGTGGCGGCGCCGGCGCCGCAAGGGCGTCGACCCTGCCGTTGTTCTTCGACGTCAACTTCGTGCGGCCCCCGAGCCAGACAGGGCAGACGAAGGTGGTCCAGGAGAACGTCGGCGACCAGAATCTCGAGCTGAAACAGTACGGCCTGCACGAGAGTTGTCTGCTGACGTCGGGGAATCCCGGCAGCGAGACGACGCCGTTCAGCGTGTGGTCCGGGGAATGCGAGCACCCGTTCGCGACGATGTTCCGTCACAAGACGAACCTTGTCGATCTGACCGGAGCGGCCAGGATCCGATGGACCGTGAAGACGTCGGGGTTTCACGTCGCACGGCCGGTGGTGAAGCTGGCCGATGGCACGATGCTCGTCGGAGAGACGGCGGTCGCCTCCGTTCCGATGCTGATGCAGAGCGAGATTCCAATCGGAGCGATCCGCTGGATCAAGCTCGATCCCAAGCGCGTGGTCACGATGGGCCTGCAGAACGCGCCGTTCAACGAGATCTGGGTGCCGAACGTCGATCTCAGTCGCGTCGACGAAGTCGGGTTCGCCGATCTGATGCCGGGCAGCGGTCACGGCACCGGCGGCTACATCCACGTCGGCCAGTTCCAGGTGTATGGCCGCGCCGTTCCGCGGACGCCGGCGACCGCCAGCCGGTAGTCGATCTCGAGAGAAGTGGCGCGGACCTTTACGGTCCGCGTCTGAGTTTCAAAACCTGGAGTGGCCACCTTTGAGTGGCCCTCAGGCCTCACCGATCTCCGACGTGTGCCTCCGGCAAGATCGCAACCCAAGTCAAAGCCCGCCTCCTACGATTCAGGTTCATGAACGAACGGACGATGCGCGTCGACTACGCGGACCGGCTGGAACGCGTGTTCAAGTGGCTGGCGGACCACCTTGACGACACGCTCGACCTGGCCCGACTGGCAGACGTGGCGTGCCTGTCGCCGTACCACTTTCATCGCGTCTATCGCGCGATACAGGGTGAGACAGCAGCCGAGACCATTCGACGGCTGCGTCTGCACCGTGCCGCGGTCGAGCTGATCACCGGCGACCTTCCGGTCGCCCGGATTGCTCGGCGCGCGGGGTACGGAAGTCAGGAAGCGTTCACGCGGGCGTTCAAGGCCGCGTATGGCGCTCCGCCGGCACGTTACCGGGCGTCGTTCGTTCCCATTCCTTCCGCACAGAAAGAGGAGAGCGACATGGAAGCGACGATGACGTTTGCGGTCGAGATCCGCAACACGCAGCCAATCCGGGTGGCCGCACTCCGCCACGCCGGACCGTACATGAACATCGGCAATACCTTCGAGCGATTGCTGGCACTCGCCGGCGGGCAGGGTCTGCTCGGACCTGCAGGCATGCGGACGTTTGGTGTCTATTACGATGACCCGGCATCGACGCCGGCGAGCGCCCTTCGCGCCGATGCGTGTCTCGCCATTCCGGATGACACTACCCCCACTGGCGATCTGCAGATCCGCGAGATCCGCGGTGGGCGCTACGCCGTCGTCCTCCACGTCGGAGCGTATGCGGAGCTCGAGCATCCGTACAAGTGGCTGTACGGCACCTGGCTGCCGCAGAGCGGCGAGGAGCCGGACAACGCGCCGCTGGTGGAGGAATACTTGAACGACGCACGCACGGTGTCACCAGCGGAGCTCAGGACGGAGATCTGGCTTCCCCTGCGTTGAGGACCGGGCCGGCGTCGGAGGTTGGGCGCGCATGAAGCCGTACGACAACGAGTGGATCCTCGACGCCTTCGCCGGACGGTCGACGTTCTTCACCAAGCGGATGTTTGGAGGCCTGGCGGCGTATCTTCACGAGCGCCAGATGCTGGTGCTCGTGGAGCCGACGAAGACGGGCCGCTGGAAGTGGCATGGTGTGCTCGTGTGCACGGACCACGAGCACCATGCGTCGATTCGGACGGACTTCCCGGTGTTGAAGCCGCACGACGTCCTGCGGAAATGGCTCTACGTCGATTCAACGCACCCGCGGTTCGAGGCCACGATGGAGGCGGTCGCCGCGCGCATCGCGCAAAACGACGGGCGCTTCGGCATCATGCCTGGCTCTGTGGATCGAGCCGCGCGCGAAAGGGTCGCACGCGGTTCATCCAGAACGCCCACGCGACCATCAGCGAGAAGAACCCGAGCGCGATGATCGACCCCGAAACTGGAGACTGAGCGGCGGGTGGCGCAGAGGCGGTGAAGTTCGAAATCCACGACATCGTCAGCAGCGCAACGACACTCCAGAACGCGAAGACGCCGATGCGGTTTTTCGCGCGTGTCACCCGCATATAGACGATGAGCGCCACGAGCCACAGACC
>Ga0081539_10004563_pt1 | contig 15138 bp, 16 predicted proteins | sample TabmetS4T2R2_FD_71023 | JGI IMG/M metagenome (GOLD analysis project Ga0081539, IMG submission 71023) | Tabebuia heterophylla rhizosphere microbial communities from the University of Puerto Rico - S4T2R2 | ecosystem: Host-associated > Plants > Roots > Rhizosphere ...
CCTGTCCGCCCCGACGGGGCCCGCGCGCGGCGAGGGGCGGGAGCGGAGCGGCGCGCGGTTCGTCGTCAGCGTCGATCGGCCGCAGCTCGAGACGGCGGTCGACGGCGAGCCGGAGGAGCTCCCGACCCCGACCGAGTTCACGATCGAGCCGCGGGCGCTACGCGTTCTCGTCCCGCCAGGCCGCTAGCACCTTCGGGACGTTCGTGAACGCGATCTGCTCCCGCGGAGGCAGCTCGTCGCGCCCGAACCACGCGAGCTCGGACACGTCGTCGGCCGCCGCGAGCTCGCCGCCGACCGCGCGCGCGAGCCAGTAGAGGTTGAGCGTCGAGCGGCGATCGTCGCCGGAGCCGTACCAGTCCATCCAGATCCCGAAGAGCCGCACCGGCTCGACGGTCAGGCCGGTCTCCTCGCGCAGCTCGCGACGGAGCGCGTCGATCGGATCCTCGCCCTCCTCGACGAATCCGCCCGGGAGGTCCCACTTGCCGTGCTCGACCTCGGCCGCGCGGCGCGCCAGCAGCAACCGGTCGTGCTCGTCGACCACGAGCGCAGACGCGGTCGGCGCCGGGTTCGCGTAGACGACGTAGCCGCACGCCTCGCACTCCAGCCGGTCGTCGCCGCCGCGGAGGCCGCCGCCGCAGACGGGACAGAACCTCCAGCCATGCAGCGCGGCCATCCGCCTACATTTACACGGACACCGACGAAGGGAGCCGCCGTGCAGGATCCGCCGACGCCGAGCGAGGAGGAGCACGAGCAGGACGAGGAGCGCAGGCAGGACGAAGAGGCCATGCGCTATCCGGGTCACGAGGATCCGGACAAGGCCACGGAGGACGACGAGACGTGAGCCCGCGGCACGTTCCCGCGACCGCCCACGAGCTCTCGCGCGTCGCTCTCCTCGCGGGCTTGCCCGGGGAGACGCTCGCGGCGCTCGCGCGGCGCATGACGCGGGAGGAGTTTCCCGCCGGCGCGATGATCGTCCGCGAGGGCGAGGACGACGACCGGTTCTACGTCGTCCTGTCCGGGATCGTGGCCGCCACGACCGAGAGCCTCGGCCCGCGACGCGTGCTTCGGCCCGGCGAGTACTTCGGCGAGGTCGCAGCCGCGCTGGGCGTCCCGCGGACGGCGACCATCCACGCGATGTCGCCCGTGACCGTCGCGAGCTGCGACCGCGAGACCTTCGAGGAGCTGATCCGGCCGCTCTTCGTGGACTAGGCCGCTTCCTCGAGCACGGCGTCGGCCAGCCGAGGCCACGCCTCGCGCGCCCACTCGCCGAAGGTGAGGTCGGTCAGGCACGCGACCGCTAGCCCCACCTCGGGGTCGACCCACAGGAACGTGCCCGTCCGGCCGAAGTGGCCGAACGTGCGCGGCGAGTTGCGCGCGCCCGTCCAGTGCGGCTCCTTTGCGTCCCGAAGCTCGACGCCGAGGCCCCAGTCGTTCGGCTCCATCCGGCCGAAGCCGGGCAGGACTCCGACCAACCCGGGGAACTGAACCGTCGTCGCCTCGTCGAGAGTCTCGGGCGCGACCAGCGTCGGCGCCAGCAGCTCGCGGGCGACGCGTGCGAGGTCGGCGAGCGAGCCGCGCACACCCGAGGCAGGCGAGCCTTCGAGCCGCGCCGACAGCTCGAGCGGCTCGAGGACCGCCTCGCGCAGGTAGTCGGCGAACGGCATCTCGGCCGCCGCCTCGATCGTCTCTCCGAGCACTTCGAAGCCGGAGTTCGAGTAGATCCGCCGCTCACCCGGCTTCGCGATCGACGCGCGACCGTCGGGAGCGAGCCCGGAGGCGTGGGCGAGGAGGTGGCGCACCGTCGAGCCTTCCGGGCCGGCGGGATCGTCGAGCTCGATCGTCCCCTCCTCGGCTGCGACGAGCGCCGCGAGCGCCGTGACCGGCTTCGTCACCGAGGCCCACGGCAGCGGCTCGTCCACCGGCCCGCGCGTCGCCCGAACGCCCTCGGGCCCGACGACGGCGACGGCGGCGACGCGCGCGGGCCACTCGTCCACGAGGCGCAGCGCCTGCACGGCGGGCGATACTAGCCAGGGATGGAGCGCTGGCAGGTTCCGGCGGAGTCGCCCTTCGCCGCCACCGTGGGCTACTCGCGCGCGGTCCGGGTCGGAAAGCACGTCCACGTCGCGGGCACGGCGCCGATCATGCCCGACGGCTCCGACCCGCCTCCCGGCCCGTACGGACAGGCGAAGCGGTGCCTCCAGATCATCGCGGGCGCGCTGCTCGAGGTCGGCGCGACGCCCGCCGACGTCGTCCGCACGCGGATCTACCTCACCGCGGCCGAGCACTGGGACGAAGTCGGGCGCGCGCACGGCGAGCTGTTCGGCGACGTGCGGCCGGCGTCCGCGATGATCGTCGTCGCGAGCCTGCTCGACCCGCGCTGGCTGGTCGAGATCGAAGCGGACGCGTTGATTGGATAGCGCGGGCGCGGGAAGATTCGGCGACACGTGAAGCAGATCTATCCCGCGTCGATCACCGGCAAGGGCTTCGCCGCCGGGGGGAGCGTGCTCGACCACGCGTTCGGCAAGAGCGATCCGTACACGCTCGGGGTCGAGGAGGAGTACATGCTCCTCGACGGCGAGACCTTCGACCTCGTGCAGCACATCGACACCGTCCTCGCCGCGACGAGCGGCCACGAGCTCGAGTCGCGGATCAACCCCGAGCTGATGCAGTCGGTGCTCGAGATCGCGACGCCGGTCTGCCACAGCGCGGCCGACGTCGACGCCGAGCTCCGGAAGCTGCGCGGCTACGTGGGCGAAGTCGCGCGGGAGCGCGGGATGCGCGTCGGCTCGGCGGGGACGCATCCGTTCTCGCTCTTCGAGCGGCAGCGGATCACGGCGCGCGACCGCTACCGCAACCTCGTCGACCAGATGCAGTACGTCGCCCGGCGAGAGCTGATCTTCGGGATGCACGTCCACGTCGCGGTCGACGATCCCGAGAAGGCGATCCAGGTCGTGAACGGCCTCTTGACGCACGTCGCCCCGCTGCTCGCGCTCTCGGCCTCGTCGCCGTTCTGGCGCGGCGAGCCGACCGGGCTCTCGTCGAGCCGGCAGATGGTCTTCGCGGCGTTCCCGCGATCGGGGCCGCCGCCGCGGTTCGACAGCTATGCCGAGTACGCCGAGGTCGTCGGCCAGCTCGAGAAGACCGGCTGCATCGCGGACTACACGCACATCTGGTGGGACATCCGCCTGCACCCGCGGCTCGGCACGGTCGAGATCCGGATCTGCGACGCGGTCACGCGCGTCGAGGACGCGGTCGCCCTGACCGCCTACTGCCAGGCGCTCGTCAAGCAGTTCTCCGAGCAGCACGACCGCGGCGAGAAGATCCCGTCGTACCACCGCATCCTGACGAGCGAGAACAAGTGGCTCGCGGCGCGCTACGGCCTCGAGGCGCCGGTGATGGACCTCGCGACGGGCCGCCGCAATCGCGTCTCGGTCGCACAGCTCGTCCGCCGCACGCTGCGGGAGATCGAGCCGCACGCGCGCGAGCTCGGCTCCGAACGCGAGCTCGAGGGGATCAAGGGCATCCTCTCGCGCGGGAACGGCTCCGACCGCCAGCTCCGCGTCTTCAACGCGAACCGCGACATCGTCGAGGTCGTCGAGGAGATCGCGAACGCGACCGAGGTGGCGGCGGTACCGCTGGCTAGCGCCTGAGGGCCGTCCCGCGCGCGGCGTCGAGCGCGACCACGCCGCCGGCCGAGCGCACGACGTAGAGCCGCCGGTCGTCCGGGCTGAAGCCCATCCCGATCACGTCGCCGGCCGCGTACGGGCCTCGGACGCGCCCGAACGCCGCGTCGTACGCCCAGATCGAGCCGCCGGTCGAGAAGTAGAGCGTCCGGCCGTCGTGCGACATCGCGCCGACGGCGGCCGGCGCCGGCGAGTCGGAGGCGGCCGGCGCGCGGAACCGCGTGGTCTGCACCGTGCTCCCGCTCGCGAGGTCGAGCTTGGCCACGATCCCGAGCGCCGGATTGGCCGCGAAGAGCGACTTCCCGTCGCGGGAGAGGACGAACACGTACTGCGTCAGCGTCGAGAAGGTGGCGCCGCTCGCCGTGGGGAGGTCGAGGCAGCGCGCGACGGCGCGGCGGAGGTCGAGCGCGTGGACGAACGCGCTCTCACCGACGTTCGCGACGTAGAGCGTCAGCAGCCAGCTCCCGTCCGGCGACCCGATGCTCCCCCACGCGCTGCCGACCATCTGCGGGCTCTCGTTCTTGATCCGCACCGAGCCCGGCCGGAGCGCGCCGGCCGCGACGTCGTAGAGACGGACGACGTACGACGAACCGAGGTGCTGGATCAGGAAGAGCCGCTTGCCGTCATTCGAGACCGTCTCGATCTCCCACCAGCCGCGCAGCGGCAGCGTCCGGACGATGCGGTGGCGGTCGTTCGAGGCGACCGCGAGGCGCGTCATCCCCTTGCCGGGCTTCGACGCCGCGAGCACGAGCCAGCGACCGTTCGCCGAGATTCCGCCGAGCCACCAGTGACCGCGCGTCGCCCAGGCGCCGAGGAGCCGGCCGGACCGCGTCTCGTACCTCGCGATCGTCGTGTGCGTCAGCGCGTCGCTCGCGCTGTAGAAGCGCCTTCCGTCCGCCGAGAGCATGCCCCGGCCGAGCGCGAACCGCAGCTTGCCGGTGCCGAGGTCGTAGGCGGAGAGCGGCCCGATCGTGCCGCTCGGGCGCACGTACAGCAGGCGTGAGCCGGAGAAGCTGATGCTCTGAGCGCCGCAGCTCGACGGCGGGCAGGCGTCGAGGCGCGCGGAGGCTGTGGCCGGGAGGAGGATGAGGCCGAGGAGGCCGAGCCCGACGAGGCGAGTCACGTGGGTGTTACACCGCCGCCACGGGTCTAGGTCCCTCCCACGCCAAGCGGAGGTCGGCTTCGCCCTCGAGCCCGACGACGTAGCCGGACAGCCGCGCGGCGAAGCGGGTGAGGTCGACGGTGCGGCCGGTGGCGGTGTCGACCGCCGCCGCGACACCCTCCGTCGTCCGGTAGAGGAGCCAGCGGCCGCGCCACGCGAGGTCGGCGCCGCGCGCGCAGAGCGCGAACCGCATCCGTCGGCGGAGCACGCGGACGACGGAGCCGTCCGGCCGCATCACCTCGACGTCCTCGGTGCCGCGCGTCCGGTACCCGCGGTAGCCGTGGGTGACCGTGAACGCCACACCGCCGGGGCCTGCGACCGGTGTGCCGACGACTCCCGCGGCCCGGAACCGGCCGATCGACGGCACGGCGAGCCCGTGCTCGGCGACGAGCGCGAAGAGTCCGCCGGCGAGCGGCTCGATCCACCAGCCGCGGCCGGCCGGGAGCTGCGCGAGCGTCGTCCGCGACCGGCCGTCGCTGCGGACGATCGTGCGGCCGTCGACGTAGAGCAGCGTGCCGGTCGCCGAGTCGAGCGTGTACGTCGCGACGCCACGCGCGAGGACGCGGAGGCGCCGGCCGGAGTCGTCGCGGACGTCGACGTCGGCTCGGCTGCCGCGGAACCGGACGGCGATCAGCGTCCCGCGCCGAGTCCAGCCGAGCGGGACGCCGCGCCCGACGACGTGCGGCGCCCCGCCCCGTCGCGCGAGGTACAGCCGCGCGCGCAGCCCGAAAGCCGTGGCGCGCGGCCCGGGCCGCGCGACGTCGAACCGGCGCGGCGGCGGTCGTCGCGTCGGCAACGGCGGGAGCGGAGCCGCCGTCACGCGGCCGTCGGTCGCGATCGTGAACCTCGCGCAACTCGTCGTCGCGACGATCGGCGCCGGCAGGCCCGACGGAGCACGAGGGAGATGCCGCGCGCAGGCCGGCGGAACGACTGCGGCGAGCACGGCGAGAACGAGGTGCACGCCGTGGAGTACGGGCGGGACTCGGAGGCAGGTCCGGCTCGTACTTCCGCCGTGGACCCGAACGCCGAACGGTCTCGTAGAGTCGATGCATGGCGGGCTCGAGCCGGCAGGAGCGCGCCTGGGTGCGGGGCGCCCGGGACGGCTCCGCCGCGGACCTCGAGGCCCTCTTCCGCGAGCACTGGCCGCGCGCCTACCGCGCCGCGTACCTCGTCGTGCACGACGCCGCCGCCGCGGAGGACGTCGCGCAGGAGGCCTTCCTCGCCGCCCTGCGCGCTTTGGATCGCTTCGACCGGCGCCGTCCGTTCGGGCCGTGGCTGCACCGGATCGTCGTCAACCGGGCGATCGACTGGGCGCGAGCGCGCAGCTTGCGGGGCGAGGTCTTCGCGGAAGGCCTCGTCGAGGTGGCGGCGCCCGCCGTCGAGGCGCCCACCTCACGCGCGCCCTACGAGGACAAAACGCTGGCCGCGCTCGGTGACCTCTCGCCGGAGCACCGCGCCGTGATCGTGCTCCGCTACCTGCTCGAGTACACGCCCGGCGAGATCGCGGAGCTGCTCGAGCTCCCGCGCGGGACCGTGAACTCCCGCCTGCGCCGGGGGCTCGACCAGCTCGGCGGGCGGCTCGACGAGGGCGATCGATGAAGGATCCGCGGCGCCTCCTCCGCTCGGTCCACGTCCCGGACGAGGACGGCGCCGCGGAGCGCGCTTGGGAGGTCGTCCGCGCCGCCTTCGCCGAGCGCGAGCCGGTCGCGTGGCCGCGGCGGCACGCGCGCCCGCTGCTCGCCGCGGCGGTCGTGGTCGCCGTCGTCGCCGGCGCGATCTCGCCTGCGGGCCGGGCGGTGATCCGCTCGCTCCGCGACGCGATCGGACGCGAGAAGGTGGTCGGCATCCGCCGAGCCGAGCCGGCGCTGTTCAGGCTTCCGGCGCAAGGGCAGGCGCTCGTCGCCTCCCCGGCCGGCCCGTGGGTCGTCCAGCCGGACGGCTCGAAGCGGCTCCTCCACGGCTGGCGCGCCGCGGCCTGGTCGCCGCACGCGCTGTACGTCGCCGTCACCCGACGGCACGAGCTCGCCGCCTTGACGCCGCGCGGCGAGGTGCGGTGGTCGCTCGCGCGGCGCGGGCTCATGCGCGGCGCGAGCTGGTCGTTCGAAGGCTTCCGCGTCGCCTACCTGAACGGCACCCAGCTACGGCTCGTGGTCGGAAACGGCGAAGGCGACCACGTCCTCGTCCCGCGCGTCCGGCCGGTCCCGCCCGCATGGCGGCCGGTCGGGCCGCAGCACGTGCTGGCGTACGTCGGCGCGCGCGGCGCGGTGCACGTGATCGACGCGGACACGCGGCGCGAGCTCGGCAGCTTCCGCGAGGGAAGTCCCGAGGAGCTGCTCTGGTCGGCGGACGGCGCGCTGATCGCGGCGCGATCGAGCGGCCTCATCTCGGTCTACCGGCCGAACGGCGTCCGCGTGACCGGGATCTCGACGCGTTCGTTCGCCGTCGTGCCGGGCTCGATCCCGGCCGCGGCCTTCGCGCCGAAGGGCCACACGCTCGCCTATGTGACCTACGACGCCAAGGCGAACCGGAGCGCGATCTACGTCGGGCAGCGCCGCGTGTTCACCGGCCCCGGCCACTTCACGCGGCTCGTCTGGTCGCCGGACGGCCGCTGGCTCCTCGTCGCGTGGCCGGACGCGAACCAGCTCTTCTTCGTCCGGACGAGCGGGCCGCACAAGGTGCTCGCAGTCTCCGACGTGCGGCGCCAGTTCGGCGGCTTCCCGAACCCCGCGGGGTGGTGCTGCGCGGGGCAGTAGGCTCCGCTCGATGCTCGAGGTAGGCGAACGGGTGCCGCAGGCGACGGTCTGGCGCGCGCCGGGAGAGGACGTGTCGGTCGCGGAGCTCGGCGAGGGCCGGCCGGCGCTGCTCCTCTTCTACCTCTTCGACTGGTCGTCGACCTGAACGAGCGAGTTCGAGCTCCTGCGTGACAGGAGCCACGAGTTCGACGAGGCGGGCGTCCGGCTTTTCGGCATCTCGCGCGACTCGCCGTGGACGCACATCGCTTGGCGGCAGACGCTCGACCTCGACTTCCCGCTCCTCTCGGACTGGAACGCCGAGGCGGTGCACGCGTTCGGCATCGCGCACGAGTTCCGTGGCCTGAAGGACGTGGCCGAAAGGACGGCGTTCCTCGTAGACGAGGGCGGTACGGTCCGCGGCGCATGGCGCTACGACACCTCGGAGGTGCCGGACTTCGACGTGCTGCTCGAGGCCGCGCGGGCTTTGTAGCTCTCGGCTGCGTCCTGTACCTGGCGGCCGGCGTCGCGACGACCTGGCCGGCGGTTCGGCACGCGGGCTCGAGCTTCGTTGCGGGCGGCGCTCCCGGCCACGGCGAGGCCGCGCCAGGAGACCACCTTCAGACCGTCTACCACCTCTGGCTCGTCGGCCACCAGCTCGAGCACGGTCGGGCGCCGTGGGTCGACCCCTACAGCTTCCGGCCCGAGTCCGCTCCGACGCCGAACTACCCCGGCTGGCCGTTCGGGCTCGTCTTCTGGCCGCTCGGCGCGCTTTTCGGGATCGTCCGCGGGTGGAACGCTTTCGTGCTGCTCGGCTACCTCGCGGCCGGAGGGCTCGCGTGTGGGTGGCTGCGCTCGCTCGGCCTGCCGCGCGGCGCGGCGCTCGTCGGCGGGCTCGCGTTCGCGATCGCGCCCTACCGTGCCGCGCAGAGCACCGGGCACCTGCTCGGGCCGATCTCGATCCTGCTGCCGCTCGCGCTGTGGGCGATCGAGCGTCGTTGGCTTGTGGTGGCTGTCGCGGCGGCTGCCTCGATCCCGCTCTCCGGGCAGGTGCACCTCGCGCTCGGCGCCGTGCCGTTCGTGTGCGCGTACGCGCTCGTCCGCCGGCGCGACGACCGGACGTTCGTCGCCGTCGGCGGGATCATCGTCGCCGCGGCCACCGCGGGCCTGCTCGTGAAGGTAACCACGATCGACCACTCGCACCTCTCCGGTGGCCGCTCCCTCGACGCGGTCCGGCAGTACTCCGCCGGCTGGAGGGACCTCGTGCGCCGCCACGAGGGGCCGAGCTTCGAGCGCTTCGTCTTCCTTGGCTGGGCGACGGCGATCCTCGCCGCCGCGGGGCTCGTGCTGCTCTCGCGCGTGCGGCGCGGCCTCGCGTGGGTGCTCGGGCTCGGCGCCGCCGTCCCGATCCTGCTCGCGCTCGGGACGCACCTCCCGACCTACTCGTGGGTGTGGCACGCGCTCCCACCGTTCCGCTACCCACGCGTGCCGGAGCGGCTGATGCCAATCGCGTGCCTGTGCCTCGCCGCGCTGGTGGCGTTCGCGGTGGCGCGGGCGCCGCGGCCGGTCGTCGTGTCGGCGCTGGCCATCGCGCTCCTTCTCGTCGATCTGCACGTGCGCGTGTACGGTGCGTCGGCTGCGGACGAGTCCAATGCGGCCTACGCGGCCTTGCGCCATGCCCCGCCGGGCCGGCTGCTGGAGCTACCCGTGTTCCTCCCCGACCTGCACTACGGGAGCGTCTACCAGTACTACGACATCGAGGCGCAGCGGGAACGGCCGGCCGGCTACTCGACGGTCGCGCCGAAGTCGGCGTACGACCTGCTGAGGTCGCTCCAGGGCGTGAACTGCGGTCGCGTCTCGGTGCGCGACCTCCGCGGGCTGCACGCGCTCGGCGTCCGCTACGTCGCCGTTCACCCGGCGCTGTACCGCTACCGGCGGGTCGTGAAGGGCGCCGCGCCGTGCGCGCGAGCTCCGGCGCGGCCGATCCAGACGTTCCCGCTCGTGGCGCGGACGAGCGAGGTCGCGATCTACCGCCTTCCCTGAGTCGAGGGATGCCGAGCGGCGGCCGCCGGGCCGAGACCTGGCGCGATGGGGGCGATGTTCCTCCCGCTCGCCCGCCGCGCGACGCTCGCGAAGTGCTCGCAGACGACACGTGGAAGGCGACCGACCCCGACCTCCCCGCCTAAGCCGGCGACCGCTGGCGCGACGCGAAGGTGCCCGCACTGTTCACGTTCTGGTGGCTGGCCTGGATCGCGACGAACGTGCTCTCGCTGATGTCGCGCCGCCTGAACGGCGACACGATCTCGACGCTCAGGCTTGAGACGTTCCTCGCGCTCGCGCGCGACGGGCTCGGCGTGGCGGCGGGAATCCTCGCGATCGTGGTCGTGAACGCGCTGTCGCGGCGGCAGGAGGCCCGCGCCGCGCGCCTACGCATCCTCGCACCCGCAACCGCCTAGTAGTCGAAGAGCGGGTTCGCCGCCTGGACCGTCTGCAACGACGGCGTGCTCCAGATGCTCGAGGTGAGTGCGACGACCGAGAAGCGATCCACGCGGTGCGGAGCCTTCCAGATGCCGGAGGACCAGCCGGCGTCGATGATCAACGCCGCCTAACCCGGATAGAGGAAGTAGACCAGCGCCGCCGGCACGAGCGGCATAGCGATCGACATGACGACCCCGAAAAGGCCAAGGTCGCGCTCGAGCCGCTTCGCCGCATGCCAGCCGGCGATAGTCACGACGACACCGACGAGCGCGGTTAGGACGAAGGCGAGCCCGCTCAGCGTCCTCGCCGATGGTTGGTGGTCACCTAACCAGCCAAGCGTCGTGCGTAGGTAAATGATCGCCAGGATCAGCGGCGTCATGACCGCGGTCGTGCGCCAGGCGTAGTTCTCGATCAGCGAGCGCCGACGCGACCGCGCCCGCAAGAGCTCAAGCTCGCTCTCCGGCAGCAGCACGAGCGTCTCGACCGCGCGCGCGCTCACCTCGGCAAGCATCGCTGCCAGCCGCACGTTGCCCGGCGTCGGCGCCGTGATCGCTTGCGCCCGGGCTGCGGCCACCTTTTCCGCGCCGATAGCCGCGCCGGAGCCGATTCGCTCCGCGAGCCACCAGCGCGCGATCGAGACGCCAGGATCGTTGCGGTGGCGGTCGCTGAAGACGATCTCGGCCGCGTGCGCGGAAAGCTGAGCACCGCTCCGGTGGCGGTTCAACGCCTCGGCCAACTCCGCGCTCGCAGCGACAGTCGGGCCGGCCTCGAAGTAGGCGCGCGTCCCGTCGAGCAGCCATTTCGGGACAGCCCGTCCCGAGGTCGTCAAGCCGCGGATGACCGACACCAACACGAGCGGCGTCGTCGTCACACCGTGGCGCGTCTGCCGCGCCGCGAGCGCGTCGACGGTCTCATCGAGAAGCTCGGACCAGTTCATGGGCGGATCGTCGTCAAGGGCGGCGATCGTCGACAGCGCCTGCCCGAGTACGTTCGCGTGTGGGACGTCCGCTTCCCACCCGTCCTCGATGAAGTCTTCGGCTGCACGCCGCACCGACAGCAGCTGGTTGCGCTCGTCGCGTGCGTCGCGCCCGGCGCGGGCTAGGCACTCGAGCGCGAACAAGCGGTCGACGACCGCGTCGTCGCGCGTCGGCAGCGCCGCGACCGCCCCACGGAAGGCGACGAGCGGCGCCTCAAGCCGGTGCTCGGCGTGCGCTCGTCGAGCGATCAGAGGAACCACGGGCGGTCTCCGATCGCCGCAGCGCGCTGCGGGTCGAAGCCGTAGTCGAGGAGGTCGCTGACCTTCTCGGCCAGCAGCCGTCCGTAGAGGATCGTGCTCGGCTCGTAGGTCGTCTTGAAGCCCCGCCATGAGGTGGCGGTGAAGCCCTGCGTCTGCGCGGTGATGCGGCTCATGTCCTGAAAGGTCGAGTCCCGGTCGAGCGTAAGCCGTAGCGGGTGCGGATTCCGCCTTTTCGCCGTGACGTACTCGCCGGTCATCAGAAGCCGGTCGTTGTCGGCGAGCGAGACAACCGACCCCGCAGGCGCCGGCGCGACAGCCAGGCCCCACCCCGAAACGAGCCAGAGCGGAGTGTCGCGGTTGATGTGCACTAGCGCGAACGGGATCTCGCGCCCGTCGAGCGCCCGCTCAACCGCCTCCAGCTCACGCCAACCGGTCTTCTTGAACACGTGGAGCACGAGCCGCTTCAGCTCGGTCGCTTGTTCGCGCTCGAAGCGGGCGATGAAATCGGAGATCAGCTTGGCGAGGGTGTCCTCGTAGGACTCGTAGTCGGTCACTGGTGCCGTACTGCCGGCGAACAGGAAGTCGCCGTCCTGGCGGAACGCCGCCGCCGCGCCGATCATCTGCTTTTGGAAGCCGAGGCCCGGCAGGTGGATGTCGTGGCGGCCGATCCCGAGCACTAGCTCGGCGGTCCCGTCGGGATCGTGGAGGACATACGGGATGTTCCCGAGCTTCGCATAGGCCTGCAGGCAGATCGATTGGATTGCCCAGATGAAGCTCGTGTCCGGCTCGCGCAGGAGGTCGACCGTCACGCCTTGGGCGGCGATGTTGGCGTTGACGATCGGCGCCTTTGCCGCCAGATACGGGTTCTTGCCGCGCGGCGTGTTGCGGTCGGAGCGCTGCGTGATCACGAAGCAGATGTCGGGGCGGCTGCCGTCGGGCGCAGCCGCCGTCACGTCGTGAGCGGCAGCGGCGTAGTCGGTCCAGGCGCCACCGCCGAATCCGCGAAGCTCGACGTCAAGCTCCTTTAACTCGTAGCGCTCGGCCCAGCCTGGGAACGGGTAGCGCTGGTCGGGCACGCCGTTCACGAGCGCTCTGCGCAGGCGCTGGGCGTCCGCCTTAAACGCCGGCGGGTGGAGGATCGCCGCGCTGACCTTGTCGAGCCGCCGCGTCGAGCCCTTGTCGTACGGGCCCTGCTTGATCAGGCCGACAGCCGCGTTCTGGAACAGGCGCGGCGTGCCGTAGCTCAGGTTCACCTCCGGCGGCGAGAGCGGTGGCATCAGCATCACGCCGTAGGCGCCGCTCGCGTCGGCCGTCACCGGCTCGCCGAGCGTGATCTCGGTCGCCGAGAAGATCGTGATCGGACTCAGCTTCTGTCGCGTCTCCTCGAGCATCTTCCACTGTGTCGCGGGGTCGTGGAGCGCCGCCGCTTTCGCGCGGATCAGGCGCTCGACGTTTGCGTCGTCGTTCAGGTAGTCCTCGAAGTAGCGGTCGAGCTCGTGTCCGCTGACGCGCGGGCGCAGGCAACCGCTGCGGACGGTCCGCGTCTCGCCAGCGACAGCAACGGTTACCGCCGTCGTCGCGTCACCGCCGGTGATCGTCCCGGCCGAGCCGCGCGCGTCCTCGAAGCCGCAACGGCACTCCTCAGCATGCGACCAGACGACAGGCGTGCCGACTAGGTCAATTCCCGCGGCGGCGAGCTGCGCTAGGGGCACGTCTAGGCGGTTTACCAGACCCACGTCCAACACGAGTGCCACCTGGCCTGGATGGTCGCGGTCGCCGAACGGCATCGTTTGGACGGCGATGTAGGGGAACATGCCTGTCTCAGGCCCGATTGTCTTGCCGGCAGCGGTGGCCAGGGGCGCGAGCGCCTCAGCGGCGAGATTCCTTCGCCGCCGGAACAGGCGCACCTGGCCTTCGATCGTCCGCCCGACGCGCTCGAACTGCATGTGGTCCATCAACCGATCGACGACGGCTTCGCGGACGGCGTACGCGACGACGCCTGACGGCAGGGTCGATGCCAGGTGCGTCGACGCCTTCGACAGATCAAGGTCGTCGGGCATCGACTCGCCGGAGTGTGGCCAGAGGTAGATCAGGCCCTTCGGCAGATGGCGCGTGATGTGGAACTCCTTGCCACCACGAGCGCGCTCGCGCAGGGGCTCCCACGCCTCCTGGGTGTAGGGCAGCGAGTAGGCGACATCGTGCTGGATCTCGGTCGGGAAGACGACCGGGAGCATGTTCAGGCGCAGGCCAGCGCCCGTCGCGGACGCCGTGGGATGACTGGTAGCCGGCTGGGCAACCATCGACTCAACCTATCCGACGTGGAGGCTGGCACCTCGCCCGCGCTCTGAGGTATCGGTATGGGTCAAGCGTTGGCGGAGACTACGGTCCAAGGGTGTCATCACCGCTCCGCACGGCGGCGGCAATAACCGTAAGTAAGACCTCCGGCGAATCGCATGGTTGGGTCGAAGCCACTTGCCGAGCGCTAACGCTACATCCCCATCGCGTGGTACCCCGAATCGACGTAGAGCGTCGTCCCGGTGACGTTGCGGGCGTCGTCGGAGAGGAGGTACGCCGCGGCGGCGCCCACGTCGTCGGCGGCGATGTGGCGGTGGAGGGGCGAGCGCTCTTCGACGATCGCCTCCATCGTCGGGAATCCGGCGATCGAGCGGGCCGCGAGCGTTCGCACCGGGCCGGCTGAGATCGCGTTCACGCGAATTCCCTTCGCGCCGAGGTCCCAGGACAGGTACTTCACGGACGAGTCCAGCGCCGCCTTGGCCACGCCCATCACGTTGTAGTGGGGCACGGCGCGCTCGCCGCCGAGGTACGTCATCGTCACGATCGAGCCGCCGCCGGCGGCCTCCATCAAAGGCTCGGCGGCTCGCGCGCACGCGACGAGCGAGTACGCGCTCACGTCCAGCGCAAGCCAGAAGCGGTCGCGCGGCGTGTCGGTGAAGCGGCCCTCGAGATCCTCGGCGGCGGCGTACGCGACCGAGTGGACGAGGAGGTCGAGCTCGCCGCCGAACGCCTCGCCGACCTCGGCGAACACGCGCGCCACGTCCTCGTCGGAGCGGACGTCGCACGCCGTCACGAGCGGGCTCTCGACGCTCTCGGCCAGGTCCCGAACCGTCGACTCGATCCGCTCGCCCTGGTACGTGAACGCTAGCTGCGCGCCCTCCGCCGCGAGGCGCTTCGCGATCGCCCACGCGATCGAGCGACGGTTCGCGACGCCGAGCACGAGCCCCCGCTTGCCGTCGAAGGTACCCACCGGGCGAGTCTAGGCTAGGCTTGACCGCCTTGCGCCGCGCGATCGCTCTCCTCGTCCTCGCGGCGGCGCTCGCGACCGCGGCTCCCACCGCGGCGGCGCTCCAGCCGATCCGCCGGCACTTCGGCGAGACGACGTTGCCGCGCCTCCGCGCCGGCACGATCCGGGTCCCGTCGGGCCACGAGACAGGCCGCGTCCGAGTGATCGTGACGCTGAAGCTGCCGCCGCTCGCGGCCGCCTTCCACCAGCGCGCGCTCGCCGGGGTCACGACGGCGAGCCGGCTCGACGTCCGCAGCGCCTTCTCCCGCGCCTACCTCGCGCGCGTCTCCGCGGCCCAGCGCGCCGCCGCAGCCGAGCTCCGCCGCGCGATCCCGCAGGCGCGCCTCTCGCGCCGCTTCAGCATCCTCCTCGACGGCATCACCGTGAGCCTCCCAGCCCGCCGCCTTCCGCGGCTCGTCAGGCTCGGCTTCGTCGCCAAGGTCTACCCGAGCGTCCGCTTCACGCTCCTGCTCGACCGAAGCCCCTCGGTCATCGGCGCCGACGTCTTCCACGCCGCCACCGGCGCGAAGGGGGACGGGATCAAGATC
>Ga0081539_10004564_pt1 | contig 15138 bp, 16 predicted proteins | sample TabmetS4T2R2_FD_71023 | JGI IMG/M metagenome (GOLD analysis project Ga0081539, IMG submission 71023) | Tabebuia heterophylla rhizosphere microbial communities from the University of Puerto Rico - S4T2R2 | ecosystem: Host-associated > Plants > Roots > Rhizosphere ...
CGGAGTCCAGACCGAGATGCTCGCGCCAGAGTCGGAGCCGGAGGTCTCTCGCGAATCGCCGCGCCTCGTCGCCCCGCCCCGTCGGATCGCGTGGCTCCCGTTCGTCCCGGGTCTCATCCAACACGGCCATCGACAGCTCCGAGTCGTGCGTCCACGATCGCCGGTTCATGTTGTCCGAGCCCATCATCACGAGCACGTCGTCGATCACCACCACCTTGGCGTGGACGTAGATCGCGGCCCCCCGCTCGTTCTCGAGGTCGTAGATCGCGAAGCGGTCGCCGCCGGCCTCGGAGAGGCGTTCGATCATCGCCTGCTGCCCGAGCCGGAGCGGCGGCCCCGAGATCATTCCGTTGCGGTCGGGGTGCCGCGGTACGACGACGATCAGCCGGAGCTCCGGCTCGCGTCGCAAGGCGGCCTCGTAGCGGGCCGCGATCTCGCCGGACCAGAAGTACTGATCCTCGACGTAGATCGACGAGCGCGCCCGCGCGAACGCCTTCGTGTACATACGGGCGATCGTTCGCTCACCGCGCCGGGCGAAGGGATACGGATGACGTTTGGCGGGATACGTGCGGAGCACCTGGACCGCGTGCGTGCCCACGGGCGGCGGCGATCCCTGGGACGGCGGGATCGGTTCGGGGTGTTCCTGCGCCAGGGCGTCTCGGATGCTGACCGGGCCGAAGCGGAAGCCGAGATGGTCGAGCGGGGTCGGATCGTTCCAGCGTTCGCGGAACGTCTCGAAGAGCTCCGCGACCGCAGGACCGTGAACCTCGGCCTGGATGTCGTGCCACGGCGGTCGTGGCCCGAAGGCCGGGTCGAGCGTCTCGTTCTGCGGGTCCCCTTCGTGACGTTCGTCGTCTCGCCGCCCACGGCACAGGTCGATGCCGCCCACGAACGCGAGGTCCTCGGGCGGGCTGTCGGGATGCAGGAGCAACACGAGCTTCTGGTGATGCGACCCGCCGCGGCGGACGCGCGCGTCCAGGAGGATCGTTCCACCGGCCTCGTTGACGACCCGAGCGAGCTCGCTCGCCTCCTCTTCGTTGAAGCCGAACACCTTCGGGTGGGACCGCCAAAGCAGCCCGCGGACGTCGACGCCCCGTCCGGCCAGCTGCGAGAGCAGTTCCCCCAGCGCCGGACCGTTCGGACCGAGACGCTCGTCGGCGTCCCCCCGCCAATCGGTGAAGAGCACCTGATCGCCGGCGGCGAGCGCCGACGATCGAGCGACGAGCCGAGCGAAGTACGTGGCACCGTCGATCAGCGGCTCGACATGGTTCCCGACGGTCCAGGGGAGACCCTGCCGTTCACGTTCGGCCAGCGCCCCGGCCCGAGGGCCACGTTCCTCCGCGGAGAGGAACCACTCAGACGCCCCCTGCACCGGGATAGCCTACGGGCGTGCAGCACCGATCCACTGGGTAGAGCCGTTCCGTGCCGCTGATCGACTCCGTCGAGGACTGACCGGATCCGACATGCTCGTCCTTTCCATCGTGATCCTGCTGAGTGCCGGTGCGGGCGTGCTGGCGGCGATCGGCGTCTCGCGGTGGCCGCGCGCGGACCCGGCTCGATCGGCGTCGCAGGCGCTCGAGGAACGGATGGCCCGATCGAGCCGGGTCCGCCGATTCCTCCGCTCCCGGCTCGACCCGGCCATGACGACCGGCTTGGCGCTCACGGTGGCGCTGCTGGCGGTGGTGGTCGCGGGCGTGGTGATGGGGGTGGTCGTCTACATGGTGCGGACCAATACCGGCGTGATCAGGATCGACGAGCGCGTCGAGCGATGGGCCGCTCCGCAGGTCCAGGGGCTCACCCTGGAGGCGCTGCGGCTGCTCACCGCCCTGGGCTCGACCTCGGTCACGATCGTGCTCGCGACGGCCGCGGGCGTCTACGGGTGGTGGCAACGCCGCAGCTTCTCGATCCCCATGTTCCTCACGCTCGTCGTGGGAGGCCAGGCGCTGATGTCGACCCTCATCAAGATCTCCGTCGATCGCGTCCGGCCCGACATCGGACCGCTGGGTGTCATCGGGACCGCGTCGTTCCCGAGCGGCCATTCCACCGCCGCCGCCGCGACGTTCGCCGCGCTCGCCGTGGTCCTCGGCCGGAACCGCTCCCCGATGACGCGGGCGATCCTCGCCGGCGTGGCCGCGGCGGTCGCGGTCGGCGTGGCCTGCTCGAGGGTGCTCCTGTCCGCGCACTGGTTCTCGGACGTCGTGTCGGGACTCGTCCTGGGTTGGACGTGGTGCGCCGTCTGCGCGGTGGCGTTCGGCGGACGGCTCCTCTGGTATGCGACGCCTGCGAAGGAAGCAGCGTCGCCGTCGCGCTCCTCCCAGGAAGCATCCGGGCCGTCCCGGTCCGGGTGACCTGGCGAACCCTCAGCCGACGTACGCGAGCGTGATGTAGTCGGCCGACGAGGACGATACGGAGCCGCCGACGTACACCGCCGCTCCGTCCGGCGAGACATCGAGCGCACGCCCGACATCCGTCTGCGCGTCGGCGCTCGAGAAGAAACGAGACCAGACCCTGGACCCGGTCGACGCGTCGTATGCGAAGGTCGTGACGTCCTCACCGGTGGACCCGCGATGGCTGAGTCCCGTGACATAGACACTCGTCGCGGCCGCGTTCACCATGATCGCGAGGGCCGTGTCGTTCCAGACGCCCGGGCTCGAGTACCGCTTGGCCCAGATCCTCGCCCCCGTCGCGCCGTCGTACGCGATCGTCCCGAAGTCGCCTGCCGACGCGGCCCTGAACAGCGATCCGGTCACGAACACCACGGAACCGTTCCCGGTGGCATCAGCGTCCAACGCGTAGCTGACGAGGTGCGTTCCATAGCGTCGAGTCCACAACCGCTCCCCGGTGATCCCGTCGTACGCGATGGTGGCGAAGTCGGAATCGCTTCCCAAGCGGTTCGCGCTCTCCCCGGTGACGAACACCCTCGAGGCGTCCGTGCTGCCGACGACGGCGTGGGCGAAGTCGTACCCGTGCCCTGGTCCGTCGAGGCGGCGCACCCAGCGTCTCGACCCGTCGGTCGAGTCGTAGGCGATCGTCGCGTAGTCGCCCCAGGTGGCATCCGATCCGAAGCTCGAGCCGGTCACGAACACGGTTCCGGCGGTGGCGAACACCGCCGAGGCTGCGTCGTCCAGACCGGCCGGGCCGTCGTAGCGCCGCGCCCAGATCGTGGCGCCCGTCCGGGCGTCGTACGCGAGCGTCGCGTAATCGGACGTGTCGTTCGTGGAGGGCGCGGAGCCCACGACGAGGACCGTCGCTCCGTCGGGGCTGACGGCCAACGCGGCCGCACCGCCGTGATGCCGGCGGCTCCAGAGCGTCGCACCGGTCGCCGAGTCGTACGCGATCGTCGCCCAGCCGGGTCCGCCCCTCGCCTCGCTGAACCCCGTGACGAAGACGGCTGAGCCATCCGGGCTGACGGCGATGTCGACGGCCTGATCGGTGCCGTGTACGGGACCGTCGTAACGCCGCACCCAGAGCCTCGCGCCCGTCGCTGCGTCATAGGCGACCGTCGCGTAGTCGTCGGACGCGATGGATGGGGAGGCAACCGGGAACCCTTCGCTGCTGCCGGTGACGAAGGCCCTCGCTCCGTCGGGGGCGACCGCGATCGAGTACGCAACGTCGTCGGAGCTCGCCGGCCCGTCGTACCGACGGCACCACATCAGGGTTCCCCTCGAAGCGGCACCGGCATCGGCTGCGACGGAGAACACTCCGGTGAGGGCCAGCAAGCCGACGAGTGCCGCGATCGGTTCCCGACGGATCGCGAACCTCCCAGCCATCTGCTCCACCCTCCCAGTCCCTCGAGCGAGCGTAGCCCGTCCATCCCCGGCGCGCGAGGGGCTCTCCCGTCGTTCAACGAGGGCTCTCCCGTTGTTCACAGGGAGGACGTGGATGCCAGCTCGCCAAGCCGTCGTTCGATGAAGCGTCGCTCGGCGCCGTCGTCGGTCAGGTCCCTCGCGCGTCGGTAGGCCTGACGCGCTTCGTGGGTCCGCCCGAGGCGCCGCAACAGCTCACCCCTCGTCGAGTGCAGGTACCGGAAGTCGTCGAGACCGAGTCCGTCGACGATGCGAAGACCCGCCGCCGGTCCCTCGATCTCCGCGACGGCGATCGCGCGGTTCAACTCGACGACGGGCGAGCCGGTGACCCGCCCGAGCTCTTGGTACAACGCGGCGATCTGCTCCCAGTCGCACGACGTCTCGGCGTGCAGCGACGCGATCGCCGCCTGCAGGACGTACGGCCCGCGACCGCCCAGTGCGAGCGCCCGTTCGAGCTCGGCCCGTCCATCCGCGATCTCCCCGGCGTCCCAACCCGATGGGTCCTGGTCGCCCAACAGGACGAGCTCATCGTCGCGGAACCTCGCGTCGCGGCGCGAGTCGTGCAGCAGCATCATCGCGAGCAGCCCTCGCACCTCCGGATCGTCGGGGAGCATCGCCACGAGCGCGCGCCCCAGCCAGATCGCCTCGGCGGCGAGCTCCTCCCGGCCGCCGTACCCCTCGTTGAAGATCAGGTAGACGACCGCGAGCACGGCGTCGAGACGCTCGCGGAGGAGGTGCGGCGGCGGCACCCGGAACGGGATCCCGGCGGCCTTGATCTTGCGCTTGGCACGGACCAGCCGCTGCGCCATCGTCCGCTCGGGGACCAGGAACGCACGGGCGATCTCGCCGACGGTCAGCCCGCCCAGCGTGCGGAGGGTGAGCGCCACCTGCGCCTCGATCGCCAGCGCCGGGTGACAGCAGGTGAAGATCAGCTCCAGGCGTTCGTCCGAGAACATCGTGGCGTCGGTCGGCGTGTCATCGGCATGCTCCGCGGCGATCGCGCCGAACTTGGCGGCGAGGACCCGTTCGCGGCGGATCCGGTCCGTGGCCCGGTTCCGAGCCGTTCGTACCAGCCAGGCACGAGCGTTCGTCGGGAGACCGTCCCGCGGCCACCGGTCGGCGGCGATCGCGAACGCCTCCTGCGCGGCGTCCTCGGCGAGCTCGAAGTCGCCGAGGACGCCGATCAGGATGGCCAGGACGCGGCCCCACTCCTCGCGGAAGATCTCCTCGAGCGTCGTTACGACTGCCAATACGCCTCGGAGGGACGGATCTCCACCGCGCCACCGTAGCGGGCCGCCGGCACCCGAGCGGCCATCTCGATCGCCGCGTCGAGGTCGTCGGCCTCGAGCACGAACACGCCGCCCACGGCCTCCTTCATCCCGACGTACGGGCCGTCGGTCGTCAAGGTCTTGCCGTCATCGACCCGGACGGTCGTCGCGTTCTCGGGGAGCCCCAGCGGGACCCCGGGCGTGACGCCCGGCGAGTCGTTGATCCCCTGGTAGTCGGCGTAGACCTGCTTCTGCTCCTCCTCGGGAAGCGCGGCCTGACGCTCCAGCGCGTCACCCTGGTAGATCAGCATCACGTACTGCATCGATCCCCTCCTTCCGAGATGGTCGGGTCTAAGACGAACGACGACCCGCTGAATCGACCGTCCGGCGTCAGCCCTGATACGCCGCGGTCAAGAAGTTGAGGTCGAGGCCAGGCCCGTCCGAGGCCTCCTCGGCGGACGCACCGGTGATGACGACATGCCTGCCCCACGCCGAGACCGCGACCGCGTCGCGGTCCGCCCCGGACCCTCGCCACGGCCCCACGATGCGCCCCCACCACAACCTGCGCCCGTCGGTGACACGGTAGGCGGCGATGCCCCACCAGTCGTGCCGGCTCCGGCTCGCGATCGAGCCCACGACGTAGATGCGGGGTTCGAGCGGGCTGGCCGCGACGGCGTACGGGAACTCGCTCGCGATCCCGGCCTGGCTTCCGAAGAATCGTTCCCAGAGACGACGGCCATCCCGGGGGCGGTAGCACGCCACCACCCAGTGCTCGAGGGACGCTCCGCTCCGATCGTCGTATCCGCTCCCGCCGCTCGCGACGACGATCCGGCCGCCGAACGGGGTTACGGCCGACACGACCGGCCAGTACATGTCTCGCTGTGCCCTCGTCCAGATCACCGACCCATCCTCAGCGGCGTGCGCGACGGTCACGGCCTCGAATGGCACACCGTTGGTACCGCCCCCTGGCCCGCTGACGTAGATACGACCGCCGTCCAGCGACATCGAGACGGCGCTGGGCCAGAAGTACGACCCCGGAACCGTGTCGTCGGCGATCCACTTCGTACCGCCGGTTCCGGTACGCAGCGCGATCGTGGTTCCGTGGATCACGAACGCATCGGTCGTGAATCCGGTGACGTACAGGACCCGCTGCGTGGGTGAGAGCGCGGCGGAGGTGGCCGACGCGTACGGCTCGTGGCTGGAACCGTTCCCGGGATCACGGCTGAGGTGGCTGATCCACTCGGTGTGCCCGGTCCCGGCGCCATATGCGATCGCGGTGAACGACTCCACTCCGTCCTCGAGGGAAGTGCCGACGACGTAGACGCGACGTCCACTCGGATCCGCCATGATCGCCGCTGGCTCATCCTCGCCGGCAACCGGACCTCGACCTTCGTACTCACGGGTCCAGAGCCGCTTGCCCGTCCGGGCCGAGTACGCCACGGTGAGGAAATCCAACCCGGATGAGCGCGGGTGATAGATCGTGCCGGTCACGAACACGCGATCGCCGAGCGGGCTCACCGCCAGCGCGATCACGCGCCGAGGGATCCGGCCGCCGTGGACGGCCGACCAGATCTTCCGTCCGGAGCCGGCGTCGTAGGCGATCGTCACCTGATCGAAGCCACCGACCACGTGATGGACGCCACCGACGAAGACGATCCGACCGTCGGGCGAGACACCGATCGCGTGCGGCTGATCGAGCCCGGCGTTCGGACCGCGATAGAGGGCGGCCCACTCAGGACGTCGCGGTTGTCCGGGCCCGGCCTTGCTCGGAAGTGTCAGGAGGACGACGGAAACGAGGACGACGATGCACGAGAGCACTCTGCGCACGTCGCCACCGTAGTCCGCCGCCCGAACGATGGATAGGCAAGGTCGCAGCTGCCCGACACGATGACCACATGAGCGACGTGGCCGTGACGGCGACACCGGCGACGGTTAGCATCCACCCGATGCGACCCGGTCACCTCTGATTCCCGCCGCGCGGATCGCGCACCTCTCGGGGCCCTCCCGGCCTCCCGTCCCGCGGTAGCCGGCGAACGTCGGCCCTCGGTAGGGATCTCCTGGGAGGTGACGTGGACGCGATCGAAGCAACCGGTCTGCGCAAGTCGTTCGGCGGCATGCTCGCCGTCGATCGTGTGGATCTCGTGGTCGGCGAGGGCGAGATCGTCGCACTGCTCGGACCCAACGGCGCCGGCAAGACGACCACCCTGATGATGCTCCTCGGCATCACGGAACCGGACGGCGGATCGGTTCGGCTGCTGGGACACCCGCTGCCGCGCGAACGCCAACAGGCCCTGCAGCGCCTCGGGTTCACGGCGAGCTACGTCGAGATCCCGGGTGACATGAAGGTGTGGCAGTTCCTCGACGTCTTCGCCGGTCTCTACGGCACGGATCGGCGGCGAGGCGAGGAGGCGCTGGAGACGCTCGGCTTGGGGACGATCCTGTCTCGGACCGGGAACCAGCTCTCGAGTGGCCAGCGGACGCTCGTCGGCGTCGCCAAGGCGCTGATGACCAGCCCGCGTCTGCTGGTGATGGACGAGCCGACGGCGTCGCTGGACCCGGAAGTGGCCGCGCGCGTTCGAGAGGTGCTCCTCGAGGAACAGCGGCGCGAGGGGTTCGCGGTGCTCATCACGTCGCACAACATGGCTGAGATCGAGCGGATGTGCGAACGCGTCGTGTTCCTGGCGGGCGGCCGGGTCGTCGCGGATGCTCCTCCGAGCGAGATCGCCGCGCGCTACGGCGGCGAGGACCTCGAGAGCGCGTTCATCACGATCGCGGAGGGGCAGCGATGACCGGGCACCGGGTCTTCGCCGTGGTCCGTCGACACTGGTATCCGATGGTGCGCTCGGCCCCGCGCGTCGTGGAGAACTTCTTCTGGCCGATCGTCGACATCATGCTGTGGGGATCGCTCACGCTGTACCTGCAACGGCAGCATGCGGAGCTCCCGCTGCCGATCGGCTTCCTCCTGGGCGGCCTGTTGCTGTGGGACCTCGTTTTCCGAGCGAAGAACGCGGTGGCCCTGACGTTCATCGACGAGGCGTACCACCGCAACGTCGTGAGCGTGCTCGCCTCGCCGATCTCGCCGACGGAGTACCTCACCGGCGCCGTGCTGTGGGCCCTCGTCAAGGCCGGCGCGTCGTGGTTGCTCCTCACGTCGCTCGCGGCGGTGCTCTTCTCCTTCAACGTGCTCGCGATCGGCCCAGCGGTTGGCGCGTTCCTGGGCCTGCTGTTGGTCTTCGGCATCGCGCTCTCGCTGGTCGTGCTCGGGCTGGTCTTCCGGTTCGGTCATGCGGCGGACGAGCTCCCGTGGGCGCTGGCCGCCATCTTCATCCCGTTCTGCGCCGTCTTCTATCCCGTCTCGGCGCTCCCCGGGTGGGCCCGGGACGTGGCGGCGCTGATACCGGCGGCCCACGTCTTCGAGGCGATGCGAGCCGCGCTCGCCGGGCAGCCTCAGGGCTGGGGCAGCCTGTGGGTCGCCGCCGGGCTCGACGTCGCGTGGCTCATCGGCGGCTTCGTCTTCGCGAGGGCGATGTTCGGCCTCTTCCGTCGGCGCGGCTACATCACGCGGTACATGTGACCATCTCTCGAGACGGCACCACGATGCAGGAGGAGGAGACGTGCGAACGACACGGATGGACCCCGACACCGTCGCGCCGCCGATCGGCAGCTACTCGCAGGCCGTCCGGATCGAGTCCGGCGATGCGGTCTGGATCCATGTCTCGGGTCAGATCGCACTGGACGTCGACGGGAACCTGGTCGGCCCCGGCGACCTCCGCGCCCAGACCGAACAGGTCTACGAGAACCTCGCGAGGATCCTCGAGGCCAACGGCGCATCCTTCGGCGACGTCGTGAAGATCCAGACGTTCTTCACCACGCTCGACGATCTGGAAGGAAGCCGCGAGGTCCGGGCCCGGTACTTCTCCGGCGACCCGCCGGCCAGCACCGCCGTCCAGGTCGCCGCGCTCGTGGTGCCCGAAGCGCTGATCGAGGTCGACCTCGTGGCCGTCTTGTCGTCCTACGCGTCAAGCGACCGCGTCGACCGCGTCGGGCCGGATCAGGAAGGCTTCACGCCGCAGCCGAGGAGGGCCGGCCACCAGTAGAGGATCCGGAAGGCGCAGGCCTCAACCTTCGTCCACGCCGAGTACGTGAAGTCGTGTGCCCGGACGTTCCCGAACGCGCAGGGATCCTCGATGGCGTCGAACCGCAGCGCCTTGCGCTGCAGGGACCATCGGTACCGGCCCTCGGTCGAGCTGCAGTTCGGGTCGTTGAAGAACGCGATCCGATCGCCGTCGATCCGGTAGTGACCGAGTGCGCGGAAGCCGGACATCTGGTGCTCGAGGTAGAAGCGACCGTGGAACATCGTGAGCGTTTCCACGCCGGGGCTGATCCGGAACGGCGGGCATCGGAAGCATCGGTACGGGAGGCCGTACCCGGGTCCGCCCGTCTCCTCGAGCGTGATCGTCCGGAGGTAGAAGCCGTCGAGCGGTGTCGGCGTCGGCTCCGGCGCGGTTCCCGAGAAGTCGAAGGGCTCGAGCTCCGGCGTGAGCTTCACCTCGATCAGCGGGAGCGGCAGCCCGCCGACGCGGACCAGCGTGACCGGTGACGGCGACGGCCATGAGGGTGGTCTGGGTGCCTCTCCGCCGAAGAGTGCCGCTCCGATCGCGCCCGCCGCGACGAGCGCGACGACGGACAGGACGATCGCGGCGACCCATCGCCTCATGACCGGACTCTAGAGCGCACCGGATCGGGCATGCGACGCACGGGATCGCTCGCGTGTGCTGAACCCCGACGGCCCCTGCCACGATGGGTCGGTGGCGGTCATCTCGGTCGAGCGCAACGGGACCAAGCTGGGCGTCACCGCCGTCTGGCTCGCCACCCTCGCGTGGGCATGGGGATACGTCCTCGTCAAATGGAGCTCGCTCGGCGGCCTCGAGTTCGCGATGTTCCGGCTCTGGGCGGGCTCCGTGATCTCGGCTTTCGCGATCGTCCTCGCAGGCCGGCGGCTCTCGTGGACGGCGCTCCGAGCATGCGCCCTCGGCGGGATCGTCTTCGCGGCCGACCTCGGGGTGGGGTTCACCGCGGTCAAGCACACGACGATCGCGGACGTCGCTGTGATCGGCGCGCTCGCCCCGGTGGTGATCGTGATCGTCTCCGCCCGCCGACTTCACGAGCGCGTCGCCGCCCGCGACTGGGTCCTCGTGGCGGTGTCGTTCGCCGGCGTACTCGTCGTGGTGGTGGGGTCATCGGGCGTGCCCACCTGGAGCCCGTTCGGCGACTCGCTGGCCGCGTTGGGGATCATCACGTGGACCGCGTACTGGTTCTTCTCCAGGAGCGTGCGTGAGCGCGTCGACCCGATCGTCTATCTGGCCTGCGTGATGCTCACCGCGGCGATCGTGATCACCCCAGCGGCGATCGTGACGGACGGTCTGCCCGCGTGGCCCTCGGCTCGCGACTGGCTCGCGATCTGGAGCGTCGCTCTCGTGCCGGGATTCATCGGCCACTCCCTGGTGATCTGGTCGCATCGGCACGTGGAATCCTGGCGATCGGCCCTGATCACCCAATGTGTTCCGGTGATCGCGGTCTTCCTCGCGTGGATCGTGCTCGATGAGCCGATCACGACCCTCGTCCTCGTCGGCGGTGGGATCGTGGTCGCGGCGACCGCCGCGGTGCTGGTGTCGGCCGCGCGTCGCGACGCGCCTCAGTCGGACGACGTGGTGCGCGCCCCGGACGCCGGGGACCTCCGTCCGGACTAGGGACGGCTCGAGCGCTGCCGGGCGTCAGGAACCGACCGCCGAGCGGTGTCCTCCGATCGAGGCTCGACCAGGTACCAGGTCTCCACCGGTCCCTTGCCCTTCACCTCGATCGTTCCGCGCGGCCGGCACACGAACTCGCCCTCGAGCAGCTCGTACGTGGAACGCGTGATCTGGATCTCCCCCGGCGTCCCGTTGGCCTCCATGCGGCTCGCGGTGTTCACGGCATCGCCCCACAGGTCGTAGAGGAAGCGCCTGGTACCGATCACGCCGGCGACCACCGGCCCGGAGTTGATCCCGATCCTCAGCTCGAGGCTGGGCTGGCCCGGGGTCGAGAACGCCGCGACGGCCTCGCGCATGTCGAGCGCCAGCAGGGCCGCCCGGCGTGCGTGATCGACGTGCGGATCCGGCACACCGGCGGCGGCCATGTAGCAGTCCCCGATCGTCTTGATCTTCTCGAGTCCGTGCCGCTCGACCAGCGTGTCGAAGTGCGAGAACAGCCGATCGAGGATCCCGACGACCTCGGCCGGGGGGAGCCGCCCGGCGAGCGGCGTGAAATCGACGACGTCGGCGAACACGATCGAGGCGGCGTCGAAGTGGTCCGCGATCGAACGAGTGGCGACCTTCAGCCGCGCGGCGATCGAGCCGGGGAGCACGTTGACCAGCAACGCCTCGGACCTCGCCTGCTCCGCCCGGAGAGCTCGCAGCGCGGCGTTCCGTTGATCGGCGAACGAGGCGAGGACGGCGAAGGCGACCGAACCGGTCCCGATCACGTTGAGTACGAGCATCGCGGTCGTGAACCACCCCGGGATGTCGGCGTCGGTGAAGAACGCCTCGCCGAGGAGGCCGAGGAGGACGAACATCGCCGCGAACGCGATGAACCACCGGAGCGCGCGACGAACATCGAGGTACACCAGCGCGCCGAGGGGCGCGAGGATCCCCCACAGCGCCACCCCACCCGAGGGGAGGAACCCACCCACCAGCATCTGCCCGGTCGACGTCGTGAGCATGATGTCGAGGAGCTGGGTCGTGAGGAAGACCGAGAAGTTCCGGGTTCGCGCGAAGACGGCGATCGAGGCGACCGAGACGGCGAAGTAGATGAACGGGATGACGCCCACCGGCGAGCCGAACGCGAGGTACATCGACCCCCACAGCACGGAGATGGGCAGGACCAGGACCGCGAACAGCACGAGGTGCGCCTTCTGCTGCCGCAGATCCTCGTCGTCGCGGGGGTCGGCTCCGATCCTGGCGAGCCAGGCCGGGACGGCCCCGCCGGTCGTCGGCGTTTCCACGGGCGAATCTTCGTCCGCTCCGCGGACCCCGACAATCGCCCCGCGCTGCGTCGCCAGGACGCCGGCCCTCTCTCAGTCCTCGATCGGCGTTCTCGATACGGCGTGATCTCGATCCCGGAAGATCCGTCCGAGCAGCGGCAAGCACGAGGGCGACACCAGCCTCCCGAGCAGGAAGACGGCTCTCGGACCGAAGGCCTCGACGATCGAGCCCGCCATGGCGAACGCGACGGCGTTCGCGATCAGACCCACGGCGCTGAACGTCGACATCACGCGGCCGCGGATGTCATCGGTGGCGCTCCGCTGGATCAAGGAGTACCCGGCGACGTCCTCGATCGCGCTGGCGACCGCGACGACGCCTCCGAGGACGACCACGGACGTCGCGGCGTCGACCGCGAACACGGTCGACCGGCCCGCTGCGACGTACACGCCGTCCCCGAGCACGGAGCCGATGAGTCCCCCGGCGTTGAACCCGACGGCCATCGTGCCGTTGGCCCACTCGAGCTCTTCGCCTCGACCACGTTCGGGAGCGCGGCCGAGAGGGCGGGATGCCCGACCCGCCCGATGATCGACGCGACGAAGGCGATGGCGACGAGCGTCACGGGTTCGGTGGCCGTGATGAGCGCCAACGAACACGTCGCCGCCGCGATGTCGCCGATGATCACGATCCGTCGCCGATCGAAGCGGTCGGCGAGCCACCCGGTGATCGGGGTGATGACGCCCGTGACCCCGAAACTGAAGAAGTACCACACCGACAACCAGACCGCAGACCCCGTCCGGTCGAAGAGGAAGAAGCCGAACGCCACGTTCGTGGCTGCGCTCCCGATCGAGCTCACGAGCGCGCCGGAAGCGAGGCGATAGATGGCAGGCCGACCCGGCCGCTTGATCAGCCACGTGCGCGAACCGATGCCGGCCATCGACCAAGGCGGATAGTAGCGATGCGCCGAAGCGAGACCCGAGCGCTCCTTCGCGGAGCTAGGTTTCGGGGTCGTCCGGAGGCACCAGATCCCCCTCGGACGGGCTCACGCTCGAGACGACCGTGTACTCGGTGAACGTCATCCCCGCGTCGTCCAGTGCCCAGGTCACGCGCCGGACGGCCTTGTCACGAGCCGACCGTTCTCCCGCCGCGTCGACGACCGATGACTGCACGAGCTCCCGCCGCATCGGATCGAACAACGACCGGGGGATCGCGCGGAGGACCTCGGACACCTGGCCGTCGTCGGCCTGAGGCATCTGCACGCGGACCGTCACGTGGAACGGCGGCATCAGGCCCCCGGTGGTGCGACCGGGGCCCGCTCGACGTCACGCCGCACAGACGACGCCGACCTTCCCGTCCACCGCCACGACACCGTCGTTCTCGGCCGTGACCCGCCACCCGCTCGCGGCCGGGTTGCGGCCCTCGTCGAGCGCGAACAGGCTCGTGTCCGCCAGCAGCGGCGCGCTCGAGATCACGTGCACCATCGCGTCGGCCGCCTCGAAGTCCACGCCGCCGCCGACCGCTTGCCAACCCGTCGGGCAATCGACCGTGAACTCGTCGGCGGCCAGCGCCCCGAGCGTGAACGTCGGGGAAACGAAGACCTTCGTGTTCCGGAGGTACCGGGCGTCGGCCTTGCTGCGGAGGTGTCTGCTCCAGAGGTGGTTCGGCGTACCGATGTCGGCCGTCGCCGGCTGGAGCGACCAGGCGATCGCGACGAGGAGCGCGACGCCCGCGACGAGCGCGTAGGGACGGATGCGGATCGGTGCGGTCATCGAGCGGCCTCCTCCTTCTCGTCCGGGGTCGGGTTCCCCGGATCCCTGGCGGTCGTCGTCGTCGCGGCGGGCGCCGTACGACGGTCCGCGAGCGCGCGCACCATCTCGGCGCGGGAGCGAACGCGGAGCTTGCGGAAGATCCGAGCGCGGTGGTGTTCGATCGTCTTCACCGAGAGATGCAGGATCGGAGCGATCTCGGCGTTCGTATGTCCGAGCGCGAGCAGCGCCGCGACCTCCTGCTCGCGGGGCGAGAGCGGCTCGCCGACGGCGTGGGGGACGGCGGTGGTGAGGTGTTCGGTCGGGGCGGCCGAGGGCCGCGGGATGCGGCATTCGATCGTCGTGCCCTGGCCGGGCACGCTCGAGACCTCGACCCGACCGCCGGCCAGCTCCGCGCGCTCGCGGATCGATCTCAGCCCCAGGTGACCCGGCGACGCGATCAGCGCGGGCTCCGGATCGAAGCCGACGCCGTCGTCGGAGACCCGGAGCAGGTAGCCGTCGTCGCCCTCGTCGAGGTGGATGTCCAGGAGGCCGGCGCCGCTGTGCTTGCGGGCGTTCACGATCGCCTCCTGCGCGATCCGGTACAGCAGCGTCCGCATCTCGGGCGGGGGCTCGTCCGGCAGCCGGACGTCCAACCGGTGGCGGATCTCTGGCACGGCGCCGAGAGCATCACGGACGTACATCCGCAGCGCCGCCTCGAGCCCCGACGTGTCGAGGACCGGCGGGTGGAGGAAGAAGCTGAGGTTCCGCAGCCGCGTGACCGCGTCCGACAGCGTCGAAGCGAGCGAGGCGAGCGCCTCGTCGCCCGCGGGCTCCGGTCGCGATGCGCGGAGGGATCCCACGCGCATCCGGGCGGCCGCGATCACCTGGATCGCGTCGTCGTGGATCTCCGCCGCGATCCGCCGCCGCTCCTCGTCCTGCGCGGTGACGAGGGCGGCGAGCAGCCGGTTGCGATCGGCGGTGACCCGCTGGACCTCCTCCAGGGCGAGCCGGTTCGCCTCCTCGGCCTCCAGCCGATCCGTGACGTCGAGCATCACGCCATGCAGCTCGACCGCGTGACCGGACCGATCTCGCGCGGTCACCGTCGCCGAGTCCGAGACCCACACGATCCGTCCGTCGCGCGCGACCACGCGGTACTCCATCGAGAAGTCGGTCCCCTCGGCGATGCAGCGCTCGGTCTCGGCGAGCAACCGTTCGCGGTCGAGCGGCAGGACCGAGTCGAGCCACAGCCCCGGTCGCTCGAGCCACTCGGCCGGGGTGAACCCGAACATCCGCTCCACCT
>Ga0081539_10004565_pt1 | contig 15131 bp, 11 predicted proteins | sample TabmetS4T2R2_FD_71023 | JGI IMG/M metagenome (GOLD analysis project Ga0081539, IMG submission 71023) | Tabebuia heterophylla rhizosphere microbial communities from the University of Puerto Rico - S4T2R2 | ecosystem: Host-associated > Plants > Roots > Rhizosphere ...
TAACTCAACGTCCGACTCGACAAGATCGCTCGCCAGAGTAATACGAGCCCGTAAGTAGGGTGTGGTTTGGACCCACTCCGCGATACGAAAGCGCTCGATACCCTGCACGACCACCTGCAGCGTATTGTCCGGGGTACGTGATACATTTTGGATATTAGCCATGGTACCAGTTTCATACATCTGGCCCGGCAGAGGCTCTTCCACTTTCGCATCAGGTATACCCACGAGGCCAATGAGGCGCTCCCCCTGCAGCGCCTCCTCGATCAAGCGTATCGAGCGTGGGATGCCAATCGCCAGGGGCATCACAGAAAACGGATACGCCAAGGTACTCCGCAAGGGCAAGATGGGCAGGTCACTCGGTACGGTGGCGAGGCGGGTGGTTTGCTCATCCGGTTGCATAAAATGGGGCATATTCCTGCACCCCTCCTACGGTTCCCTCTCTTGGAGAGGGTGCGCACCTAGTTGTCCCGTGGCACAGCCATCATGCGTTCCAGCGACCGCCGTGCCCCATCCATGATGTCTTCCTCCACCGTAATGGGGAACACATCCTCGGTGAGGGAGCGATGCACCGCGTTGAGGTCGATCATCTTCATATAGGGACAATGCAAGCGGCACCCAATACAGCCGTCGGCAGCGACAAACTCGCGATCAGGATAACGCTTCTGCATCTGGTGGATAATGCCGTGCTCGGTCGCAATGATGAAGGTTTTGGTGTTGGGATATTTCGCAATGCGGCCGACCATCGCCGTGGTTGAGCACACCTCATCGGCAATAGCGATAATGTCCTCGCGGCACTCAGGATGTGCAATGATCACGGCATCCGGCGCGAGCTCTTTCACTTTCTTGACACTGGCACCACGCAGCACATCGTGCGTAGGACAGGCACCATCGTAGATCACCACGTCTTTGTCAGGCACCTGTTTTTTCACCCAATTACCCAGATTGCGGTCGGGCACGAAGAGGATCTTATCCGTATTAAGGCTACGAATCACCGACACCGCGTTGGCCGATGTGCAGCAAATATCAGACATAGCTTTGATCTCTGCCGACGAATTCACATACGTAACGACGGCATAGCCGGGGTAGCGGTCCATCCACTCTTCGAGGCTTTCTGGCGTAATCGAATCGGCCAGCGCACAGCCAGCCGAGAGATTAGGTAGCAGGACAGTTTTTTCAGGGTTGAGAATTTTGGCTGACTCAGCCATGAAATGCACGCCGCAAAAGATAATCCGCTCGGCATCCGTGCGCTGCGCTTCCAGGGCGAGACCCAGCGAGTCGCCGACGAAATCAGCGACATCCTGCACTTCTGGAACTTGATAATTATGCGCTAGGATGACGGCATGCTTCTCAGCAGCGAGGGTTTTAATGTGTTCAGCTATTGGTGCCATCGGCTACCTCCTCTTCAATTCTCGCCCCCGTATCGGGTGGCACGAGGTTCGTCCCGGCGGGAAAAATGCGCCAGAACTCCTTCTTGATCAAATTGACAATGGTGGCACTCTTGCTGAAGCCGTGATACGTGGCCACAGCCTCTAGCATATCCATGTCCCGATCGGTGGCAGAAAATGTCCGCACTTTGCGCTTACTCACCGGTCACGCTCCCAAGTGCCTCATATACAGAAATTATATAAAACTTGTATGGTTTTTAATTATACGACATAGGCGCTGGATGTCAAGGTGAGATGTGCAAAAGATAGACTAAACAAGCAGGCCCACGAGTGTTCGTGGGCAGAGGAAAACACTGGGCAGCAAACGGAGGCCCTAGCCCTCATACAGGATTTTAATATAGGCCTGCTGCCGTAAGGATTCGAGCCATTCCTGATACTTCCGTTCGGTTTTGTCGCGCAAAATTTCTGATTTGAGCTCTTCTTGCACCTCTGCAAAAGGTCTCATACTCGCTGCCTGCCTGGCCTCTAGCCGGATGATATGAAACCCAATGCGTGTCCGCACCACATCGCTGATCTGACCGGGCCGGAGCTGTGCCGCAGCTTCCTCAAAGCCTGGAAGAAGTTCCCCGGGCTTAAAAGTCCCCAAGAGCCCACCTGTCTCAGACGAGGGACCGTCGGAATACTGCCGTGCTAAAGCCGTGAACTCAGCACCATTACGCAGTTGCTGCAGCACTGACTCAGCCTTCGCACGTAGGCGTTGTTCATCTTGCTCGGTAGCATAGGGGGGGAAGAGAAACAGGATATGGCTGACCGTCTGTCCTCCTGCTACTTGATACTGCTGTTGTTTGGTGCGATAGGCTTCTTGCAATTCGGTATCGAGGACCGTGAGGCGTGAACGCACTTCCGCATTCACCACCTTGGTAATGAGCAAGCTCTCGGCCACCTGCTTCTTATACGCCTCCAGAGTCAAGCCACGGGTTTTGAGCAATTGTAAAAATTGCTCATCGGCCACATCGTTTTGTTTTTTGAGGGCGTCGATCTGCTGGTTCACATCTTCTTCGCTCACCCGTAAATTCAAGTGGCGCGCCCGCGCTAGCTGGAGTTGCACGTCCACAAGACCGGTCAACGTGCGCTTAAACGATGCCTTCACCTGCTGATCGAGCGTAAACCCACTGTACTGCCGCGATAATTGTTCGGTTTCAGGCAGCATAGCCTCACGCACTTCGGTAACCGTGATGATGTCATCATTGACAATCGCGGCAATCCCATCAACGAGTTGCGTATTTTGCGCCCAGGTGCGGGACACACCAGTATGCCCGGCCAGTAGAGCAAACGCGCCAAGGAACACGGCCAGCCAGTGGCGCCACGCCAAGCTGCGTAATTGACCAGTCACCTGCCTCATACGTCTCCCTCGCTCAGCCGTCTGCGGCACTCAATCCTTAACAATACCAATGACGACCATCATACCCGGTTTCAGTAGACCATCCGAATTCGCGACGGTAATCTGCACCGGAATACGCTGTTCGACTTTGGTAAAGCTGCCAGTTGGCGGGAACAACGCGAATTCGGAAATGGCTGCTGCGCCTATGGTCTCGACTTTGCCTTCAAAATGCCGGTCCGGGTAGGCATCCACCGTGATGTCTACCGGTTTGCCCACTGCCACCTCACGGATGTATGACTCTTTAATATTCGCCAAGATCCAGACGTCCTTCGGGTCACTGATCACCAGCACAGGCTGGCCGTTTTGCACCAGTTGCCCTTCCTCGACCCGCTTACGACTGATCACCCCGTCAATCGGGCTCCGTACTACAGTATCCTGGAGACTCTGGCGGGCGCGTTCGGCCTTGGCACGTGCCTCCTTGAGGCGGGCTTCCAGAATCTGCAGCCGGTCCTGGCGTGATTTACTGCGCTCAACCTCAGTCTGGACCAGGCGGACACTGGCCTGCGCCTTCTCGACTTCCGCTTCCAGCGTTTGCACCTTGCGTTCACGGAGCTGAATGCGCTTCTGAGCCGTCTGGGCATTGTTGAGGCGCGCCCTGAGCTGTGCCACGCGCTCTTGCGTGGCGTTGAGGCGTGCCTGCACTTGCGCCAGGGTATCCTGCGCCTGGTCCCGATTGGCAATCGGTACGATACCCTCCTGGAAGAGAGCATGGGCACGCTCCCAATTGCTCGTGGCAATGCGCACCTGACCGTGCATCTCTTTGACCATTGATTCCGCTTCTTTGAGGGCTGCCTCCGCCTCGACGATCTGGTTGCGCGTCTGCTCTGTTTCCAAGACCAGTGCCGTACGCTCCTCGGCCAGGGCGCTCTGCTTCGCCACCAGCTCAGCGCGGGCCTGGATGAGCTGATCCTCAGCGCGCTTGATGTCGAGGGCATATTCCTTTTTATCTTCCTGGACCTGCCGCTCGATCATCTCGGCCTGCGCCTGGGCTTCCTCAAGCTGCAGACCATACGTCGTATTATTAAGTTCCAGCAGGATATCGCCAACTTTGACGACGCTGCCCTCGTCAACGCGCAGCATTTTGACGATCCCGGAGACTTCTGGAGCCACTGATACCATACGCCCCTTCACCCGGGCGTCGTCCGTGGTCACGTGTTTCATACTATAACGCAAGTACTCGAAGGCCTTCATCAAGCCAAAAATCGCCCCAATGGCCAGGACGATGCTGGGAAGAATGACCCGGAGTTTCGCAAACTTCTGCCATTTTTCTGTCATAACGACAACACCTACGAGAAGAGTTTTTTTGGTCTTGTTCTTCAGATATTTATGCAGGCAGGGTGCTACATGCTAGCATCCACGTGCAGCTGTTGCAAGCGCTTTTTCAACAGCAGCAGCCGTGCTTCAGCGGTGCTACGCGGCAGGGGCATGCGAACCACATGCTCGGAGTGAAAACGAAAGCGGGGCGCGGTGGTTTGTAACCATTGCAACAGGCGATGCGGCTCGATGGGGGTTTGCGGATGGAATGTCAGGAGCACTTCCAGACCACGTTGTTCGATACGTTCGAGAAAGAGTTGACGGGCGAGGAGTTTGATTTCGATCACCAGCAGCAGACGTTCCACTGCCGGTGGCGGGGGGCCAAAACGGTCCTGGAGCTCCTGACGCAGGGCCTCAAGGGCCGCCGGCTCGGTGAGCAGGGCGCAGCGCCGATAGATCTCCAGGCGTTGCGCTTCGCTCTCCACATACGTCTCCGGGAGATATCCCTGGACTTCCAGGCGCAGCTCAGGTTCAATGCGCGGCAGCACCTCTTCCCCGCGCACGGTCCGAATGGCCTCCTCTAACATCTGGCAGTACAAATCAAATCCAACACTGGCAATGTGGCCGGACTGCTGCGGTCCGAGGAGATTACCCGCACCACGAATTTCCAGATCCCGTGAGGCCAGGTGGATGCCGGCCCCGAGCTCGCTAAATTCTTCCAGGGCCTCGATACGCTTCCGCGCCGTCTCTGACAGTAGGAGGTCCCCAGGAATCAGGAGATAGGCATAGGCCTGCTGCACGCTCCGTCCAACGCGGCCACGCAGCTGATAGAGCTGGGCCAGCCCGAATGTCTCGGCGTGGTTGATGATAATGGTATTGGCTGAGGGAATATCGAGGCCAGACTCAATAATCGTCGTACACAAGAGCAGATCAAAGTGGCGTTCCAGAAAGCGCATCATGATGGCTTCCAGCGTTCTCTCGGGCATCTGCCCATGGGCGCTACCGATGCGACACTCGGGCACGAGCCGCTGCAGCAGCGCCTGCATCGCCGGGAGGGTGTCAATCCGATTGTGCACAAAGAACGCCTGCCCGCCCCGGGCGAGTTCATCCCGAATGGCACGCGCGATGGTCTCCTCCGCATAGGGGGTCACCATGGTCTGGATGGCACTCCGTCCTTCCGGTGGTGTGGCAATGATACTGCAATCACGTAATCCCACCATGGCCATATGCAAGGAACGTGGAATCGGCGTGGCGGTGAGCGTCAGGACATCGACTTGCTGGCTGAGACGTTTAATTTTTTCTTTATGGGCGACCCCAAAGCGGTGTTCCTCATCGACCACCAGCAAGCCTAAATCCTTGAACTGCACATCTTTTTGTAACAGACGATGCGTCCCAATGACGATGTCCACCGTGCCCTGGCGCAGTCCCGCCAGTACCTGCTGTTGTTCTTTGCGGCCACGTAACCGGCTGAGGAGGCCAATGTGCACAGCGTAGGGCGCAAAACGTCGCTGGAAGGTATCGTAGTGTTGCTGCGCTAAGACCGTCGTGGGCACCAGGACTGCTACTTGCTTATTGTCGTAGACGGCTTTGAAGGCGGCGCGCATCGCGACCTCAGTTTTGCCATAGCCCACGTCCCCACACACCAGCCGTTCCATGGGACGAGGGCGCTCCATATCCACGAGGACCTCCTGAATCGCCCGCAGTTGGTCCTCGGTTTCGACATACTCAAAGCCGTTTTCAAACTCGCGATGCAGCCCTGTCTCCTGAGCAAAAGCATAGCCAGGATGCAGCTGACGCGCCGCATGGACCTGTACCAGGTCTGCAGCCATGGCCAGCAAGGCCGTTTTGACGCGTTCCTTGGTGCGCGCCCAGGCCGCGCCGCCCAGGCGATCGAGCGGGGCGCTGTCGCCCTCACCACCCGTGTACTTTTGCACCATGCTGAGACGATATGAGGGAATGTACAATTTGGCGCCATCCGCATACTCCAGCTCCATGAACTCCCCGCCCTCGTGCTCAACGTCGAGAAACGTCATGCCCCGATAGCGTCCGACCCCATAGTCGATGTGCACGACACGCTCACCAGGACGGAGGGTGGCAAAGTCGTGCAGGAACTGTGCTCGACGGTGGGCAGCAGGCGGTTGTTCCTGTTTCTTTTCGCCAAAAATATCGGCGTGGCGCAGGAGCACGAGGCGCATCTCTGGCCAGACGAAGCCCTGGCTGAGATGGCCGACACTCAGCAGCAGCGCCCCCGGACGGAGCACGTCATCGGAGAGGACGGCAGTACATGTAGCTATAGAGCGACTGGTGAGGCTGTACGACGCAAACAGCTCCTGCATACGCCGTACTTCCAGGACGGAATGACAGAGTACCACAATGCACAAGGCGGCGTCCTGCCACTGCCGTATCTGAGTGATGAAGCGCTCCAGTCCGCCGAAAAACTGCGGCGTACCGTGAGGTCGGAAGAGCGTGGCTGTGCGTGTCATATCCGGCGTGTCATAGCGCACCATAGCGACGTCAATACGGTCCTGCAATTGCTGGATGATGGCTGTATGCTCAAGCAGGTGCGCCTCCGGCAGTGCGACGGTCGTCTCACCCAGGCGCATCGAGTCTGGGGAGGGGAGTTGGGCTAATGTCAGGTACAGCTCCTCAACGTCGACACCGCAGAGGAGGCCAGTCGCTGGCAGGTAGGCAAGCGGGGAACTCAAAGTGTCGTAAAAAAATGTCGCTAGGCCCCAGGGCCAGGCACTGGGCAACTGCTCCTGCCAGCGCTCGAGACTCGCGGTGATGGACGCCTCTGGCCATCCTTGCGTGGCCAAATGGGCGCGCAGACGTGTCACGCCATCCTGACGCTGCCCCTGCTGTCGGCCCAGGGGAAACACCGGGGCGATGACGACCGTCTGGAGCGTCGCAGTGGACGTTTGTGATTGCACATCAAAGGCCCGGATGGATTCGACATCCTCACCAAAAAACTCGATACGTACCGGGTGCGTTTGCCCGGGTGAGAATACATCGAGAATCCCCCCGCGCAAGGCAAACTCGCCCACCGTCTCCACCATCGACACGCGGCGATAGCCGCGCTCCACCAACGTGGTGGCGAGTTCTGACAAGGAGAACGACGCCCCGATATGCACTGGCAGCAAGCAGGACTGGAGCTGGTGGGGCGGCAGCACACGGTAGCGCAGCGCCTCCGCCGCCATGACGACCACCACAGGATCATCGCCCAGGAGGCGCCAGAGCGGTTGATACGATACCAGGGCCTGGTGCTGCTGGAAAGCACTGACGTCAGTAGACAGCGGGGCTTGGTGGAGGTAGCGACAGACGACGCTCTCAAGTCCCTGCCAGTGCGGTGGAGCGTCCGGCATACCAGCGAGGAGACTTTGGAGGTCGTCGTAGAGCACGTCACGTTGGTGTGTATCAGGTGTGACCACCACCAGTGACGCGCCGCACTCGACAAACAGACGTGCCAGGAAGTAGGCCTTCGCACCACCCGTGATCCCACTCACCGTGTGCCGTGGCCGGGGTATAGCAGTAGGCCGCGGCTTGAGATCAGCGCAGAACTGTATCATCTATTCAATAGCACCAGCAATCTTGAAGATCGGCAGATACATGGCTACGACCATCCCGCCAATGACTACTCCGAGGAACACCATAAGCATGGGTTCCATCAGTTTCGTGAGGGCTGCCACCGCGGTATCCACTTCCTGGTCGTAGAAATCAGCAATTTTGTTGAGCATGGCGTCGAGGGCCCCGGCGTTCTCACCGACCTCGATCATTTGCACGACCATGGGTGGGAAAATGGCCTGCCGGCTTAAGGGCTCAGCGATAGTTTGCCCCTCCTTGATACTGCTGATGATCGATAACACCGCGCCTTCCACCACTTTATTGCCAGCCGTGCGGGCCGTGATTTCCAACCCATCAATAATCGGCACACCACTGCTCACGAGCGTGCCGAGGGTGCGTGTAAACTTGGCCACGGCTACCTTCTGGATGAGGGGACCAAACACGGGCAATTTCAGGAGCAGCGTATCCACCGTGAGTCTGCCCTTCTCGGTTTTGTAAAAGCGCTTGAAGAGCCAGATCAGCACGCCCACCACGGGGATGGTGTACAGGATATATCCTTTGGCGAGATCGCTCAGGAACATGACAAACCGCGTAGGTGCCGGGAGCGTCCCACCAAAGCTGGAAAACATCTCAGCAAAGACCGGAATAACATAGATCAGCAAGAACGTTACAACGACGATGGCAATACCAATAATCACCCCTGGATAGACCATGGCACCCTTAACCTGGCTTTTTAAGGCCGCAGCCTTCTCCATATAGGTTGCCAGACGCGCCAGAATCGTATCGAGGATCCCACCAGTCTCACCGGCCTCGACCATATTCACATAGAAGTCGCTATAAACCTTGGGGTGCTTGCGCAGGGCGTCCGCAAAACTGTCGCCTGACTCCACATCCATTTTAACCTGACCAATAATCCTGGCAAACTCTTTATTGTCAGCCTGCCGGGCCAGGATATCCAGGCACTGTACGAGCGGCAACCCCGCCTCAATCATCGTGGCAAACTGCCGGGTGAAGATCACCACATCCTGCTCAGTGATCTTGCTCCCCAAACCTGGAATTTTAATGTGCAGCTCTTTGGGTTTTGGCCTGATCGACGTGACCAAAATCTGCCGTTGCCGGAGCACGGCCGTGGCGGAAGCGCGATCACTGGCCTCGATCTCGCCTCGCTGCGGCGCTCCAGCACGCGTTTTCCCGGTATACCGAAAGACGGGCATGGCCTTTCCTCCTCAACACTCTCCCGCTCTGCCTCTACCCCGCTCTCCTATGGAGCCGCGGTAAAGAAGGGCTGGAGCAGGCGACGTACAGCCTCTACTGGAAACGGCATCCCGGTCCAGAGCTGGAAGGCTGCTGCCCCTTGTCCAATCAGCATGTCGAGGCCCGGCACAATCGTTGCTCCACAGCGTTGTGCCGCCTGCAGCAGCGGCGTATGTAAGGGGCGATAGACGAGATCGTAGACCACCTGGTCAGGGTGAAAGCAGGTGTGAGGCAGCAAGGCCTCGCTGACGTCATGCAATCCCACGGACGTAGCGTTGATCAGCAAGTCACTCTGCCGCGCCACACTAGCAGCCTCTGCCAGCGGCACCGCCCGCACCTGCGCCTGTGGAAAATACCCCTGGAGGACAGCCACGAGGCGTGCCGCACGTTCGTACGTCCGATTCGCCAGCACCAACACTGGACAGCCCGCCTCCAGCAACGCCATAGCCACAGCGCGTGCCGCACCGCCAGCTCCTAACATGCACGTCGTGGTCGTCGTTAACGGTACATGTAGGGCATGCAACGGCTGGAGAAATCCCTCACCATCAGTATTATACCCAATGGTTCTGTCATCTCGAATATGTACCGTATTCACGGCGCCAATAGCGCGCGCCGCCGGCGATATCTCATCCAGATGTGCCATGATCGCCTCCTTGTGCGGAATCGTCACATTGAAGCCGCATCCCCCCAGGGCGACTGCCCCGGCCACCGCCGTGGCAAGCCGTTCGGGAGCAACAGGAAAAGGCAGATAGACACAGTCCAGGTGGTGGTGTTGGAAGGCAAAAGTCTGCATCAGGGGTGATAACGAATGGGCGATGGGATAGCCCATGATCCCATAGAGCCGTGTCGTCCCACTCGGAGACAGGGGAATTCCCTCGCTAGGCGCCATCACTATCGTCTTTCTTGATACACACGGAGCCCCCGCCATACTGGCGGGGTGCTGCGCACTGCTAATAGCCCCGCCAGTATGGCGAGGATAATCAGCTGTACGCAGTACCCCCCACCAAACTGGCGGGGGTAATTAGCCCTACGCAGTAGCTGTACGCAGTACTTAGTGTAAGAGCGCGCGCGTTAGCAGCATATCGCGCCTCACATTGCTGCGCCCTGACTGCATCGGGATCTCCTGTCCGTTTAAGGCCAGTCGGATGCCGCGGACATTGCCAACGGTGAGCCGAAAACGTTCACTTGCTTCCCATTGCACACTCTTGCCAGAGGCCAGAACCAGGGTATGGCGCTTGTCCCCATCAATTTCGACCCGTAGCCAGGTGTCTGTCACAGCTGTCGCCTGTAATACCAGTGCGCCTAGACTCTCAGCGTCTCCCCTGCGCGGCGCGCTACCCGATGCCGTCGTCGGCGCGGGGAGTGAGGCAGCTTCAGAACCACCCGGCCTTGTGAGGCCTGGGCTTGGCTCTCCCCGTACAGCGGCAGTCGGGGAGGTTGGCAGCATCACCGAGGCGGCTCCCGAAGGCTCCGGCCGCGACACCACCGGCGTCACTGCTCCTGGGGCCTCTGGGGGCTTTTCCGCTTGCCCTGGCAACACCGCGGGAAAAGATGCCACTGGACTCCGGGTCGGCTGTCCTCGTCGCAATTCATGGAGCACCAGGCCCGTAATTACGCCAAACACCACGAGAAACACCCCGAGACGTATGAGCTGCCGCCGTTGCGATGACGGGGTGGGCGTCGGTACAGGCCGAGGCGCTGCCTCAGGAGGCTCGGGTGCCCGCTGTAGTGACCGATAGGCTGTCAGCACCGTCTCTGCATCGAGGGTGATATACTGCGCATACGCCCGCAAGAATCCGACGACAAAGGGAGGGGCTGGTAACTGGTCATAGGCATCGTGTTCCAGCGCTTCGAGAAATTTGAGTTGGATCTTGGTGGCTGCAGCTATCTCCTGTAGCGACACCTGTTGCCGTTCACGCTCCTGGCGTAGATAGCTACCAAGAGAGTCAAAATCAACTGGCATACCACCCTCCCCCTAGGGGACAAGGGATTTAAGTTGCTCCCGCACGTTTGCGGCGATGTCACTCCCTGGAGCGAGCGCAATGACACGCTCAAATGCAACCCGAGCCTCGTCTTTCCGTCCCTCTTCCAGGAGCACCTTTCCAAGACCAAGGTGGGCATCAACATAGGACGGCCGAAAGCGGATGGCCTCACGAAATGCCCGGATGGCTTCAGCACGTCGGCCCAAGCCGGCGTAGGCAATACCGAGATTATGGTGCGCCTCCGGCAGGTTGGCCTGATAGTCAAGAGCCTTCCGGAAGTGTTCTGCGGCCTGGGTTAAGGCCCCTTTTTTCAGATAGGCAATGCCAATGTTCGTATAGGCCCGCGCTGGCTGGTCATAGCCCGGGACCTGCAACGCCCGCTGGGCTATCACAATCGCCTCGTCCGGACGCTCCCGCAGGAGGAGAACCGTACTGTAGTTGACTAAGATAGATGGCGGGGCATCCGCCTGCCGAAGCGCAGCACGATACGCTTCTTCGGCGAGTTGGAGACGGGTGAGGTTCAAGGTCCCCTGTGACTGATAGACTTGCATCTGATGAATTAAGGCCAGGCACTCGAGATAGCGCGCATCGTCTGGACGCAACGTGAGGGCTTTGCGGATTTCCTGTTCGGCTAGGAGATGGGATTCATTGCTTAGATACGACTGTGCCAGACGATAGTGATCATCGGCCTGCGTGCGCATCTGCCCAGACGAAGCACACCCGGCCACCAGGGAGGCGACTACACCTGCCCATAAGAACCATGCGATGCCGACACACCGCCGGATCATCTTCATTCCCACGCATCCTCATAGGCATTCGCAGCGCCGCCCTAGCCTCTCTATGGCCAGGACATTGTGTTTATAACAAAGCAGACCGGCTTTGTCAATCCGCGTGCGCCAGACTTCCCCCTAACGCTTGATGCAGGCCATGGTGACAAGAGCCAGCATCGGCGCGCTGCCGGCCTACCATGCCCCATCCTGACGCACCAGGGCTGTGGCGAACAACTCTGCCTCCCACGCCGTCCCTGAGAGGCGGTCACGGAGGTCGTCGGGACGCTCTCCCAAAGCGCTATACCAGTACTGGCGTAGCCACTCTCCGGCCTCGGGATTGCGAAACCAATCTGCCGCAAACTGCTCGTGCAGCGCTCCCAGCAGGGCAGCGGTGAGACTCCAACCACGCAAGACCGTCAGGCTCGTATAGTCCAAGTCCCAATCGAGTAAGTAGTACTCCTGCGGGTAGTCGACATGACAGGCGTCCATCATGATGTCACGATACGCTTCCGAAGCCCCGGCCAGCGAATTGGCGGTGTATAGATACCGGGTGTACAAGAAACGGCCCAGGAAACGTCGTAACCGGTACAAGCGGTCGAGGCAGCGCCACGCGGCATAATTCTGGTCAACGCTCACCCCGAAATATTGGGCTAACCACTGCGGGTCTGCCAGCAACTCCGCGCACAATTGAGCATTGCTTTCGAGCAGCGCGGGATCGCCGAGGGCGCGATTGATAAGCGTAAGCTCGGGGGAGGTGTAGGCCCACAGCAAGGCGCGCCCGCTGGCGCCGGCGAAGGCTTCCGCGCCCTTGAGACCCTGCACCTGAGCATAACTCAAGACAATTTCATCTGGAACGTGTAAGGCGAGTGCCTCTGGTGGGCCGAAGTGGGCTGACCGTTCACGCCACTCCAACCGCCCATCGACATGAGGGGAGATCCCCAGCTCGCGCAGGCCCGTTTGCAGGCCTGCGACCACTGTCCCCGGCTGATAATATGCCTGATATTCGGGGAAAGTGAAGAGGGCTAGAATATCGTGACGGCGCAGTTGGCCGGGCGGGAGACGCAAACGGCGCCGTATGGCCCAGGTCAGGAGATCCCGGTAGACCTCCTGGGTGCTGGCTAAAATCTGGGTAGCGACATCCTGGAGCGGCGCCGGCTCTACCTGCAAGACATCGGTCCAGAGGGCTTCCAGAGAGGCATAGCTCAAATGCTCTGCCAGAGCGCTTAAAGCTTTGAACTGGGCTTCGAATAGCTCGTTGAGTTCCCGCAGTTGCAGGCCCACCGCCGCTTCAATGGCGGCCCGACGATCACGCCGGGTCTCCGCTGCCATCGCGGCAAAACTAGCGCGCAATGGGATGGGCTCCTCATCCACGAGACAGATCGCGCTGCGCTGGCGTGTCTGGAGCTCCCGCTGCATAGGCAACAGGGCACTGCGTACATGCATGCTCAACGTCCAGCCCTGCAAACGCTGCAAAGTCCCCTGCTGCGACGCTGGTGCCTCTGCGCGCAGCCGCTGGAGCGCCTCAATGGCTGCGGGTGTGCACGCTGCGGCGCTGTGCGCCATAGCCTCTGCCAGGCGCGCCTCGCGTGCGTCACCCGGGGGGACATCGAGGTGAGTCAGGGCGACTTCGCGCTGATAGGCTACACAGGTCTGTAAGAGCTGTTCTAGAAGGTTGCCTACTGCCATACATCCACTCACTTCCGGTCTATACACATCCTCCAGCAATGGCCGGAATAATGGCCAGTTCATCTCCGTCCTTCAGGGTTGTCTTCTCCCCATCCATAAAGCGGATGTCCTCATCATTGAGGTAGAAGTTGATGAACTTGCGAATGCTGCCCCGATCATCAACCAGACGCTCCCGCAGGCCAGGAAAATGCGTTTCCAGATTGTCGAGAACATCTGCGACTGTGGCCCCATGCGCGGGTACTTCACTCTGATTTTTGGTGAACTTCTGTAAGGGCGTAGGAATGCGTACGACAATAGCCATCGTAACCTCTCCTTTCATACATACGGTTCTGCACGACATGTGGGGCGAACATATATAGACACCGGTGGTCATTTGTCAAGTAGGCTTTCCAGAACACCCGCCAGCGTCCGCGTTTCAAAAGCGTCCGCGCTTCAAAAGCGTCCGCGCTTAAAAAACGTACTCGCGATTGACGACGATGTCTCCCTGTTGCCGCAGTTTCTGGTATTCGGCATGCAAGAATTGCTGAAAACCTGCCCCCGCCTGTTGCCGCTTCCGGTCCATGAGTTTTTGGCGATACTCAGCCTTGTCTGCCACATACGCCTGCATGTCAGCCGGCTGGCGTTCCGTCATCTGGAGCACAAAATACCGTGCGCCATCGTGCGCTGTACCGACATCGCCTACCTGCAGGCCAAAAGCCACACGGCTGAAGGTAGCCTGCTGGCCGAGCTGGGGCACGGGGTCACGACGCTTGAACAAGCCGGTTTCCACCACCTGGGCAGACTGCGTGGCAGCCAGCTCAGTCAGGGAGGTGCCAGCGCGCGCCTGGGTGGCCCACTCCTCCGCCTGTTGCCGTGCCAGTTCCATACTTTTTTGCGCTCGCAGCTCCTGCGTGACACGCTCTTGTGCAGCACTGAATGCCTGAATCGTCGAGGGATGGATCGCCGCAGTCTGGAAAATATAGTGCGTGCCATCCTGCCCCTGCTGGGTATCCACGCCCAGCTCGGGCATGGCGAAAACACGCTTCACGAGGTCAGGCACACCCTCCACACCTTCCACCCGTCCAGTAGCGGGGATAAACGGGGTCGTCACGACCTCGAGCTCGTGCTGCTGAGCCAGCGCGGCAAACTGTTGTGGATTGGCCTCGAAGGCGGTCAGCAAGTCATCGACAAACGCTGCTGCGGCATCGCGGGCTTTCTCCTCACGGATTTTGTCCTGGATCTCGGCTTCGACCTCGGCGAGGGGCTTTGTTTCTGCCTCGCGCTTGTCCTCGACCTGAAGGATATGCCAGCCAAAGGGGGTACGTATCAAGTCGCTGAGTTGCCCCACCGGCAGCGAGAAAGCGGCTTCCTCGAACGGCGCGACCATTTGTCCACGCGGGAAATAGCCGAGGTCGCCCCCCTGCTCCGCCGTCGCCGTATCCTCCGAGTGCTGTTTGGCCAAGGTCGCAAAATCCTCACCATTGCGCAAAGCGGCTAACACCGCTTCGGCGCGCGTACGAACTTGCGCCTCCTGCTCCGCGGTGGCTGAGGAGGCGACTTTGAAGAGAATATGCCGCGCCCGCACTTGCTCCGGGCGCTGGAAGGTTTCAAGATGACGATTATAGTAGTCGTTCACTTCCTCCGCAGAGGGATTGTAGTGCTGCGTAAAGCGCTGCAAAGGAATCGCCACGTAGCGGATCTGCCGCTGCTCTGGGTCACGATACGCTTCTTTATGCGCCTCATAATAGCTCTGCAACTCCTCGTCCGTCATGGTAACCTGAGGCTCAAACGCTGACACCGTCAGCATAATATAGCGTAC
>Ga0081539_10004566_pt1 | contig 15131 bp, 13 predicted proteins | sample TabmetS4T2R2_FD_71023 | JGI IMG/M metagenome (GOLD analysis project Ga0081539, IMG submission 71023) | Tabebuia heterophylla rhizosphere microbial communities from the University of Puerto Rico - S4T2R2 | ecosystem: Host-associated > Plants > Roots > Rhizosphere ...
CCAGGCCCTCCATGCCCGCGAGCAGCAACATCAGCAGGAGCGCGACCACCGCCGCGATCGCCGGACCGGCCTTACCGTCGACAAGTTCGTGGATGGCGTCGTACACCCAGAGAATGGTCATCACTCCCCAGACGGCAAAGAGCACAATGCCAACCGTCGCGCGCAAGGCTCCGCTTGCCCTGGATCCACCCTGCTCGGTCATCTCAATCTCCTAACAGTAGTTTCAGACAGCACGAGCGCGGGCGGGTTGACCTGATCTCGCTCGCGCCTCGGTCGCGCTAATGTTGTCCGGTGCCGAGCAGGCGCGACGGGAATCACCGGACCGAGACCGCCGGCGCAGCGTTCCCTGCGGGCGGGGATCGAGGTATGACATCCGGTCTGGGGGCGGCCGGGTGGCAATCTCAGGCGAGGCCGGGAAGGCGTCGCCGCGCAGCCTGGTTCGGAGTGTTCCACGATCCGACGCAGCAGACAATCAATCACTTCGCCATGATTGATGCCTCGGCTTGTCGGAAGGGCGACACGCCAACAGCGTGCCCTCCTCGGTCGGGTGTTCCCGGTGGTGTCGGTGAGACACAACCGGTTCGCACTGTCCATAGTGAACGGCGGTTGACCAGGCCGGAGGCGGACTCCGCACGGCGACCGGTCAATCCCGACGCGGGCCATCGCGACGACCCACTGCCGGAACTCTGCGGCAGGGTGCCTTCGTCATTCCGGCGCGCGCCGAATTCCGAACCCTGAGCAAGGCCCGCTTGTCGATCGCACCAGATCAGTTTGCCCGAACAGAAGCAGCTAATCGACGGGGTCGGAGCCAGGTAGTCGGACGATCGCCAGCCCCTCGGCCGCCAATATCGCGGGAAGTCCCCGGACGAACATGCGGTCCTTCTCCTTCGCGTTTTCGCTGAGTCCCGCGTCCCAGTCAAGCATGTCGGGATGCGTTCGGGCGGTCCGTTCCTCGCCGTACGAGACACCGGCCTGCCTTCTGGCCGCCATCCATCGGTCGTGCTCCATCCTGGCAAGCTTTTCAACGTCGCCCTGCGGTCCCTCAGCGAGCGTGAACGGCGGCAGGTCGGGCGCCGCCGGGACGATGACCGCGTCGATCTCGGCGAGCTTGGCGCCGACATGCTCGGCCTGCGCCCGGTTGTCCGCCCGATAGCGCTCGTCGAGCTGGTCCCATGGCACATGGCTGTCCTGGGCGGGTGCGCCACCGGCGTACTCGACGAGGTAGCGCGCGTGCAGGGCGCGGGCAAGTTGCTCGACCAATGCATCGCGTTCCAGCAGCGCCGGGTCGCAGGCGGCATCGAGAACGCCGAAGACGGCCAGCCGACCCTGCACATCGTCGAACAGTTGCTGCTCCAACGCGTCGGCTAGGCCGGAGCGCTGCCCCAGGCAAAGGACGACGCGGTCGTTGCCCGCGAGCAGCAGACGCAGTCCGCGGCGCAACACATCGTTCGCGTCGCTTGCGCTGACGTAGACCGTGCCTGCGGCTCGGGCGGTGGTGGCCTCGTCGTCTATGCGCATGACCCGTTCCGCTACCGGCATCCCCGCTCCACGGCGACGTCGGATGAGATCGCGTTCCACAGCGTGGGCGAACCGGTCCGACCCGACCACGACAGCGGGCCGTTCGAGATCGCGGTCATGCATGTCGAGCAGCGCGACGGCGGCGACGTCCTCGATACTGAAGAAATCGAGCCGATAACCATTATGCCCGTCGACGCCCAGCCGTCGCGCTCGTAGTGCCGCGACGAGCTCCCCTTCGTCAGCTCGGGCGTACACAGCTACATCCGCCTGGTTGAGCGACCGGACGAGAAGCGCCACTCTCGCGTTGACTGCACCCGAAGCGTCCACCGCAAATACCTGCGCCGCGCCGCGCACCCCCGCCGCGCGCAGGGTCGCCTCGTCAGTAGGGTCTCCGTCCACGACGCGCAATGCGTGCCGGCGAGCCACGTCGGAGCCGATCCCGGAGCCGACCAGGACCGTCGGCCGGGTCGCGGCGAGCCGAGTAGCCAGCACAAACGCGGGTGATCCCGCACCGACAACGACGGAGTGTCCCCGCTTACGCAGCAGCACCCAGGCGGCGAATCGGGCGCGGAAGACCGCCGAGACCGCCTGCAGCAATGCGAGAACAGTCGTCAGAGGCGCGAGGTACATCGCGATGCTCAGCATCGGCCCGTAGGGCGGCCCGTCCAGGGGAGTCGACCCCAAGACAAACAACTGAAGGGTGTAATAAATCCGGTCGAACGGGTTTGCGCCCACGAAGTCGGGCTGCTTTTTGAGGTAGTAGGCAAAGCCGGCGTAGCCGAGCAGGGCGGCGACGACCGACAGCCCGGCTGTGACCATCCATAGGCGGAGAGGTCTCTCGGCTGGCGTGCTCACGACTGCCCCCCAATTCCTGCCACCGTGGAGCGGCCAGGCCGGACCGGGCCGACGCCGCGGCCGACCACCAGCCTCGGAACCAGGTCGCGCACGACAGACTACAGCTGCGCAGGGTTGACTTTGGACGAGCTGCTCCCATACACGACGCGGCGAGTGTGCGCCGCACGAGGCGCTGATCGTCCCCGTCCACGCCTGGGCTTGCCCGACGCTTCCGTCGGCGGCGACATTGATGCCAGGATGGGCCATGGACACCTACCGAGCGCAGACCATCGCCTACCCCGCGCTGGGCTCACGTCCGTATCGCAAGGAGTCGGAGCCCATCGCGCCCCACGTGATCGTGCTTTTCGGGGCGACCGGCGACCTCGCGCGTCGGAAGCTGCTACCCGGCCTAGCGCACCTGGCAGCCTCGCATCTCGCCCCCCGGATCAGGGTTGTCGGTTCGTCTCTGGAGGAGATGAGCGACGAGGACTTCCGGGCGTTCGCCAAGGCCGCGGCGGCGGAGTTCGGCCACCTCAAGACCGTCACCTTGGAACGCCGGATGCGCGAGCAGCTCATGTCGGAGGAGTGGGAGGAGTTCGCCGCGAACCTGCGCTACGTGCCGAGCTCGGCAGGCCCGGACAAGCTGGCGGCCGCGGTCGCCGAGGCGGAGGACCAGCTCGGTGAGGGCTGCCTGCGGCTGCACTACCTCAGCGTGCCACCCGCCGCCGCGCTCGATGTGATCAACATGCTGCGGGAGGCAAAGCTGGTCGAACGTTCCCGGGTGGTCATGGAAAAGCCGTTCGGGACCGACCTGGACAGCGCGGTCGAGCTCAACGCGCAGGTGCACCAGACGTTCGACGAATCGCGGATCTTCCGCATCGACCACTTCCTCGGCAAGGAGGCGGCACAGAACATCCTCGCCCTGCGTTTCGCCAACGGGCTGTTCGAGCCGATCTGGAACCGGAACTTCATCGACCACATCCAGATCGACATCCCCGAGACCCTCGGGCTGGACCGCAGGGCAAACTTCTACGAAAACACCGGCGCCTACAAGGACATGGTCGTCACCCACCTGTTCCAGGTGATGGCATTCGTGGCCATGGAGCCACCGACCGCGCTCGAACCAACCCCGATCGGCGAGGAGAAGAACAAGGTCTTCCGGTCCCTGCTGCCCGTCCTACCCTCGCACGTGGTGCGCGGTCAGTACGGGGGCTACCGCCAGGAGGAAGGGGTCGCGCGCGACTCCGACACCGAGACGTTCATCGCTCTGCACTGCGAGCTCGACAACTGGCGCTGGGCCGGGGTCCCGTTCTACCTCCGCACCGGAAAACGAATGGCGGAGGGCACGCGGATCATCTCGATCGCGTTCAGGGATGCGCCACGTTCGATGTTCCCCGCGGACTCCGGGGTCGGAGCGGCTGGTCCGGACCACCTGACGTTCGACCTCGCCGACGAGTCCAAGGTCTCGCTGTCCTACTACGGGAAACGGCCCGGCCCGGGGATGAAGCTCGACAAGCTGAGCATGCAGTTCTCAACGGGTGAGACCGACTACGCCGGCGACGTCCTGGAGGCGTATGAGCGGCTGATCCTCGACGCGATGCGCGGCGACCACACGCTGTTCACCACCTCGGACGGCATCGAGAGCCTCTGGGAGAGATCGATCCCGCTGTTGGAGGCCCCGCCGCCGGTCAGGCCGTATGCACCGGGGAGCTGGGGGCCGAACGCGATCCACCAACTGATCGCCCCGCACGCGTGGCGGCTGCCATTCGAGCGGGCGTGGCGCGAGGACAAACTGAGCTAGCCGAGCGGATAGCTCGGTAGCCGCGCGCCGCCATTGTTGACGCCAATACGACAAGAATCGTCTTGACCCGCTTCGCACCTCTACGATTTCTCCAAGCCGATCGGGACCGGCCAACACGAGGCATGAGGCGCATGGTTCTTTCGACCCCAAGGACACCGGGCCGGATCTTCATCAGCTACCGGCGGGACGAAGCGGACTTTCCTGCCGGCTGGCTCTATGAACGTCTAGCCGCCCACTTCGGACCCGACCAGGTTTTCAAGGACGTGGACTCGATCGAGCTGGGTGATGACTTCGCCGAGGTCATCGCCGACGCCGTCGGGGCCTGTGATGTGCTGCTCGTGCTGATCGGTGCACAGTGGCTCGCGATCACCGACGAGGCCGGCCGTCGCCGCCTGGAGAACTCGGACGATTTCGTGCGCCTCGAGATTGAAGCCGCGCTGCAGCGAAAGGTGCGAATCGTCCCGATCCTGGTTGGACGGGCCAGGATGCCACGTGCGCACGAGCTGCCAGCCAGCCTTGGCAAGCTGGTCCACCGGCAGGCCCTTGAGCTGGATCCCAACCGGTTCGAGGCCGATACCCGCCGGTTGATCCGGGTCGTAGAAAGGACTCTCGCCGAGGAGGAGGCGCGGCGGGCGGCCGCGGTCCGGCAGGCGGCCGGGGAGACCAGACTCACCACCGCCCAGACCCCACCCGCGTCGCCCGTGGTGGACGGACAGGCTGAGGCAGATGCTGGCGAGGAGGCGCCCCGGCCCGTCCTGCCCCCCGCGAAGTTCGTCGCAAGCGTGCCGCCGGTCGAGGGCATCGACGCGGGACGCACAACCGTGCCGATCGAGACCCCAACGCCGGCACCGTCGGACCCGCCAGGATATACCCCCGCCGGCGTTCACCCGGCCCGACCGCGGCTGCTGGTAGCCGGAATTGCGCTCGCAGGACTGCTCGTCGCCGGCGGCGTCGCGTACTTGCAGTACGACCGGGGCGAAGGCGGAACCGGCGGCGCGGTCCTGCCCAGTGCGAGCACCAGGCCAAGCGCCACCACCCCGGCGGACGAGCTGTGCACCGCGGAGATCAAGAGCAACCGCCGCTGGGTGTGCCTGACCTCGGCGGTCATCGCCAACGGCAAGATCACCATCAAGTACAACGTCCAGTACGCCGGGTCCATACCGGACGTCAACCACGGGTACCACGTGCACATCTACGGCGGCGACGGCAAGAGGCCGCCGGACTATACGATGAGCTCGACCGTGCCCAAGAACTTGCGGGGCAAGTACTACTGGGAGGACCGCCAACCCTCGGTCCTGGACACCGATGACCCCCGCTTCATCGGGTCAATCGGCAATGCCCGGAAGGTGTGTGCCCGGATCGCCATCACCGGTCACGGACTGGTACCCGACAAGAGCGGGGGCTACGAGACTGGCAACTGCGTGCCCATCACTCGGTCGTGACTTGCTAGATCAACCCAACTTCGGAACCCACCGGCCAGATTGAGAGGGGCTCACCGCGCGCGCTCGAACTCGAAGACGGTGAGCTTGAACCTGCGCGATGTCTCCACTGTGTCTTTTCCGCCGTAGCCGTTGTCGCTGCCGGCCTCGACTTCCCAGCGGCCGACCGGGGTATATCCGTGCGCGATGAGGTACCCGGTGATTTCTCGCTGGGCTCCGCGCATCGACAATGAGTTGACCTCGAGGGTGCTGGTGCTCTCGTTTTCGAGGACTACGGTGCACGTGATCTCCATGTTCGCCTGGGATAGCCAGACTTCGATCGGAGTGGGCAGCGGAGTACGGTTGACCTCGCTGTCGCTAAAGATGTTCATGCGCTTAGTGTAGCCCGATGCGCTTAGTGCACCCGATGCGCTTAACCGACCACCTCCGGCGCGAAACCGAGCTCCGCCAGCGCCCGCACCGCAGACTCGGGCGCGATCGCCTCGACGACCACCGGGTCGCCGCTGGACACGACGAGCGGTACGACCCGCAACGGCGTCACCATCGCCTGCCAACCGGCCGCCTTGGCAGTGAACCGGATCCGGCGCACCGCGACTCCAGCCGCCACGTCGCGGCCAGCAACGGGTGCGGGGCGGCCGCCATGCCGGCCCGGCGGGCGAAGTCGCGTTCGGCGGCGTCCTCGCCGACGAACAGACAAGCGCCGGCAGCGACCCCGGCGCGGCCCGCCGCCAGCGTGAAGATGGCCGGCGAGTCCTTGCGCAGCCCGACGTCCCGGCTGTAGACGCGCAGCTCGGGCTCAACCCGTCAGGACGCGGAGAAGCGGCGGCGGCGCACCGTACGCTCGCCGTCGCCGTCCTCCTCGACGATCTCATGCGTGGCGCCGGACGGGAGCTCCTCGCCGGCGGGCACGGCCTCGCGGCGTACCTCGAGATCCTCCTCGAAGCGGCGCCGGGCCTCCTCGGTGTCCTCGTCGTCCGGCCGGTCGCCCATCAGTGCGTCCCGAAACCGCAGTCGAACCGGAGGCGGCGCAGCTCGAGCGCCCCGTCGGCGGGCCGGATCTCGTGTGTGATGTACGACCCGGGGACGATCGGTGCGTCGCCGACCACCTCGTCCGCGGCGTCGATCCGGCCACGGCGGATCAGGTCCACCACGAACGAGTCGGCGGCCTTGTCCGCCGGCGGCGCCGTGACTTCGCCGCTGTCCGGCAGGCCGCTGGCGGCACCGATCCGGCGCGGCTGGGTGGCGCCGTTGACCAGCAGATCGCCGCTCAGGCCGTACGACCGGCCGGTCAACGGCAGCCGGGGCAGTTCGCTCTCCCCGTCGAAGTCCGCCGGCTCGGCCATCGCCCGCGATCGGGTGTCGTCGTCGAGCGCGGCCGCGGACGTCACCGACAGCACGCCGGTGCCGACGAACGCGCTGGCGATGGCCCGGCGGTAGCGGCCGTGGAACAGCGCCGTGTCGGCGACGATCATCTGTGCCGCCACCTGAGCGTAGAAGCCCGGCACCACGGCGGCGCGGCGGACGCCCTCGATCAGCAGCTTGCCGGCGTCCTCGGATGCCTTGAGCAGGCCGGCCGAGTCCTGTTGGTTCTGCCGGAAGAACATGCCGCCGAGCATCCGGAAGAACGCCGCGGTGAAGACCCTGGAGAAGCTGTGCGGCTCCGACGACAGGCTGGTGGCGGGTGCGCGCGGCGGCAGCGAAGCGGGGGGCAGGTAGTAGAACGAGTTCACCGCGCTGCGCAAGCAGCCGGCGTCGCCACTGTCCGGGATGAGCTGGCGGATCGCCCAGCCCAGGTTCTCCGCGAGGCGGGACAGCCGTGAGGCCGTGTGCGGTAGGCCGTTCGTCTCCGCGAGGACCTGCTCACGGACCGTCTCCAGCTGCAAAGCGCTGAGGATCGCGCTCATGTCGCCGAACGACTCGTGGAATGCGGCCGCCTCGATGCTGGCCACATCGAACAGCTGCGGCTTGATCGCGTCGAGCACGGCGTGTCCGAGCTCGTGGCAGACCACATCGGGGCTCTCGCCCGAGTACACGAGGGTGTCGCGCACACTGTCGTGGAAGAAGTGCAGGCCGTTGCGGTCGTAGTAGGCGTTGAGGTCGACGCCCTCGTCCGGCGTTGCCATCAAGCGTGCGCCGTTGTCGGGCTGCCAGGTGGTTCCGTCGGGGACGCGACCGCTCCAGTACGCGGCCCCGCGGGCCAGTGCATCGGCCAGCGCCCAGTAGCGGAACTCCTCGGTGCCGACGTGGTAGCTGTCCGGGGGCGGCTGCTTGCCGACCACGCCGACCGGGAACTTCGGTGAATCGAAGATCGGCTGAGCGTGCCCGCGGGGTTGGTTCATCGGGGGCTGGTTCTCGAGGGGCGCGGCGACCGGATCGTCCTCCCACGCCTCGATGGTGATTGCGTCCGCCATGTCCCGAATCCTTTCGCGCGGCAGATTGACGGCCCGCAAAGACTCTCAGACAGCGGCCGTGACAGCAGTCATATCTTGAGCAGATGACGAGCTAATACACCCAGCGGAACGCCCTGACGATCCCCTCCGGCGTCGCGTCACGCACCCGATCGGCCTCGGCCCGCCGTACGGCGAGCACGGCGTCAGCCAGCATGTCACCGAGCGCGGCGCGCAGCGTACCGTCGGCCGCCAGCGCCGCCACTGCGTCGTCCACTGTGGTGGGCAGGCGGGTGATGCCCCGCTCGGCCAGAACGCCTTCGGGGAATCGCGCCGGGTCGCCGATGACCGGCGCGGGCAGCCGGTGCCCGTTTCGTAGCCCATCCAGTGCCGCCGCAATGAGCGTGCCCACCAGCAGGTAGGGGTTGGCGGCCAGGTCGAAGCACTTGACCTCGAGATTGGCCGCCGTGGTCTCCAGCCCGGCGTTGCCGGTGATCAGCCGAAGCGCGGTCTCCCGGGTCTCCAGGCCCCAGCAGGCGAACACACCGGCCCAGTGCGACGGCACCAGCCGCAGATAGCTCGCCGGAGAAGGCGCCCCGATCGCCAGCAGCGCGGGCAGGTGCCGCAGGATGCCCGCGGCGACCGCTTCGCCCTCACCGGTCATGCCGTGCGGTCCGGGTCCGCCGGTGCAGAGGTTGCGGCCCTCCCGCCACGCCGACAGGTGCACGTGCCCGCCGTTCCCGACGTGTCCGGCCAGCACCGACGGCGCGAACGAGACGCGCATCCCGTACCGGTGGGAAACGGCGCGGATCGTCTGGCGGACGAGCACGCTCTCGTCCGCGGCGCGCACCGGGTCGGCGGCCGTGACGGAAACCTCGAACTGGCCGTCGGAGTACTCCGGATGCAGCTGATCGAGCTGCAGGCCCTGGTCCTCCAGCGCGGCCAGCAGATCGTAGAGGTAATCGCCGAGCTCGATCAGCCGGGTCATCCCGTACGCCGGACCGGCGCACGCCGGCACGAAGTCGTCGCCGGTGCCGACGCTCAGCGCCCACTCCACCTCGATGGCCATCCGGAACTCCACGCCGGCCGTGCGAGCGGCGTCCACCATCCGCCGGGCGAAACCGCGCTGGCACGCCGGCCAGACGTCCCCGGCCTGGGTGTACCGGTCGACCGGGGCCCAGGCCCAGCCGGGCTGAGCGGCCAGTGCGACGAGCCGGTCCAGGTCCGGCACCAGCCGCAGGTCGCCGTCCGGGCTGCCGAGTTCCGCGGTGCTGGTTATCGCGTCGTTGGAGAGGAAGACGTCGAAGACCGTGGACATCCCGACACCCCACCGCGCGGCGCGGGCCAGCTGCGCGACGGGCACGGCCTTGATCCGGGTGATGCCCGCTGTGTCGACGTAACCGAGCACGACGCCACGTACGCCGTCGGCGCGCAGCTTAGTGGCGATCTGCTCGGCCCGGGTCACCTGCTCGCCCGGGTCGGTTCGCATCCGGTCACCGAACATGGCTCCACTAGAAGACGATGGGCCGGCCGAAATCAAGACCGCAGGGCGTAGATCCGCTCGGCGTTACCGGCGGCGACCATCCGGGCCACCCGGCGGGCGTCCGGCGCCGACCACAGCCCGTCGGCCACCCAGCCGGCGACCACCTCGTCGAACGCCCGCCGGAACAGCACGGCGCCGAGGTGGTGCAGCTCGGCGAGCCCGTACGCGTCCGAGGAGTACAGCACCTTGTGGAACGGGGCGAGCTCCAGCGACTCGGCGACCACCGCGGCGGCTCGGGCGCCGACGTAGTTCACGGCCAGGCCCACGTCGGCGTGCACGTGCGGGAACACCTGCGCGAGGTAACCGGCCTGCCGGTGGAACGGATAGCAGTGCAGCAGCAGCACCGCTGTCCCGCGCGGCTGAACGGCGCGCAGAAAGGCGGTCATCCGGGCCGGATCGCAGCGGTCCAACTGCAGGTCGGGGTCTCCGAAGCCGACGTGGAACTGCAGCGGCAGGCCACGTTCTACGCCGGCCCAGAGCAGGTGCCGCAGCAGCACCGGATCGTCCAGCCGGGCGGTCGGGGTGACCGCGACGCGCCGCAGCCAGCGGCCGGCCGCGTCCCGTACCTCGCGGGCCGACGGCGGGTCCGGATCGAAGTCCAGGCCGTGGCGGTAGGCGATCACTGATTTGAGACCGGCAGCGCCGGCCGCGGCCGCGTGCAGCGCGTCCGCGTACGCCGCCGCGAACGCGGCCGCGCCGGTCCCGCTGCGCGCCACACCCTCGGCCACGGCCTCGAGTCGTACGATCTCCCGGGCCGTGGTGCCGGCGGCATCGGCCATCTCCGCCGGATTAAGCAGGTCGTCGGCGGCGTACCCGGTGTCGACCAGGAACGCGGCGACCCCCGCCGCGGTCAGGAACCGGCGGTTGACCTCGGCCGGTCCCAGCTCGGACCGGCGCGCCAGATACTCCTCCGGGGCGGCATGCGGGTCCAGCCCGAGCACCGGCGCACACCACCGCCGGATCGCGAACCCGAGCTGCGAGTCCAGCGCCATGCATCCGGCCGGGGCGCGCCCGTCGGCCTCCGTGGCGAGCTGCTCGAACGCCGCGCGGTCCAGTTCACGGCGTACTGCGCCGTGACAGTGATGGTCCACCAGCGCGACGCCGTCGAGCAGTCCGGTCACCGGATCACCCTACGGGGCTGTGCCGTTCCCGGCGCGTGGTCCTTCGGACGGCGCGTTGAACCTTACGGGATTCAATACCGGGTCGGTCCGGGGTTGATCCCTGATGTCATCGGGCCGGGTCGTCGGCCACGCTTAGAGCACAACAAGACCACTGGCGAACGGAAGAGCCAGCGAGGAAGGAGAACCTGATGGACACGGTGTACAGCTCGATGCGCCAGCACGGGCTGGTGCGGCCGTTGGAGGGACGGATGCTGGGCGGCGTGGTCGCCGGGCTGGGGCGGCGGTTCGGTATCGACCCTTGGCCGGCGCGGTTGCTGTTCCTGCTCATCCTGTTGGTGATTCCGGGCAGCCAGATTCTGATCTATCCGGTCCTGTGGATCCTGATGCCGTCGGAGACCCCGGCGGACGGTCCGCATCCGACCATGCCGACGGCCGCGTAACACCCGCGAGCGCTGTCGGTGAAACAAGGCGCGAGTGGCCTGGCCGGTGGCGAGGCCATTCAGCGCTGCCAGTGCAGCATCGCTGCGGTGGCGTCGTCCCGGAGGTCGCCGTCCTCGTACGCCACGATGGTGTGGATGAGCCGGCGCATCATCTCCGCGGCGGGTGTCCGGGCGGCCAGGTCCGCGGCGACAAAATCGGTCAGGCGGCCGAGCCCGAAGAGCTCCCCGTTCGCGTCGCGCGCTTCGGTGATCCCGTCGGTGTAGAGCACGATGGCGTCACCGGGCTCGAGCGCGTGCTCGGTTACTCGTGGGCCCCGATTCAGCATGTGACCTAGGCCGAGCGGCAACGCGGTGGGCGACGGCGGCGGAGTCAGCGGCCGTCCGCCGCGCAGCCACAGCTCCGCCGGATGTCCTGCGGAGATCCGGTGGTACATCCCGCCGCGGGTATCGAATTCGGCCATTATGGCCGTGACGAACGACCCGGGAAACTGCGCCCGGATCCACTTGTCGATCGACCGGCAGGTGTCGGCCAGCGTGAGACCTGAGCGCCGGGCGTTCCGGTACGTGTTCAGTGTCAGCGTGGTGAGCCCGCTCGCGCCGATGCCGTGCCCGACCGTGTCGAACAGGGCGACATGCAGGATGTCGCCGTTCGCGGCGTAGTCGAACGCGTCACCGCCGACGTCGTAGCAGGGTTCCAGCACCGCGGTGACCACGGTGCCGTCCACGGCGAAGGTGAGGGGCGGCAGTTGGTTCCAGATGATCTCCGCGGCCAGTTGCATGGGCAGCCGCCGCCGGGTGTGCTCGACGGCGTCGCCGTAGAAGCGGCGGCTGGCGATCAGCTCGGCCACCAGCGCCGCGATGGTGCGCAGATCCGTCGTGAGCTGGTCGTCCAGTTCGGCCTTGGTGCGAACCTGAAGAACGCCGAGCCGTTCCGCCCCGTGCAGCAGCGGCAGCCACAGCCAGGTCCCGTCCTCGGCGGGCGCATGGGTCATCCGGGTCGACACGAACGCCCGGCCGGCGACCGTGCCGTCCACGGGGACGGGCGCCGCCGTCGGGGTGCCGCGCAGAGGACACAGCGAGATCTGCCCGTAGTCGATGAGCAGCACGGCGATCTCGGCGGCGTGCAGGAACGGCGCGGCCTCGGTCAGCACGGACGGGAGGTCCTCCGGGCGGCCGCGGTGCCGCAGGTCGAGTAGGCGACGGACAGCCTCCATCGGATCGGACATGCGCCCCCTCCCGTTGTCCTCATCGTGCTGGTCGGCGCGGGCGATCGCAACGCACTGGCGGTCATGCGCATCCGACCGGTCCCCACGGTGATCGTGCCGACCCTGCGCGGCATCGCGGTCGTCCGGCTCCGCGCCCAGCTCCGCCGCGATCTTGGAGTTGTGGTTGGCCTTATGCAGACTTCGTCCGCATTCGTTCCAACCACAACTCCAAGATCGCGGAGAGAGGGAGGGCGTCAGGCGGCGCGTGTGCGGAACGTCGCCCGGTACGCGTGTGGCGTCGTACTGAGCCGGTGCCCGAAGTGGTGCCGCAGCGTGGCAGCGCTGCCGAACCCGGCGCGGGCCGCGATGGCATCCACCCCCAGATCGGACTCCTCGAGCAGCTGCCTGGCGAGCAGCATCCGCTGGCCGGTCAGCCAGTCGTGCGGGGTGATGCCGGTCTCGGCCCGGAACCTGCGGGCGAACGTGCGCGGTGCCATGTGCGCCAGCTCCGCCATGGTCTCGACGGTGTGCGGTTCGGCCAGCGTCTCCAGCACCCGCTCGAGGACCGGCTGCAGCGTCTCGCAGTCGACCGCGCCGACCGGAGTCTCGATGAACTGGGCCTGTCCCCCGTCGCGATGCGGCGGCACCACCATCCGGCGGGCCAGCATGGTCGCCACAGTGGAGCCGTGCTCCTCCCGAATCAGATACAGCCCGGCGTCCACGCCCGCGGCTGTGCCGGCGCTGGTGAGGATCTTGTCGTCGACCACATACAGCACGTCGGGGTCGACCTTGGCGGCCGGGTGCCGGGCGATCAGGTCCTCGGTGTGCCGCCAGTGCGTCGTGCAGCGGCGGCCGTCCAGCAACCCGGCCGCGGCGAGCGCGAAGGCGCCGGTGCACACGCTCATGACCCACGCGCCGCGGTCGTGTGCCCGGCGCAGTGCGTCCAGCACGGTCGCGGGCGGTTCCCGGTCGATGTCGTACGGCCCGATCGCGACGAGGTCGGCGTGCTCCACTGGGCCGAGGTCGTGGCTGGGGGTGATGGAAAAGCCGGCATGCGTGCGGACCGGGCCGCCGTCCGGCGTACAGAGAGCGAAGTCGTACGCCGGCAGGCCGTCGGCGCTGCGGTCGTACCCGAACAGCTCGCACAGCACGCCGAGCTCGAAAACGGCGACATCGGGCAGGGCGATGACCGCTACGGAACGCAACATGTGGCAAGCCTACGCCACGTTGGCAGGATTTTGAAGATGTATGGCATCACTGCCACTTTCGGGGGGGGCCGGGCCGGAGCAGACTTGAGACAGGAAATCCGAAACGAGGTGAAACGCCATGGGCATCGTCGTCCTTCTCTTCTTCGTCCTGCTCGCCGTGGCCTCGGCGGCCGGCTTGACCGCCGACAGCCGCGACAGCGCCGACTGGAAGCCCACTCTGGACGGGTGGCGCGCGCCGAGCTGGCCGTAGCCCCGCCGTAGCCGTCGATGCGCGGGTGATGCCGGGCGGGTCGGGCGTCACCCGCGCCGGCGGCGTCTATCCGCGCGGCGCTACCGGCGTGGGCGTCCGGTGTACCGCCAGCCAGCCGGGCAGCTCGTCCGGCGGCATCGGGCGGGCGAGCAGATACCCCTGCGCTATGTCGCAGTCGACCGCCGCCAGCGCGTCGACGATCTGATCGGTCTCCACGCCCTCTGCCACCACCTGCAAACCGAGGTTGTGCCCGAGCTCCACGATGGACCGGACGATGGCAGCATGTCCGGCGTTGACCGGCAGATCGGCCACGAAACTCTTGTCGATCTTCAGCTCGTGCAGCGGCAAGGTGGACAGATAGCCCAGCGATGTGTGCCCCTGTCCGAAGTCGTCGATGCTGACCCGTACGCCCGCAGCGGCGACCCGACCCAGGACCAGGGCCGCGGCCGCTGGATCCGCCAGCAACGCGGTTTCGGTGATCTCCAGGATCAGCCGGTGCGCGGGTACACCGGCGATCTCCAGCGCGGCGAGTACCGTCTCCGCGAAGTCGGAGCCGCCGAGGTTCCGCGCTGAGATGTTGACCGACATGGTGAGCGACTCGAACTCATCGCCCCATCGGCGTACCTGCTCCAGTGCGGTGTTCAGCACCCAGCGGGTCAGCGGTTCGATGAGGCCGGTCTGCTCGGCGACCGGCAGGAACGCGTCCGGGGGTACCAGCCCGCGGTCCGGGTGCTGCCACCGGACGAGCGCCTCGACCGCGCACACCTCGCCGGACCGTACCCAGGCCTTGGGCTGGTAGTGCAGCACCAGCTCGCCGCGCTCGATGGCCCGCCGCAGCTCGGCTACCAGCGCCAGTTTGCCCGGGTCGTAATGGTCCCGCACGCTGTCGTAGCGGGCGTGCCCGGTGTGGCCTTCCTTCGCCAGATACATCGCGACGTCAGCGCGCCGCAGCAGTGTTTCCACATCCGTCCCGTCCGCGGGCGCCAGCACGTACCCGAAGCTGGCCTCGGCGGACAGCGGCAGCGTGCCGACCAGAATCTCGCGCTCGAGCGTGGCGCGCAGTCGCTCGAGCAGTGCGCGTACCTCATCCTCCCGGACCGCCGGCAGAACCAGCCCGAACTCGTCACCGCCCAGCCGGGCGACGGTGTCGCCGGCCCGGACCTGTCCGGCCAGTCGCTCGCCCAGCTGCCGCAGCAGCGCGTCACCGTTGTGATGCCCGAGCGTGTCGTTGACCTCCTTGAACCGGTCGATGTCCGCCACCACGATCGCGGCCGACTCGCCGTCGCGGCGTGCCGCCCCGATCCCCGCGGCCCCCCCCCGCCGGGACAACGGGCGGGTTGGCAGGGCGGGCGGGGTGGGGGGGTTGGGCCGGGTAGGGGTCCGCC
>Ga0081539_10004567_pt1 | contig 15130 bp, 7 predicted proteins | sample TabmetS4T2R2_FD_71023 | JGI IMG/M metagenome (GOLD analysis project Ga0081539, IMG submission 71023) | Tabebuia heterophylla rhizosphere microbial communities from the University of Puerto Rico - S4T2R2 | ecosystem: Host-associated > Plants > Roots > Rhizosphere ...
AAAAATATTGTGGAAAATATCGTCACCCGAGATGCATTAACCGGAGCACTCAACGGACTAGGGGCAAAATGGTATCTGGAAAATCAAATCGTTCAAGGCGTAGCTTTGACAGACATGCTGAATATGCACGAAGGCAATACTCGTTACGGGGGCGCGGCAATCGATCAGGATCTTAAACGGTTTTCAAATTTGCTTTTGAAGCACTTCCCCAAGACCGAGGGTTTTTTCGTGTTTCGATCTGAACGTGCAGGCGATGAGTTTATGATCGCATCAACCAAAACTATGCTTCCGAAGCTGGAAAGCAGGATCCGTACGGTCTGGCAGAATGATTTACATCATGGATTACTCGCCTGGCATTTTGGTGTAGGAATCAATGAAGATGAAGCGCACACTGATTTGTATAGAAATAGGGTTAAAGAAACAAATATTCAAGAAATTTCGGTTTTAAGTGGAAGTTCAACTTATATCATCGTCCGGCCTGAAAGCGAGGAATATTCCAAACTATACACGCTTTCAGAAAAAACAGCCCAGGTTGTGGATGGGGCGCCGATTATTGATCTGCATTTAGCCATACAAGCAATTCGAAATGTTGATGATTTCACTTCTTTGCGGAAGCAGTTAGAAGAATACTGCCTGAGATTACGCCCCTTTGAAATTACCGTCAGAAATATTGTGCGAATGAATGTGAATAATCAAAACGGCAGGCTGTGGTTAATCGCAGAAAAAAACACTGCATTGGTAAACATGTATAACGATCTGGGGAATATCGCCCGCGAAATGGGATATGAAAGCTACCCTTTCAAAGACCAGAATTGGTTGCCACATATAAAAATCGTCGAGTTAGCAGAAGATCGATCAACCCGCATAAAAGATCCTACCTTCGGAGCCGCCAAAGGAATTACCTTCAGCGTAAAACGTTTCGAGTGGACCGTACAAAAAGGGCCGCAACATTGGGAACTGTTACAACAATTTTCATTTCCGGAATAATCTTCAGTTTCATACTGATGTCGTACCAGGTCTTAGGACGTCATTATCATGTTTGCACAAGTCTTACATGTTATCCGCAACGAGTTGACCAGCAACCAACGGCATGTGATTATTTTGCGTTTTCTTGAAGAATTTAGCTTGCATGAAATTGCAGTGATCATTGGTAAAAAAGAAAATTCTGTTAAGGTCATTCAAAATCTGGCACTTGCGAAGCTCCGCAAATCTGTAAATTACAGGGGAAATAGGAATCCTGTGTTTTCTCCTCGAATCGGGAATTTAGCGGGATTCCTAAGCATCGGAACGCCATAATCGATCTTATCAATGGAGTTGTTCGCAAATAAATATATGTGTGGGCAGTATTTTTCGCTGGGTCTGTTGGGGTAAGATGCCCTTGGTTAATCCTATTCTTGAAGTTTATCGTTTCTGGGTCTCCTCGCGAAGGGAAACAATGCCATAACGCTCTTTCAGCCAGCGGGGCGGCAAATATGCCATAAGGATCGTCAGGGCGGCACCGAGCCCAATCAGCCGACTTGCTAGTTGCCACCCGTCTTGTTCTGCCAGTCCTCCCACCAGAGCGATTAACGGGCTTAAGAACCAGATAATGATGCTCCAAGATACCAAGAGAACGCGATACTTTTGTGTGATCTCTGTCACGCGGAAGTAAAGTGTAAAGTATGCAAAGCCAGCGATAATCTGCGGCAACAGGAGTAGGACAATCAAAAAAACAAAGAAGGGCCCCGATTGTGGAACACGATAATCAAGCGTTGTCCTCCAACGGTTCACATTGATGCTCTCAGGCACACTGGCCGTGATGTAGTAAACGAGCAGAGCGTAATAGAGAATGTAGAAGACGCCTAGTGGCACGAGCAACTGGCTGTTCCCAGTGAACAAATAGATCAGGTAATACAAAAGACCCCATAGCGCGAGACAGATGACCAATAAATTCATATAGGTGGCTGTAATGAAGAGGGGAAGAATAGTTAAACCAAAGGCACCAAACAAATTTAGAAGGCCACCAATCAATGTGGTGGCTGCTAGACCATACCACCATACTGTAAATGACTGCCAGGCTAGTTTTGCTTCTGACGAAGCAACAATACGCTTGCTTAAACGCCAGCCGACATAACTATAAATTGTGGCAGCCACTAAAGCGAAAAATGCACTGAATATTAATGTGGATTGGGTTGTCACTTCCGCTCCGCATCAAATGATTTCTTTGGCTCGCTTGGCAACAGAATCCTTTTCGATCTGCTCGGTTACGGGAGTCGTGCGGGGTAACACTCCTACTGTGAAGTAGAATGTTGTACCCTTGCCAATTTCGCTTTCTGCCCAGATATTCCCCCCATGTCGACGGATAATCCGCTGCACCGTGGCCAGTCCTACACCTGTACCGGGAAATTCATTGGCGGAATGTAAACGCTGGAAGGCACCGAATAATTTATCTGAAAAAGCCATATCGAAACCTGCTCCATTATCACGCACAAAGAAGATACGGCCATCTGTGTCATCCTGTGCGCCAACTTCGATATAGGCGTCGGTGCGCTTAGAAGTAAACTTCCAAGCATTGCCAATTAGGTTTTCAAGCACAATCCGCAAGAGTTGCGGATCCCCATTTGTCGCCAGATCAGCAGCAATCAGGGTCGTTACCTGTCTTTCAGGTTGCATTTGTTTCAGGTTATTGATGATGCTCTGCGCCAGAGCGCTTAGGTTCACAAACCCGGGATGCATAGGGGCGCGCATCACGCGTGAGAGTCCTAGCAAATCATCAATCAATTGCCCCATGCGTTGTGCCGCAGCTCGCACGCGCATCAGATGATTTTGACCCTCTTCTGGCAAGAGGTCTACATAATCTTCCAGAAGGGCCTGGCTAAACCCATCAATACTGCGCAAAGGTGAACGTAGATCATGTGAAACTGAATAACTAAATGCCTCAAGTTCCTTGACTGTCGTTTCCAATTGAATGGCACGTTCTTGTAAATCAGCGTTAAGTTTTTGTATTCTGCTTTCCGCCTCTTTTCGTTCGGTGATATCACGAATTGCGGCAGTAACAAGGGTACCTTCCTCTGTTTCCAAAGGGCTCAAACTGATCTCGATTGGAAATTCATCGCCGGTCTTCCGCAAGCCGTGCAGCTCAAGATCCGTTCCCATCGGACGTACACGCGGCTCACTGAAAAAATCTGAGCGGTGTTTTGGGTGTTTCTCCCGAAAGCGCTTTGGCAATAAGACCTCTACAGGCTTACCTAAAACCTCACTGCGGTCATAACCAAACATTTTTTCCGTTTGGGAATTGATCAAAGTAATTGTCCCTTTATTATCCACAACTACGACTGCATCAGGAGCGGCTTCCAATAAGCCACGAAATTTTTCCTCTGCCCGTTTGCGTTCGGTAATATCCCGGATCGCGGCCGTCACTAGGACCCCTTCTTCGGTAACTAAGGGGCTTAGGCTAATCTCTACCGGAAATTCAGTGTTATCACTTCGCAAACCATACAAGTTAAGTCCTGTTCCCATGGGACGCATGCGAGGTTCACTCAAAAATTTTGTACGAAACATGGGATGCTTGCCCCGAAATCTTGGGGGTATTAGCGTCTCTATTGGTTTCCCAATCACATCGGCACGCAGATAGCCAAAAATCTTCTCTGTCTGGGAATTGACCAGAACTATATTCCCCTTCGCGTTAACCACTACCATAGCATCTGGAGCGGACTCGAGCAAACCACGAAACTTTTCCTCTGCCCGTTTCCGTTCGGTAATGTCACGAATGGCGGCGCTCACCAGAACGCCTTCTTCCGTCTCCAATGGACTGAGGCTGATTTCGACCGGGAACTCAGCACCATTACGGCGTAAACCGTAGAGTTCAAGACCGGTTCCCATGGGACGGAGGCGCGGCTCACGAAAAAAATTTGCGCGATGACGCGGATGTCTGTCTCGGAAGCGCTCTGGCAACAAGATCTCTACAGGCTGACCTAAAATATCAGCACGGTTATAGCCGAACATTTTTTCCGTCTGCGAATTAACAATTTGGATCACGCCGTCACGATTCACGACGACGAACGCATCCGGCGCAGATTCCAGCAGGCCGCGAAATTTCGCTTCCGCCAGTTGCAATTCGCTCGTGATATCTTTCGAAACAAATAAAAAACCGATAGGTTGGCCGTTGGTATCGAAGCGAGGGGTAATGACCACGCGTCTCAAAAATCTTTCACTGTTTTTTCGTACCCGCGTGAGCGTCCCTTCCCATTTACCCCCTGCTAAGGCAGCTGCCATAACTTTTTTGGGAATTTCAGCCGCCCGATCTTCAAGGGTGTATAGTACTTCTGCATTAAGTTTCCCCACGACTTCATGAGCTTCATAGCCGTAAGCGCGGCGCGCCCCCTCATTCCACAGAAGGATTTTTCCTCCAGTATCCAACCCAATGATGGAATACTCGGTAGAGGACTCGAGAATGTTCTGTATAAAATCTAATGCTTCCTCAGTATTCCCCACAATGGCGGGATCGAAGAGTTTGGCTTTCATCTTTATTCCTCTTTCGCTACCAATCCTTGGATGATCTGTGGGTTCTTTTTTCTGCGCCTATGGCCCGAGGAATAATTGACAATGAATGAGAGATTGGCATTATAACTTAATCGGATGCTCTTGTCTGAATTGATCATCTTACCCTTGCAATGAATACAATAAAGTATGAAAAACGATGTCCATTTCATTCTCTGGACACAAAAATGAATCCTATTCCTATCATGAAATAGTTCGGAAACATAATCAATTGACCGAATTTCGGCTTCTACTATAAGGGATTGTAAAGCAGAACGTTGATCCTTCTCCGACACCTTTTGACTCCACCCATACTTTGCCGCCATGCCATTCAATGATACGTTTCACGAGAGCCAATCCGATGCCAGCCCCTTCAATATTTAAGTCTAGTTTTTCAAATAAATTGAATATTCTATTTTGATAACGCGGGTCAATCCCCTGACCATTATCCTTTACAAAGATGATGTGTTGACCCTCTTGCTCCGTGGTACCAATCTCTATGAGAGGATTTTGCTGAGTGCCGATATGCTTTACGGCATTTTCGATCAAGTTTTCCAGTACCTCGCGTAGGCGAACGCGATCGCCGTAAACCACAGGGAGATCAGGTGACACGTTAACCGTTATGTGTTTTGCTCGAAGGCGTGAATCTAGAATTTCGAGAGTCTCCTTCGTCAGTTGCAAAAGATCAATGTCTTCAAACGGGTGAATGACGCGGCCGATCCGAGAGAGTTCCAGCAAGCCTGAGAGCAATTCATTCATCTTATCTGCTGCTGCTGCAATCCGATCAACGTCATCTTGAATTCGATCTGACCTGTTCGCCCGAATATCCTCTACCAGCAATCCTAGAAATCCCTTAATGGTCACCAGTGGAGATCTTAGCTCATGGAAGGCTGTGTATAGGAAGCGTTCAAGCTCAGCGCTAAGCAATTCCAAGCTTGCAGAGAGGTCTGCTCGTTCAGCTTCCACGACACGATGTGAGTGCCTGATTTCTGCATCCTGTAGCTCTCTTTCTATGGCTGGTATGAGACGGGCTAGCCTCCCTTTGACCATAAAATCATGTGCACCTGCCTTCAAAGCTGTCACGGCTGCTTCTTCCTCGACAGTGCCAGAAACAACGAGGAAGGGTATGTCAAGCCCACTTTCTTTTAGCGTTACCAATGCAGTCATGGCGTTGAATTGTGGCAGGCTGTAATCACAGATGACAATATCCCATGTCTTATGGAGGAGTGCTTCCTCCATCGCGGCGCGTGTTTCAACGCGTTCGTAGACAACATCATATCCGCTGCGCCGTAGTTCACGCAGCAGTAATTGAGCATCATCGTCTGAATCTTCAACAAACAACGCGCGCAGTAACTTAGACATGTCTGGAAAGCATGAATATTTGCTCTTATAGGTGTATTGACCACCAAAGTACCAATTATTCTACAGGAAAGTAGGATGCAGATCGGACTGCACCTATCCGATTGATAAACCAATGTTCACCTGAGGTGATAGCGTCGATTTAAACGAAGTCTTTCTAAACAGCCACATATACACAGAGTTGGACGGCCCTATGGGCTTAAAAGAAGGTTTAACTACTTGATGACTTTAAAGAACAGTTCGACCACCTGAGGATCAAAATGCTTGCCAGATTGCTCACGGATATAAGTCAGCGCTTTTTCCTCAGACCAGGCTGGGCGATAGGGACGGTTAGAGGTCAGGGCATCCCAAACATCTACAATCGCAAACAAGCGCGCGGCCAGGGGAATTTCCTCTCCTTTGAGCTTGCGCGGATAGCCTGTCCCATCCCATTTCTCGTGATGACAATAAGGAATATCGAGAGCCGGGTGCAGATATTCAATCCGCCCAAGCATGTCATAAGCAAGCTGTGGATGCTTGCGCATGGTCTCCCATTCATAATCAGTTAACGAGGCAGGTTTGTGCAGAATGGAATCGGGAATGCCAATCTTCCCCATATCATGCAAAAGAGCACCACGGCGGATATGCAGGATCTCGCCATCGCTCACGCCCAGCGCTCGAGCTAGGTTTACCGTCAATTCAGCTACACGCCGGCTATGACCTTCCGTCTCTTGATCGCGAAGGTCCATAGCATAAGACCAACCTTCAATCGTTGCTTCATATGCGGCGAGCAGCTGTGCATTTGCTTCTTGCAGTTTGGCGCGTTCCTGGAGGAGTTTTTGATAGCGGTTAAGCCGTGTAATCCCCAGCAGGCGGGCGCGCAATTCGTAACGGTCAAAAGGCTTGGAAATAAAATCGTCAGCACCGGCTTTCAAAGCATTGAGCAGGGATTCACGATCGTCTAGGGCGGTAAGAATAATGATGGGAATTTCTGCGATGTCAGGGTCATTGCGAATGCGCTGGCAAACTTCAAAACCAGTCATGCCTGGCATCATCACATCCAGCAAAATCACATCTGGCAAAAGTTTTTTTGCTTTTTCGATCGCCTCCAAGCCACTTTCCGCCATTTCAAGTTCATAACCTTCGCCCTCTAAAACAGCTTGAAGAGTTTCGCGGCCGATGTATTCATCATCAACGATTAAAACCATGCTGCCCATGTTGTTCTCCTTATAAAATTGCGATAATTCCATATGATCTCCTTAGGCGAGCGTACCTAAAAGGGGTATAGGTAAATGTCGCCCCCGCAGCGCGGGATCTCCAACACAGCGACACATGTAGACAAGTGTATAGGCAACCTGTTTCGTTATTTGCATGTCTACTTGTTTGCTTTACCCATCTCGATCCACCAGATGATACTTGACGGCCAGGCGAACCAACCCGGCCAGATTTCGAACGCTCAATTTTTCCATTAACCTAGCTCGATGTTTTTCAACCGTCTTCTCGCTGATAAATAGCATTTTGCCAATTTCCGCGCTCGTGTATTCCTCGGCGATCAACTGCAGAATCTCTTTTTCGCGTGGGGACAACATGGAAAGCGGATCACCATCCTGCAAGGTTGAGTGGGGATTAATAGCGCTCTCCACAACAATCTCTGAAATAGGACTGCTCAGGTAGGTCTTGCCGCTTGCAACAGCACGTACTGCCCAGAGCAACTCATCGCTGACCGATGATTTCAAAACATAACCTTTCACACCACTTTGCAGAGCTTGATGCACGAAGCCTTCATCCGAGTACATTGAGAGGAGTAGGATGTTGGTAGGAAGTTTCAAATCATGGATGTTTCCGGCTGCCTGGATACCATTCATGCGTGGCATCATAATATCCATAATGAGTACATCTGGTTTGAGTTGTTCGGTCATTTCGATGGCTTCCTGTCCATTGGAGGCCTCGCCCATTACATGAATGTCACCTGCCTTTTCCAACAGGGCGCGGATGCCTGCTCTCACCATAAGATGATCTTCAGCAATGAGTACACGTATCATTTTGCCTCTTGTCTTTCGCTAAAGCCTATTACGCACGGCTTTTCGATAATGGGAATTGAGCCGATAAGATTGTTCCGCGGTTTGCTGTGGAACTGATATTGAGCGTGCCTCCAGCGATGGTGATTCGTTCGCGCAAGCCTGCAAGCCCGATTCCATTTGAGCCTGATTTCGTTTCACCCAATCCGATCCCATTATCTTGAACGGTCAGGTTGACCATATCATCTTCTACGCTCAAATCTACCCAAACCTGGGTAGCCTGGGCATGCTTGACCACGTTGGTCAGAGCCTCCTGTAAGGCGCGATAGAGCGTCGTATTATAGGCATCAGGAAGTTCTGGAAGGGATGCGTCTGGGTCGGCTTCAAAGATCACCGGTAAATGCGTGCGGCGGGTGAATTCAGTACAGTACGTTTGCATCGCTACCTTCAGCCCTAAGGCATCGAGAACCGGTGGACGTAAATCGCGGGCAAGTCTACGGATTTTTACCAATACCTCATAAGATTGATCATACAGTGACTGCAAACGTTCAAACATGACTTCCACTGGGATGGAAAGATCTTCTTGTAAATTGCGCAAGGCGAGTAGGTGGGTAGTCAATGCCTGACCAAGATCATCATGCAGTTCACGTGAGATGCGCTGGCGTTCCTCTTCCTGAGCGGAGACCACACGCTCGGCCATTTGCCGGATATTTTCGCGCTGTTCCATCAAGGTGCGGTAACGATTCAGGCGAGTGATAGTGCGGACGCGCGCCGTCAATTCGCGTCGATCGACCGGTTTGCTAAGGAAATCATCGGCACCAGCTTCAATCCCTTTGAGAAGGGAGGCGCGGTCATCTAGGGCGGTGAGAATGATGATCGGCACCTCAGCAAGTGGAGGCGTGGAGCGGATGCGCCGGCATACCTCAAAGCCATCCATGCCGGGCATCATCACATCCAACAGGATCAAATCAGGCTGAAACTGTTCGAGCAATTGGAGCGCCTGAATACCATCCTTCGCCAGTCGAAGATCGTAATTTTCACTATCTAGCATCGCGACCAAGGTTTCTCGAGCGGTGGGGTCATCGTCCACGATCAGAATCGTGCTCATTGTGCAGTAGACTCCCCGTCAAAAAGACAACTTTGAATGATCTTCACCAGCCCCTTTAAATTGACAGGCTTGCTGATGTATTCGTTCATACCTGCTGCTAAGCAACGTTCGCGGTCATTTGGCATCGCCAGGGCAGTGAGGGCAATAATTGGAGTATCTTTGAAATTGGGTTCACTTCTCAACTGCCGTGTGGCTTCGAAGCCATCCATACGCGGCATTTGAATATCCATGAGGATCAGGTCAGGCAAGACCAGCTTAGCCTGAACAATAGCATCTGCTCCATCCTGTGCCGTCACAATGTTATACCCAGCAAGCTCCAAATAGTCCTTGACCATCATGACCACTTCTCTTGTATCTTCAACCAGCAGGATGGTGGGCTTATTCGTTTCATCAGGCTTGATCGCGCGGAACTTGCCGGTCGTCCTCAAGCGCGAGGCGGTGTCTAATGCCAAGGCAGGTTCCCAAGGTAAGAGAATAGAGAAACGACTCCCTTTTTCCGGCTCTGAAACCACACTCACGCTGCCGCCATGCAAACGTGCCATCTGTGCCACCAGCGCCAACCCCAGACCTGTCCCTGTTGATTCGCGTGCCAGCCCTGAATCCAACTGTATAAAGGGTCTGAACAATCGTTCGAGATCCTCTTCTTTGATGCCGATGCCACTATCCCAAACTGTAATAGTCACCTTGTTTGCATCCGCGTCGCCATGGACTTCCAAGCCAATCTTTCCATTCTCAGGCGTAAATTTGACTGCATTACCCAATAGATTGACGATCATCTGCTTAAGCCGACGTTCGTCTGCCCACATCAGTCCAAAGTGATCGTCAATCTGCAGAAATACCTCTTGATGCTTTTTCTGTGCGAGTTGTTTGATCATACGCAGGCTAGCTTGACAAACCGAGTGGATATCTACCTTGTTGATATCTAACGTAATCTGACCAGCTTCGATCTTGGCAAGATCGAGAATGTCATTGATCAATGACAGCAGATGATGACCACTCTCGCTGATCGTCGTAATGTACTTCTGTTGTTTCTCATTGAGCGGACCAGCAATTTGCTCCCCAAGACTCTCCGAAAGACCCAGAATTGCATTGAGTGGTGTGCGCAATTCATGACTCATATTGGCAAGGAATTCATCCTTCACCCGCAGCGCACGCGCCAGATGTGAGTTAGCCTGACTAAGGTCAGCAGTACGCTCATCCACGCGCTTGGCGAGTTGATTGCGTTCATTTTCGAGCGCTATCTCCATTTGTTTACGTTCGGTCACATCCCAGGCGTAATCAGCTAGACGTTCGGCGATCTCCAGATCATAAGGTGTGTACTCCTGCAGCTTGTTGCCAATTCCCATCACAGCTACAACCTTTTCATTGCGGATAATGGGAATGACGATCTCCCGCAGAATCGGCTCGTGACCTTGCGGTAAGCTTTTCCGATTGGGTAAGGATCGGTAATCATTTTGGATCAGTGGATGTCGTTGACGAACGGCCTCTGCCCATAACCCGGCCCGATCCAAGGGAAGGTGGGTTCCTTCACTGAGGGGAACATGGAAGAGTCGTAAGGCATTGGTAGACCATGTTTGCATGCCTAAGTTAATTCCATCTTCCTCTACAAAGTGGAAGAAGCCAATCGTGCTGCCCGTTAATTCGCTTACTTCATCCACTGTTCTTTGCATCAATTCGTTGAGTGAATGATGCGCAGAATATTCCATCAACTCAATTCGCTTTTGCATGATGGTTTCCGTCTGTTTACGTTCTGTCACATCCTTGGCAACGACAGACACCCCACGTGTAGATGGATAGACGTTGATCTCAAAGGAGTGTTTCTCTCCATTCAAAAGGATTGTTGTTTCAAACGTTCGCGATTGGCGACTCATGAGGACATCTTCGTAAATTTTCCCAATTCTGAGTTGTTCCTCTGAGGTCCCAAAGATCTCATACATCGATTTGCCAATTGCTTCAGCAGCTGGGATACCTGTGAGCCCTTCAAAGGCTTTGTTCCAGTGTGTATATTGGAGGTTCTGATCCAGCTCAAACAGGATGTCAGTGATGCTATCTGCCAGTTCGCGGTAATGAACTTCGCTAACGCGCAAAGCTTCCTCCGCTCGTTTGCGCTCTAATAATTCCTGTTCAATGGCTTGGTACAAGCGCGCATTTTCAAAAGCGATCGCGGCCTGATTCGCCAAGGTGGCTAGCAGGCGTTCATCTTGTTCGCTAAACGCATCTGGCTCTTCGCTTTCCACACTGATGACGCCGATCACACGCTCACCCACTTTGAGTGGCATATAGAGGCCGGATTGGATTCCTGGATGTGTATTTATGTAACGCGAATGAGTATGAACATTGCCAGTACGAAGTGGCACGCCAGTTTGAATGACCCAACCGCTCAACCCTTGGCCGACTTTGTTGACACGTGCAATAAAGTGTTGCTCCGTACTTGACCGTTCTTGTTCACTTAAGCTAGGTACATTGAATGCAACCAGCTCGAGATCATCACTTTGCTCGTGTTTTAAGCGAATGGCTGCATGATGCCAGTGAAGATAATGTGCAAAGGTTTCTATGACCTTGTTGCCAATTTCACTTGGTTTGAGCAGGCTGCTCACGGCTAAGCCATTCTCATAGAGTGCTTCCAGCTCAGAGACATGGCGGTGAGTTTCGATTTCACCTTGCTTGCGCTCGGTGATATCCTGGGTAATCCCTTGCACTCGGATAGGTTGACCACTCTGATCTAAAACTGTCTCGCCATGGACGTGGAGCCAGCGGAATTTCCCATTCTTTGTAGGAAAGCGACATTCATAGTCAAATGGCTGATGTGTTTGCGATGCTTGTAGCAAAATCTGCATGATTCGGTCTTTATCTTCTGGATATAAATGCTTGATGTATTCCTCTATGTTGAAAGGATGTAAGTTTGAGTCACGGTCATAGAGCTGGTACATTTCGTTTGACCACGTAGTAATTTCGGTTTGGAGATCCAGTTCCCAACTGCCGATGTGGCCAAGCCGTTGGGCCTCTTCCAGTTGCTGCTCCCGCTTTAATAGCGCCTGTTCAGCCCGTTTGCGTTCTGTAATATCGCTGATCGAAACAATGACCTTTGACCAGTCCTCTTCATACCCTTGGGGAATCGAACCCGCGACAATAATTTCTATTTGTCTGCCATCGAATGTTTTGTCTGTTCCTTCCCACACGAATTTTCTTGAGGGGCCACTGAGGCCTAGAATCTCCTGCGAAAAATGATCGAGGGCTTCCTTTCCAACCGCCAAAGTCAGGCTCGTGAGCAGAATTTCTTTTTGCTCCACTCCATAAAGCTCCAAAGAGGCACGATTGACATCAGTGATCTTGACCAAGGAGGCTAGCCGGACAACTTCATGTTGACGATGGGAGAGATAATCTCTCAAATCAGAGATGCCGCTTTTCAGCAAAATGTCTAGCTGTTCTTTAACCAGGGAAAAATCCTCCTCCCAAATGGAAACAGGTGAATTGTCGAACAGCTCACGATATCGGCTTTGGCTTTTGATCAAGGCTTGTTCTGCTTCCCAGCGTTCCGTAATATCAGCCGAGATCCCTGCTATTCTGTTCACCTTGCCTGAGTCATCGAAGATCGGAAAGGCGCGATCCCAGACCCAACGTAGAGATCCATTTGGCTGCACGATCCGATATTCGATTTCCACTTTCTCCCCGTTTTTTTCATTTTCAATGGCACGCAATACCACAGGCCGGTCTTCTGGGTAAACGCTATCGATAAATGCATTTGGTTCATGCATGAGGCTTTTGATGGAGCGCCCCCAAATCTTCTCTGCTGCTGGACTCATATAAATTTCCTTGCCACTGGCTGCCTCGGTCATCCAAAAGACTTCCTGGATGTTATCTGCCAGTTGGCGAAAGCGCTCTTCGGAGGCGCGCAGTTCACTCTCTGCTTGTTTGCGCTGCGTGATATCTCGATCTATCCCTAAGATGACCTCGCGCCCACTCAACGTGATCAAAGAGGTTGACACTTCCACAGGGAATACTGTTCCATCCTTACGCTTGTGACGTTCTTCAAAGTGCAGCACGCCCGCCTGGCGAATACTCTCCAGATACTCCCCTCGCCTTTCAACCACATTAGGTACGACATTGAGAAGATCAATTGGTTGACCAATCAATTCATCCCGGTTATATCCATTCATCTGGCAAGCTGCTGTGTTGCAATCGATAATGGGCCAATCTTCTTTGGGGTCAATTAGAATGATCGCGTCTGGTGAAGCCTCAAATAGCGTGCGGAATTGCGTAATGCTCTCCAGTAGCGCTATTTCAGCCTGTTTGCGTTCCGTAATGTCCTGCATTGCCCCAATCATCCGTGAAGCCTTTCCTGATACATCACGGAGGATATAGCCTCGATCGTAAATAAAAGCATATGAACCATCCGCTGTCTTAAAGCGATATTCGGCATTCCAATTGTTGACTGTCCCGGAATCGATCGCCCTGTGAATATCAATTACAATGTTTTCCCGATCATCGGGGTGGATGTTTTCAACCCACCAATTGGCATCTATACCTACTTCATCAGGCTGATATTCGAAGAGTGTATAAATGGCATCATTCCAATCCACTTGATTAGTCATCAGGTTCCAATCCCAGACAGCCTCATTGACTGCTTTAGAAACAATATTGAAGCGCTCATTGCTTGCCCGCAATTCCTCTTCTGCTTGTTTGCGCTCAGTGATATCAAACACGACACCCTGGCTGAATGGTTGTTTATCGTCGCCAGCATGGACCACAATTGCCTCATCACGTACCCAAATTTCCTTCCCAGTCCCTGTCAGCATTCGATATTCGTCATGGTAAAAGCCCAGCTTTTTATAATATTCAGCAATCCTGGTGAGTACACGTTCTCGGTCATCAGAGTGGATCAGCCTTGTCCACAAGCCCGGATCATCCTGGAAGGCTTGTGGAGAATAACCAAGCAAAGCTTCAACTTGTGGACTCATGTAACTATTGGTGAACTCACCTGCGTTGATCGCCTCATCAATCACATCCAAGTAGGTCACGGCTGGAAGCTGTTCTACTAAAGTGCGGTATTTTGTCTCCGCCTCACGCAATGCCTCTTCTGCCTGCTTGCGTGCGGTAATATCTTGGTACATGCCAACGGAGCCATACGAAATTCCCTCCTCGTCGCGCAATTCCACTGCCGCTTCAAAGACCCAGTGGATTTTTCCCTCTCGGTCGCGAAGACGATGCTCACATTTCCAGATGGAGTGTTTGCCTGTACGTACCTGTTGAATTGCCTCATCCAGGGAATACCCTGCTAGTTCATCTACAAGATTAATTTCTTCAACCAGAGAGTCCCATAATTTCGCGCTGAATTCTTCTGGCCCATAACCAGTGATCTGTCGAATGCCCTCGCCGATGAATTCATATTTAATCTTTTGCCCCTCATCGTCGTAAGTTTCATAATATGGCACGGCACCAGCGACCTCAATAGCACGTCGATAAAGTGCCTCTGACTTGTGTAAAGCATCCTCAGCCTGCTGGCGCTGCACCGCGAGTGCAATTTGTATAGCAACGAATGCTAAGAACTCTTTGTCATGTTCTGAATAACGGTTCGGATTTTCATAATCTTGCACCGCGATCACACCGATCGTTTTGCCTGATGCCTTTAGAGGTACTCCTAGCCAAGAGGCTGAGTTGGTTCCCACCAGTTTTACTTCATCTTGTGCAGCCAGCTCATCGAATGCGGCTTGGGTCAGCAGGAGTGGTTCACCAGAGCGGAAAACATAAGAGGTAATGCTTTTTTCTAATTTGGCTGGTGGCGCTGGTGGATCATATTGATCTACGGAATAAATTTCTTCAAACAAGCCCGTCTCTGGTTGATACATCACGACAAAGAAATTTTTAGCATAAATTACTTTGCCTATTGAATGGTGAATAAGTTTTAGTAATTCGTGTAGGTCCTTTGTGCTGGTTACTCCCTGCATCACCTCCAAAAGCGCCTGTCGTTCAGTATCGGCTTGTTTGCGCTGGGTGATATCCTGTACGGTTCCGATCAAGCGTAAATGATCCTTGGTGGAATCGTATTCCGCGTGACCCAAGTTCGAAAGCCAGCGCACCTCACCATCTGGGCGAATGATGCGAAACTCTTCTGCAAACAATGTTTTCTCAGTCATCGCTTTTTCAGCAG
>Ga0081539_10004568_pt1 | contig 15127 bp, 16 predicted proteins | sample TabmetS4T2R2_FD_71023 | JGI IMG/M metagenome (GOLD analysis project Ga0081539, IMG submission 71023) | Tabebuia heterophylla rhizosphere microbial communities from the University of Puerto Rico - S4T2R2 | ecosystem: Host-associated > Plants > Roots > Rhizosphere ...
GGGGGGAGAGGGGCCGGCGGGTCCAGCCCGCCGGGGGTGGGCGGGAGCCGCAGAACCGCCGCGTCGAGATCGTCATCCAGTAAGCGATCCGAATTTCGGAAAAGGAACGGCCGGGCCAACGCCCGGCCGTTTTCTTTTGGGAGCGCGGGCCTCCGGCCCGCTCATGATCATGATGCGGGCCGGAGGCCCGCGCTCCCATGACGTGCTAGCCTCCCGCCCAAGACAACACCGGGAGGAACAATGAAAGCGATCACCCGTCGCCACGCCGCAGCGTTGGCGCTTGCCTCGCCCTTGATGGCAGCGCATGCCCGCGCCCAGGCGTCGTGGCCCAACAAGCCCGTGCGCTTCATCGTGCCGTTCCCGCCCGGCCAGGCGGCCGACATCTTCGCCCGCCTGATGGCCGAGAAGCTGGGCGACGTCTGGAAGCAGCAGGTCGTGGTCGACAACAAGGGTGGCGGCGGTGGCATCCCGGGTGTCGAAGCGGGCAGGCTCGCGGCGCCCGACGGCTACACCTTCCTGATCGCCACATCGGGCACGTTCGGCGTCAATCCCAGCCTCTATCCCGACCTGCCCTACAAGCCCCTGGTCGACTTCAAGCCGGTCACCAACATCATCCGCGGGCATTGGTGATCGTGGCCCATCCCAGCTTCCCCGCCAGCACGATCGCCGAGCTGATCGAGCTCGCGCGCAAGGAACCGGGCAAGCACTCCTACGCCTCGGCCGGCCCCGGCACGGCGCAGCATCTCAGCATGGAGCTGTTCAAGCTGCAGGCGCAGCTCGACATCGTGCACATCCCCTACAAGGGCTCCGGCCCGGCGATGGCCGACCTTTTAGGCGGCCACGTCAAGCTGATGATGGACAGCACGGCCTCGTCGCTCGGCCCGATCCGCGACGGCCGCATCAAGGCGCTTGGCGTCACCACGGCGCGCCGCGCGCCGTTGCTCGACAACGTTCCGCCGATCGGCGAGACCGTGCCGGGCTACGATTCCGCCGGCTGGTCCGGCCTGGTGGCGCCGGCCAGGACGCCGGACGAGATCGTCAACAAGGTGAATGCCGACCTGGTGGCGCTGATGCGCGATCCCGCCGTGCTGCGCCAGTTCGAGGAGCGCGCGACCTTGGCCGCGCCGACGACGCCGGCCGAGTTTGCCGCCTTCATCGAGAAGGACATGAAGACATGGGCCGAGGTGGTTAAGGCCACGGGGACGAAGCCGGGGACTTGACCGACGACTGTCATCCCGAGCGCAGCGAGGGACCTTTGAGAAGACGGGAAAGGTCCCTCGCTGCGCTCGGGATGACAACGGGCCTGCTACAGAAACCCAACCCATCGGCCGGCGACCAGCACGGCAAGCCACAGGACGGCGGAGCAGCCGGCGACCAGCCGGACGCTGCCGTGCACCGCGCCGCCGTCGAGCGCGAGACGGTAGTGGCGATTGCGGTGCTGGACGGCGATGTTGACCAGGGCCAGCGCGAGCAGCGCCATCTTCCAGAGGAACGCCTCGTTCGCGAGGTATTCGCGCGGCTTCACGGTGAACAGCCAGAGGCCGGTCACCATCGCGAGCGCCAAACCGACGGCGGCGCTGCGCGACAGGAACGGACCGATCACCGCCAGCGGCACAGTGCGCAGCAGACCCGCCAAACGCAGATCGAGCGGCAGAATGCCGCCGATCAACAGGCCGATGCTGACGATGTGCGCGGCATTGACGAACAGATAGATCGTGCCCGAGCGCTGCAGCAGCACGGCTCCCGGCCAGCTGCCGAGCCACTCGACGAACGACATCGACAACTCAGTTCGTCTTGATGCGCTCGGGATAGAGATCGTAGGTCTTGCCGGCGACGGTGATGCGCACCGCCTTCATCCAGAGTTGGCGCTTGTCCTTCGAGCGGTTGCCCAGCACGGTGATGGCATCGCCCGCCTTGGCCGACGCCGCGGTGAAGCCCGACCGTTCGGTCTGGTTGGGATTGGCGAGATCGATCAGCCACTCCTTGGCGTCGCTCGCTGCCACCTTCAGCGACGGATGCGGCGGCGCCATCGACACCGACTTCACGGTACCCTTGAGTTCGCTCTGTTGGTCCTCGGCCCAGTTCCAGCCGTGATGGGCGAGCGCTGGCGCGCTCGCCGCCGCAGCGGCGCCGCCAACACCAAGCTGGAGGGCACGGCGGCGGCTCATTCGGACAGGCATGAGATCCTCCCTGCGGAAGCAGCGCCAATGATCGCGCCGACCCGGCGGATTGTCGAGTAATCGGCGGCTGGTTCTACTGACTAGCCCTGTCGCCCTGGTGGGCTCGCCATTCCGCCGGTGGAACGCAACGATGGCCGTGCATGCCGGCCTTGCGGGCCATTGCCTCGCGCTCTTCGGGTGCGTATCGATCGCGGTAGCGCCCGACCGCCCACGCCCAGCCGGCCGATACCATCATCGCCTGCAGGTCATCGTCCCCGGCGAAGCACTGCGCCACCGGCGGATTCGTGGGGGTATCGAGATCCACCTGCTTGCAGGTCACCGGGCGGCCGGCGATGAAGTCCTCGAGCGCTTTCCTGGCGAGCGGTGCCGGCTGCCAATGGCCGTCGTCGCAGGTCTGTCCCTTCACCGGCACGTCGATCGCGAACAGGCGCACGACCTTGGATCCGAAGCGTACCGTGTTGCCGTCGACGACCTGGAACCGCGGCTTCGACGTCGACCTGATCCTCGTGTCGTCGTCAGTCTGCGCGACAGCGGCAAACGGCAAGAGACAGATAAACAGAACGCAGCGCCACATGAGTGCGCTATTTTGCACGCCACGGCCCGCGGCGGAAGGACTTGCCGACAGTGCGCGCCGGAGATTACAGGAAGCACTGCACCCCAAAACGCTTCCGGGACATCCAAGGATGGCTGACGCATATTCCTGCCGCCTGCAATTCGGGGGCGATGGGCCGCCACGGCCGCCGACGTTCGTGCAAATTCGCCCACCGGCGAGGCGCGCCGACGCGTATGGCAAGGTCGGCATTGCAGGCCTCGGTCTTGCCCTTGTGATGGCCGTGGCCTTGGCCGCCTATCGGGTGATCGACGAGCCGACGGCGACCGAGTTGATCCCCGCTGCGGCACGCGTGAGCGATGCTCCGTCGCCGCCGCCGGCGTCCAGGGATCTGCATGGCGAGCTCGCCCGACAAGCGATCGACAGTGCCGCCTTCGCGCCGGTCTGGACTCGTGAGTCGTCGATCGAGCGGCTGTCGCCGTTCGACCCGTCGATTTCTGCTCGCGGCCCTTCTGCGCCGCCGGCCGACCGCGGCCATGCGACGGCCGTCGGGTCATCCGAGATCACGGTGCAGCTCGGGAAGGGGGAAACGATCGGAGGCGCGTTACGAAGACTCGGGTTCCCCGCCGACGCGATCGCCGACGTCGTTTCCGCCCTGGCGCCGCACGTGAAATTGAAGCGCCTGCCGGTCGGCCTCGACATGACGGTGCAGCTGGGGCCTCCCGAAGGCGAGGAAGCCAAACCGGTGCTGCAGGCCCTCACGCTCCACCCCGAGGGACGTCGCGAGATCAGGGTCGAGCGTGAGAGCGACGGCAGCTATGCCGTTGAACGGGGGGAACGTCCCTCCCGCAAGTGACGTCATGCTGCGCTGACCTGGCGGCAGGTCGCTTGGCAGCCGCCCCTGTACCTCTTCCTCTTGGGGAGAGGCCAGGCGATCACAGCTCTTTCTCAGCCAGTTCGCGGAATTCGTCAGGCACCGAGCGGTAAGGGCCGAACGCCACCGAGCCGTAGCCGATGGCCTCCCAGCCGAAGCGGTCGCGGATGCGGTCGACGGCACGATCGGCTGCATGGCGTGCCAGACCGCGGCGCGTGCCGGCGCGGCGTTCCTCGTGCCGCGCGCCCAGCGAGAATTCGAGCTGCAGCCGGGGATGCTTCTCGAGATGCGACACCGAGATCGCCACCAGGGAGATATGCTTCTCCTGCGGATGGTCGGCCAGCGCGGTGCGCACCAGCTCCTCGGCGATCTCGGCCAGGCTCGCCGTCGCGGCGATCGGCGCGTCGAGAGTCATCGAACGGGTGACCGCACGCAGGTCGGCGAAGCGCACGCGCACCGTCACGGTGCGGCCGGCCAGCGACTTGGCGCGCAGCCGCGTGCCGATGCGGTCGGCGAGATGGGCGAGCGCCGGCCGATAGACGCGCTCGACGGCGGGCCGGCGGCCCAGCGCCGACTGCGCGCCGGCGGACTTCGCGCGATGATGCGTGCGGATCTCGCGCGGGTCGCGATTCCAGGCCAGCGCCAGAAGCTTCTCGCCCGCCGCCGGCCCGAGCAGGCGATCGAGCGCGTGCGGCGAGGTGTTGGCAAGCTCGCCGATGGTGCTGACGCCGCGCTCGGCGAGGCGCGCGCGGGTGACCGGTCCCACGCCCCACATCAGCTCGACCGGCAGGCCGTGCAGGAACGCCAGCTCCTGTGCGGGATCGACCACGACCAGCCCGTCGGGCTTGGCGACCTGCGAGGCGATCTTGGCCAGGTGCTTGGTGCGCGCCACGCCGACCGAGATCGGCAGCCCGAGCTCGCTCTTCACGCGCTGCCGGATCTTCTGGGCGATCTCGGCCGGCGAACCGAAGAGATGCGTGCAGCCCACGACGTCGGCGAAGGCCTCGTCGATCGAGATGCGCTCGACCAGGGGCGTGAAGTCGTCCAGCACCTTCATCGCCGCGTCGCCGAGCCGTGAATACTCCTTGAAGTGACCGCCGACGAAGATGAGGTGGGGGCAGAGTTCGCGTGCCCGTCGGCCCGGCATGCCGCCCTTCACGCCGAACGCCTTGGCCTCATAGGACGCCGCCAGCACCACGCCGCCGCCGACCGCGATCGGCTTGCCGCGAAGCGACGGATCGAGCAGCTGCTCGACCGAAGCGTAGAAGGCGTCGAGATCGGCGTGGAGGATGGTGGCAGGCATTCTGGGTTCATGATATGTTCTTTTTGGCTCGCGGCCAAGACTTGGCCGACCGAATTGTCGGTCCGATGGCAGGCGAGCGACCTCGAGAGAGGCATGACGACGGCGGCATTCGGCCTTGGGTTGCTGGCCGTGGCGTTCATCTCGTTGCCTTGACGCGTGGAAGCGGCGAGACGGTTCGACCTGCTGGCCGTAAGTCGTCCTTGCGCCCCTCGGTGTCCGCCGCAGGACGTCACCATCCGCGGGAGTAGCCTTTGCGGCAAGTGCCACAGGACATGCTGGCGAAACCGGCCACGCTCGTCGCCTGTTCACTAGGGTACTACCATGCGCGTTGGTAGATGCGGTGTCCTCTTCGCCATGCGTGCCCCACCGGTCGGCAGGGCGCGCTGGTGCAGGCGCGTTGGCTGGGAGGCGCCGCAAGCAAGCGTTGACGTTACAAGGCAACGGCCGCCGGGTCGCCGGACCGGCACCTCTGCTTGCTTCGACACCCTTGACGCCGCTACATTTTGGACGTCGCGATAGACTTCGTCTGTTGAGAAGATTGCGGCCGATCCGGCTGCAAGAGTATCGCCGGATACTTCCGGCGTCTCTCTGCCCCGACGCGCCGCCGTACCTGCCAAGCCGCTTCGCCGCTACGAGGGATGTGTACGTGTCGCTCGCCGATGACGTGATCGACCTTATCGGACAGATCTACGAGGCCGGCGTCGAACCCAGGCTGTGGGACGCGACGTTGGTGCGCCTCGGCGAGCGTTTCCGCGCCAATGGCGGTATGCTGGCCACGACGGTAGGCGAGAGCAACCAGCTCAGCTTCTCCAGTGAATTCGGCGCCGAACCGGAATGGCAGGCGCGTTACAATCGGGAGTTCTACAAACCCGAAGTCAATCCCCTGTTTCCGGCGTTCCGGCGGCTGCGCCCCGGTCTGGCGGCGGCCGACTGGATGTTGCTGTCCAAACGGAACCTGATGCGCTCGCCGTTCTACAACGATTGGGGCCTGCCTCAGGACCGTCACACGTTTTTCGGGCTGGTGACGTCGGCGGGGCCCCGTGCGGTCGGCGCCATCATGTTCTGCCGCGGCCGCCGTAGCGGCGACTTCGCGCCTGACGAGGTCGCTTTGCTGCAGGCCCTGTCGCCCCATCTGGTCCGGGCCGTCGGCCTCAGCCGGCACTTGGGCGCCCTCGAGGGCAAACGTCAATTGAGCGACGCGCTCCTCGATGTCGGCGCGAGGCCGGTCATCGTCGTCGAGCCGGACGGACGGATCGTGCAGGCCAATCACGCCGCATGGCGCATCCTCGATGCGGCCGACGGACTTCTGGTGCGCCGCGACCGGCTCGCGGCGGCACGGCCGGCCGACACGTCGGCTGTGCGGCGGCGGATCAGGGCGACGGCGGAACGCGATCTGGCCGCCTGCGAGACAATGGCGGTGATGCGGCGCTCGGGTGCGCTGCCCTACAGCGTCGCCATGACGGCCGTTCCGATCGATGCGGTGGGCTTGGAGCGGGCCAGGGTGCTGGTCGCTGTCTTCATTGCCGACCCGCACGCAATTCCGCCGGACATGGCGAGCGCCTTGCAAACCGCCTATGGGCTGACACCGGCCGAGGCGTCGCTGGTCGAGCTACTGGCGCGCGAGACGCCATCGCTCGCCGATGCCGCGGACCGGTTGGGCGTGTCCCGGACAACGGTCAAGACGCATCTCAAGCACTGCTATCAGAAGACGGGCGTGCAACGGCAGACCGAGTTGGTACGGCTGGCGCTTGCCTCGAGCGGCGGCTTGCACCCCCGTCGCGGCTGAAAACCACCGGGAACATTTTCTTCGACGCATCCTCCTTTGGGAGGAGGCGCGCCGACCCGTCTCAGCCTTAGCTGCCGGCTCCTTGCGACATGGGGCCTCCGTCCCGTCCACCAGGGAGAGTAGAATGCGCAGCTTCGTCCGCGTGGTTCTCGCGGCCGCGTCGGCGGTCGGTCTGGCTGCCGTGCTGATGCCCGATGAGGCGGTTGCCAACGCAACGGTGCCGACCCAGGACATCGCCAACGCCCGCGACAACCCGCTGCTGCGCCGCTACGACGGCAGCTTCATCGTCGACTATGCCCAGCGGGCGTTCGACGAGCTCGAGCTGCCCACCGCCGAGCTGAAGCAGGTGCCCGGCAAGAAAGACGCAAAGAACAACGACGTCTTCGCGCCGACAGCGGCCGAGGTGCTGCAGGGTCGGTTGACGCGCATCGTCTATGTAGCGCCGGCCAACCGAAGCCCGCTGGAGGTGATGGGCAACTACCAGGAGGAGATCGCCGGCAAAGGCGGTACGGCATTGTTCAGTTGCCGCAATGAGGCCTGTGGCGGGGACAATAGCCGCAGCACCGACGGCGGTGGCGGCCAACAGAGCCTGCTGATGAAGATCTACCCTCCCGCCGACGTCAAGGCACCCTACAAGAGCAGTGGCCACTGCGCCGTCACCGATGACATCACCGACCTGCGCTACGCCACGATGCGCCTGCCCACGTCCGGCGGCAATGCGCATGCCGCCGTCGCCGTCTATTCCCTGCGGGGCGGCACCTACTGCGAGGCGCTGAAGGAGCGCACGGTCGTCGTTGTCACGCTGATCGAGCCCAAGGTGCGCGAGCAGCGCATGGTGACGGTGGCGGCTTCCGAGATGAATGCCGCGCTCGGCCGTGACGGCCGCATCGTGCTCTACAGCATCCTGTTCGACTTCGACAAAGCCGAAATCAAGCCGGAGAGCAGGCCGCAGCTCGAGGAGATCGCCCGATTGCTGCAGGCGAGCCCGAGCCTGCGGCTTCATGTCGTGGGCCACACCGACAATCAGGGTCAGCTCACCTACAACATGGACCTCTCGCGGCGGCGCTCGCAGTCGGTCGTGCAGGCGTTGGTCCAGGCCAACGGCATCGCCGCCGCCCGCCTGACCGGCCACGGCGTCGGCCCGCTCGCACCCGTTGCGCCCAACGCCGATGAAGCCGGACGGGCCCGCAACAGGCGCACGGAGCTTGTGCCGCAGTAGCCGGCACTTCTGCTTGCGGGGCTCGCACGGTCAAACGTCTCCAGGAGGGTTCACATGGCCGGCGATCCGGGTCAGCCCAAATGCCTAGACATCAACGACGACGTGACCGATCGACCGATCGGGCACTCGGTGGGAGCCGGCGGCGTGAACGCCAAGGCCGACACCCTCATGATACAGCAGCTTTTGAATTCCGTGCCCCGCGAGGAAGGTGGTCCCGATCTGCTGCTCGCGGAGGACGGATTGATCGGTCCAAAAACTCAGGCGGCCATCAACAAGTTCCAGAAGAAGGTCCTGTCCAAGCCTGATGGGCGGATCGATCCCGGCGGGCCCACGATCAAGGCCCTGAGCGGCGTGATCTGCGATTCGCCCGCCGTTCCACCGGGCCGATTGGGCCTTGTTGCTCAGCCGAACCAGGTCTCCGGGGGGCCCCCGATGCCGCCTTCCGCCACGAAAGCGACGCGGATCAAGGTGCTTTCAGACGGCAACCAGGTCTTGATAGCGCTCCGACCTCGGCTCGCGCTGCTAGGCTTCAAACTCACGCACTAGGCCCCATCGACAGTTGCCTTCTGCAACAAGCATTTCGCGACGGGCAATAGCAAGGTCACGAGCACTGAGATCGATTTCATCAATGGTCTCGTTCGTGCCATTCACTTCCACGCTGCCCGCCCCAGCGCCACCGGCATCCTGCCGATCAGGAACGTCATCGAGTTCGATCCGAGAGGGGATATCTCAGGCTACACCGTCCACGGCGGCGACAAGCTCTCCACCAAGGAGTTTCAGATCTATGTGGACGACAAGGGCAAACCCTACAAGTTGCCCGGTCAGTCAGTCTTCCTCACGAGCAAATTCGCGCGCAAGACCGGCTTCGACATACACTGGACCGTGTTGCACGAGATGGCCCACTTCGTGGGACCGCGCGCGGGGACTGGCATCGAAATCGATGATCACAACGGCACCTATGCGACCTCGCCCAATTTCCTGCAGCTCACGAAGTTCCAGAAGCTGCACAACGCGGAAGTCATTTCCCTGTTCATGCTTGAGGCCTGCGTTGGAACAGCAAACATCGTACCGCTGCAGGACCTGGCGTTGCACAGGGCACACTACGAAGGCTTCCCGACGGTCTCGGCCACTGGCGACTTCGTGACGAGCTGAGTGAAGGTTTCAGGCACCACGAGCAGTTCCGGGCCTCAATCAGCTGCGAACGCGACACCCGGAGCACGCGCAACGCCCTGGAGCGGCTCGTGCGCTTCGCCCTGCCGACTGGCGATCGTCATCGGTGAGCCAGCTATTGTCTTTCCCTCGTCGGGGGCTACCTGATCTTGTGGCTTGATGTTCCCTATGCGTTCCTATATACTACAGTCATCTTAGAGCAACCTTGGTTATCACATGAGGTCCCGTGTGGCGCGACGAAAAATCGATCCCGAGGAAGATCCTGATGCCGAAGAGGAAGAGCGCGAGGACGAGGGTGACGGCGTGACGCTCGATCCCCTGGTGGCGAGCACGCGCGCCGATCCTCGATCGCGCTTCTACGATCCACGCTACGCAAGGCCCATTGCGTCGCAAGCGCTCGGCTGGGGCGAGATCGACATGGCGGTGCTGGAGGAAAGCCGCGGCGCCGTGCCGGCCTTCCCGCTCGATCCGCTGCCGGCCTTCTGGCGGGATTGGGTGCAGGACACCGCCCGCGCCTCGTGCGCGCCGGTGGACTTCGTCGCGCAGTCGCTGCTGGCGGCCGTGGCCGGTCTTGCCGGAGCGGGGGCCGTGGTGCGCGTTGGCCCGCGCTGGAGCGAGCCGCTGGTGCTGTGGCAGGCGCTGGTCGGCGCGCCGTCGAGTGGCAAGTCGGCCTCCATGACGCCGATGCGCGAGCTGCTCGCCACGCTCGCGCGCGAGGCGGCCGGCGATGAGTCGCCACCCGTGTCGTTCGTTGCCGATGCGTGGCTCGGCACCCTCGCCGACGGCGTCGCGGCCCATCCGCGCGGCGTCGTCCTGTGGGGCGACGATGCGCCGGAGTGGCTGGACCGCGCGGTCCCCGGCAGGCGCTCGCCCTGGCTCAATGCCTGGTCGGCGCTGCCGTTGTCGCTCGGACAGGGCGCGACGGGAAAGAGCGTGCAGCGGATCGAGCGCTTCGCCGTGAGCTTGCTGCTGGCCTGCCGTCCCGACCGGCTGGATGGGCTCCTGAAGACCGACCAGGAGCTTGCCTCGCGCTTCCTGTTCGCGTGGCCTCCTCTGCCGGAGCTTCGTCCGCTCGCCACGGCCAAGCCGGCACAGGACGAGGCGGCGCTGGCGGCACTATCCCGGATCGCCAGACGGGTCGGGAAGGCGGACGATCCGCTGGCGCTCATCGTCGACGAGCGGGGAACGAAGGCGCTCGACGAATTCCTGTCGGGCCTGCAGGCCGAGCTGCGCGAAGCCGAGGGCCTGGAGATGGCCTGGCTCGGCAAAGGACGCGGCGTCGTGGTCCGTCTGGCGGGCATGCTCGAGCTGCTGGCCTGGTCGGCGCTGGGAAGCGCCAGCCCGCCGGGTCATCTCGGCCGCGAGCAGATCGAGCGGGCCGTCCGGCTGTGGTCGGGTTATTTCCGGCCCCATGCGCACGCGCTGTTCGACCGCGCAGCGCCCACCGATCGCGAACGGCAGGCGCGTCGCGTGGCGCGCTGGCTGCGCCACAGCGGTCTCGACGAAGTCACGCGCGAGCAGGTGCGACTGGACGCGCTCGGCCGCAGCCTCAACGCCGACGAGACCGAGCAAGTGCTGTATCGCCTGCAGAATGCCGGCATGGTGCAGAAGCTTCACTTCTCGACGCCGTCGCGCGGGCGGCCGCCCAACCGCTGGGCCGTCAGCCCGCGGCTCGCCTCAAAACCCAGCGCCGGAAATGCCGGGAATGCCGGAAAATAGACGGCAACGCTGTCTGGCGCGATCCGCCGCTTCCTGCTCTTCCTCGTCCGGACAGCGGGCATCCTGCGCGCTGACATTGCGTCGGCACCTTCATGCACTCCACCCCCAATTGCTCCAAATAGCATCGCGGCCAGACCGTCCATGCCGCACTCGGCAACATGCTGTTTGACGCACGAAAACCCGGGTAGTGGCAAACAAGCTGGCGTTGGAGGGGGCCATCTCAGGTTCCCGGGTCTTCGACGCGCTTCTTCAGCGCGACATTGACGCTTTCGAAGCCGCGCGCCGTGTCGCCGAGCATGGCGCCGAAGGCCGGCACCAGCAGCCCGCTGAACGTCTCCTCATGGCGCAGCCGGCAGCCGCGCGTGGCCGCTTCGATGATGAAAGCGTGTTCACCGTCGAAGATGCCAGGCAGCAGCGCGTGGCCAAGCCAGCGCAGCTCGCGACCGGCGTCGACGACCAGCACCGTCGGCTTGAAGGTCATCGGCTTGCGGTTGACCGGTTGGACGGTGACCTCGAGCCGCGCGCCCACTTTCGCCTCACCGGTGATGCGGCGGATGAACGGATTCCACTCGGGATAGGCCGGGAAGTCGGTCAGCACGCGCCAGATCGCGGCAGCGGACGCATCGATGTCGATCGCGGTGGCGATGCGCCGCATCATCTTCTTCCTCTTCCGGACCGCGCGCATCCTGCGCGCTCAAGCTCATGAGCGCGCGGGACGCGCGCGGTCCGGAAGACCATGAGCTAGGCGACCTTTTCCTTAACTCCCGGTCCGACGGTGAGCTTGGCCTTGGTCTTGGCCTTGACCTCGTCGACCGTCACGCCGTCGGCGAGCTCGATCAGGGTGACGCCGCCGTCGCCGGTCTTGTCGATGGTGAACACGCCGAGCTCGGAGATCACCATGTCGACGACGCGCTTGCCGGTGAGCGGCAGGGTGCATTCCTTCAGGAGCTTGGAGGCGCCGTCCTTGGAGACGTGCTCCATGGTGACGATCACCTTGCGCACGCCGGCCACCAGGTCCATGGCGCCGCCCATGCCCTTCACCATCTTGCCCGGGATCATCCAGTTGGCGAGGTCGCCGTTCTCGGCCACTTCCATGGCGCCCAGGATCGACAGATCGATATGGCCGCCGCGGATCATGCCGAAGCTGTCGGCCGAGGAGAAATACGACGTGCCCTTGAGCTCGGTCACGGTCTGCTTGCCGGCGTTGATGATGTCGGGATCGACCTCGTTGTCGAGCGGGAAGGGGCCGACGCCCATCATGCCGTTCTCGCTCTGCAAGGTGATGTCGACGTCGTCGGGCACGTAGTTGGAGACCAGGGTCGGGATGCCGATCCCGAGATTGACGTAGAAGCCGTCCTTCAGTTCCTTGGCGGCGCGCGCCGCCATCTGCTCGCGGGTCCAGGCCATCGTCGTCTCCTAAGCCTTGCGGATGGTGCGTTGCTCGATCTTCTTGTCGTAGGGCGCACCGCAGATGATGCGCTTCACGAAGATGCCGGGCGTGTGGACATGGTCGGGATCGATGGCGCCCACCGGCACCAGCTCCTCGACCTCGGCGACGCAGAGCTTCGCCGCCGTCGCCATCATCGGATTGAAGTTTCTAGCCGCCTTGCGATAGACGAGGTTGCCCGCGGCGTCGCCCTTCCAGGCCTTGACGAGCGCCAGGTCGCCGAACAGGCCGCGCTCCATGACGTATTCATGACCGTCGAACACCTTGGTCTCCTTGCCCTTGGCGACCTCGGTGCCGACGCCGGTCTTGGTGTAGAACGCGGGAATGCCCGCGCCGCCGGCGCGGCAGCGCTCGGCGAGCGTGCCCTGCGGGTTGAACTCGATCTCGAGCTTTCCTTCGAGGTACAGCTTGGCGAAGGTCTTGTTCTCGCCGACGTAGCTCGAAATCATCTTCCTGACCTGCCCGGTCTCGAGCAGCAGGCCGAGCCCGTGGCCGTCGATGCCGGCGTTGTTGCTGACGCACGTCAGGTTCTTCACCCCCGCATCGCGCACGGCGTGAATGAGCTTGTCGGGAATGCCGACCAGGCCGAAGCCGCCGCACATCACCATCATGCCGTCGTGCAGCACGCCCTCGAGCGCCGACTTGGCATCCTTGTAGACCTTGTTTGCCATGACCTGCCCTTCGCTTCCCCGTCGTCATACGGCGACCGAGGGGTTCTGGGCAACAGGCTAGGCCAGAAGAAGCACCTGCCGCGTCAATTCTCCATCGGCGTCACGCAACGCGTGCGTAATGGTGAAATGGTCGGCGCCGGCGATCGGGATCAGCGGCCCGGGCAGATGCTGGGCCGCGCGCTTCTCATGCAGCGCGCGGCTGTCGGCGACCAGGGGCGGCAGCTCGGCCGTGCCGTAGGTGATGGCGAGCGGCTTGTCGATCATCGGCAGGCGGAGCGGCGAGAGGGTCGCGAGCTCGGTGTCGGTGAACTGCATCTTGTCATTGAGGTAGGTGTCGCGGATCGGGCCCAGCTCGAACACGCCCGAGACCGCGAGGCCGGCGCTGACGCGTTTGTGGCCAAGGCACTGCGCGGTGAGGTGGCCGCCCGCCGACCAGCCCGAGAGCACGACCTTGCCGTTGATGCCGTGCGCGGCGCCGTTGGCCGCCAGCCAGTCGAGCGCGGCGTTGATCTCGGCCACGATCTCGGTGAGCGAGGCGTCGGGCGCCAGCGTGTAGCCGGGCAGCGCGGCTGCCCAGCCGTGGGCATGGACGCCGGCTATGAGGCTCGCGAACTGGTCGCGGCTGTTCCTCTGCCAGTAGCCGCCATGGATGAAGACCAGGCAGGGCGCGTTGGCGTCCTGGGAAGGGAACAGATCCCAGACGTTGCGCTCCCGGGGGCCGTAGCGCAGGTCGAGATGTTTTGGATGCATCCGGCGGAAGGCCTCGGAGGCCGCGATGCGCGCCGCGTTCAGCTCGGCGCTGTTCTTCACGGCGTCGGAATTGTTGTAGGCCGCATCACGCTCGGCCTTGGTCATCATTCCCCAGGTCTTCATCCGGCAATTCTTGCCGTCTGCAATGGCTATGGCAATGACCACTACCGTCATCCCGACCGGAGCGAAGCGAAGTGGAGGGACCTGTTTTTTGGCGGACGCATGAACAGGTCCCTCCGCTACGCCTCGCTGCGCGAGGCTTCGGTCGGGATGACGGAGAAGCTAAGCACGCCTGGCTTCGGTCGTCGTGAGCGGTACCGGAAGACGCGACAGCATCTCCTTGGGCACCACCTGCCAGAAGCGTTCGACCTCGCGGTTCCAGTCGTTCAGGAGCCGCGCGCCCAGCGGCGACCTGGTCTCGGCGACGTGCTCCTCGACCAGCGCCTTCAAGACGCCTTCCCAGTGCGGATGGTCGATGCGCTGGAAGCTCACCGTCTCGGGATTGACCTTGAGCTGGAAGGCGTCCTCGGGGTCGTAGACGAAGGCCATGCCGCCGGTCATGCCGGCCGCGAAGTTGACGCCGAGCCCGCCCAGGATCACGGCGGTGCCGCCGGTCATGTACTCGCAGCCGTTGGAGCCCACGCCCTCGACCACCGTGTCGGCGCCCGAGTTCCTGACGGCGAAGCGCTCGCCGGCGCGGCCCGAGGCGAAGAGCTTGCCCGCCGTGGCGCCATAAAGGACGGTGTTGCCGATGATGGCGTTGTCCTGCGGCACCAGCGGGCTCGAGACCGTGGGCCTGACCACGATGGTGCCGCCGCTCAGCCCCTTGCCGACATAGTCGTTGGCGTCGCCCAGCACTTCGAGCTTCATGCCCTGGACAGCGAAGGCGCCGAGCGATTGGCCGGCGGTGCCGCGCAGTCGCACCGTCACGGTGTCGGGCTGCAGCCCGGCCATGCCGTACTTGCGCGTGATCATGGCGGCCAACCGCGTGCCTACGGCGCGGTGGGTGTTCCGGACGCTGTACTGCAGCTGCATCTTCTCGCGGTGGGTGAAGAGCGGCTGGGCATCGCGGATCATCTGCGCGTCGAGCGTATCGGGCACCTCGTTGCGGCCCGCGACGGTGCAATGCACGGTCTCGCGCCCGCCGTCGGCCCGCGTCAGCAGCGGGTTGAGGTCGAGGTCGTCGAGATAGCGCGCGCCGCGGCTCACCTGCTTCAGGAGATCCGAGCGGCCGACGACTTCGAGCAGCGAGCGATAGCCCAGCTGCGCCAGGATGGTGCGCACCTCCTCGGCGATGAAGCTGAAGAGGTTGACCACCTTCTCCGGCGAGCCCTCGAACTTGGCGCGCAGCTTGGGATCCTGCGTGCACACGCCGACCGGGCAGGTGTTGGAATGGCACTGCCGCACCATGATGCAGCCCATGGCGATCAGCGAGGCCGTGCCGATGCCGAACTCCTC
>Ga0081539_10004569_pt1 | contig 15125 bp, 13 predicted proteins | sample TabmetS4T2R2_FD_71023 | JGI IMG/M metagenome (GOLD analysis project Ga0081539, IMG submission 71023) | Tabebuia heterophylla rhizosphere microbial communities from the University of Puerto Rico - S4T2R2 | ecosystem: Host-associated > Plants > Roots > Rhizosphere ...
GGGTTGAGATTGTGTCGCGCGGATTTTACTCTGCGCTTCTCTAGCCAGAAACGAGTTCACCATTTGCCAAATTTAGTTTTATCTCCTTTTAATTCTTCTACTTTTACGTCGAACTCACGTTAATTAACATTGAAAGTGATGTCATGAGGGTTTCGGAAGGAGTGGAGCAAAATGCTCACGGATAGACATAAAGCCAGATTGGTCATTGCCGCGACTTTTCTCTTGGGGATTGTTGTCGGGGCCTCTGGCCGATATCTCTTCTCTAAGCAGCCGGTCAGTAATCAGAGTGGAACAAATCAGAGGATGATCGATGAATTGACTCAGGTCCTGAGGCTTGATTCGAGTCAGAAGACGCAAGTTGATCAGGTCCTCGATGAGACGCGTGCCCAGTACCAGAACCTGCACGATCAGGTCAAGCCGCAATTCAATGCGATCCGCGACACGTGTCGCGAGCACATCCGCGCTCAACTCTCTCCTCCACAGAAGTCTCTTTATGATCAATGGATCAAGGAGGAGGATGCCAAGCGGAAAGCCAAAGAGGACGCGGCCAAGACCGGCAAGTAACTCCAATCTCTCAACTCGCTCAACGAAAGGCCGAGAAGTCTTCACCAACCTCCTCGAAAGGTGCATACTGACGAGAACAAATAAGTAGAATCCTCTCATTGAGGAGTCAGGATCACCGAATTTTCTCGGATCTATGGAGGCGTGAACCATGGGCGGTCAGGATAGGAAAGATATCAAGCCCGGAATTGAGGTCGATATCGTGTTGAAACAAGATCAGCGTACCGGCAAAAGAACACGCGGTATCGTTAAAGATATCTTGACGAAATCTCCCCATCATCCACATGGAATCAAGGTTCGTTTAGAGACCGGCGAGGTCGGCAGGGTTCAAGAGATTATTGAATAAAATAATAGGATAAGGATCAAAGAGACCATGAGGTTTGCAAGGCTTGTGTACCTGATCGCGGGCATCTATGGATTGGTCGTCCTCGTCCCTCAGTATTTTATGGAAGCGAAGAATGGCCGTGACTTCCCGCCTGCAATTAATCATCCGGAGTATTATTACGGATTTGTCGGGGTCGCAATCGCCTGGCAGCTCGTCTTTTTGATCTTCTCCAAGGATCCGATCCGCTACCGACCGATTGTCCCGGCCGCAGTGTTAGAGAAGTTCAGCTACGGAATTGCCACAATAGTTCTCTATCTTCTGGGACGGATTGGACCGGTCATTCTTGGGACCGGAATCATCGACTTAACCCTCGGCTTGCTCTTCATTGCTGCTTATGCCAAAACGAGTGATGATCGTCTGTAGCTTGTATTAACTGATCGGATGTTTCCGGTATTCCTGAAGGCTTAAATATGGCGGCGAAAAGAACCGCAAAAAAGAGACGATCCGGCGGGGAAGCCGGTCCAAAGGTCGATCGCCCCTTCATTCAGGGTTATGGCATTCCCAAAGATAAGAAAGGGCTCTTGCCGTGGTCGCACGTCAATGTGCGCATGAGCGAAGCGTTGCACTATTGGATCAGTACGGTCAGCCCTGACGGCCGTCCACACGCGACGCCGGTCGATGGACTGTGGCTGGGAGATCGCCTCTACTTTGGTGGCAGCCCCCAAACACGTCGCAATCGTAATTTGGCGAAGAACTCGGCCGTCTGCGTCCATCTCGAAAGCGCCATGGATGTCATTATTTTGCATGGTGATGTCTCTCAGTTGCGGACGGCGGATCAGTCCTTGCTCACCCAACTGGTTGAGGCCTCTGCTAAAAAATATGGTTTCAGCCCCAAAGCCGAGGATTTCGCGAGCGGCGGGACATTTGTCTTCCGCCCACGTAAAGTCCTCGCCTGGAAGCAATTTCCCAAAGATGCCACCCGCTGGCAATTTGAGGAGGACTGATTGTTCCTACCTTTGAGGTACTATCTTTGAGAGACGGTACACCGAAGCTCCCAAGTTGGGAGAGCACAATTTTTCCGTCTTATATCCACCCATCCATGTTGATTTCAACATCCTTCAACACGCTGTTCTTGGCAGATACAGCAGTGATCCGTAATCGACATGAGGTGTCTTAAACCTGAATATTTCTTGCTCAGGTTAGTTCCACAGACAGAAGAACTGACACGAACCGGTATGAATGTACGGATCATTGACGTCCGCAATCGAAGCCTGTATCCCGAATACTACCCATAATAGAGTGCTCAGGTCGTTTCAGACAATTTCGTCCCAGCCATATGTTTTGGTAATTGAAGGATCTTCAGAAGGAGAAATTTGTTGCTGGCATAATGGTTGCGTAAGCAGAAGATCTCGACGTAAAAACGGCATCGAGCGAAGAAGGAGGCACAGGAGAAAATATAAGCTAATGGAAATTTACTATATAGTCATGACGTTTTAATGCCGGAAATGAAGATCGGATTCCAGTTTTACTACCTCTGTCAAAATCAATGACGCTTCATTGGGCGTAAGGTAAGAAGCTATCCCCCGATTGGCAGTTCCCACTAGTAGGTTTGACTACGCCGGAGAATCTGACTTTTATCCAATGGGTAGATCGAAACGGTCGTTCGAAACATTCGTGTAGTGTTTGACCAGTGATCCTCAGTTTGGAGGAAAACAAATGACTTGCAGTCCTACCAATACTAAGAATCGCTAGTGCTTGACCTTTCGGATTGTGATCAGACCATGACCTCGGTCGTTACCACTGCTAAAGTCTGATTAACAAAGATACTGTAACTCGATCGATGGAGGAGAATTATTGATGGCTACCTCACCTGAATACTCCATTTTATATGATCCAAATGATTGGCTGGCTGGTGATGGAGAGATGGGTAAGTTAATCAGTTCAATGGACTGGGCGAAGACACCATTGGGGCCGATCTGTACCTGGCCGCGTGATCTGCGCGTCCGAGTAAGTATCTGTTTGGCATCGAGATTCTATGGTTCCGGCGCCTCTCGGCCATCCTTTAAATGGCGCGCTAGGAGTTTAGACAAATTGATTCACTCCGCTCGGGATCAGCAGGTTGTGACGCCGGAGCGGAAAACGGTCCCGAGTGAAGATGTCTTGCGGATTGAGGCCCAGACGGCCAGGGAGTATCTGGAGAAGGTGGTCGCTGGGATCAACGATCAGTTCCTGATACTGGATCGTCAATGGCATTTCATCTATGTCAATGATCGGGTCCTTGAGACCACCGGGTTAGAAAGAGAGCAGCTGCTCAACCGGAGCATCTGGGAAGTGTTTCCCGAAGTGTTGGGGACGGACTTTGAAAGGAAAATGCGCCGGGCCGTTGAGGCAGGTGATCAGGACCATTTCGAGTATTACCATCAGATCAAGGATCGATGGTTTGAACATCACGTCTATCCATCGGCGGAAGGGATGATGCTTCTGATCATGGAGATCACGGAGCGGAAACGGGCAGAGGCCGAGCGTGAGCAACTTCTCGCCCGTGAGCAGGCTGCGCGGAGGCAGGCTGAGCAAGCCAATCACCTCAAGGATGAATTCCTGGCCACCGTCTCGCATGAATTGCGGACGCCGCTCAATCATATGCTTGGTTGGGCGATGTTGCTTCGCGACGGGAAGCTGTCGGCAGCTCAGGAGAGAACCGCCATCGAAATCATTGAGCGCAATGTGCGGATTCAAAGCCGGTTGATTGAAGATCTGCTCGACAGCTCGCGCGTCATCACCGGCAGGTTGAGTCTGGACTTGCGCCGGATCGATGTCATGAGCGTCGTCAAAGCGGCGGTCGCTGCGGTCCAACCGGCCGCCGACGATAAGAATATCGAATTGCGGATAACGGAGCTCGGAGGGCGAATCGATCAATCTCCGGCCGAAGTGATGGGCGATTTCGACCGGCTGCAACAAGTGGTCCTGAACCTGCTCTCGAACGCGATTAAATTCACACCTCCCGATGGTGACGTTGAGGTGCGGTTGCGACGGATGGCCACTCAAATTGAGATCGATATCATTGATAAGGGAGAGGGAATTGAGCCTGAATTCCTGCCCTTTGTCTTTGACTGGTTCCGGCAGGCCGACGGATCGGCCAAACGCAAATACGGCGGGTTAGGGCTTGGGCTGGCCATCGTTCGCCACCTGGTCGAATTGCACGAAGGGAAGGTGAGAGCTGAAAGCGTCGGACCCGGCCAGGGGGCAACCTTTACCATCACGCTGCCGTTGGCAGCGGCCTGGATGGGGTACAACGGGCTGAGAACGACACAGGCCGGCGTCGATTTTGAGACGAACTTGACGATTGCGCCACGGCTCGACGGCCTTCGCGTACTGGTGGTAGATGATGAACCGGATCTCCTCTACGCGGTGCGATCACTGCTGGCCAGCCATGGCGCCGAAGTCCAGGCGGCAGAAGGAAGAGACGCCGCACTGACAGCCTTCATCGAGTGGCAGCCCGATGTGCTAATTGCCGACATCGCCGCGGAAGACGGATACGAACTTGTTCGTCAATTGCGCCAGCGCGAGCATGGAGGGAAGCGTCTGCATGCAATTGCATTGACGGCTGATGCGCGTGCTGAAGATCGTCTGCGCGCGCTCGCCGCAGGTTATCACGTCAATGTCTCTAAACCGGTCCAACCCGCTGAACTGCTGACGGTCGTGGCCAGCATCAGTGGAAAACTGGGTCGCGAGACTACTTGAAATCCCACCGCTCATTATCCTCGCAATTTTACCGTTGACGAGTACCATAAATCGTTGACACGGAAAATTAAGCATGAGATAGTCCCATCGTATTTTCCATACGCCGCGCACTGTCCCCTGTGTCTTGAATTATCGTGCATTGGCGCATATCCTGCTTAGTGGAACGTAACAACCAGTAAACTGATGACGGCGCACTTGATGATCGATGTGCTTCCTCACGTCGTATTTTCATTATCGGTTAGAGTATTAATTGGATTAGATAGAGCATGACCCAAGCCGAGTTAGAAGCCCTCCCTAGCGCTGAACTCTTCGACCTCTGTGCGTCACGTTTTAGAGATGAACAGTACTGGGAGGAATTTGTCAGAAGATTTAATCGGAGTCTGACGCGCAGCGTCTATCTTGCATACTTGCGATTTTGCGGGGATGCCCAGCCACCTTATTGGATCGTCTCCGAGCTTCTCCAAGACATCTACGTTAAAATTCTCAAGGACCATTGTTCGTGTTTGCGGCGATTTCGCGGCAATACGGAGATCGAGGCTGAAATTTATTTGGTTCAGATTGCATCGAGCGTCACGGTCGATTACCTGCGCCGCCAATTCAGCTCTAAGCGGCATGTTCCGATGGAATCACTCGAAGATTTTCACTTCGCGGTCGAGAATTGGGAATGGCTCCGAAATATCCCCGGACTTTACACCGAAGAGCTGGCCCAGCACGAGCTCACCAAATTGCTCCGGCGCACATTCACCGGAAAGAACTCCGAGCGCGATATCCTGATCTTCTTGTTGCACTTTCGAGACGGACTCACCACCGATGAAATAGCCAAGTCCAAGATCTGTAACCTCAGGCCTTCAAGCATTGCTCATAAACTTGAGTGGATGCGGGATAAACTCCGGAATATGTTGGTCGGCAAGAAGTAAGACCTCATCTCGGATCACTCATGTCTTAAAATCTCCATTGGATCTGATCGCGATGCGCGCCGCGCCGGCAAGCAACAGGCCAGCAACGCGACACTGGCGAGCAGCAAGGCGATGATCAGATAGGTTGCCGGGTCAGTGGTCTCGACATTGAGCAACAAACTTTTCATAAATCGAGTCAGCGCGAACGCCGCGAGCAATCCAATTCCAACGCCGCTCAAAGTCAATCCCATCCCCTGCCTGATCACCAAATTGAGGACATCCGATCTTTGTGCTCCTAACGCAATGCGGATCCCGATCTCGTGCGTGCGTTGTGTGACGACATACGACATGACGCCATAGATTCCGAGGGTGGCCAGCAACAAGGCAAAGATGGCAAAAGTAGTGAGAAGAAAGGTGTTGAAACGTTGCCGGGCCATCGAGGCATAGAGTACTTGATCGAGCGTCCGGACAGCGGCCACCGACTGATTGGGATCCAGTGAGCGGATTTGGCTGATGACCGCGGCGCTGAGGTTCAGAGGATCGATGGTCGTCCGCACGACGATCGATCCGGAAGGGAAAGGCCAGCGTTGATGAGGCCAGTAGACGGTGGGGAAGTCAGAGGATTCGAGGTCTAAGTTCTTGACATTGGCCGCGACGCCGATGATCTCGTCCGGAGCGTTTTCCGGTCGATTGATTCTGATCTTCCGGCCCAAGGGGTTCTCATTGGGCCAAAATTGTTGCGCCATCGTTTCGCTGATAATGACGACCTTTGCGTCGTCTCCGGTGATCTCTCGCTCCGTAAAATCGCGCCCTCTCAAGAGAGGAATTCCCATCGTCCGAAGGTAGTTATGGCTGACCGCGCGGATGTCAGCTCTGGGTTTATCGATCGCATTGGGTAAGTGACGGCCTTCAATCATAAAGAAAGCGGTCAGGCGAGGCCCGCCGAAGGGAAGATTGCTGACGGCGCTGGCAGATTTCACTCCCGGAATAGTTTCGATCCCCCGAATCGCCTGCTCAAAGAAAGAAATTCTTTTTTTGAACTCGAGGTATGCCGGTTGGGGCAGGAGGATCTGCAATGTCAGCAATCTCTCCGGATTGATCTCGGGATCGACCTTCTGCAGGCGGATGAAGCTTTTGATCATCAAACCCGCGCCGATCAGCAGGACGATGGCGAGGGCGAATTCCAACACGACGAACAGTTCGCGCAAACGTTTGCCGCTCCCGCCCGCCGTCGCGCCTCTTCCAGCCTCTTTGATGGTTTGATTGAGATCCAGCATTGAAGCCTGCCAGGCCGGCGCCAGGCCCGAGATCGTACCGGCCAATAACGAGACCAACAAGGTGAAGCTGAGCACCCTGAAATCCAGATTGATCTCGGTCAAACGTGGAATATTTGCGGGCGCGAGCGCGACCAGCAACTTCGTGAGCCAGAAAGCCAGCGCCAGCCCGAAAAACCCTCCGATCACGGCCTGGGTCAGGTTTTCGATCAGTAATTGGCGAATGATTCGGAGACGGGATGCGCCGAGCGCCGCCCGCAGCGCCAGCTCCTTCAACCTCCCTGTGGCTTGAGCCAAACGCATATTGGCGACATTGGCGCAGGCAATCAAGAGGACGAAACCGACTGCTCCGAACAAGACCAGCAGGGTTTGACGAATCTCTCCAACCGCCTGCTTCTCCAGGGGGACAAGATTGACGCCCCAACCCGCGTTAAAGATCGGATTTTGCGCTTGTGTTTGGCTGGAGATAGAATTCATCTCTTCCTGTGCCTGCTGCAATGTGACTCCCGGTCTGAGCCTCGCCAAGACCCATAAGAAACGTCCGAAGATGGCGCGATAATCTTTTGCCGGATCCAATCCGATGGGGATCCAGAGATCCGCCGGTTGATTGAGAAACTGGAAATCGGGGGGCATGACGCCAATCACTGTATAACTCTGGCGATCGATCTGAACTGTTCTCTCAATTACTCCGGGATCACCGCCAAACCGTTGTTGCCAGATTCCATAACTTAAAATAACGACCCGCTGACCCTCTGGCGGCTCCTCTTTCTGCAAATTGCTATTCGGTATGTCATCCTGAGGCAAGAAGGCTCGACCGAGGACCGCCCTCGCCCCTAACAACGGAAAGAAGTTGGCGGTGACCCGATGACACTTGACCTGGATCGGGTCGCCTGCGCCCGAGAGGTTCTTTTCATCAAGCGCGAGGATCGCGGCGATCTCCTCAAAGACCCGATTGTTCTCCTTCCAGTCCAGATAATTATTCGGTGCGACTCTGTTTCGATCGCGGCCACTCTTGAAATGGTTCTCCCAGACCATGACCAGTCGCTCGGATTCCGGGTAAGCGAGCGGGCGCAAGAGCACAGCATTGACGACGCTGAAGATGGCGCTGGTGGCGCCAATTCCAAGTGCCAGGCTGACCAACGACAGAATGGTCAGCCCCGGATTTCGACGCAGCGTCCGCAGATTGTATCGAAAATCTTTCCAGAAAGTTTCCATCGTCCAGCCTCGCAGCCGGTGGAACGAGGGCGGGCGGCGAAATATTTCTCAGGTCTGACTTTAGACCTTCATGACTCATGCCGATTGAACGCCCTTACATTCCCCGATAGAGAATCGCCCTGATCACAAAATCGCAAGTCTTCATCTGCTCGAGTCTCTGAACAGATGACTCCTGCCCTTTGTCACCCGGCCCGCAGCGATCTATTTCATCTCACACGCGAAGATACTTTCCCGCAACCTTTTGGCTTTAATGAAGAGAACGCGAAACACGCTCTAGGCGAAGGACGCTAAATTACTGGCAGAGGACGCTTAATTAACTGACCCTTTTGCTTGTGGTTCGCGTATTTCGCGTTTTCCCTTCGTGCCTCCACTATTTACAACAATAAATATTTTCGCGAAATAGGAAAATTTTTCGCCGTTTTACGTCCTTATATTCATGCACTGAAGCTATGGTGTTTCATAACTAGATCAAAACAGTACACATTGGGACATATCCAGTGAATTGAGAAGGCTAAAAAGAAGCATAAAAAAAAAGATCAAAGGACAGGTAGGAGAAGGGAGAGTCGATCAATCCGGAGGCAAAAATCCTAAAGAGTGCATCGGTCATCGCGATCTTCGGAGATCGATCGGTGATTCTCTCTCATTTCATTTGTTGAAGCCGCGCCGATCTCAGCATGGACAAAATCGAGCAAAGGAGGTGAATGAAAGATCAAGAAGGTCAAAATAGCAGCCACCCGCGCCGTGAGATGATGATCGCTTACTCGACTGACGCGTGTTTACCGGATGAAAGGAGAGCGATCGAGGATCACTGTCTGGTCTGCCCGCAGTGCCGAATCGAGGTCCTGGTTTTGTTACGCCGGGGGGCGACCTCGCCGGTCGATGATGAGCAGAGCGTCTTGACGCCGCTCTTGCCGATCGGGTTGCAGGCGGCGGCGCGGGCTCGAGAGCTGGTTAAACAGGAGAAGAGGCCAAACCGCCATCTTAATGTTTTATGGGATCTTTTGCGGGCCGCCTTCAACTGGGTAACTGATCGCACGCGGATTATTTTCAGATCGGCATTATTGATTGCCGGGCTGCTCCTGGTGAGCCTGGCAGGTTATTTGATCTGGGACCGGTCGGCCGAAGAGCGGTTGCAAGTCCGGATGCGTCACGCTTATCGCCAGGCACGTTCGCTTGAGGCGCGTGTCACGGGAAATTTTGACCATCAACCGTTGGCGTTGACGCGTGGCTTGAATGACGCCACCGGAGCGGATGAAGAGGAAGTAGTGGTGTTGCTCCGCGAGTTGAATCAAACGGTGAAGACCAGGCCGACGGCCGCCAATCAACATCTGCTGGGCAGGCTCTTTCTCTTGCAGGGGGATTTCGATCCGGCCGAGCGCCAGCTTCAGCTCGCCCTGCGAGCGCACCCGCATGACCCGCGGCTCCAGACCGATCTCAGCGCGCTCTATTATGAACGCAGCCGGATCAAGAATTACGAAGACCGCGAGTCGTTGGAGAAGGCGGCCGAGCACATCTCGAACGCCGTCGAGCTCGATCCGCGGTCTCCCGAAGCGCGGTTCAACCGGGCGCTGATCTATGAACAGATGAACCTCTTCTCTCAGGCGGAGAGCGAATGGAGAGCGTATCTCGTCTCGGACGACCGCTCGGCATGGGCCGCGGAGGCGCGCGAGCATCTCAACCAATTGCGCGAGCGGGCGGAGCGCCTGGAGAAGTTGGAGCAGAACGTGCAGGCTCAATTCTTGAAGGCGGAGGGCGCAGTTGATGAGGCCGAGATGCGGACGCTGGTGGCACGGCATTTCGTCCCGATTCGCAACCTCGCGCTCGATCAATTCCTTGACAAATATCTCGCGGCTGCCGTGGCCGGTGAGATGGCTCAAGCGGGGCAACATTTGCGGACGCTTGAGCGGATCGGCCGGTTGGTCGGAGAGATCAAGGATGATCAATTCATCAACGATACCGTGAGATTCGCGGCCCGCGCCAACCCGGCGGTCAAGAGAGAGGTACAAGCGATCCGTCAGATGATCCAGCAGGCCCGGCAGGAATGGGGCCGCGGAGCACTGAGTGCGGCCCTCGATCTCTGCGTGAAGGCCCGCCAAGGGGCGGAACGTCTTGGCGATCAGGCTCATGCCGAACTCGCCGCTTATTATCTTGTCCGTTATTATAATCCTCAATCTGAGTCGGAAGAGATTGTCGCGCTCAGAAATCAGCTCGTCGCTGAGACCGAGCGCCGCCATCACCGCCTCTTGCACGCGCGCGTGCTGCTTGCCCTGGCCAATGCCGAGGGGGCGGCGCAGCAATTGTCGCTCAACCTCGAGCATAGCAAGCGAGCCGCCCAGATCGCCAAAGATTTGGGGGATCCGGAGACAGCCGTCAACAGCCTGCGATTTGTCAGCAGTGCTTACGCCCGGCTAGGCGATTATGACCTTGCGGAAGAGAATATTTATGAGGCTCTCTCGCTGATGCGGGACTCGCCCGTAGCGCCGACCTGGGCCTTCGCCGTGTATGGCGAGATGGGGGAGACATTATTCAAGATGGGGCATTACCCGAGGGCATTGCCTTATCTGCGCGAAGCCGCGCAGGGGGCGGAACGAGCGGGTAGCACGGCGGTCTGGTCTTACTTAATTGAGAAGATTGGATTGAGCTATGGCATGCTGGGGCGCTATCAGGAGGCCAGGCAACATCTCGATCAGGCCGTTGCACGGGCCGCGCAGATCACGGATGAGAAAGCGCGCTCGCTGTTGCAAGTCGATCTGTATATCCAGTTCGCCGATTTCTACCTGCGTCAAAACAAGTTTGACGAGGCGATCGCGACCTATCAACGCGCCATTACAAATGTCGGTGTGGGGGGCAATCGCTACCATCTCTCCTCCATTCGGCAGGGATTGGCCAAAGCCTATCTCGCGCAAGGCCGGGATGCGGAGGCCGAGACGGAGCTTCGAGATAGCCTTAAGCTCGCCGAAGAAGCGCGCGACCAGATCCACGATGCGCGCGGCCGCAGCACCTTTCTCGCCAGCCAACAGGGGCTCTATCGTCTGATGGTCGGGTTCCAGTTCTCTCGCAAACATGATCCGGCGCAGGCATTCAACTATGCCGAGATTGCCAAGAGCCGTGACCTGCTCGATGAGCTGACCGGTTCGACCGGAGTGAGCGAGAGTGACGGCCAGGTCAAGCTGATGTTGACTCGCAGCGCGACTCCGCTCACCCTGGAAGAGCTCCGGCAAACGCTGCCCGGCAATGCGCAGCTTGTGCAGTATATCGTCGCCGAGAACCAGTTGATTATCTGGCTCGTCTCGCGCGGTCGGGTGACCACCGCCAGGGTTGAGATCGTGGCCGATGAACTGCGCCGCCTCGTGACGAGCTTCGTTGACGATCTGCATACGCGCGGTAACATCGAGAGAATCGATCGCCAGTCGACCGATTTGTATCAAAGGCTGATCGGGCCGATCGCCGCGCGACTCGATCCGAATCTGACTCTTTGCATCATCCCTGATGGCGTGTTGCACGATCTGCCGTTCGCCGCACTGGTCTCGCCCGAGACGCATCGCCACCTGGTCGAAGACTTCGCGCTTGTGATCAATCCGAGCGCGAGCGTGCTGGCGCGGACACTCGAAATTTCCCGCCGTAAACAGAAGAGCGAATCGGAGCCGTTCCTCGGGGTGAGCAATCCGCGACTCGATCAACAAAAGTTCCCCAGGCTGCCGGCCCTACCGGCCGCAGACCGGGAGCTGGAGCGAGTGACGGCCTATTATCCCCATCACCAGGTCATGAGCCGTAAGCATGCGACCGAAAGCGCGCTGGTCAACCAGATTGGCAATTATGAGATTGTTCATCTGGCGACACACGTTTTGGACGGTAGGCAATCATCGCTGCTCTCCACGATCGCGCTTGCCGCTGAAGGCGGCGCCTCCGTCAAGGAAGAACCGCATCACATCGCTTTCGATGGCGCGCTGCGAGCTCATGAAATTTACCGGCTCAAACTGGAACGGACGCGTTTGGTGGTCCTCTCCGGCTGTCGTTCAGGCCTCGGAGCCCGAACCGAAGAAGACGCCCTGAGTGGGCTGGCGCAATCCTTCCTCGTCGCCGGCGTTCCGACCGTGGTCGCCAGTTTGTGGGATGTCGATGACGAGAGCACGGCCGAATTGATGGAGAAATTTCACGCCGCCCATCGCGTGAAGAAGATGGCCTTTGGCCAGGCGTTGCGACAGGCCCAGCTTTCATTCATTCAAACCGAGCAGGTCAAACGCCGGCATCCATATTACTGGTCCACTTTTATTGTGACCGGCGATGGCATGGCAGACTAATGTTTGGACGTTGACAATGTTCAATCGTGGAGCCGAACACTGTAATTGAACACTGATCTCTGAGGAGGTTCCCCCGTGAGCACGATTACCTTCACTTTTTCAGATCTATGCGCCTTCTTCAGCCGGTATCCGTCGCGAATCGTGGTCGGGTTGATCGCGACCGAGGATCAACCGCCTGAGCACGTCCATGCGGCCAAGATCACGATTAAGCAGAATGGAGTGGAGAAGCGGGTGTATCAGGGACTTGATCAGATCAGTGGAGATATTATTCTCAATGTCCATCCCAAGACTGCCGGTGGACGGCACACCCGGTTGAAAAGCAGCTCTCGCCGCCGGACGAGAAATCAGGTTCCGGGAGAAGAGCGGCATCCATATGACCTGGTCATGAGCATCGACAAGCGACTCCACCAGGGAGAAAAATTGAATGTTAAACCCAGCCTTTGTCGCGTGCGAATGCACTTTAACAACGGAGAGCTCTATTCGCTCAATCGATTCACCGATGTCGATTTCAAAGATCTCAAGACCGGTAAACTCCACCCCAAGGGGCCGTTTGAGATCGCTTCCGAGGTCGGGCTTGAGGTGAACCTCAATGACAGCGGATATGCCGTCTGGCATTTTGGCGGCGAAGCAGAGGATTTCGTCTTCAAAGGCGGTCAGAATTATCAGGTAGAAGTAGCCAATCAGGCAGAGGCGGTCGCAGGCGATCACTTCAAATACTTCTACAACATTGTGCGTCCTAAGCCAAAACAGATCTGGGTTCCTGTTGCAAAGGCGAATACCGAGCAACGGGGACCCAGAACATCTGGGACAATTCTTTGTACGGCCGGTGATTACGGTAATCAACCGACATCTCCGCCGCCATCTGGTCCGGGCACTAAAGCAGTAAAGGCCCGGAAGAAGGATGGCCGGCGGTGATCCAGCTATATAAGTAGAAGTACCGCAGTCGAAGATTGTGTTGGTAAATCGCTCTTTGAGATCGAAAGCAAATTCGATCGAAGGGCTTTGAGTATTCTATCGAAAGTTCGCCTCCGGGGGACCGAGGTTCTGGTTGGGCGCCCAGCCAAAATGGCTGATCCACGGCCTTGGTCTTCCGGAAGCGGACAAATTCTTGGGTCAGCGCGCACCGTCCATCCCGGTGAACGGTGCGATTGGTCCGGCAACCATCGGAGTTATTACTCCTTAGATTTAGAATATATCAGGAGGTTCAAACTATAGTTTCACCCCAGAGGTTCTTTATTATCGAGCGACGGTAAAGACCGCCGGCCATAACGGACGAATAGGTTGTGTCAGAAGGTAGTTTGTTGGCCAAGGAGTTACTAATGTGAGTTAGACTCAATGGACGCTGCGACAAATTGCCCCATTGAACTCGCTCCATTGTTTTGCGCGTTATTTCGTCATTCGTAGTTATCAAAGCTGATCGAACGGCTTCTCATGACTAATGAGAGGCGATAACCGAGAAGAGCAATGGATCGAGCGAATGGAGCACAACATCATCGTCAGTTAGCAGTCCTTCAGTTAACAGCACCGTCGCGAGAACTCGCGCAGCAGATCTTCAACCGTGAAGATTGGGAGTATGTGGCAAAGGAAGCGGCGCCGATTCGCCGGCTCTTCATTAAAGAGCGTCGAGCCGTTGCGCTCCAGTGGCTGCACCACACCAGCCAGCTGGCGGCGCTGATGATCAATTGCTATCGCCTCGAAGCGGGGAGCTATTATCATCCACGAAAGATCGGTCGGTTTAAATTGACGATCGATTACGGTCTCTTCCGAAGCCTTTGTGCGACCATGTTTGTCTTGATCCGATGGGGAAACCCGCTTCACGCCGCTAAAATGGCAGATTTAGCAATCACCCAGGTGGAGCGGTTCTCACAGTATCTTCCTCCCCAACTATCCGGCCGTGTTGAATCCAACGGCCGAACCTGACTCATTTTGTCGAGGCCTCCTGACAGTCAATGTTATGGCGGGACTTCGGCAATCAGCGGCATCGATGGACGAGATCACAAAATATATGAACACGCACGAGGATCTATATCCAGCGATTCAAGAGATAGAGCGGGAGTTGCTGCAAGTGATTAGCGAGGATATCGCTCGGCTGGTCTATTTGGCCTCGACCCGCGACTATAACGCCAGTCGTTACCATCACGACTTCCTGGCATTTCACTATCCGGAAGAGATGGTCGATCAGGCCTTGGCCGCCTGTCATCGAGAGGTCTTTACCCGCCTGGCGCTCAGTCCGCTCGCCGTCATCGTTCAACAACTGAAGGACTATCTGAGCTCCGTCATGGTCCCCTTGGCCGATGTTCTACACATGTGGAGTAAACTCGCTCCCTATCGCGTCCTGCCGCCCTGTGACTGTGAGCCGCTGGTCGCCGAACTCTTCTTCTCAAATATCAGAATTGCCCTGGCCCTCTTACAGGCGCATCAAGAGGCCACTCCGGGCAGGCGTGAAAGCGTGCAAACCAACGATCGGAACAATGAATATGCGTGATTATTGGTGACGTTTTTTGAAAACCGTGTTGAAGCCTTTGTGCTGAGGCCGTCCAGGCAGTTGACTGGGCAAATCCAACTCGTCGTCGGCCAGGACGTCCATGCAAACTCCAGCCGCTCGCGCATATGCCAGGAGCACTTGGAGAGATGGCTCACGTTTCCCATTCTCATACTCGGAGACATAGCCAGGGTAGATCACGTTGGTCATCTCTAAATGATCGATCAACCGGCCCTGAGAAAGCCCCAGGTCTGCGCGAATCCGGAGCAGCTTCTCGGCCAAACGCCTGGGCTTAAATCGTGAAGCGCGTCCCATCAGCCTTGACCTCCT
>Ga0081539_10004570_pt1 | contig 15124 bp, 11 predicted proteins | sample TabmetS4T2R2_FD_71023 | JGI IMG/M metagenome (GOLD analysis project Ga0081539, IMG submission 71023) | Tabebuia heterophylla rhizosphere microbial communities from the University of Puerto Rico - S4T2R2 | ecosystem: Host-associated > Plants > Roots > Rhizosphere ...
AAAGGGCAATGAATGTATTATATCATCATTGCCCTTTTCTTTTTAACGAAAGGAACGCACATATATATATCAATTTGTGATTTACTTCCGTTCAAGCCCATGTGCAATATATTCATCGAAAAATTTCAGTTCAGACAACAATAAATTCTTCAGTACCAAATTCGTACAAAAGGTGTTCGCTTTCGTACACCTGTTTATTCTTTTATACCCGGAAACCCTTATCTCACAATCATTTCAGCCTTGGCATAAGCATTGGAACAATTGGTAGTTAGCCGTGGTTCAGGATTGCTCAATAAAGTTCAGAAAGTCGAAGTGAGTGACACAACAGACGCTGAATGGTGATTTCATAGCTCATAAAATAAATACACCACATAAAAACACAGAACGCAAACTTCTTTATGTTTCGCAATTACTTCAAAACTGCTTTAAGAAATTTATCCCGTAACAAAAGTTATGCAGTTATAAATGTGCTTGGTCTTGCCGTTGGTATTGCGGCAAGTCTGCTGATATTTTTGGTAATACAATTCGAAACAAGCTTCGATAATTTTCATAAAAAGAAAAACAGCATATACCGCATCGGCACAGAGTTTCATAACCAGGATGGTGTAAGCTATTCTGCCGGTGTTTCTTTTCCGGTTGCACCCGCCCTTCGTGTGGATTTTCCGCAGATAAAACAAGTTGCTTCTATTTTCAGAAGCAGTAATCAAATAACCATTGAGGAAAAAAATAAGCCACCGAAAAAATTGACGGAAGATAATTTTTATTATGCAGAGCCGGAGTTTTTTAAAATGTTTGATTTTGGCTGGCTTTCAGGAGATGCACAAACTTCTTTAAAAAATCCAACCGATGCCGTTCTTACTCAAGCAACTGCCGAAAAATATTTTGGCGATTGGAAATCTGCCATTGGCAAAACAATAAAATACGACAACAAATATCTCTATACTGTCACCGGTGTTTTAAAAAATATTTCGCGAAACTCTGATTTTCCTTTGAGCGTTGTAGTGCCTTATTCGGCGATGCAACGAACATGGATAAAGGATAACCTTAATGATTGGGTAAGCACTTTCGGCGCTGCTTATACTTTTGTTGTGTTGCCGCCCGAATTAACTGTTGATAAATTCAATACTCAACTAAAAGCATTTTCTAAAAAACACCGACCTGCAGAATATGCGCAAGATGCGCCTTTTGCACAACCACTGACAGAAATACATTACGATGACCGTTTTGGAAATTATAACAGTCACATATTTAGTCATGAATTGGTGAATGCGCTTGCAATAATCGGAATTTTTCTTATTGTAATTGCATGTGTAAATTTTATCAATCTTGCCACTGCACAAGCTGTTAACCGTTCTAAAGAAGTTGGCGTAAGAAAAGTTTTGGGAAGCAACCGCTTTCAACTTGCTTTTCAATTCTTAGGCGAAGCATTGCTGATAACTTTTGCAGCACTGGTAATCGCCATTGTTATTGCAGAGGCAACATTGCCTTTTCTGAATCAGTTGCTCGAAACAAAGATGACGATGAATTTTATCACAAGCCCTGTTTTAATCCTGTTCGTGTTGGTTGTTGCGATACTTGTTACTTTGTTATCGGGTCTTTATCCTGCAATTGTTTTATCTGGTTTCAATCCTGTAACAGCTTTAAAGAGTAAGATAACTTCAAAAATGATTGGCGGAATTTCTTTACGAAGAGCATTGGTTGTTTTGCAGTTTGCCATTGCGCAAATTCTTATCATCGGTATGCTGATAGTTGTGAGCCAAATGAATTATTTTAAAAATGCTTCTCTTGGTTTTGACAAAGCAGCTATTATAAATGTTCCTCTTCCAAGTGACAGCACCAGTCATTCAAAAGTTGATTACCTCCATAACAAGTTGTTATCAAACCCCAACATCATCAATGTAAGCTTCAGCTTTGCAGCTCCATCGGACGGTAACAATAACTGGAACAGCGATTTTAAATTCAATCATTCAAACAAACAAACAGATTTCAGTGCCAGTCTTAAGTGGGCAGACCCAGATTATTTTAAAACATATAACCTCAAGTTTATCGCAGGTCGTCCTTATTATCAAAGCGATACAGTTCGTGAATTTGTGGTGAATGAAACGTTACTTCGTAAACTTGGCATTCGCAATGCAAAAGATGCAATTGGTAAAGAATTAAATTTTTGGGACGGAGGTAAAGTGGGAGAGATAGTTGGTGTAATAAGAGATTTTAATTCTTATTCTTTACGTGAACCAATGGCGCCTGTTGTGATGAGTACATGGAAAGATGTTTATCAAACAATCAACATAAAAATAAAATCCGGTGCAGAAAAATCGGTTCTTCCTTATGTTGAACAGCTCTGGAATGAAACTTATTCCGATTACGTTTACGATTATAAATTCCTTGATGAAAGCATTGAAAACTTTTACAAACAGGAAAATCAGCTTTCAATATTATATAAAATGTTTGCAGGTATAGCCATATTTATCTCTTCTCTTGGTTTATATGGATTGGTATCGTTTATGGCTATGCAACGCACAAAAGAAATGGGCATTCGCAAAGTGCTCGGTGCAACGGCACGAAACATTGTCTATCTGCTTTCCAAAGAATTTACACTACTTATTATTATCGCTTTTGCAATTGCTGCACCTGTTGGTTATTACATTATGCATAAGTGGTTGCAGAATTATACATATCGAATTCAATTAGGTGCGTCTATATTTTTATTGGCCATAATTGGCTCGATCATTATCGCATGGATAACAGTGGGGCATCGTGCAATAAAAACAGCAGTAGCAAATCCGGTGAAGAGTTTGAGAACGGAATAGTCTGAACCATGATTAGTTTGATAAAGGATTCCGAAGAATTTTTTGAGACAAACTGAAGAATAAGAATTAGGCTTCTGTTGCGTCGCACTCTTGTACTGTTGAATAATAGTGAACAACTAACATACAACATAAAACCATTTTTATGAAACGACTATTTTCTCTCTTACTTATCACATTTCCTTCGTTAACAGTTGCAGCGCAGGAAAAGGTAAAAATTGAACCAAGTGGCAACATAATAACAAAAGAAGTGCCTGCTCAATCTTTTGATGCCATAGAAGCTAAAGGTCTTTACGAGTTAATCTTATCACAAGGTGATAAAGAATCTGTAAAGATAGAAGCAGATGATAACCTGCAATATCTGTTCTCTGTTTCAAACAGCGGCAACACGTTGGTAATTGATATGCCGGAACTAAAAGATAAAAATATCAACATGAAGCACAAAGACGACAAACGAGGCTGGCGCTTGAAAGTATATGTAACATTTAAAAAATTACAAAGCCTTGATGTAGGTGTTATCGGCAATGTGCGCTCAGTATCCGCTTTAAAATTTGATGCGCTTGATATAGACAGTAAAAATGTGGGAAACATAAATCTTCAAATAACTGCCAACAAATTAAATGTAAAGAATAAAGGTGTGGGTAATTTAACGTTGAGTGGCACTGCAACAGAAGCTATAGTAGCAAATAAAGGAGTAGGACAATTCGAAGGCGAAGATCTTTTAGTGCAAACGATGGAAATTGAAAATACAGGTGTAGGCAGTGCTAACGTGAACGTTGAAAAGAGTTTAAAAATAAAAGATTCATTTCTCGGAAAAGTGAGAAACAGAGGCAGTGCAAAAACGCATACAAAAGATGGGGTGGTTATTTAAATGTTTAGTGAGATAACATTTAATTGCGAACATAAAGACATCAAACTCTGTCATAAACAGACAGAGTTTTTTTATTTCATGCCTATAATATGTAATGAGAATTCCTTTACTTCACGATGTGCTAACTTTATAACTTAATTCCCATTAGCTGTCAACCATGTTTTATCAATTCAAAGAATTTATTCCGGTAGCACATGAATCTTCATTCGTTCATCCGCTTGCTGCAGTAACGGGTAATGTTATTATTGGCAAAGATGTTTATGTGGGACCTGGCGCAGCCATTCGTGGTGATTGGGGCGGCATTATTATTGAAGATGGATGCAACATTCAGGAGAACTGTGTTATTCATATGTTTCCCGGAGTTACAGTTTTATTGAAAGAAGGAGCGCATATTGGTCATGGTGCAATTATACACGGTGCAACATTTGGTAAAAATTGTTTGATTGGAATGAATGCTGTAATAATGGACAACGTTGAATTAGGTGATGAATGTGTTGTAGGCGCCTTGAGTTTTATAAAAGCAGAAGAAAAATTTCCGCGCAGGAGTTTAATTGTCGGCAACCCTGCAAAAAGAGTAAGAGAAGTAAGCGATGAGATGATTGCATGGAAAACAGATGGCACTAAACTTTACCAGAAACTTCCAAGTGAAATGATGCAATACTGGAAAGAATGCGAACCTTTAAGAGAAATACCCGTTGATATACCGCAACAGGAAGAATCTTATAAAATATGGAACTCGTTAAAAAAGAAAATATAGTTGTGTAATCGGCATCATACCAGCATCAGTTTTGTAAATTGATTGTATGAAAAATTTTTTTACAGCAATTCCATTTATTTTGTTTTTATCATGCCACAACACAAAGGCTATGTTTACAAATCCTATTGAACAATATGGACGGGAAGAACAGTTAACCGATTCTGTACTTCATAACCTTCAACAAAACAATGAAGTGGTGCTTGCATTTGCTATTGCGCACTATGCATGGATAAAAAAGATAGACTATCAAATTCTTGCTATGAACAACAATAAATGGAAGGCATATACTTACAGTAATAACATTACGCAACACACTTCATCAGAGCTTAACGAAATTGAAATTTCAAATGATGCCGCTGAAGCTGTGTGGAGTTTTATCACAGAAAAAGATGCTTTAAAAATTCCCGGCGATAATGGTGAAAACTTTTGCAGCGGGGATAAAAAAGCAAACTGCAACATTAACGATGGCGCTTCATGGCAGTTGTATTTTATCACCAAAAATAAAATTGCAGATCCATCTTACTACGAACCTGAATTTTATGAAAACTGCTGCCCCGGCAATAGTGAACGTAAACTTTTTATAGAAGTTGCTAATAAAATAAAAAGTACGGTGGGTGGTGGAAGTGGTAATCCCGAAAAATAAATTATCAATTCGTTATCCGATTCTATTCGCAAGTGCCGCCACACATTCTATCTGTACAAGAGTGCGACGCAACAGGTGATGACATGAAAAACAAAAGTTGGGCTCATAAAAATAAAATAACAAAATCCCATAATCACAAAATCTCGAAATCGCCAACTACTTCACTTCTTCGGTATCAAACCTGTTTACAGATTGAATACCGTTGAGTTGTTTTAAACGATCCACCAATTCATCAAGCTCTTCTTTATCGTGCACAAAAACTTTGATTGCACCTTCGAACAAACCTTCGTGCGATTCAATTGTGAGTGCAGAAATATTGATGCGCATTTCACCACTGATAACATTCGTAATCTTGTTGATAACGCCAACATCATCCATTCCAATAATTTTAAGTCCAGTAAGAAAAGATATTTCTTTGTTCTTTGCCCACTTTGTTTTTACAATGCGATGTGCATAATTCGCCATCATCTGTGCAGAGTTGGGGCAATTGGTGCGATGAATAGTTAAACCCTTGCCCGTGCTCACAAAACCAAACACATCATCACCGGGAATTGGATTGCAACACTTCGCCAGCGTGTACATAATCTTATCGCTGCTCTCACCAAAAATAATAAGCTCCGAATCTTTTTTTGAAGGTGCTCTATGCTCTTCATGTTTTATTTCAACGACAGGCTTTACCGGTTTCGGCGCTTCAATCTTATCACCATGAACATGAAACTCCTTTAACTCTTTTAAATCATTTTGCTTTATTGCAATGTTGTAAAAAAGATCAAGCTGCGAAGGAAGTTTATAAAAATTTACAAGCTCATCAATGTTGTGCTGATTAAAAGCTGCACCCATATTTTCAATCTTTCGCTGCAAAGTATATTTACCTTCATCAGCAATCTTGCGTTTTTCTTCTTTAAGCGCATCTTTTATTTTGCTCTTTGCTTTTGCTGTAACAACAAAATTTAACCAGTCTTCTGTTGGCTTTTGTTTGTTGCTCGTGATGATTTCAACTTGATCACCGCTTCTTAATTTATGACTTATTGGTACTAACTTGTGATTCACTTTTGCACCAATACAACGGCTTCCAATATCCGAGTGAATCGAGAATGCAAAGTCAAGCGCAGTTGAACCGATAGGCAACATCTTCACATCGCCCTTTGGAGTATAAACGTAAATTTCTTCAGCAAGAAAACTCGTTTTGAAATCTTGCAGAAAGTCCACACTGTCTGTATCCTGACTGCTTATCACTTCACGAATTTGTCCAAACCATTTATCAAAACGGTCTTCATCATTGCTGCCCTCTTTGTATTTGTAATGCGCCGCCAAACCTTTCTCTGCAATTTCGTTCATGCGCCTTGTGCGAATCTGCACTTCAACCCAACGCCCCTGCGGACCCATCACGGTTGTATGTAAGGCTTCATAACCATTGCTCTTTGGGTTGCTCAACCAATCACGTAAACGTTCAGGCGATGGGGTGTACTCGTCTGTAACAAGTGAATAAACTTTCCAGCAATCTTCTTTTTCTCTGTCCGGCGGTGAGTTAAGAATAATGCGAATCGCAAACAAATCATATACCTCTTCAAACGCAACACCTTTCTTTACAATCTTGTTCCAGATAGAATGAATGCTTTTCGGGCGACCATAAATATCATAGTCAAACCCGCCTCCATCAAGTTTCTCTTTCAATGGTCTTATAAACTCATTGATATATCGTGAGCGCTCACGTTTTGTCTCTGCGAGTTTTTGTGCAATATCTCTGTAAGCTTCGGGCTCAAGATATTTCATAGAAAGATCTTCAAGCTCGGTTTTAACGTTGTACAAACCCATGCGATGTGCAAGCGGTGCATATACCCAAACTGTTTCGCTTGAAATCTTCAGTTGCTTGTCACGCTTCATGTAATCGAGCGTGCGCATGTTATGAAGTCGGTCAGCAAGCTTTATCAAAATAACACGAGGGTCATCGGTAAGTGTTAACAAAATCTTTTTAAAATTCTCCGCCTGCTGACTGCTGCTCGTATCCATCACCGAAGAAATTTTTGTAAGTCCATCAACAATCCGTGCAATCTCGCTTCCAAATTCACGTTCAACATCATCGAGCGTAACATCGGTATCTTCAACAGTATCGTGAAGCAACGAGCAAATTGTTGACCGCACACCCAAACCAATTTCTTCCACACAAATTCTCGCCACCGCCAGCGGATGCAAAATATATGGCTCGCCACTTTTTCGCCGCATCGTCTTATGTGCCTCCACCGCCATCTCAAACGCAGTGCGCACCAGTTCTTTGTCACCGCGTTTTAGCTTAGGTCGCAAACTGCGCAGCAATGCGCGGTACTGCCGCAAAATTTCTTTGCGTTCCTGCTCCTCGTTCAGCGCGTATCTCGGTAAAATATTTTCCTGAAGGGTCGTTTGCTCCATATTTACGAATTTACATAAAAGGCAGCGATTTCTGTTTCATTCACGAACGCACAATGATTTTGAAAATTTTTTAGGAATTTTTATTACCCGCTTCGACTATCGAATTTTTTATGAACCCAACTAATGAATGCTTGGCATCACCTGTTGCGTCGCATTACTTTCATGGTTCCACTTTCAATTGTGCTGCAGCACTCATGTATAAATCGGTAATCATAACTTTTAGTTCAAAAACTTCACCATTCTTATAAACCTGACAGGTCTTGAAGACTTGTCGGGTTTTTATACGATTCAAAAAAATAAAATTTTCAGTAATTTTTGAAAATTCAGAAATACAATTAACTTTGTGTTATGAAATTTAACGAAGCAAAAAATCAGTTTGTTCAAAGCTGGGGCATTTTGGGAAGTCAGTGGGGAATAAACAGAACCATGGCACAGGTGCACGCTTTATTGCTTATTGCAAGCAAACCCTTAAGCACCGACGATATTATGGAAGAATTGAGCATCAGCCGTGGCAATGCAAACATGAATATTCGTGAACTTATGAACTGGGGATTGGTAGAAAAAGTAATCGTACCGGGCGATAGAAAAGAATATTTTTCAGCGGACAAAGACATTTGGAAAGTAGCGACAAAGATTATGTATCAAAGAAAGAAACGTGAGCTCGACCCAATGGTAAAAGTGCTGAACCAGTTAAGCGAAGTAGAAGGCGATAAAAGAAATGCGGAGGTAAAAGCATTTACGGAAACAGTAGAAAACATAAAGAAGTTTGCTGCACATGCCGATAAAACAATGGACGTAATGATAAAGGCAGAAGAAAATTGGTTTTGGAGCAGCTTTTTGAAATTGTTTAAATAAAAGGTCTGATTATTAATACCGGTTCATTCCGGTTTTTTAAGAATTTTTTCCTTCAATATTTTCTGAAAATTCTAAACAATAAAAATATTTTTATGAATTATACAATCATCTCCTACTGCATTTATCTTTTTGTAACCATCACCCTTACAATATGGGTTGCTAAAACACTTTTCAAAAACGGTAAGGTATTTCTATTTGACATTTTTCATGGCAACAAAGAATTGGCCGCCAGTGTTAATAATCTTTTGTTGGTTGGCTTTTATCTTATTAACATAGGATATGCTGTATATACTTTGCAAGAGTCTAAAGCCATTACCAATATTCAGCAAACATTTGAAAGGCTTAGTTTAAAAATCGGGCTTATAGTTCTCATTCTCGGATGCATGCACTTCCTTAACCTGTTTATCTTTTTCAGGCTGCGCAAAAGGTCACAGGAAGAAAAGAAAACTGCTACACAACCCAGCAACATTTAGTATAAGAGTAAAAAATCTTTGACATGAAAAAGTTTAAGCTTATTGATTTTTGGTTACAGGTTATCATAATCGGAGTTAGTTTGATTCTTCTTTTTACAGGAGTATTTCAAATTCAAGTTGCCCTGTTTGTTGCCGGCAGCGAACAATTCATTAGCATAGTTGTACATGAAGCAGCAGGATTCTTTACAGGCGCAGCCACTTTACGAAGAAAATATCACAATGTGGTGTATGGTCTCACCCTCTTTGCTGTTGCAGGTTTATTGTTGCTGCCTTTCAGGGTCGTCTATACTCCATTACTTTTTCTTCTTCCTTTTATGACAGCTTATTATCTCTGGGTATGTCACTATGAAACTTATATATATCTGAAAAGACCCTTATCAATTTTAAAATGATAACATAAACCGCACTGGTCGCATGGGCCTGTAAGGTCTCAAAAAAAAATTTCAACTCACAAAAAACACAACAATGAAAAACAAGAAAATAATTATTGCAGGCGGTACAGGTTTTATCGGAAGTTACCTCACTTCATACTTTGGAAAAGATAATCAGATTATAATTCTTACGCGCAACATAAAACGCGGCGGCAATAATGCTTTCAAAAAGTTTGTAATAAACGAGGAATTAAAACACAACGTAAAGATTGTTGAATGGAATGGCAAGGATGAAGGCGAATGGCACAAGGAAATAGATGGAAGTGATTTGGTGATTAATCTCGCGGGTAAATCCGTGAATTGCAGATATAATGAAAAGAACAAACAAGAAATTTTTGACAGCAGAACAAATTCGACAAAAGCAATAGGTGTGGCTATACGCAATGCCACTGTTCCCCCAAAACTGTGGATTAATGCTGCATCTGCAACTATTTATCGCCACGCAACAGATAAACCACAGGATGAATATACCGGAGAATTTCACAACGATTTTAGTGTGCAGGTTTGCAAACTGTGGGAGAAAACTTTTTGTGAGCAAAGAACACCTTTTACAAGAAAAGTGGCATTACGCATGGCAATTACATTAGCAGACGGCGGCGTAATAATCCCGTTCTTAAATCTCTGTAAGTTTAGCTTAGGCGGCAAGCAAGGCAGTGGCAAGCAAATGTTTAGTTGGGTTCATGCAGCAGACACTTGCAGAGCAATCGAATTTTTGTGGAAACATAAAGACCTCGAAGGCATGTTCAACGTGAGCAGCCCTAATCCCTTAAACAACGAAAATTTTATGCGCACTCTAAGAAAAATTACTTCACATAAAAATGATTTACCTGCTCCGGAATGGATGTTAAAGATTGGTGCATTTCTTATCGGCACAGAAACAGAGTTGATATTAAAAAGCCGTTGGGTATTGCCGACAAAACTTATGGAAAGCGGATTTGAGTTTAAGTATAGCAATATTGATGATGCGCTTACGGAAATCATTTCAAAGCTGCCCCGCAAAACTTATCATTTATTTTAAATAATCATGAGACCTTTTCTTACTGCATATTGGAAAAATATCGTCATGCTCAATTATGAAGTTGAACAATCCCTGCTTTATTCTTATTTACCAAAAGGAACAGAACTCGATTTTTGGAACAACACATGTTACGTGAGTCTTGTAGGTTTCATGTTTTCAGAGACAAAAGTTAGAGGCATCTCTTTTCCTTATCATAAGAATTTTGAAGAAGTGAATCTGCGGTTTTATGTGCGCTTCAAAGAGGATCATGACTGGAAACGTGGTGTTGTTTTTATAAGAGAAATTGTTCCCAAAAGAATGGTGCGTTTTGTGGCAAATACATTTTATGGAGAACGTTATTTGTACTTACCCATGAAAAATTCATTGCAGGAAAATACTGATTCGCTTGAAATAAAATATGAGTGGCTGCTTAAGAAGCAATTGAATTTTATACAAGCTGTTGTTGAAAAAACTTCAGCGCCTGCATTTGAAAATAGTGAAGAAGAATTTATAACCGAACATTACTTTGGTTACACAAAACTTACTGATGTTTCCACATCTGAATACGAAGTGGTTCACCCAAAATGGAATATCCACAAAGTGATTTCTTATGATTTATTTTGTGATACAGAAGCCCTATATAGTAATAAATTCAAAGAATATTTTATAAAACCTAAATCCGTTTTTATGGCAGATGGTTCTGTTGTAGAAATAAAGAACAAAAGAGTATTTAAATTTCCTCTTTAAATTATATGGACTGAGATTAGGATTGATAATATATCTTCCGAAAGTACCAAGTGAGTGACACAGCGATGCTATGAAATACCGTTGTGATAAAAATAAAAAATAACCAGCGTTCAATAAGACCATTTGAAAAACCTTGTGTGAGATAAAACTTCAGCCTCATCGAAAAATAATCCAAAAAATTTTTTAACGCAGTTGATGTAAATTTATCGCCTCATAAAATAACCTATTGCCATGTCATATCCTTTTCAAATCAAATCTTACGACGAGTACAAGGCCGCCTACAAAAAAAGTGTTGATGACCCTGAAGGTTTTTGGGGTGATGTTGCTTCCAATTTTTACTGGCGTAAACGATGGAATAAAGTGCTTGAATGGAATTTTACAGAACCAAGTGTGAAGTGGTTTACCGGCAGCAAATTGAATATTACAGAGAATTGTTTGGACAGGCACTTGGGAACGCTTGGCAGCACTCCTGCAATAATTTGGGAGCCGAATGATCCTGAAGAACATCATCGAGTACTTACATATCGCGACTTACATTTTAAAGTGATGCAGTTTGCGAATGTTTTAAAAAATAATGGCGCTAAGAAGGGCGACCGCGTTTGCATTTATATGGGCATGATTCCAGAGCTTGCCATTGCCGTGCTCGCTTGTGCAAGAATTGGTGCGATACATTCTGTAATCTTTGGAGGCTTTAGTGCGCAAAGTATTTCGGATAGATTACAAGACGCACAAGCCGAATATATTGTTACCTGCGATGGCGGATTTCGCGGTGCAAAAGACATTCCTTTAAAGAGTGTGATTGATGATGCATTAATCGGAAACAAAACTGTGAAACGTGTGATTGTTTGCACGAGAACGCGTACTGCTGTTTCAATGATTAAAGGACGCGATGTGTGGTGGGAAGATGAAATAAAAAAAGTAGAAACGCAAGGTAATCCTGATTGTTCTGCAGAAGAAATGGATTCAGAAGACCCTTTGTTTATTTTATATACTTCAGGTTCTACAGGAAAACCAAAAGGTGTTGTGCATGCGTGTGCAGGTTATATGATTTTTACAAACTACACTTTCATTAATGTGTTTCAATACAAGCCCGGTGATATTTTTTTCTGCACGGCTGATATTGGTTGGGTAACTGGTCATAGTTATATTGTGTATGGTCCATTAAGTGCAGGCGCAACGTCATTGATGTTTGAGGGAATTCCTACATGGCCCGATGCAGGTCGCTTTTGGGATATTGTTGACAAATACAAAGTAAATATTTTATACACTGCACCAACGGCGATAAGAAGTTTGATGGGTTTTGGTTGGGATCCATTGAGGGGAAAAAATCTTTCATCATTGAAAGTGCTGGGAACTGTTGGTGAACCGATCAACGAAGAAGCATGGCATTGGTATGATGAAAATATCGGGAAGAAAAAATGCCCGATTGTTGACACTTGGTGGCAAACAGAAACAGGCGGTATTTTGATATCAAATTTTGCAGGAGTAACACCTGCAAAACCAAGCTGGGCAACACTTCCGATGCCCGGAGTACAGCCACTTATTGTTGATGAGAATGGAAAAGAAGTAACAGAATATGAAGATGGCGTGATAAAAGGAAACTTATGTATTAAAACGCCATGGCCTTCCATTATTCGAACTACTTATGGTGATCATGAGCGCTGCAGAAAAAATTATTTCAGTACGTATCCTAATTTATATTTTACGGGTGATGGTGCATTGAAAGATGAGAATGGATTTTATCGCATTACCGGTCGTGTAGATGATGTGTTGAATGTAAGCGGTCACCGTATTGGTACTGCTGAGGTAGAGAATGCCATTAACATGCATGCAGGTGTTGTGGAGAGTGCGGTGGTTGGTTATCCGCATGATATAAAAGGGCAGGGTATTTATGCTTATGTTATTGCGAGTGATATACGCGGCGATGAAGACAAAACAAGAAAAGATATTTCGCAAACCGTATCACGAATTATAGGACCGATTGCAAAGCCTGATAAAATTCAATTTGTAAAAGGATTGCCTAAAACACGCAGCGGAAAAATTATGCGTCGCATCTTAAGAAAAATTGCAGAAGGCGAAACACAAAATCTTGGTGATACAACAACACTGCTTGATCCGGGAGTGGTGGATGAAATAAAGAATGGGAAAGTGTAAGTCCCCCTAACCCCCTAAAGGAGGAATTAAAGAATGATGCTATTTCATTTGTTGAAACAAAAAGCCGCCTCGTGTGAGACGGCTTTCAAATTCTATTTAGAAATTATACTCCTGCTTTTTCAGGTTCTTTCTTGAAATCGAATTTCAATAAACTTGTTTCTTTATCAAAATCAGCCACGAGAACATCACCTTGTTTTACATTCATGCTCAAGATCTGTTCTGCAAGAGGATCTTCAAGATATTTCTGAATTGCTCTGTGCAGCGGTCTTGCGCCAAACTGAACATCATATCCTTTCTCTGCGATAAAGTCTTTTGCTTCTGTTGTAAGCTCAAGTGTAAAGCCAAGATTGTTCAGGCGTTTAAGTACACCACGCATGAGTATGTCAATGATTTCGTAAATGTGTTCTTTTGTAAGAGAGTTGAATATTACTATATCATCAACACGGTTTAGAAACTCCGGTGAAAATGTACGCTTCAATGCTTTTTCAATTACAGCTTTGTTGTTTTCATCCTGTGTTTGCATACGAGCCGCAGTTTGGAATCCAACACCTTCACCAAAATCTTTCAATTGGCGTACACCAATATTAGATGTCATGATGATAAGTGTATTCTTGAAGTTCACTTTTCTTCCCAAGCCATCTGTAAGTTGACCATCATCCAAAACCTGCAATAAGATGTTGTAAATATCAGGATGCGCTTTTTCAATTTCATCAAGCAGAATTACGCTGTAAGGTTTACGGCGAACTTTTTCTGTAAGCTGACCACCTTCTTCGTAACCAACATATCCCGGAGGCGCACCAATCAAGCGGCTCACAGTGAATTTTTCCATGTACTCACTCATATCAATTCTTATAAGTGCATCTTCACTGTCGAACATATATCTTGCAAGTGCTCTTGCCAATTCTGTTTTACCAACACCTGTAGGACCAAGGAAGATGAACGTACCAATCGGTTTCTTCGGGTCTTTCAAACCAACACGGTTGCGTTGTATTGCTTTTACTACTTTTTGTATCGCTTCGTTTTGACCAACCACCATGCCTTTCATATCATCAGCCATCTTACGCAACTTGTCTGTTTCTGCCTGAACCATTCTCTTCACAGGAATGCCTGTCATCATGCTCACTACTTCTGCGATTGCTTCTTCATCTATCGGATAGCGTTTGTGTTTGCTTTCTTCTTCCCATTGTTGCTTTGCTCTTTCCAATTCTTCACCCAAGCGTTTTTCGGTATCACGCAATGAAGCTGCTTCTTCAAAACGCTGACTCTTTACAACTTTGTTCTTTTCCTGTTTTATATCTTCGATTTGTTTTTCAAGATCAAGAATGTTTTGAGGAACGTTGATGTTTTTCAAATGTACTCGTGCACCCACTTCATCAAGCACATCAATTGCTTTATCAGGAAGCAAACGATCCGTCATATAACGATCACTCAACTTAACACAAGCATCAATAGCATCGTTGCTATAAATTACATTGTGGTAGTCTTCGTATCTTGATTTGATGTTGTTGAGTATCTGAATTGTTTCATCAACGGTTGGAGGATCAACCATTACTTTTTGAAACCTTCTGTCAAGAGCGCCGTCTTTTTCAATATACATCCTGTATTCATCAAGAGTTGATGCACCAATACATTGTAATTCACCACGTGATAATGCGGGTTTAAAAATATTACTTGCATCGAGTGAGCCACTCGCACCACCTGCACCAACTATCGTATGAATTTCATCTATAAACAAAATCACATCACGGTTCTTTTCAAGCTCGTTCATTATGGCTTTCATTCTTTCTTCAAACTGACCGCGATATTTTGTTCCCGCAACCAATGCTGCAAGGTCGAGGCTTATCACTCTTTTATCAAAGAGCACACGGCTTACTTTGCGCTGAACAATTCTCAATGCCAAACCTTCAACGATTGCTGTTTTACCAACACCGGGTTCACCAATAAGAATCGGATTGTTTTTCTTTCTGCGTGAAAGTATTTGTG
>Ga0081539_10004571_pt1 | contig 15123 bp, 8 predicted proteins | sample TabmetS4T2R2_FD_71023 | JGI IMG/M metagenome (GOLD analysis project Ga0081539, IMG submission 71023) | Tabebuia heterophylla rhizosphere microbial communities from the University of Puerto Rico - S4T2R2 | ecosystem: Host-associated > Plants > Roots > Rhizosphere ...
AGCAGGCCGATCCGCTCTACCGGCGTATACTTGAGTTCCATGAGCAAATCCTGGGCAAGGATCATCCGTCCGTCGCCGAAGACCTTCATATACTCGCCGAGCACTACGATTTTTATGGAAAAGCTGAAGAAGCAGAACCTCTCTATCTACGCGCACTCGAGATCGAGGAGCAAGCCCTGGGCAAGAATCATTGGTCTACCGCTCACATCCGCGAGTCCCTGGAGCGATCTCGCGCAAATCGGAACCTATATTTAAAAACTGAATCTGATTACCTGGATTTACTTGATGTCTGCGAGAAGGAGCGGGGTCCGGATCATCCGGAGACCGCAATTATCCTCAGCCAGCTGGCAGCCTTCTACAATACGTATAGGAATGACGAAAAGGCCGTACCGCTCCTGAAGCGCGCGCTCGAGATTCGTGAGAAGGCATTGGGTCTGGAGCACGAGGAAACAGCGGAGACTCTCTGCAACCTCGCTGGCATCTATACTCGTCAGAGGAAATATTCGGAAGCTGAGCAGCTCTACCAGCGCGCCATCGAAATCCTTGAGAAATTACCGGGAGAGAAGCGAACAAAGCTAGACAATGTGTTGCAGGACTACTCCCACTTGCTACATCGGATGGGACGTACATATGAATTAGAAAGATTGATTAAGCGAGTAGAGGAAATTCGACTGAAGGCCAGGCGCGAACAGTGATCCGGCTTAGGAATGACGCCCGCGCTGGTCGATGAAGCAAAATAAAAAGGCGCGAAGGAGAGGAGCCTGACGAAAGACCTCGACTTGGCATTTCGTCCAGATCTTCTTTTTCGCGCCATTTGTCTTCGCTCAAACTTGCTTGAGCTGCGACAGCTCACTGGCGAATACAGTAGAGGGTATTCTGACTGCGCAAATAGATGCTGCCGTCAGCGATGGCCGGTGTCGCGATGAAAGTCTGATCGGCCAAAGTGTTGGTGGCCAGGACCTCGAACTTCTCGCCCATCTTGACCACGATCACATCGCCCTCTTCCGAGGCCAAATACAGTTTCCCGCCGACGCCGACCGGCGAGGCTTTGAAGTTATATGGCTTGGGCAAGCGCTGGCGATAATAGGCCTCGCCGGTCAGGGCATTGAGGCAAGTCAGCATGCCCTTGTCACTGACAAAATAGAGCTTATTGTCCTGTAACACCGGCGATGGAGTATAAGAATTGCCTCGATTGTTGGTCCAGATGACGGCGTCCGTCCCGGTCAAATCGCCTTCGCGGCCGAGACGGATGGCGAGCAGATTGGGATCTCGAAACCCCGTCATGGCGTAGAGGATGCCGCCGGCGCTGACCGGCGCCGGAATCGCATTAAGGCCGAGTCCTCCGCACTCCCAGATCACTTTGCCGGTAGCCGGCTCGTATGAGCGCACCTTCTTGGTCGCGGTGACGACAACTTGCTTGCGCCCGTTGTGCGTGACGACCAGGGGCGGAGACCAGGAACTGACCTCATCACGATCAACGCGCCAGATCTCCTTTCCGGTGCGTGCATCCAGCGCCACCATGTACGATCCCTCTTCCTGATCGAATTTCAGATAGAGGGAGTTTTCGTCGAGGACGGGAGCCACGCCTTCTCCGAACCCGTTGCGCATCTTCATCGGAGGGAACTGTTTCTCCCAACTAAGTTTGCCATCGAGGTCGTAACGATACAGCCCGCGCGAACCGAAGAACACATAGAGATACTTGCCGTCGGTCACGGGGGTATTGGAAGCGAAGCTTCCGTATTGGTGATGATAGCCCTCGTGCGGAGTGGTCACCTTGGCGACACGCTCCCAAAGGACTTTACCGGTCTGACGATTAAGACAGAGCACGACGAATTTATGCTCACGCCCGCTCCCGGCGCCGCCGCCCGGACCTCGTCCACCCTGCGGTGGCGCGCCACCTTGTGGTGGTGCGGCCGGCGCGGGTTCCGTCGCATTGCTGGTCGGCACGGCGGTCGTCACAAAGATCTTGTCACCCCAGATGACCGGCGAAGAAAAGCCGCGGCCCGGGATTGACGCTCGCCATGCGATGTTCTTGGTGGCGCTCCATTCAACGGGCGCGTCACCTCGGGCCGTCCCATTATCCAGCGGGCCGCGCCACCGGAACCAGTAATCGTCCCCTGCTAATAAGAGAGGGATGAAAAGGAGAGCAACAAAGCGCATCATCATCATCTTTGATTGATCTCCTTATAAACTCCAGCCTTTGCGATATTCGCGCTGCAGATACTGGTTAGCATCATTGGAATTGGTGATGCGCCCGGTCTCACCGTCATAGTGGATCCTCTTGCCCTGACCGGTTCGCAATGCCACAACCCCAAGCAACATCGTCTCGGTCAGCGGACCAGCGTATTCAAACGGAGTCGTCGCTTTTGCCTTGCCCTTGATTGCCAGCGCCCAATTCATACGGTGCTTCGCCGATCTGATCGGGTCATCGTTGGTTTCGATGCGCGGGTAGGTCTTCGGCACTTTCTGCGCGATCTCCATTAATGATGCCGGGTAGAGTTTCGGATTGGCGCCGTATGTGCCGTGCATGAGGATGCCTTTTTCACCGACGAAGATGACTCCGCCGCCACGATCCAATGGGACGTCTTCCGGCAGCAGGTCCGGCCGCCCCGGCATCAGCCCGCCATCGCTCCAGGTGAGGGTCACAGGAGGTTGGGATTCTCGCGCCGGGAATTTATAGACCGCCTTGGTCGCCAGCGGATAACTCGCCGGTTTGTTCTCGCTGTCAACGCCAAATGGAGTCGAGGTCGTCTCAACACTCGACGGATAGGTCAATCCGAGAGCCCAGTACGGATGATCGATGAGATGCGCGGCCATATCGCCGATCGCGCCTGTCCCCCAATCCACCCAGCCTCGCCAATTGAACGGGTGATAGATCGGATGGTAAGGCACTTCCGGAGCCGGTCCGAGAAAGAGATCCCAATCGACGCCGCTCGGAACCGGGTAATTCCCCACCATGGCCGCGGCAAAGCCTTTGGAGATTCCTCTTTGAGTCCAGTTTTCGGGCAGTCCCAGCATGCTGGCCATCGGTTCCGGCTGTGATTGACCCACTTTTCCGGGGCGAGGCACGCCCTGCGGCCAGATCGGACGATTGGTCCATACATGAACTTCGCGCACCGCTCCGATGACCCCCGCCTGAATCCACTCGTTAATGAGGGCGGCGCCTTCGCTCGAATGGCCCATATTGCCCATCTGCGTCACCAGTTTTTTGCGGCGCGCCGTCTCCCGCAACACCCGCGCCTCGTGGACGGTGTAGGTGAGGGGTTTCTCGACATAGGCGTGTTTGCCCAGTTCCATCGCGGTTTTTGCCACTACGGCATGAGTATGATCGGGCGTGGCGACCACTACCGCATCGATATCCTTTTGCTGCTCAAGCATTTTCCGGAAATCGGCATAGCGTTTGGCCTTGCCGTAAGCCTCTTGTAACTTGGCGTATGCCGGATTGGGGGTTCCGTCCCGCCCCTTGACTCGACGCGCCATAGCCTGATCGACAAAACCGAAATCGATGTCGGCGAGAGCAACGATGTTTTCGCCTCCATTGACAAGCTCAACCGCATCTGTGGCGCCCTGACCGCCACACCCAATAACTGCAATATTGAGAGTATCGCTCGGTGGTTGATACCCCGGGCCTCCCAAAACATGGCGCGGGACTATCATTGCCCCAAACGCCGCCCCGGTCGTACCCGCCACGAATTTCCGCCGCGTGATTTTGTCCTCTCGCATTTATTCTCCTTCGGAAAACCGTCGATAGTTCCTGGTTTTAATTATTAATAGATAGGAATAGAGGCCAACAGATAATATCTACCCGCAACCTCCTGCTCTCTCCTAGTACGTTCGACTTTTGCGAATGGTCACACTATTTTCTGAGAACTCCGTCATTCTATTTCATCATCCACAATAATGCTCCCAAACAATTAAAAGCACGGTACGGACTCGCAACCTTTTCTCATCTTGTGGAATGGGTATTGCGGCTAATAAGGGTGTTCCCCGGCACGATGGCTCGGGAACGTCGCAACCTGCAGTTTGGAGAAGAAAGTCTCTTAAGACTTAATCGCAATGAATTGAACAAAGACAGTAATGAACGTCCTGAGAACGTTCGTACGTCGTTCAAGTTCTGCTGGCAAGTTCTGCTGGCAAGTTCTGCTGGGATTATTGACTACACAAATTCACTCCCCGTTCCGTCAACCGTGGTGTCAGCACCACTTTTGTGAGAGGAAATGAAAGATGGCATACGATTACGATTATGAGCGCAACCGTCGGAGACGAGGCAATTACAACGATTACGAAAACGATCCTTCCAGTCGTTACAGCGAGTATAACGATGACCCCTATTATCGAGGATCTGGGAGGGGCTCCGACGAACAATATTCCTCTAATTATGGCCGTAGCAACTACAACGATCCTTATTACCGCGGCTACGGATCCAGATCTGGTTACGAGAACTCCGAGTATGACCCTTCCCGCAACCGATATTACGAGAACTACCGTAATGAGTCCTCCTACGGTCGCCAGGGATACGGCCGGGACTATAACCAGTCATACGGGGGGAACCGGGGTTATCAGGGTAATTACAATGAACGGTATGAGAGACGTGACGACAGACGCGATGATCGCGGCCTTTTTGAGCGCGCCGGCGACGAGGTCAAATCCTGGTTTGGCGACGAAGAAGCCGAACGCCGCCGCAATATGGATAGAATGCGCGAAGGGAATTTTACCGGACGCGGCCCACGCGGTTACCGCCGCTCCGATGAACGCATTCGGGAAGATATCAACGATCGCATGACTTACGATCCCAACCTGGACGCCTCGGAGATCGAGGTCAAAGTGGAAAGCGGCGAAGTGACCTTGTCCGGAACGGTTGATAGCCGCTGGGAAAAACGCAGAGCCGAAGATATTGCGGAATCAGTCTCCGGCGTGACCGGCGTCAACAATCAGTTGCGCGTCAATTCGTCGTGGACCAATCAGAATCAGAATCAAAATCAAAACCAAACTGAAACGCTTGGCACCACGACGCGCGGCCGGACGGCAACGACTTAAACTCAGCGCGAGTACAGCATTTTTCAGTTGAGGGACCAGGAACCGGGCAATTTTCTGATCCCTGCCCCCAGCTCCGTGCTCCCTGATACTTTTTTATCAATATCAGGGACCAGGGAGCTGGGGATAGGGATCAGCCTTCGGTCTTATCCTGAACAGCGAGGTGAAAAATCAATATCTTCTGCGCCCGGCAATTTCACTGGCCAATCTGTTCGCCAGTCCGGGATTGAGAGGTCGAAGCTGGGCGACGTAATTCTCTGCCTCTTTGAGGTCCCGCTTCTTCGCATAGAGCACGCCGATATCAAAGAGGACCGGAGCATTAGATCGATCAAGATCGCGGGCTTTTTTGAGCGCCGAGAGCGCATCGTCGTAGCGTCCCAATCGATCTTGGGCGTGGCCCAGACAGAACCATGCTCCCAATAATCTGTTGTCCCGTTTTGAAGCTTCCCCGCATAACCTGACGGCCTGGGCGTTGGCGCCGCCGTTGAGATACGCGTTTCCCGATTTGTAGTACGCCAGGCCATCGGTGCGCCCGAGTTTGATCACCTCGTTGTATTCTTCGATGGCCTTGTCATACCGCCGCTGCATCGCATACGCATCTCCGAGCCGGTCGTGCAATCCCGAATCGTTCGGCTTGAACCTCAAGGATTTGAGATAGGCCGAGGATGCAGCCGCATACTGCCTCCGGCCAAAGTAGAAGTCCGCGAGCCGCGGATAGGCATCAGCCAATGCGCTTCTGACTCTTTGATCGTTCGGACTTTGCTTCTGGGCGTATTCAAACAACTCGACCGCCTGAGGAATCCTTCTCTGTCTGAGAGCGTTGTTGGCTTCATTGAAAACTTCGGCGAATGTCATCGTCGAAAATGATATCGGAGTGCCTGTTGTGGACGGCGTAGGGTCATTGGACGCGGGCGACGTTGGCGACGCAGGCACTGAAGCGACCGAGTTTTCTACCGGAATAATAGTTGATGACGGCATTGCCGATGGCGCTGGTGATGGGCCGGCCGAGGCGCCCGGATCGATCAACCTCCCTTTCGGCGCCGTCAATCGATGGGCCAGATAACCACCACCCAGTGATAAGGCGATCACTACCGGTACGGCGATCACCGCGGCCTTCTTCCACTGCCCCGCCGGTTTAATTGCGGCGCTCCTGACCGCCAGGGCTGTCACGCTCTTCCAGATATCCTTCAATTTGAAAGCGGCTTTGGCCGGCGCGGCGGCGACAACCGTCTTCCAGACGCCCGACGGTTTGAGGGACAAAATCCGCTCGAGGGGCGTAATCTCTCCGACCGAGATTTCAACGTCAACTTCAGCCGTGTGGTAGCGCGGATGAGTGAGCCGCACGTGATGACTACCGGCCTCGAGTGATTCCAGGTGCAGCACGTTCTCCTCGTTCGTCTCTCCCGCTTTCCTGCCGTCAATCTCTATTCGAACGCCCGGCACGTTGGATCTGACGATGAGCTCGCCCTTCAGTTCACGCTTCAGCTTGACCGTCACTGAGGCCTCTTCGTTCGAATCAACGCCGACCTGCATGTGCCATCGTTGATAACGCGGATACTCAACCTCGATCAGATATTGCTTGGGCGACAAGTCCGGCTGACCCCAGCGCCCCTGAGTATCGGTCTGGCCCACATATTTACCGTTGAGAATGATTGAAGCTCCGGCCAGAGGTTCGCCCGTGACCGCATCGGCGCACTCGATCGCGAGCGCGCCGGTCTGCATATTGATCGCGCGCCAGAATGCCCGCGCCATCTCGGTCGCGCTCTGAAAACGCCGCTCCGGCTCTCTCGCCAAGGCTCGCCGAATAACATCTTCTACCTCCATCGAGAGCTCGGGCCGAATTTGCCGCATCGAGGGCAGGACGAAGTTCATCTTCTGATAGATCATGTGTTCGTGCGAATCTTCGTCGAACGGCAAGGCGTTGGTCAGCATCTGGTAGAGGATGACGCCGAGGCTGTAGATATCCGAGCGGTGATCGATGCTCGCGCCTTTACTCAACTGCTCCGGTGAAGCATAGGTGATCGTGGCAACGGTCGCGCTGACCTTGGCCGTCGCGGTCATGGCCTTCGAGATGCCGAAATCCAGAATCTTGACCTGTTCGTCTCCACGGTCGTCTTTCACGATCATGATGTTGACCGGTTTGAGATCGCGATGGAGTATTCCGCGGCTATGCGCGTGATCGACGCCGTCGCAGATTTGCTCAAAGAGGGCGGCGACCCGATTCGACGGCATGAACTCTTGTTCCTGTAGCACTTCGTCAAGGGTCTGGCCCTTGAGGTACTCCATGACTAAAAATGCCGTGCCGTCCTCATCACAGGCGGCGTCCATGACCGCGACGATATTGCGATGATTGAGATTGGCCGTGGCTTTGGCCTCGTTCGAGAAATACTCCGCAACTTTTGGATTGGCATAGACCTGATCGGGTTTGAGGATCTTTAAGGCGACAGCGCGCATCGTCATGAGATGCTTCGCGCGATAAACGATCGCCATCCCGCCCATGCCAATTAATTGTTCGATCTCATAGCGTTCGGCCAGGATTGAGCCGATAAAACCGTATGGGTCGTCAAATACTTTCCGCTTCATACACTTATTTTCTACGAAACAGGAGAATCGCTTCATCAGCGAGACTGATCTCGTCGTTCTTCTTCAGCCGGCGATACTCGCCGTTCTCAAGCGATTGTCCGTTGACTTTGGTTCCGTTCGAACTTTCATCTTTAATATAGAACTTTCTTCCGGCGCGATAGATTTTACAATGTAATCGCGAGATTTTGCGTTTGCGATCGCTGATCACAATGTCGGCCTCGCCATCGGGCGGTCCGAGCGCGCCGATCAGACTTTCCGTCTGATTGAGTTCAAAAACCTGTCCATGGCCGGTACCATCGAGGTACTGGAGTTCCCACTTCCCCGGACGGATCAGGTAATAGAGCGCAACGAGCGTCCCGGCGCCCAATAAGACACCGAGCACGATTCGAAAAATCTTCCGAGAATGGCAGCCGGCCATTGCCGAATTGATCTCCCGCGAAATTCTGACGGCGGATTGATCCGAAGGAGAAAGTTTGAGCGCCTGATCGACCGGCTCTTTGGCCATTTGATAATCTTCACATCCTCCCCGAAGAAAGAGGTCGATCGCACGATCGATCAAAAAGGGCGTGGCATACTGAGCGACGATATTCTGAGCCTCCGGTTCTTCGGGAAAATCGCCCTTGAACCGTTGAGCCAACTTCATTGAATCCTCAAGCCTTCCTTCGCGTTTGGCCTGATGAATTTCTTCGAGGGCGGTCTGCTTTCGGGCGTTCTGTCCGATCTCCTCCAAACGTTTTTGATGCTCTTTGATCTCCTCCTCGATCACTCTTCTACCACCGATATCGGTCGGCGAGAGCCGCTCCAGAATCGTCGAATCAATATCGATCTGCTTGGCCGGATCGTCTTTCGCTCTCTCGTGCGCCTCTTTCAAAAGCCGCAGGTCGCTCGATAACGAAGCATCGACCGCGCCCGGAGCCGCACTGGGAGTACTAACCGGCTGCTGGACGCCAAGGGCGTAGATGCCCTTTTGTGTCACCTCCATTTCAACGTGAACCGCCCGATTACGCGGCTCTTTGATGAGCTTACTGATGCTGATCAATCCTCTCCGCTCCGCCGTGCGGCAGGCTTTGATAATCTCATCGAGGTCGGCGCGCGCGAGATCGAAGACGATCAGATCGCCGCTCGAATGCGGCGTCTTGTCCGGCTCCGCAATGATATAACCGCGCTTGCGAAGCTCCATCAACAGGGGCCGCCAGGTATTGGGCTTGTCCAACCTCATGTCACTGGGGATTGGGAGCCCTTCGATCCCGGCGTCGTGCCGAATGATTCCCAGCTGGTCACTGGCCGTGCGAAACCCGGATGTCATCCTCGTTCCACGCGGCAGATGTTCCTGAAGCAGAATCAATGCGGCATAGACCGAGACATCTTCCTTCCGGACGACCTTATCATCACCGCCCTTTTGTTGCTCCTGGCCGGCCGATAAAACTGTGACGGCAATCGAATGAAGAATGAGTAAAGAGAACGTGAAGATCGCGAAGGACTCCACGGAAAAAATCCCGCGCGCCTCGTTAATTCCGCGTCCGCCGCGTTCTCTCCGCTTTACTCTCATCATCCTGCTGATTTATGGCTACTGATCTATTGCTTCTGCCTCAATCTTCAATTCCCGGCCGGCCTGACCAGTTTGATGCGAAACCTTGATCTTTTCTCCCGATTTGACCTCTTCGGCAATCAACATCTTCGCCAGCGGCGAGAGCAGCAGGCGTTGCAAGGTCCGCTCGACCGGGCGCGCGCCGTAGGCGGGATCATAGGCTTCATCCGCCAGAAAACTGACCGCTTGAGGATCGGCCTCGAGCCCGATCCCATGCTCTTCGTTGAGCCTTAGATGCAGCTCGCCAAGATTACGGCTGACAATTTGTTCGAGAATTTGCCGGTCGAGCGAGTTGAAACAGATCACCTCGTCGAAACGGTTATAAAGCTCCGGCCGCAGATTGGCTTTGACGACCTCGATGATGATCTCAGCCTTCTTCTGCGGATCGTCAGTCAGTTCGTTAGCCTCGCGCACCCCGAGATTCGAGGTGAAGATCACGATCGCATTGGAGAAATCGCAGAAACGGCCCTTCGCATCGGTCAATCTCCCCTCACCGAGCACTCCCAGAAGCAGATCGAGCACCTGCGGATGAGCCTTCTCAACCTCATCGAACAACACGATCGAATAAGGCTGGCGCCGCACTCGTTCGGTGAGAAATCCGCCCTCTTCAGAACCGACGAGGCCGGGACGTGAACCGATCAAACCGGAGATCGAGCTTTCATCCTTATATTCGGCCATATCCACGCGGATCAGAGCATCGTCGTCATCGAATAAGGCTTCCGCCAGGGCTTTCGCCATCTCAGTCTTGCCGACGCCGGTCGGCCCGACGAAGAGGAACGAGGCCGGACGTTTGGTCCGGCGCAGATTGGTGCGCATCTGGCGGGCGGCCTGGGCGGTCAAATCGACGGCGTGGGATTGTCCATAAACACGCTGGCCGATTCGCTCTTCGAGTTTAAGCATGCGCTCGCGCTCGGATTCGAAGAGACGCGCGACCGGAATTCTGGCGCGGCGAGCAACAACCTCGGCGATATCTTCGACGCGGACCTCTTGCGGCACGAGGCTCCCATCCTTTTCGATCGCGGCAGCTTCGCGCTGCAGGTCTTCAAGCTGTTGTTCGAGATATTTCAAGCTGCCATAACGAATCTCGGCGGCCTTGGCGATCTCGCCGCGCGTCTCGGCGGCATCGAGAGCGATGCGCTGCTCTTCAAGCGCCTGCATCGTCTTTTGTAGGCTGGTGATCGTCTGGCGCTCGCGTTGCCAGCGCCGCGTCAATTCGTCGAGCCTGGTCTGCGCATCGGAAGCCTCGCTTTCGGCCTCTTTCAATCGCGGCGACGCTCCGCCTTCTTTGCGCATGGAGTCGATCTCACCCTGCAACCGAATGAGGCGGCGTTCGAGTTCATCGATCGCATTGGGCTTCGATTCGAGTTGCATTCGAATGCGCGCCGTCGCCTCATCTATCACGTCGATCGCTTTATCGGGTAGGAATCGGTCGCGCAGATAACGCCGTGAGAGTTTGACCGTCATGACGAGGCTCTCGTCCGGCACTCGAACCGCATGATGAGCTTCATAATACGGGCGCACGCCGCGCAAGATATTGAGCGCCGCTTCGTCGTCCGGTTCTTCGACGATGACCCTTTCGAAGCGGCGGGCCAGGGCGCCGTCCTTTTCGATTCGTTCTCGATACTCGTCATAGGTCGTGGCGCCGATGCAACGCAGTTCACCTCGCGCCAGAGCCGGTTTGAGGATGTTGGCCGCATCGAGCCCTCCAGCATTGCCTCCGGCGCCGACCAGCGTATGCAGCTCGTCCAAAAAGAGGATGATCTCGCCCTGGCGTGCGCTGACTTCGTCAACGACCCCTTTGATTCGCTCCTCAAATTCGCCGCGATATTTTGCGCCCGCGACGAGCGAGGTCAGATCCAGCGAATATAACCGGCAGTGTTTGAGCGAATCCGGCACATCACCGGCGACGATGCGTTGCGCCAAGCCTTCGACGATCGCCGATTTGCCCGTGCCGGGATCGCCGACGAGCACCGGATTGTTCTTCGTTTTTCGCAACAGCGTTTGAATGACGAAGCGAATCTCTTCGTCGCGGCTAATCGCGGGCATGAACTTGCCCTGCCGCGCCAGTTCGCACATATCGCGCCCAAAACGTTCGAGGATCGAACCGGCCCGCGATTCGGATTTTTTACCCAGCACCTCGTTCGTCGTCGCCTCGGCCTCCGCCGCTTTGCGAACGACCTCTGCCCGCAACCCTGCCCCCTGCAGGATCTCGCGCAGCTTCGGTTCTCCGCTCTCAATCGTCGCGGCCAAGAAATCGGCCGGTTCGACCAGTTCGGATCCCCGGCGTTCGGCGACGTTGAATGCCGCTTCGATCACGTCGCGGAGGGCCTTTCCGGCCACCGGCCGTTTACCGGGTTCGAGCTTTGTCGTCCGTTCTGCCGCTGCTGCCGTTGTCAGCGTGTCGAGTAACAACGGGCGGTTCACCTGTTGTTTCTCCGCCATCGCGGCGAGCGGGCCGCCGTTATCGAATAACACAGAGAGCAGGTGAACCGGCGTCATGAAGGCTTCCCCGCGCCGTTCCGCAAAATGGCGGGCGTTCTCCAAAGCGCGTTCAAATTCGAGTGAGAGCTTATCCAGTTGCATGCAATTTTCTGATCAAAAGAGTAATCGTTTCTCAGGTCAACCTTTTGCGTCTCACCGGCGGATCCGGATCCGGAGGTCCGGGATCAGTATCGAGCAACGGCTCTGCCAGTCGCCGCGCCGGCTGCCTCGGCGCCGGAGGAGGAGGAGGCGGCGGTGGTTCCGGTAACGCAGCCATCCGCGATGAGCTGGTCTGCAAGGTGCGTCGCCGCACGTAAAGTAAACAGCTGCGAATCGGCCATGCCGAATTCACGACCAATCTCAAATCAGAGATCGTGTGAACTTCGGGAGGGATTTCAAAATCGATAGCGAAATTGCGCTGATCCGGCACCTCGCATTTGGCCTTCGGATACGAGGGCGTGAATCCCTGCCCCGCCCCTTCGTTGATTCTCACCTCGGTCCCGATGGTCTCGCCCATCTCAAAATGGGCGTGGTTCTCGCGAATCAGAATAATCCGGTAACTCTGTCGCCCATCCAGTTTCAAAGGCGCAAAGACAAAGGTCATCTCATTGCCCAGAACCTGTGGACGCGCGGGCCTCGCCACGCTTTCATAAAACGCCGGTGGCGTCGAGCGCCGGTCAAAGAAGAACTGAAGAGCAGCGATCGCCGTGCTGACGCGGTAATCCATATACTTGCCTTCGAGGGCTTCTTCCAATCGGCGCAGACGATAGAAAGCCTGCTCGACCCGTTGGACATCGACCCGCAGGTTTTCGTGGATCGTCAGCTCGCGGTTGGTCAACAACGTCTGCCTCTCCTGTTCAAGCAAAGACCCGAATTCCGTCACGCCATACTCGACCAGTTGGCGAAAATATTCGCGCGTCGGCGGACTGAGATCGAGGTAGACGGCGGCGCTGCGAATGACGCGATACAGATTCTGAAAAAAACGCCGCGGCGATTGCAGCGGATCGAGCAGGTCATAGATGCCCGTTTCGAGCGACATCACCATGCGCCCGACGAATTGCAGCGTCTCTTCGTCTTCGCGCGTGGTCATGCTGCGTTCGCCCGCAATGCTGATATATTCGACGATCGATTTATGCAGTTGCGTGTAATGATCGGCCAGCGCGATCATCTCTTCCCGCAAATGATCCCACGCGCGTTTCAGTTCGCTGTGGCTGACGAGAGTGGTGCAGATCGGAATGAAACCGCTCACTTTCTCATAATGCAGACTTCCTTCGGCCTTGCGCACCCGAACAATCATCAGGCTATACGGAGCCTCGGCGGCGTTGACGTCCAACTGTAGGCGATAAAGCTGCTGGCGGCTGGATTTGATCTGCGGATTGGCCTGATCTTCGATCCCGTCCTTGACAGATTTCCTGTGCGGGTCGCAGACGACGTAAACGCCCAGCTCCGGCGAGCCCTCGATCTCATGCTTCGGAAAAGATCGGTGCAGCGCATTGCCCGGATGGATTTCGATGATATCGCCCGAGGGGCTGATCCCACGGCACTGGGTCACGGAGACCTTGAGCACCTCGCCGTCGTCGTCGATGTTGACGACCGGGTCATGAAGAGCGGCGCCGCGCTCTGCCGGGTTGCTTCGCGCGCCCGCGCCGACCAGCCCATAGGCATCCGCCGCATACCGCATCATCCAGAGCAACGAAGAGTCGAAATATCTCTCCTGCCGTAGAAAATGCTCCGGCGTCAATAACATCCCCTGTGTCCAATGCACGGAGCTAAGGTCAATGTCTCGATCGTTCATAAAATTGTTTCGCTGAACTTTTGGACCGAAAACTGATCCCTGCCTTCTGATCATTGGTCCCTGATACTTATAAAAAAGGATCAGGGATCAGGGATCAGGGATCAGGGATCAGAAAACTGCCCTACTTGATTACTCAACTCTCCTAACATTCTCCCAAATGAGTATTCACACCCAATACCGCATTTTCCAGCTCATAGCCCAGTCGCGGCGCACGCTCGGCATCCCCTACCAGCCATTTGATCTCGTAGGCCCAATGGTATGGAGCGACCAGCCGCATGACCTGATTGAGACGCTGCTGCCCGTCGTCGGTCTGAAAATGGCGGTATTCCGCCAGCGAGACTGGTCCCAACGTGATCTCCATCGCCGCTTCATCATCGATTCCGTCGCCGAGGATCAAATCGACGCCCAGTCGGCTGGCGCGCAAGCTGAGAGTCGATCGATCGTCCTCCGGCAGCATGGTGCGGCGCGGATGCCAATTTAACGAGTCCACTTCAATTCCAAGCAATACTCGCAGGGCGAGCCGCAATCCCGCCTCGCCTCCGGCCAAATAACGCAAACACGGCAGAAGAATCGCCAATTGATACCACACGTCTCGCGGCCACTCCCCGGGGTCATGCCCAAATAAGCGAATCCAGCGGGCGCATCCCGCGTGGTGGCCCGGACGAACATCGAAAAAAAGCCCGCCCTGCCGCACGTAATAGGCGGCCTTCTCAACTCCGTCATCAAAGAGCGTGGTCAATTCTCGCGTTCCAATCTCGCCTTCGCGCGAATCTTCGCGCATCCGCGCCGGGAGGTAATAAAAAAGCCCGTCACCTTCGACCACCAGTTCAACCATCGTGTGGGAAGCGAGCGGACTGCCCGCAGCCGGATGCTGTTCGATCACCCGCAGAGCCTGCCATCCGCCCCCGACCTTCCTGATGGTCAAACGATCAGGTCCGATCCCCAGTTGCGACAAGACAGAGATCGCTGAATCGACCGTGTGATAAAATCCGTGGCGCGGCCACGTCACGTCCGGCATCAGCTCAACCTGGTCATCCTGTTCTTCTCTCATCTTGAACTCTCGTTAATCCATTCGACCGTCACGCGAACCTTCAATCCGAGTAAGGATCGTCTTTGCAGGTCGAACTCCAATTCACGTTGCAACACGGCTGCCTCTTCGTCCGGCGCGGTGAACGAGCTACGATCGAGCCTGATCGTCACCTGCTGGACCCGATGCAACCCGTCAGCTCCCCGTTCAAGAATAGACACGGCTTTGACCTCACGGATCTTCGGCTCGAAGGATCTGATTGCGGCTTCGAGATCGGGATAGGTCACCGGACGTTCTCGCGACAAGAGAGCTTCGTTGAAACGATTCTTCGCTTCACTCAAGCTCTCGCCGTTGTCTCCGCCTGTCGCCTGGGTCAGGTTCCTGATCTCCAATTTGGGCTGGGCCGCGCGGTTGAGGAAAGCGTTCACCGCTCCGACCCTCACGCTGTTGCCCAGGCTTCCGTTACAGAGCAGCACGCGCAGATTCGCGTAGGCATCTTCATCACCGCGTAAAGTGCGCGCCGGCCTCAATTCGATGCGTCCTTGACGAAAGCGATAGCGCCCCGCGTTTTCATCCGCGCTCGGCTCGGTTTCGAGCAGGTACTCAACGCCGCGT
>Ga0081539_10004572_pt1 | contig 15117 bp, 14 predicted proteins | sample TabmetS4T2R2_FD_71023 | JGI IMG/M metagenome (GOLD analysis project Ga0081539, IMG submission 71023) | Tabebuia heterophylla rhizosphere microbial communities from the University of Puerto Rico - S4T2R2 | ecosystem: Host-associated > Plants > Roots > Rhizosphere ...
GTATTGCATGGCCCGGCGCAGTGTCGGCCGCGACAGTCCCAGCTGATCGGCGAGCAACAACTCGTTGTCCAGCCGCGTACCGGGAGGCAGCCGGCCGGCCTCGATGGCCTGTTCCAGGTGCTGTGCGACTTGGAAGTACAGCGGCACCGGACTGTTCCGGTCGACGGTGATGAGCTCCGGCAGGGAGCTGACCGACTCCTCCGAGCTGATCCCGGGATTTGCCATGTCGGCTAGTATGACAGCACTAAGTTACAAAGTCACAAACAAATTTGTTAGTACAATCTATTGACCGCCTGTTAACGGCGGGGTTTCATGGCCTGTGAGCCCGGCACACCGGGCCACAGTCGTACAAACGCCCCGGTGCGGGTCGTCAATCGCCACCCAGGTGGTCGCCGAGACGTGGTCGTCCGCGGCGCCACCTGGCCCTGCCGGCCGGCACGCAACCAACAGCACGCAACCAACAGCACGCAACCAACAAGCACGGAGGTCCGACCCGTGAGAACAATCGAGCACTGGATCGGCGGCAAGGCCACCGGCGGGATCAGCCGGCGCACGTCAGTCGTCTGGAATCCGGCGACCGGTGAGCAGCAGGCAGAGGTACTGCTGGCGTCGCAGGCCGACGTCGACGAGGCGGTGCGCACCGCTGCCGCGGCTGCGGTCGCTTGGCAGCAGTCTTCCCTCAGCCAGCGCTCCAAGATTCTTTTCGCGTTCCGGGAACTGGTCCACCGGCACATCGACGATCTCGCGGGGATCATCACCGACGAGCACGGCAAGGTGCTGTCCGACGCCCGCGGCGAGGTACAGCGCGGCCTGGAGGTCATCGAGTTCGCCTGCGGCATCCCGCATTTGCTGAAGGGCGAGTACTCCGACCAGGTGTCCACCGGCGTCGACACCTTCTCGTTCCGTGAACCGCTCGGCGTGGTAGCCGGCATCACGCCGTTCAACTTCCCCGCCATGGTCCCGATGTGGATGCACCCGGTGGCCATCGCCTGCGGCAACACCTTCGTCCTCAAGCCCAGCGAGCGCGACCCTTCGGCGTCCCTGCTCGTGGCGGAGTTGTGGCAGCGCGCCGGCCTGCCGGACGGCGTCTTCAACGTCGTACACGGCGACAAGGAGGCCGTCGACGCCATCCTGGATCACCCGGACATCGCTGCGGTCTCGTTCGTCGGCTCGACGCCGATCGCGCGGTACATCCACCAGCGCGCCTCGGCGAACGGCAAGCGCGTCCAGGCGCTTGGCGGCGCCAAGAACCACGCGATCGTGCTGCCCGACGCCGACCTCGACTTCAGCGCCAAGCACCTGGTGGCCGCGGCGTTCGGGTCCGCCGGAGAGCGGTGCATGGCGGTGTCCGCAGCCGTCGCGGTCGGGGAGGCCGGCGACGCCCTCGTGGACAGCGTCGCCGAGCTGGCCCGCGCGGTCCGCGTCGGGTCGGGCCGTGACGGCACCAGCGAGATGGGCCCGGTGGTCACCCCTCAGGCGCGAGACCGGATTCTCGGGCTGATCAGCTCCGGCGAGCAGCAGGGGGCGCGACTGGCGGTGGACGGGCGCGACCTCAAGGTGCCTGGACTGGAGGCCGGGTTCTTCGTCGGCCCGACCGTGGTGGACCAGGTCACCCCGGAGATGGACGTGTACCGGGAGGAGATCTTCGGCCCGGTGTTGTCGGTCGTACGGGCCGACAGCGTGGACGACGCCATCGCTCTCATCAACGCCAACCCGTACGGAAACGGCACGGCCATCTTCACCTCCAGCGGTGAGGCGGCGCGGCGTTTCCAGCGCGGCGTGAAGGTCGGAATGATCGGGATCAACGTCCCGATCCCGGTGCCGATGGCTTACTACTCCTTCGGCGGTTGGAAGGACTCGTTGTTCGGCGACAAGCACGTGCACGGTCCCGAAGGGGTCTCCTTCTACACGCGGGCGAAGGTCATCACCTCTCGCTGGCCGCACGTCGAGCATCCGGTCGGCGCCAGCATGCATTTCCCCACAGCGGTCTGAGACGCGCTCAGACGGGATCGAAGCTCTCGGCAGTGCCGAGAGTCCGCACGGGTACTACGGCGTACTACGAAAAGGGGCAACACATGTTCAGATCGGGCAAGGGCGCCCTTACTGCCGCGCTGGTGGTGGGACTCGCCCTGTCAGCATCCGCCTGCAGTAGTACCGGCGGAAAGAAGGCGGCAGAGAGTGCCGACCAAGTTGTTGCAGGAAAGGCGAACACCCCGAAGATCACGATTGCGATGGTCACCCACGCCGCACCGGGCGACACGTTCTGGGACATCATCCGCAAGGGTGCTCAGGCCGCAGCGGCGAAGGACAACGTGGACCTCAAGTACTCCTCCGACCCGTCCTCGGGCAACCAGGCAAACCTGATCCAGAGCGCCATCGACAGCAAGGTGGACGGCCTCGCGGTCACCCTGCCGGACCCGCCGGCGCTCATCCCGGCTGTGAAGAAGGCCATCGACGCCGGCATCCCCGTGGTCGCGTTCAACGCGGGGATCGGGTCGTACGCGGACTCCGGCGCGCTGTCGTACTTCGGCTCGGACGAGACGGTCGCGGGTGAGGCCGGCGGCCAGCGCGCCTCGGACGACGGCTACCAGCACGTGCTCTGCGTCATCCACTTCCAGGGCCAGGTCCAGCTGGAGGATCGCTGCAACGGTGTGAAATCCAAGTTCAGCGGCAAGTTCGACAAGATCTACGTGAACGGGTCGGACCTTCCGTCGGCGAAGACGACGATGTCGGCGAAGCTGAAGCAGGATCCGAGCATCGACTTCGTCGTCACCCTGGGCGCGCAGATGGCGCTGGGGGCCGTCGACGCCATCAAGGAAGCGGGCAGCAAGGCGAAGGTCGGCACGTTCGACTTCAACCCGGAGATCCCCGCGAAGATCAAGTCGGGCGACCTGCAGTGGGCCATCGACCAGCAGCCGTACCTGCAGGGCTACGAGTCGATTGACTCGCTCTGGCTGTACAAGGTCAACGGCAACGTGCTGGGTGGCGGCAAGGCGACGCTCACCGGTCCCTATCTCGTCGACGGCGACAACGTCGACTTCGTGGGCAAGTTCGCCGCGGCCGGTACGCGGTAACGATGGGCGGCAGTGGGGCCGCGTAGACAGCGGCCCCACGCGTCCGAGTATCGGAGGATGCAATGACTCACACTCTGGAACGGCCTGTCAGTCCGCCGCCCGCCGCCGACGAGCGCGTTGCGCGGAAATCCCTTCTCTCCCAGATGCTCACCCGACCCGAGGTGGGCGCGCTCATCGGCGCGATCGTCATCTACATCGTCTTCTTCGCCGTGGCGCCGCCGTTCCGCGACCTCGACTCGCTGTCGACGGTGCTCTACGTCAGCTCCACGTACGGCATCCCTGCAGTCGCCGTTGCCCTCCTGATGATCGGCGGTGAGTTCGACCTGTCGGCCGGCGTCGCGGTGACCAGCTCGGCCCTTGTCGCGTCGATGTTCAGCTATGAGTTCACCACCAACATGTGGGTCGGCGTGCTGATCTCGCTGGTGGTGGCCCTGGCCATCGGTTTCATCAACGGCTATCTCGTCGTGAAGACCGGTATCCCGAGCTTCCTTGTGACCCTCGGCACGTTCTTCATGCTGCGCGGTCTCAACCTGGCGATCACCAAGGTTGTCACCGGCAACGTCGGCACCAACGACGTCTCCGACATCCAGGGCTTCGACTCGGCGAAGAAGGTGTTCGCCTCGTCGTTCAACATCGGTGGAGTCTCCATCCGGATCACGCTGATCTGGTGGGTTCTCTTCGTGATCGTCGCGACGTGGGTGCTGCTGCGGACGCACATCGGCAACTGGATCTTCGCTGCGGGCGGCGCGTCACCGAGCGCCCGCGCGGTCGGGGTCCCGGTCAACCGCGTGAAGATCGGCCTGTTCATGACGGTCGGGCTGCTCGCCTGGTTCACCGGCATGCACATCCTGTTCGCCTTCAACACGGTGCAGTCGGGTCTGGGGCTCGGCAACGAGTTCATCTACATCGTCGCCGCGGTGGTCGGCGGCTGCCTGCTCACAGGCGGCTACGGCTCGGCGATCGGTGCCGCGATCGGCGCTTTCATCTTCGGCATGGCGAACCAGGGCATCGTGTACGCCGGCTGGAACCCCGACTGGTTCTACTTCTTCCTCGGCGCGCTGCTACTGGGCGCCATCCTGCTCAACACCTGGGTTCGCCGGCGGGCGGAGGCCATGCGATGACCACGACAACACCCTCTGAATCAGCTGAGACGACAACGGCAACCCCGCTCGTCAAGCTGGACAATGCGGGGAAGCACTACGGCAACATCCTTGCCCTGCAAGGGGTTTCACTAGAGGTCAGCGGCGGTGAGGTCACCTGCGTCCTCGGCGACAACGGCGCCGGAAAGTCGACCCTCATCAAGATCATCTCAGGGCTGCACCAGCACGACGAGGGCAACTACGAGGTGGAGGGCGAACCCGTCCGCTTCAGCTCCCCGCGTGAGGCGCTGGATCACGGCATCGCCACCGTGTACCAGGACCTCGCGGTCGTACCGTTGATGCCGGTCTGGCGGAACTTCTTCCTCGGCAACGAGGTGCGCAAGGGCCCGGCCATGGACATCAGGTTCATGCGGGCGACCACGAAGAAGGAGCTGCTCGACATGGGCATCGACCTGCGCGACGTCGACCAGCCGATCGGAACTCTCTCCGGCGGCGAGCGGCAGTGCGTGGCCATCTCCCGTGCGGTGTACTTCGGGGCCAAGGTGCTCATCCTGGACGAGCCGACCGCGGCGCTCGGGGTCAAGCAGTCCGGGGTGGTGCTCCGCTACATCGTGCAGGCCAAGGAGCGCGGGCTGGGCGTTATCTTCATCACCCACAACCCGCACCACGCCTACCCGGTGGGCGACCGGTTCCTCCTCCTGAAGCGCGGCCGGTCGCTGGGCTACTACCGCAAGGAAGAGATCACCAGGGACGAGCTGACCGGGCTGATGGCCGGCGGCGCGGAGCTGGAGCAGCTCAGTCACGAGCTGGAACGCGGCGGTGCGAGTGCCGCGGCCGCCGCGCGCGTACTCGAAGAGGAAGTCAAGGAACTCCACATCGGACAGGCCGCACCTCCTGGAGGGCAATCGTGACCAACCCGACCCGTCTCGTCCTGGGCAGCTGCCCCGACTCCTGGGGAGTCTGGTTCGCCGACGATCCGAAACAGACCCCGTGGGACCGCTTCCTGGACGAGCTGGCCGGCGTCGGCTACGAGTGGCTGGAGCTCGGACCGTACGGCTACCTCCCCACCGACCCCGCGCAGCTCACCGACGAGCTGCGCAAGCGGGGGCTGCAGGTGGCGGGCGGCACGATGCACGGTCACAGCGGCCTGCACAAACCGGAGGACTGGCCCGACATCCTCGAGGCCACCCGCAAGGTGGCCGCACTCACCCAGGCCGTGGGGGCCCGGCACGTGGTCTTCGTGCCCGTGCCGGGCTACCGCGACGACGCGACCGGCGCCTATCTCGCGCCGGCCGAGCTGGAACCCGGGGCCTGGGACCGGATGATCCGTGCGACGAACGAGCTCGGGCGGATCATCGGTGAGGAGTACGGCGTGCGACTGCAGTTCCACCCGCACGCCGACAGTCACGTCGAGACCCAGGAGCAGATCGAACGCTTCCTGGCCGACACCGACCCGCAGCACGTCTCGCTCTGCCTGGACACCGGCCATCTGGCGTACCGGCGGGCGGACAGCGTGGCCGTCATCCAGAAGTACCCGGAGCGGATCGGCTACGTGCACATCAAGCAGATGGATCCCGCGATCGTCGACGTCGCCGAGCGGGACGACCTCGCGTTCGGTCAGGCGGTGGCGATGGGCGCCAGCTGCGAGCCGCCGAAGGGGCTGCCGGAGATCGGGCCGGTGGCCGAGGCGCTGCGCGGGCTGGACGCCGAGATCTTCGTCGTGGTCGAGCAGGACATGTACCCCTGCGACTTCGACGCACCGAAGCCGATCGCGGCCCGGACCCGGGAGTACCTGCGCTCGCAGGGCATCGGGACCGAGGTCGGCAGCTGACCGGGCGCGGCGCGGCGCACGTCATGACGCGAGTTCACGACGGGAGTTCGAGATGACGGTTCGAGTCGGCGTCATCGGCGTCGGCATGATCGGCCAGGATCACATTCGCCGGCTGACCCAGGTGATCGCCGGCGCCCAGGTGGTCGCGGTGACCGACGTCGATTCCGCGCGGGCGGAGGCGGTGGCACGCGACCTGCCGGCGGCGCGCGTGCACGCCAGTGGCCAAGAGGTGACCGACGACGATCACGTGGACGCGGTGGTCGTCACGTCCTGGGGAGCGACGCACGAGGAGTACGTGCTCGGTGCGATCGCGGCCGGCAAGCCGGTGTTCTGCGAGAAGCCGCTGGCTACGGCCAGCGCGGCATGCTCCCGAATCATGGACGCCGAGGTCGCCGGGGGGCAGCGGCTGGTCCAGGTCGGCTTCATGCGCCGTTACGACGCCACCTACCGGGCGCTCAAGGCGGTGACTCACGACGGGTCGATCGGGGCGCCGCTCCTGGTGCACTGCGCGCACCGCAACCCCTCCGTGCCGGACTTCTACACCGCGGACATGTCCATCAACGACACCGCCATCCACGAGATCGACCTCGCCCGGTGGCTGCTGGAGGAGGAGATCACCGCGGTGAGCGTCCGCACACCGCGGCGCAACTCCCGCGCGGCAGAGGGCTTCAACGACCCAATGATGATCTACCTGGAGACCGAGAGCGACGTGCTGGTGGACGTCGAGGTCTCGGTGAATGCCGCCTACGGCTACGACATCCGAGGCGAAGTGGTGGGTGAGACCGGGACGGTGTCCCTCGCCGACGGCAGCGGCGTCGTCGTCCGGCGCGACGGCGCCTACGTCGGACGCGTGCCGGCGGACTGGCGGGAGCGCTTCGTGCGCGCGTACGACGTCGAGCTGCAGGAGTGGGTCAACTCCGTCGCGGCGGGCGGCTGCACCGGCCCGAGCTCCTGGGACGGGTACGCGGCGACCGCCGTGGCAGAGGCGTGCACCCAGGCACTCCGCAGTGGGGAGCGCACCCCGGTGTCGCTGCGCGAGCAGCCCGACTTCTACGCCAAGACTCACTAGGACGGGAAGACCATGACGATCGTCTTCGAGCCGAAGCGCTCCCACCTGGACGGCGCGACGAGCCGGGCCTGGTCGCGATGACTACTGCTATGACTACTTCAGGGCCCGGACCGGAGGTCCTGACCGTCGGGCGGGTCGGCGTCGACCTGTACCCCGACGTGGAGCACCGTCCGGAGGTGGTGGGGGTCCCGCTGGAGCAGGTCACCGGCTTCGCCCGCTCGCTCGGCGGCACGGCCACGAACGTGGCGGTAGCCGCGGCGCGGCTCGGCCGCCGAGCGGCGGTGCTGACGAAGGTCGGGCCGGATCCGTTCGGCGACTACGTCCGGATGGCCCTGCGGGGGTTCGGCGTCGACCCGGCCTACGTCGGCACCGAGCCGGGCCTGCTCACCCCGGTGGTCTTCTGCGCGCTGGACCCGCCGGAGGATCCGCCGCTGCTCTTTTACCGCCTCCCGGTCGCACCGGACCTGACGCTCACCGACGACGACGTGCCGTGGGACGTCGTCGCCTCGGTTCCGCTGTTCTGGGTCACCGGCACGGGGGTCAGCCGGGAGCCGGCCCGGTCCACGCAGCTGGCGATGCTGGAGCACCGCGGCCGGCCGCCGACCGGTGCCGGCACAGACAGCGGCGACCCGGACGGCGCGCGCCGCTGGACCGTCCTGGACCTCGACTGGCGGCCCATGTTCTGGTCCGGTCCGGCCGACGCCCGCCGGGAGTACGACCGCATGCTGGATCACGTGAACGTGGCGGTCGGCAACCGCGCCGAGGTCGAGGTGGCAACCGGGACGTCGGATCCGCAGGAGGCGGCCCAGCGCCTGCTGGATCGTGGCGTTGAGCTCGCCATCGTCAAGCGCGGCGGCGACGGGGTGCTGGTCGCCCGCCGCGGGCCGGACGGCGGGATGGTGACCGACACCGTTGCGCCGCAACGCATCCAGGTGGTGTGCGGGCTCGGCGCCGGGGATGCCTTCGGCGGGGCGCTGGTGCACGGGCTGCTGTCCGGGTGGGATCCGGTGGCCTGCGCCCGGTACGCCAACGCGGCCGGCGCGATCGTGGCGTCGCGGCTGGCGTGCGCCGACGCCATGCCGACCGGCGCAGAACTGGAGCAGGCCCTGTCGCCGACACCGGGCGTCGAGCAGACCGGCGTACCGGAGACCGGAGGGGTGCGGGCATGACGGACACCACCGAGCTGACGTCCGAGGAGGAGCAGGCCGACGCGCGGCACGACGGCGCCGTCGCCGGCCGGGTCGCTCCGCCGGTCACGCGGCCCATCACGGACGAGCAGTGGCGGCAGCTCCTGGAGACCCGCACGCTGAACCCCGACGCCATCGCGCAGGCCTACCAGGCGCGCCGTCGTCCAGACCGGCTCGTGTCCGACCGCGGGTCGCTGTTCCTGGTGGCCGCCGATCACCCCGCTCGCGGGGCGCTCGCCACGGGCGGGGACCCGATGGCGATGGCGGACCGCCGCGGTCTGCTGGATCGGCTCATCACCGCCTTGTCCCATCCGGACGTCGACGGCGTCCTGGGCTCCCCCGACGTGATCGAGGAGCTGCTGCTGCTGGGGGCGCTGGAGGGCAAGGTGGTCATCGGATCGATGAACCGCGGCGGCCTGGCGGGTGCCACGTGGGAGATCGACGACCGGTTCACCGGCTACGACGCGGACTCGATCGCCGAACGCCGCCTCGAAGGCGGCAAGATGCTGTTACGGGTCGTCGACGATGACCCCGGAACGGCCCCGACGCTGCAGGCCTGCGCCGAGGCGGTCACGCGGCTCGCCGGGCGCCGGCTGATGGCGATGGTCGAGCCGCTGCCGTACGGCAGGGACGCCGCCGGACGGCTGGTGATGCGCCGGGACACCGCATCCCTGGCCCGCGCGGTCGCCGTGTCCTCGGCCCTGGGGACCACGAGCGCGTACACCTGGCTCAAGCTGCCGGCCTGCGACGAGCCGCAGGCCGTCCTGGGCGCCACCACCCTGCCCTGCGTCGTACTGGGCGGCCTTCCCGGCCCGGATCCGGCCGCCGATCTGGCGTCCTGGGCGGCCGTCCTGAGCACACCGACGGCCCGGGGTCTCGTCATCGGCCGGGCCCTCCTCTACCCTCCGGACGGCAAGGTGTTCGAGGCCGTGGACGCCGCGGCCCGCCTGCTGCGCCGGGTTTCCTCCACCGATCCCTCGGGCGGCAGCGCCTCCGGCGGCGTCGCCAACGGCGGCCGTGAGGAGAGGGGTCCCTAGGTGACGTGGCACCACCCGTGGTTGAGCCTGGCCGGACCGGAGTCCGGGGACGTCGTCCTGCTGACGCCGAAGAGCGCCGGGTGGGAGTACTGCGGCCTGCACGTCGTGCGGCTCGAGCCGGGGGCGATGCGGACGGTGTCCACCGGCGAGTCGGAGGTGTTCGTGCTGCCGCTGTCCGGCGGGCTCACCATCGAGGTGGCGGACGCCTCGGCACCCGCGGTGACCGAGACGCGGCTGGGGCTTACCGGGCGAGCCTCCGTCTTCGACCGCGTCACCGATTTCGCCTATGTCGGCAGGGACAGCCTGCTCCGCATGATCAGCGCGCACGGTGCGGAGGTCGCCCTGCCGTCGGCCCGGTGCGAGCGGCGGCGGCCGCCCAAGTACGGCGCCGCGCCGGAGGTGCCGGTGGAGGTGCGTGGCGTCGGGCCGGCGACCCGGCAGGTCACCAACTTCGGCACGCCGGGCGGCTGGGACCATGCCGAACGGCTGATGTGCTGTGAGCTGATCACCCCGCCCGGCAACTGGTCCAGCTACCCGCCGCACAAGCACGACGCCACCGACCCCTGCCCGGTGGCCAACGAGGAGATCTACTTCTTCCGCATCGCCGGCCCGGACGGCGTCTCCCCGAGCCGCGAGGGCTTCGGCCTGCACCGCACCTATACCGGGCCGGAGCACGCCGACGCGGGCCTGGCGCTCATCGACGAGACGGTCGAGGTCCGCGACGGCGACGTCTTCTGCATCCCGCACGGCTACCACGGACCCAGCGCGGCCGCCCCCGGATATCCGATGTACTACCTGAACGTGCTGGCCGGGGCCGGCGAGCGGTCCATGTCCTTCTGCGACGACCCGGCCCACTCCTGGGTCCGCGACACCTGGGCGGGCACGGTGCCCGACCCGCGGTGCCCGGTCACGTCGGCCATCGGGCGCGTCACCGCAGCCACCGTCGTCGTCGACAGGAGCCCACCGTGACCATGCTCCCTGCATCGACCCCTGCTCCCGGAGTCTCCACCCCCGCCGCCGGGCAGGCCGCCGGCCGGTCCCTCGACGCCGCCGACCGGACCGTTCGGCTGACGACGGCCGAGGCGCTGGTCCGGTGGCTCGTGGCGCAGCGGTCGGAGTTGCTGGACGGGTCGGTCGTGCCGCTGTTCGGCGGCGTGTTCGGCATCTTCGGGCACGGCAACGTGCTGGGTCTCGGATCCGCGCTGCACGCCGTCCGCGACAGGCTGCCCACCTGGCGCGGCCAGACCGAGCAGGGGATGGCGCTGGCCGCCGTCGCCTACGCCAAGGCGACCGAGCGGCGCCAGGTGATGATCGCGACGTCGTCGATCGGGCCCGGTGCGCTCAACATGGTGACCGCCGCGGGGCTCGCCCACGCCAATCGCCTGCCGGTGCTCCTGCTCCCCGGGGACACCTTCTCCGGCCGGGCCCCGGATCCGGTGCTGCAGCAGGTCGAGCACTACGGCGACCCGACGGTCAGCGTGAACGACGCCTTCCGGCCGGTTTCCCGGTACTTCGACCGGATCACCCGCCCCGAGCAGCTGATCGCGACCCTGCCGCAGGTGGCCCGGGTCCTGACCGATCCGGCGGACGCCGGCCCGGTGGTACTGGCGTTGCCGCAGGACGTGCAGGCGGAGGAGTTCGATTACCCGGTATCGATGTTCGCCGAGCGGCTGCACCGAGTCCCCCGGCCGCGCCCGGACGTCACCGCGCTGGCCGAGGCGGTCACCCTGGTGCGCGCTGCCCGCCGGCCGCTGCTCGTCGCGGGCGGCGGCGCCCGCTACTCCGGCGCCGCCGGCCAGGTGCTCGACTTCGCGACCGCACACGGCGTCCCGGTCGTCGAGACCCCGGCCGGCCGGACCCTGCTGCCCGACCCGCATCCGCTCAACGGCGGCGCGCTCGGCATCATCGGTTCGGCGTCCGCGAATGCGCTGGCCGCGCAGGCCGATGTGGTGCTGGCGGTGGGCACCCGGCTGCAGGACTTCACGACCGCGTCATGGACGGTGTTCGCTCCCGACGTGCGGATCGTGACAGTGAACGCCGCGCGGTTCGACGCCGTGAAGCACGGCGCGCACGCGCTCGTCGGCGACGCCCGGGAGACCCTGGCCGAGCTGGACGCGGCGCTGGCCGGATGGGCGGCGGATTCGTCGTGGACGGCGTCGGCTGCCGAGCAGCGGGCACGCTGGGACGCGCACGTCGATCGGCTCCGGGCGGGTGTCGCACCGGACGGCTCGCTGACGTACGCGCAGGTCACCGGCGTGGTGAACGATGCCAGCGGGCCGCACGACTACGTGCTGACCTCCTCCGGCGGGATGCCTGGCGAGCTGGTCGGCGGGTGGCGCGCCGGCGCCGTCGACCCGGCGTCCGCGCCGGCCCGGCACGGCACCTCGGGCGCCACCATGGACATGGAGTACGGCTTCTCCTGCATGGGATACGAGCTGGCCGGGCCGTGGGGCGCGTCGATGGCGCGGGCCCGCACGCATCCGGACGGGGTCGTGACGACGATCCTCGGCGACGGGTCCTACCTGATGCTGAACTCCGAGCTGTTCTCCGCCGCCTTTGCCGGGCATCCGTTCGTCGCGGTCGTCTGCGACAACGGCGGGTTCGCCGTCATCCACCGGCTGCAGACCAACCAGGGGGCTGCGGGATTCAACAACCTGCTGGCCGACGCCGCCGGCCCCGGAGCCGAGCCGGGCGGGGTACGCGTGGACTTCGCCGCGCACGCCGCGTCGCTCGGATGCGTCGTGGAGTCGGTGCCGCCCGGCGGCGGCGTGGCGGAATTGCGGGAGGCGTATGCCCGCGCCCGCTCGGCCGCGGTGAGCAGCCGACGGCCAGCGGTCGTCGTGTGCACGGTGCACCCGACGACGTGGACCGAGGCCGGTGCGTGGTGGGAGGTCGGCGTCCCGGGGTCGCTGTCCGGTCGCGCGTCGTACGAGGAGCACAAGGCGCAGCAGCTGCGCTGGCTCGGCTAGCCGCACCGCCCGGCAAACCATGATCACGGAACATCCGGCGGCGTATGACCACCGGATCTTCCGTGATCATGCTGGCAGGCCTTGGCGGAACCTCATTAGTAATACAGCTGCCGATAGAGCGTGGTGAGCGCGGTCAGGAAGCCCTCCGGCCAGTGCGCCGCGGTGGGATCGGGCTGGAACGAGCCACTGCCGGCGCGGCCGATCACGCCCTTACCTCGCATGATGTATTTGTCGCCGTCGCTGATCAGGGCAAGGCGGACCTCGCTCTTCGCTGTCGCGCCGCCGCAGCGGGACGACCAGCCGATCGACACCTCGGCCACGCCGTCCCGATTCAGGTCCCGCACCTGCAATGAGTTCGCGGTGAAGCCCGCCGCCCCGCGCCCGCTGTCGCACCCGGGCAATGAAGGATCGCGCATGACACGCAAGACCTTGACTTGACCTTCCAGGTGCGCCACGTGCACCACGCGCAGCGTCACGTTGTCGCCCGCTGCGGCCGTGCTCAGCGCGGCGACGAGGTTGTCCCCGTTGTCGTCGGTCCATCCCCACGCGGACACCAGCGTGCCGGCGTCGCTCTCACCGGCGGCTCGCAGGTCCGCCTTGGCCTGCGCCGTTCCCACCTTGGCCAGGCCGTCCGGCGCCTCACCGCCGACCAGAGCGACTGCCGGAGCGGAGGGTTTCGGCGCCGGCTTGGCCGCGGGCGGCTCGTCTCCCCGCGAGAGCAGCGCGATGACGCCGAGCAGCATGAGGACGACGACGCCTGCCAGCGTCACCACCAGCCCGCGATTCTCCGGTCTACGGGCCGCCGCCAAGAGCTGGGCGGCGCTCGGCATGCGTTCCGGAAGACGCAGGGAGGAGCGCCGCGCGGCCGCACCGTCGTCCGGACTCGGCGGGCCCCCGGGGGCGGGTGCCGTGGTGAGGTCCAACGGCGTCCCAGGCATCGCGGGTGGGTGTCCCGGCGGTGCCGCGAGCGCCGAGCCGTCCAGCTGGTGCGGGTCGATGACCCGGAGCGGGGGCACCGGCGTCATCGGCGGTAGCGGCGGTACAGCGGGCAGTTGCTGTGTGACATCCGCCCACGGCGGTGGTGGGACGGCCGGGCTCCCTTGCGCGTCGCCGTCGCGCAGGTCGATCGCCGGGCCGGGCGGGTGGTCCACGATGATCGGCGGCTGGCCGAGCGGAGCCCGTGCCGGGTCGCGCCCTGGGACGTGCGGGATGAAGGGATCGTCGTACTCGTCGTCGTCCTCGTCGTCATCGAGGACCGGATCGGGACGCCGGGTGGTCGCGGCACCTGCCGGCGGATCCGGTGGGCGGGTCCACCACGGGCGCTCGTCGTCGTCCATGGTCGCTCCTCCCCGGCGAAGTCAGGCGGCTGCCGCGACTTCCCGCCGGATGGCGGGAGAGGCTGCCCCGTCGTTCGCCCGATCCTCGCACGGTGCCCCGGCCGCTAGTCCAACCAGGGCGTGTTAGCGGTGCAGGCGGCAGTCAGTCCTGGTCGGGGAGAACGACGTTCAGCACAGTGCTCACGATCGAGACCACGAGGGCGGCGAGGACCGCCGACCAGAAGAAGTCGTCGATCGTGAAGCTGAGATCCAGCTTCCGGGAGAGGTAGGCGGTCAGCTCCAGGACTGCCGCGTTGATGATCAGCGCCGAGATCCCTAGCGTGATCACGAAAAGACAGCCCTCGAACGGGATCAGGAACTTGACCACGGCGTTGACCAGTCCGAACACCGCGCCGATCAGCAGAAGCGTGAGGATCGTGCGAACGGTGTCGTCACCCGAGACGTCGACTCCCGGAACGATGGCCGCGGCGACCCAGATGGCCACGGCATTGACCACGATCTTGACCAGTAGCTGCCACACGGCGGTGATCCTGCCATGCCGGACGGGCGCGGCGACAGACTGATCAACGACCACGCAGGGTGACGGCTCGCCCGGGAGGGCGCCTGGACGGTCAGTCGGGAACCTCGCCCGGCGCGTCGCGATCGGAGCCTTCGGACGGGTTCTGACCCGCCTCGGAGTCGTCACCGGCGGGCTCGAACGCCTTGTGCCGATCCCGGTGATGCAACTCCAGTCCCTGGTCCTGCACCTGATCCGCCGCCTGCTTGGCTTCCTCGATGGACTCCTCGACGTCCTGGAGGCGGTCGTCGTCCTGGTTCTGCTGGCTCTGCCGCATGGTCACCGAGTTCCTCCCTTTCGCTGGATCACGTCGGCTGGCTCACCGGCTGATGCCGGGTTTCGATGGACGTGTACCCGCTCCCCGCAGGGGGCATGCGAACGGGAAGGAGGACGGCGATGCCCGCCAAGGACGAACTGCCGTCGACCCTGCAGCGCTCGCCGAAAAAGGCCCAGGAGACGTGGTCGAAGTCCCACGACTCCGCCGTCGAGACCTACGGCGAGGGCGCTCGGGCGCACCGCACGGCGTTCTCCGCGCTCAAGCACTCCTTCGAGAAGGTGGGCGACCACTGGGAGCCCAAGGGCAGGCGCGGACCCTCGGACGCCCAGGCTAAGGGTGGCCGCAACACCAACCGGAAGACCCAGGAGGGGGTGGACGCCGGCGCCAGCAAGAAGCACCTGATGGACGTCGCCGGCAAGCTCGACATTCGCGGCCGTTCCCGGATGTCGAAGGACCAACTGGTGGACGCCATCAAGAGGGCGAACCGGAAGAGGACGGCGAAGGCCCGTTCCTGATCAAGGGCGTATCCAGCTCTGGGACGGCGGGACGTCCGGCCAGGACTGGCCGGACGTCCCACCGTCCGGGCAGGCGGTTAGCTGCGGGCGCGCGAGAAGCGATCGCGCGCCCGGTCCACAATCCCGGTGAGTGGCCCGAGAACGAGGTTCGCCGGCGGGTGATCG